>MTKY01080905.1_pt1 | contig 18670 bp, 11 predicted proteins | sample 1042731 | NCBI WGS metagenome assembly MTKY01 (sample SAMN06212206, study PRJNA360538) | anaerobic digester metagenome | biome: Wastewater treatment plant; material: sludge; isolation source: anaerobic digester fed with sludge from wastewater treatment plant | place: Denmark: WWTP Soeholt ... | reverse complement strand
CGGTACTTTGACAGTTAGGAAGTAAGACAAGAGGGAGGAAATGCGAGAATAAGGGCATTTGAGCCCTCTTTTTTTGTCAAGTTTTCAGTTTTGCTATTGCACAATGCCTCACAATGCAGTATAATAAATAGATAAAAGCCGAAGGGGGTGAGGACGATGCGTCTCCAAATCAGCAAAACGAAGAATGCCGCGTCGCTTTATATCGTCGAATCGACCTACGATGGAAGAACCGGGAAACGGTCGAATAAGGTCGTCAAAAAGCTGGGGACGCTGGCCGAGCTTTCCAAAACCGAAAGCAGCGACGTTTGAAGACGCGAATAAACTTCTTGAGGCGCCGGGTTTTGAACCGCACGACATCTACCGGGCGCTGGAGGTTCTTGCCAGGGAGAACGATCGGATTCAGCGTGAACTTTACCAGAACTCAAAGAAACTCCTGAAAAGGAATGACCGGATTCTTTACTACGACTGCACCAATTTCTTTTTTGAGATGGAGAAGGAAGAGGGGCTGAAGCAATACGGTCTGAGCAAAGAACACCGTCCGAATCCGATTGTCCAGCTGGGGTTATTCATGGCGTCACAGGCGAACCGTGTTTTAACACGCCCTACTGTTTGGCGCAACCTATAAACGGGCGCGCATGGTAATATATTTCTGATCATAACAATATACCGCCCGGACGGGCGGATGATACAAATAGGAGAGTTCAATGAGTCAGACAAAAACGAGTGATAAACCGAAATCGCCCAGAATGAAAAAAGAGACCGCCGAGCCGAAACCGCCGCGGGAGCAGAAAAAAAACGGCGCCGAAGCCGGCAGTAACACACTGCGTGTCATCCCGCTCGGAGGGATGCGGGAAATAGGAAAGAACATGACAGTCTTCGAATACGGAGACGATTTATTCGCGATCGACTGCGGCATGGCCTTCCCCGACAATCGGATGCCGGGCATAGACGTCATCATTCCGGACTTCACCTATCTGAGGGACCGCCGCGATCAATTCCGCGGCGTGCTGATTACGCACGGCCATGAGGATCATATCGGCGCTCTCCCCTGGCTGATCAAAGAATTCGACGTGCCCGTCTACGCGACGCCCATGTCCATGAAACTGATCGAGACGAAGCTTGAGAATTTCCGGCCGAAAATCACCTCCGACAAACTCCAGGTAGTCCGGGCGGGCGAAAAGCTCACACTCGGCTCTTTTGAGATCGAGTTCATCCATGTCAACCACTCGATTGCCGACGCTGTCTCGCTCGCGGTCACATCGCCTGTCGGGACCGTGTTCTACACAGGCGATTTCAAGATCGACTACACGCCGACAACCGTCAAGCCCATCGATCTCGGGAAGATCGCGGAACTGGGGAATCGCGGAATTCTCGCCCTGATCTCCGAGAGTACCAACGCGGAGCGGGAAGGCCACTCGCTTTCGGAACGGGAAGTCGGCCGCGCCTTCGCCGATATTTTCACGCAGGCGAAGGGGCGCATTATTGTCGCGACATTCTCCTCAAATGTATTCCGTCTCCAGCAGGTCATTTCCATGGCGGAAACACACAACAGGAAAGTCCTGATCCTCGGGCGCAGCATGCAGAACGTCTTCGCGGCGGCCAGCAGCCTTGGTTATCTGACTTTCGACCCGTCGACCATTATCGATGTCCAGAGCGTTGACAGCTACCCTCCTGAGGAGCTCGTCATCCTCGCGACGGGAAGTCAGGGGGAACCGATGTCGGCGCTGACGCGGCTCGCCTTCTCGGAACACCGCAGCGCCGAGATTATCCCGGGAGACACGGTCATCCTGTCATCGAGCATGATCCCAGGCAACGAAGAGGCGATATACCGCGTCATTAACGAGCTGTTCATGAAAGGCGCGCAGGTGATCTACGATACACTCTCCGAAGTCCACGCCTCCGGGCACGCATACCGCGATGAGATGCGGCAGATCATCACGCTGACGAAGCCGGCATTCTTCATCCCTTCGCACGGTGAATACCGCATGCTCTACCAGCACGCCGAACTCGCGAACGATATGGGCATACCCGCCGACAACATCGCTATTCTCGCGAACGGCGACATCCTTGAATTCACGCCGAACAGCATGAACTTTGTCGGATATACCGAGGGCGCGGGCATCCTGATCGACGGCTCCGGTATGGGAGACGTCGACGAATACGTCCTCCGCGACCGGCTGCGATTAGCGGACGACGGCGTTGTCTCCGTGATGATAGCGATTGATGAGCAGGCAAACCGCCTGTTCCGCGATCCTGTCGTCCTGACGCGCGGCTTTATCTACGAAAGCGAAACAAACCACATTATCGACCTCTGCCAGCAGACGATCAGAAAAACAGCAGAGGAGCTGTGGAACAAGAAGAAGCCGCTCGCGCAGAGCATGACATCCGACAACGTGCGGGACCAGATCCAGAAGACACTGTACGATTACTCGCGGCGCCGCCCCGTCATCATGGTCTCTGTGATTCCCGTCTAACGGCTGCGCCGTCTGCTTGGCAAGGTTCTGAAAGGGCGCGTTCCGGCTGACCGGGCGCGCTCTTCGCATACGCTAGTTGTGGCCGCGCGCCACGCTGACGACGCCGTCAATCGCCTTGATCCGTCCGACAAGGCGGTCGTACTGCTCCTGGTTCTCAATCTCTACGGTAAGCAGCAGGTTGGCGCTGATATCCCGCGCGGAAGAGATCTGCGCAGATTGAACAGAGACCTGCTCGTCGGCGATCGCGGATGAAATCTCCGCGAGAAGATTGGACCGGTCGCGTGCGATGATCCGCAGATTGACGGGATAGATGCGGATCGATTTTTCCGCTTCTGTCGTCCACAGGACATCGATCAGGCGCGAAGCGCGCTCCGCGTCCTCCGGCGTGCGGTCGAATGATTCGACAATATGCCGGATGTTCGGACAATCGACCCGGTGCACGGCGACCCCCATCCCCCTTGTCACATAGCCGATGATCTCATCGCCGGGGACGGGGTTGCAGCACTTCGACATTTTCAGAAGCGCGTTCTCCAGCCCCTTTACTTTGACCGGGATATCCTGCGTTTCCTTTTTCTTCTTTTTCGGGGCGGGTTTCTTGCCGGCTTTGTCGAGGATGAGCGCTTCGCTGACGAGAATATTCGTCGGATTGTGAATCACCTGCCCTGTTTTCGACACGCGGTAGCCGAGGCGGACGCGCTCTTCCTCAGGAAGCGACGCGATATAGGCGTCGCGCAGCCGGGGGACGATGCGGCCCGCCGGAATGCCGCCGTACCCGACGCCGGCGAGGAGATCGTCGAGGGAATGGAGCGAATAGCGCTTCAGCAGGGGGGCGAAGAAATCTTTCTTCAGGAGGTCCTGCATGTGGAAGCCCGTTTTCTGGACTTCCCGCTCGAGCAGTTCACGTCCCCTCGCGATGTTCTCGTCACGGCGCTCGCGCTTGAACCACGAGGAAATCTTGCTGCGCGCCGTACTGCTCTTGACGAGAGCGAGCCAGTCGCGCGAGGGACCGCGGACTTTGTCGGATGTCAGTATCTCGACAATATCGCCGTTCATCAGCTGGTATGTCTGCGGCACCATGCGGCCGTTGACCTTGGCGCCGTACATGGAGTTTCCGATGTCGCTGTGGATATGGTACGCGAAATCGATCGGAACAGCCCCCGCCGGAAGGCCGATCACCTCTCCTTTCGGCGTGAAGACGAACACCTCATCCGCCGTCAGTCCTTCTCGCAGCGCTTCCATATAGTCGCCGGCGTCGCTCATATCGCTCTGCCATTCGAGCAGCTGGCGGAGCCAGGACAACCGGACCTCGAAGTTATCCTGCTTCCTGTCCGTCGCCCCCTCTTTATACCGCCAGTGCGCGGCAATGCCGTATTCCGCCGTGCGGTGCATCTCTTCGGTCCGGATCTGAACTTCAAAGGGAACGCCGCGGCTTCCGAAAACAGTCGTATGCAGCGATTGATAGCCGTTCGTCTTGGGGACAGCGATATAGTCTTTGAATCTCCCGGGAATCGGCTTGTAGAGCTCGTGGACAAGCCCCAACACGGCATAGCAGTCGCTGACCGTCGGTACTATAATCCGCGTCGCAAACAAGTCGTAGATTTCATCGAGCTGCTTGACTTGTTTCTTCATCTTGCGGTAAATACTGTAAAAATGTTTCGGACGCCCTTCAATCTCCGCGCGGATCCCCATCGCGGCGACTTTCATCGTCAGATCCATAACGATCTCGTTGAGATAGCTCTCGCGGTCGGACCGGCGCTGCGACAGCATGCCGACGAGTTCATAATAGGCGTCGGGGTCCAGATAGCGCAGGCTGAGGTCTTCCAGCTCCCACTTGATCCTGTGAATACCGAGCCTCGCCGCGAGCGGCGCGTAGATGTCAAGCGTCTCCCGCGCGGACGCGACTTGTTTCTCCGGTTCCTTGTACTGCATCGTGCGCATATTGTGCAGCCTGTCCGCGAGTTTTATCAGGACGACGCGGATGTCCTTGGCCATCGCGAGAAACATTTTGCGGAAATTCTGGGCCTGCAGCTCTTCCCGCGAAGAATAGGAGATACGGGACAGTTTTGTCACGCCATCGACAAGCGCGGCCACCTCCGCTCCCATCGCTTCCTTAATATCTTCGAGCGTGGTGTCCGTATCTTCCACCGTATCGTGGAGAAGAGCGGCCGCCAGCGTGTGTTCGTCAACCAGTCCGAGCTCGAGTAATATCCGCATGGCTGCCACAGGGTGGATAATATAGGGATCTCCTGTGATTCTGAACTGCACCTCGTGGGCTTCTTTCGCGAGCGCGTACGCCTTAGTCAAAAAAGACGCGTCTTGCTGATGCGCCGATTTTTTCCATAACTCGATAAGATGAAGCATTTCGTCATCTGTACGGCAGATCGTTTCATACTGCTCTTCTGTGTAGACAACTTCTGTCTTCATGGCATCAGGACTCCCAGTGCTTCGAGTTTCCCCCAGAGGGGCGCTTTTGTCAGTTTCAGTTTCTCGTCACGCGTCTCAAGCGGGCGGAAAATATAACCGCTCTCCTCGTCTTCCGCGAGCTCGCCGAGCCCGACCTCCGCGAAGAGAGCGAGAGCGAGCAAAACACCGAGCGCGCTTACAGTCACATTATAGCGGTGTGTGAGGAGCCACGCCAACCTGGACGGCGAGAAAGCGAAAGCATGGCGCTCTTGGCCCGCGAGAGCGGAGATGAGATGCCACAGCGCAATAAAGACGCGCGGGCTGACCGCTGCCACACCCTGTCCGGAGAGGCGTTCCGAAAGGTTCTCATCCGGCATTCCGCGCAGCACTTCCGGCAGCGCACGCCGCGCGTCACGATCGGAGGCTTCCTGGCCGGAGGGTCTCACATCCTTTGCCCGGAGCTGAATGAAACGCCGGTCGCGCCAGATGTTGAACTCGGGCGCCGCCAGAAGATCGATCTCATCGCCCACCGAGTAAAAAACTTCATCCTCTCCGCGGTGAAACAGAATCGCGTCGAACAGGCGCTTTTTCTCCCCCCGCGCCCGCACTCTCAGCCGCAGATGGCGCCCGTCGCCCACGCGGACAATCCCTTCAATTTTCAGGCGGGGGATCAGAAAAAGTGGTCGCTCAAAACCGTACCCCATCGGCTCGAGCGCGTCGAAACACTCGATGACGCTCTCATCAATGGCGTTCCCCTCGAGAGTCGTATCCGCCCGCAATGGCACCTGCCGCCTTTTCTTCGGTATCGATTCAATATAGGAGATCATCGCCTCGCGGAATCGATCGAAATTTTCATCCCTCAGGGAAATCCCCGCTGCCCCCGCGTGCCCGCCGTAAGTTTCGAGAAACATGGCTGCCTGCGTAAGACCTTCGATTAAGTTGATCCTGCCAAAAGTCCGGGCTGACCCTGACAGGATTCCCCCGTCTTCAGCAAGCGTGATAGACGGAACGCGCAGTCTCTCGGCCAGCCTTGCGCTGACGATCCCCAATACGCCGGCATGCCAGCCGGTTCCCCGCGCGATCGCGACTGTCAGGGGCGAATCGCCCTGTCCGTTCATGACATCGGCCAATGCTTCGGTGAAAACATCCTGTTCGGCCTGCTTGCGTTCATTGTTCAGCTCGTTGAGCTTGTCGGCCAGGATCACCACCCGCAGGGGGTCCTCTTCGAGCAGCAAGTCAAGAGCGAGCCGCACATCTCCCATGCGCCCTGCCGCGTTCAGCCTCGGCGCGACAGCAAAGGCGATCTCATGCGCTGTCACCGCGGACTTACGGCTGTCTGCGTCAGCTGCAACTCGGTGAAGCGCTTTCAGCCCGGCGGGGGCATGTTCCTCGAACAACGCGATTCCCGCGCGGACAATGGCGCGGTTCACCCCGGTAAGCGGCATCACATCGGCGATCGTGCCCACAGAAGCGATCACCGTAAGCGTATCCCGGACAGGGGACAATTCTCCCATACAGCGGTCCATGGCGACCGTCAGAAGATAGGCGACGCCCGCGCCGCTTAACGCTTTATAGGGGTACGTCTCATCCGGAATAGAAGGGTTGATCATCGGGACTGACCCTCTGACAAAATCTTCGGACGGGAGGTGGTGATCGGTGACGACCACCTCCACGCCCCGCGAAACCAGCCAGTTTACGGCTTCCGGCGAAGACGTCCCGGTGTCGACAGTAATCACGAGATCGGGGCGGTGAAGCAGGATCTCCTGCGCGAGATCGGGGGATAATCCGTACCCGTCGTCAAAGCGGTCGGGGATCAGCAGTTCCGGGCTGACTCCTCTCGCCTTGAACCAGCGCCCGAGAAGCGCCGATGACGTGAGCCCGTCGGCATCGTAATCGCCAAAAATCAATACCGACGGATTCTCCCGTTCCATCACAGCGCGGATGATCCGGCAGGCTCTGTCCATATCGAGAAAGAGGAAAGGATCGGGTATATCCTTTAAAGAGCAGTTGAGGAAAGCTTCCTGCTGTTCAGGTGTTTCGAGATTTCGGGCGCGCAGAACACGCGACAAAACAGATGTCTCCCCCGCCACCGCCCTGTCGTCACAGGCGACTGTCCATTCGGCGGGCGACAGCCATTCAAGCGCGTGGTGTCTGGCATTGTCTCTCATTGCCCCATCCCCTGTTTCCGCGTGTTCTTTACACTCAAACTATCACAGATTCTTCAACTCAAAAGAGGCCCGTTGAAAACAACGGACCTCTTTTCGTGTCGTCCATGAAATATCAGCGTTTGCGCTTTCTGGCGGCTTCAGCTTTTTTCTTGCGTCGAACACTCGGCTTTTCGTAGTGCTCACGCTTGCGTACTTCAGCGAGCACGCCTGAACGCGCGGTGGAACGCTTAAAACGTCTCAGCGCACTGTCCAGGGATTCATTATCTTTTACGCGAATCTCCGTCAACCTTATCCCTCCCCTCGCAGTGAACTCTGAGTAACCCTGTCGGATTCACAGTACCCACGTAGTATACAATGAAATCCCGCGGACCGTCAAACAGCCGGGCGATTTTGGTGAACTTTTGGTGATCTTTGTGAACCTTCGAAAACCCTCCGTGAAAATCGGGAGAATCGTGTGCTGCCGGCCGTCCGCTTCTCAGACGGACGCGGGACGGCAGCCGGCGCCATCTGAATTCCCCGGAACGCGTCTGTTTTTGATGGTAGAATGGTAGTACGCGTTTTCCATGAACGGAGGCACCATCGATCCCCTATGCGTCATATCGGCGGCCATAAAAAATCTCAGCATTCTTCTAGCCGGAGAACGCCCCGCGCCCGGCGCGCTGTCCGCTCTGTCATCCTGGCGCTCGCTGTCTTCCTGGCAGTTTCTCTCTTCCCGGCCGGACATCCGGCCGTCAGCGCCGCGGAGAAGAAGCCGTCCACGTATGTTGAGAACGCGACGGCGCACGTATCGGTTAATAAGGATGGAACCGTCGACATAACCGAGACCATCCGGTTCCACTTTGGAAAACCGTATAAATCCCTCACGTTTAACCTGCTCTTCCCGCTCGACGGGGAGTCACAGCTTCAGTCTTTCGAAATCGCGCAGGATCCGGATCACGAAAAAGAAGTGAAATATATCGAGGTTCCGCTGCGGAATAACAAATACCCTCAGCCGTTTTCGTACACGACGGAACGATTGAAAGATAAGCTGCGCCTTCACCTCAACATGACCTCCTTTACCGACGATTACATCTTCAGGCTCAGCTACCAGTGGACGCGTGGCGTTGTGGAAAAGGATGGCCGCGCGCTTATCTCAGGCCCTCTCTGCGTTGTGCCGAATAACATGAGAGTGGAAACTCTTCTCTGGATGTTCACTTTCCCCGATGATTGCCTCATTGACACCGCGGAAATCGTACCGGTCGCATATCACATGCTCACGGAAAACAAAACATCGCCCAGTTCCGTGTCCTTCATCGACAACCAGCATTTCGTGAAAACGAGCGGCACGGCGATTGCGATCAGCATGCCGAAGCGCTGTTTCCCCTTTATACTTCCGGCTTCCGACACCACACCTCTCGCGCGCCTATTATCCGGCGCGCAATCCCTTTCAGCCCGTCTCTCGAAAATCGAATCACTCCGGGAGTCGATCACGCATATTGTCACGATCCTCAGTGCCGTTGGCCTGATTATCGTTCTGTCTCTCCAGGTTTTTTCACTGACAGGGAAACGCCGCGTCCGAAGCGACTTCGCGCTCTGGCCTCTGTTATCGCGTCCGGCGGAGACGGTGTCACTCGCGAGCCTCCGGCTGAATGAACCTGATCTCCTGCTCGCCACGCTTCTGAGTCTTGTGACGCGCCGCGAAATTTCGTGGACAGATGAAGTTTTTATCTGGAACCACCCGAACCGCAACGACTTTTCTCAATTCACCACTTATGAGACGCTTCTCCTGCAATGGCTTTTCGTCGCGCAGCCGGAGTATGACAACGTACTGTCTCCGGAGAGACTGCGGATCGCCGCGCGCGGGGATGATTTCCGGCAGCTGGCACAGCGTTTCAGGAAGCATGTCGACACAGCATTCGCGAATAGCGGGCTCGCCGAGCCCTTGTGGACGAAAGTCATCAGGCTCGCGTGCTTCTGCTTCTCAATTCTCTTTTTCGCGCTTTCGATCTTTTTTTACATCTATACGAACTCGCCTCTGACATTTATCATGCTTATAAACACCGCACTGTTTGCCTTAAGCGGGCTGTCCTTCCGTTTCCTGACAGCAGAGGGAAGGCGGCACGCCCACGAAATACGCCGGTTTGCGCGTGCGCTCAAGTCCCCCGGACTTCTGACCCAGTCTACCGGAGACAAGATGACAGAGATTGAAACATTGATCGGCGCGCTCCCCGCAGCTATCGCGCTCGGCAGGACTTCCGAATATCTGTCCGGTGTGAAAAAAATGGATTCTCCTTATTTCGACCGCGCCGCCTACGCGCTGCTCCACGTCTACCGCGGATTAAAGATGCCCGCCGCTGTTAAGACGGACATCGATCCGAATGATCCCTATGAGCGCATTCTCCTCCGGCGCGCCCTCGACGAGATGGAGCGGATTCTGGCCGCCTGGCGTGAATTGTTTAATTCCTGTTTTCTCTGAGCACAACCGCGGACGCGGCGCAGAAGCAGGCGATCCCTTCCCCCCGTCCGAAAGCGGTAAGGTCTTCGCCTGACGTAGCCGTGATGGCGACATGACGGACGGAAAGCCCGGTCATCCGCGCGATGTTCTCCCGCATGGGGTCGATCAGCGCGGCCAGGCGCGGCCTTTTCGCTTCGATCGAAAAAGAGAGATGGGTCAGGAGGATATCCCCGAGTTCTTCCAGTGCCCGCGCGACATAGGCACCGCTGTCCGTGATGCCGCGCCGCGCCATTTCATCCGCGGACGCTCCGAGTACTCTCACACCGGAGAGCCCGGACAGCGCGTTTGTCAGCGCGTGGAGGACGACATCCGCGTCGCTGTTGCCATCGAGTGCCGGAAATCCTTCGATCGTCAGGCCGCCGAGCCGAAGCACGCGCCCGGAAGAAGCGGCCGCCTCCTCTGTCATAAACCGGTGGCTGTCCTGCCCGATGGCTGTTATGGAAAACATGTCGCTCCTCCCCCCTGCCGTCTGCATGTTAACACCGCGCCTATCCGCCGCTCTTCGGGACACACGCTCTGATCACATGATAACCTTTCCCGCGATTGATCGTTTCCACAATATCAAAAGACCCGGCCAGTTCTTTAGCCGCTGACGCGGCGCCCTGCCTGACACGGATTACAATGTAGAACCGGCCGCCTTCGTTCAGATGCTCCCGCGCTTCCCGAAAGAGGCGGTATACCGTCTCTTTCCCCGCGCGAATGGGAGGATTCAGAATAATCAGGTCATAGCGCGCGCCCTTGCCGGCAGAGCCTTCGACAGGCTCTCCTTCGCAGGCGCCGTCCACAGGCACGCCGTCGCATTCAAGAAATGATGCGTTCCTGACGCCGTTCAGCGAGGCGTTGCGCCGCGCGAGCGACACGGCGCGCTCGTTGATATCGCTGCCCAGGACACGGAAAGACGGGCGCAGTCCGGCGAGGGCAATCGCCATCACGCCGATGCCTGTCCCGAGGTCAAGCACCTGAATCGGCGCGTCCGCTTCACAGGACAGGACGGTTGAAACGAGAAGATGCGTGCCGTCATCTACTTGTCTTCTGGAAAAAACGCCGCTGTCTGACGTGAAGCGGAACAATGTCCCCTCCCACGCCGCCTCGAACGCCCGGTACGCGTGTTCGCTATTCTGTTTCTGATCGAAGTAATGCGTCATTTCCCACAAGATAGATGCGTTTAGCCCACGGCGTGCGCTCGAGTGACATGATAAGAGGCAGACCGAGCCCCCACACGACGACAGCCTGCGAGAGAAAAATAGAGCCGATAGTCCCCAGGATAAACCAGATGCCCGGCGCACCTTCACTGAGCAGGTACGGGAGATAGGTCCCCACGACCAGCGCGTTTAAGACAACAGGCGGCAGGAGCGGGATGAACCGCATCGCGAACAAGCGCCGCTTCCCCCTTGCCATTTTCCCGCTTCCCTTCCCGTCTTCCTCCCGCTTCGGGAGCGGCGCCGCGTATCCGCGCGGCGGCACGGCTCCGCCGCTCAGGCAGGTCTTCGCAGAGGGCGGGAGCGGGTTTCCTTCTTGCAGCATCCGCGCCAGCGCCTGTCGAAGAGGCTTGGCCATGATCCAGGTCAGAAAGGCCGCACAGAGCGTGGTCGCGCTCCCGCAGATGATATCGACGAGTCCGAGCGGTGAAGGATTCAGAATATTCGAGACGAGACACCCCGCGAATACACCGGGGATGGCGGATGGGAAAAGAGCGGGAAGCGCTGTCAGCACCTCCGCCAGCCGGAGCTGAACGACCTGAAAGCTCATCCACGGGGTGGTGAGCGTCAGGGCGATATAGAGCGCCATAATCAGGGCGCTCTGCGCCAGCGATGCGAACGCCTGATAAGAGCGGGTTTTCCCTTTATGGAAAACCCGCCCGCGTTTTTCGCCTGCTGAATGACGCCGGTTCACTGTCCCCCTGAAGCCGCCACAGAGTCAGGACACACGGACAGCGAGTGTCATCGCGTGGCCGTTGATATCCCAGTCCTGCGCCTCCAAACCTTCCGGCAATTCGGAAAGGTCGTCGAAGAAAATCACCTGTTCCGCCAGAACTTCTTCCATGATGTCGTCGACGCGGCGATCGATCACGGCGGCGAGCTCATTGCGCCTGACGTAGAGGAGAATCCGGTCCGTCACCTGAAAATCGCTGGAACGGCGCATCGTCTGAACTTTGCTTACCATCTCGCGCATCAGGCCTTCTTCGATCAGCTCCTCCGATAACTCCGTGCGAAGCGCCACCGTGACACCGCCGGCGCTCTCGACGGCATAGCCCGCGGCCGGCACCTCCTCTATCAGGAGATCATCCGCCGTCAGCTTGTACACGGTTCCTCCGACCTCCAGGTCGAGCACCCCGTCTTCCCGGAGGCGGTCCATCGAAGCGCGGCCCGGAAGCGCCTCGATGAGCATACGTCCCTTCGGCAGGTTCGCGCCCATCATCCTGCCGAGCGTCCGGAGCTGCGGTTTAAACTTATAGTCTACGAGACTCCTGTTATCCTCCGCCCAGACCATCTTTTTAATATTGAGCTCATCGAGTACAAGCGCCGTCAATTCATCCGACAGCGGCTCGCTTCCCACGACGACCATAGCGGACAGCGGCTGTCTGATCTTGAGCTGGGCGGCGTTTCTGGCGGCCCGCCCCAGCGAGACGATTTCAAGTACGCGCGCCATATCCTTCTCGAGACCGACGTCAATCCTTGCAGGGTCAGCCGCGGGGAAATCGCAGAGGTGCACGCTCTCCGGCATTCCTTCGAGGTGTCCGGCCACGAGATTGCGGTAAACGCTCTCGGCCATGAACGGAGTAAAAGGCGCCGTCAGATGAGCCATCGTTACGAGGACATCGTGCAGCACGATGTATGCGGTGATCTTATCGGCGTCGAGATCCGGTCCCCAGTACCGCTCGCGCGAACGGCGCACATACCAGTTCGACAGATCGTCGGTGAACGCTTCCAGCGCTCTCGCCGCCGTCGTGATGTCATACGCTTCAAGCTTCGCGTCCACTTCGCGGATCAGCGAATGGAGGCGGCTCTCAATCCACCTGTCAATCACCGTTTTGTGATCGTCGACAGGGAAATCCCTGTAATCGTGTCTTTCAAACCCGTCAATATTGGCATAGAGAACGAAGAAAGCATACGTATTCCAGAATGTCCCCATGAAGCGGCGCTTCATCTCGTTGACCGCTTCCGCCGAGAAGCGGACGGACAGCCATGGCTGGCTTCCGGCGTAGAACATCCAGCGGACGGCGTCGGCGCCTTCGTGAGAGAGAATTTCGCGCGGCTCGACAATATTGCCGAGGTGCTTCGACATTTTAATGCCGTCTTTATCGAGGACATGGCCGAGCACGATGCAGTTTTTGAACGCTTCGGAGTCAAACAGGCACGTGCTGATCGCGTGCAGATTGTAGAACCACCCGCGCGTCTGGTCGATCGCTTCCGAGATAAAATCCGCCGGCATGCGCTCGTTGAAGAGATCGGCGTTCTCAAAGGGGTAATGGTATTGCGCGAAAGGCATCGACCCCGAATCATACCAGCAGTCGATGACCTCCGGCACGCGCGTCATCAATCCGCCGCAAGCCGGACAGCGAAGGTGTACCTGATCGATCATGGGCTTATGGAGTTCAATATCCTCGGGACAATCGGGCGACATTTCTTTCAGTTCGGCAATTGAACCGATCATATGCTGATGATGGCACGCGCCGCATTCCCAGACGGGCAGCGGCGTCCCCCAGTAGCGTTCGCGCGAGAGGCACCAGTCGACGACGCTCTCGAGGAAATTTCCGAACCGCCCCGGCCCGATATGCGATGGAATCCAGTGGATTTTCTCGTTATTGGCCAGGAGTTTGTCGCGCAGCTTTGTCATCTCAATGAACCAGGCGTGCCGGGCATAATAGATGAGCGGGGTATCGCAGCGCCAGCAGAACGGGTAGGTATGCTCTGTTTCCACTTCAGACAGAAGCAGCCCTTCGCGCTTCAGAATACCGACGAGCGGCTCATCCGCGTCTTTGACGAAAACACCCGCTAAACCGGTCACTTCTTTTGTCATCGTCCCGTCGTCGCCGACAAGCTGGACGTGGGGCAGACCCGCCGCGCGGCCGACCCGCGCGTCATCTTCGCCGAAAGCCGGCGCGATGTGGACAATTCCCGTCCCTTCCGTCAGCGTGACATAGGGATCGGCGACCACGAAGAATGCGCGTTTCCCGGATTTTCTGACTGTCTCCACCGCGTAGGGATAGAGCGGCTCATACGAGCGCCCGACGAGATCGCCGCCGGTAAAAGATTCAATGACGCGCGCGTCCTCGCCGAACACCTGTTTGTAAAGCGCCTCCGCGATGTAGTAGTGTGGATTCCCGGGTGAGCCGTCCGGCTCGCGATCGGCCTCGCAGAGGACATAGCGTTCGTCCGCGTTCACGCAGAGCGCCACATTCGACGGCAGCGTCCACGGCGTGGTCGTCCAGACGGCGAAATAAGTATCCGGCTGTTCCGCGTCGCGGAAGCGCACGAACACGGACCGTTCCGTGATGTCGCGGTAACCCTGCGCGACCTCATGGCTCGAAAGCGATGTGCCGCATCGCGGGCAGTAAGGGACCACTTTGTGGCCTTTATAAATCAGGTGCCTGTCCCAGATCTGGCGAAGCGACCACCAGACGGATTCGATATAGTGATTATCGTAGGTGATGTAGGGATTATCCATGTCAGCCCAGAACCCCACGCGCTCCGACATTTCCTCCCATTCCGTCTTATACTTCCAGACAGAAGCTTTGCACTCGCGGATAAAATCCTCGACGCCAAACTCTTCGATATGTTCCTTTCCTTCGAGGCCGAGGCGTTTCTCAACCTCGAGCTCGACCGGCAGGCCGTGGGTATCCCATCCCGCCTTGCGGGGAACATAATACCCTTTCATCGTGCGGTAGCGCGGGATCAGGTCTTTAATCGCGCGCGTCAGCACGTGCCCCGCGTGCGGCATGCCATTCGCCGTCGGGGGACCGTCGTAGAACGAATAAATAGGAGCGCCTTCCCTGTTCTTCATCGATTTCTCAAAAATCCTGTTCTCTTTCCAGAACGAGAGAACTTCCAGTTCGCGGGGGATAAAATCGAGGCTGCTGTCAACTTTTGCGTACATAGGCGCCAAACTCCTTTTTTGTTCGAGATTCACAAAGGCGCCGCCATCTGAGAAAACGATTCATTCTGCCGCAACGCCTCAAGAACAACATCTTTGTAATTATAGGTTCATGCCCTTGCCATGTCAATAAAAGGCCGCCCCTTCAGGCCTTCAGGCCTGCCGCGCCGCGCCCCGCGCAGAGCACGCCGGCGCGTTCAATGATCGTTCACATATCCATGGTATTGTCTATCCGTAATGGTTCCCTTTACGCTCCGCGATATGAGACGTTCGCCGGAGCCAAGCAAAGAGGAGGTTGCTGTATGTTGGAAAAATGGTTTAAGCTCAAAGAACACAATGTAAACGTGAAGGGCGAGCTTGCCGCCGGTCTGACGACATTTATGACAATGGCGTATATTCTGGCGGTCAACCCGAGCATTCTCGGGGCGGCCGGCATGAGTCCGGGCGGCGTGCTCATCGCGACCGCTATCTCGTCGGCCATCGCGTGCGTCGCTATGGCGCTCTTCGCCAACCTGCCGTTCGCCCTCGCGCCGGGCATGGGCATCAACGCCTATTTCGCCTTCGAAGTCTGCGGCAAAATGGGATATTCCTGGCAGTTTGCCCTGTTCGTGGTATTCATCGAAGGCCTGATCTTCATCGCGCTGTCGCTGACAAATGTACGCGAAGCGATCTTCAACTCTATACCCCTGTCGCTGAAGAACGCGGTCGGAGCGGCAATCGGCCTCTTCATCGCTTTCATCGGACTTCAGAACGGAAAGCTCGTCGTGAATGACGAAGCGACGCTGGTCAGTCAAATTGTCCTGAAAGACCATATCCGCGACGCGGGCATGTTCGCCATCCTCACACTGCTCGGCGTGCTGCTCATCGCGGTGCTCGCTTACAGAAAAATCAAGGGCGCGCTGCTCATCGGCATGTTCGCCATATGGATTGTCGGGATTCTGACGCAGGTAGCCGGCCTTTACGTTCCAAACCCTGATGCCGGTTTTTACTCGCTGTACCCGTCGTGGAGCCTCCCCGACTTCCAGGGGTTCGGTTCCATTTTCGGGCAGGCGTTCAGCGGCGACGCGTTCGCGAAATTCAGTGTCGGCGATTTCGTCATCGTCCTGTTCTCCTTCCTGTTCGTCGACGTCTTTGACACGCTTGGCACACTCGTCGGCGTCGCCTCCCGTTCAAATATGCTTGACGAGAAAGGACAGCTTCCGAAGATCAGGGGCGCGCTCCTCGCCGACGCCATCGGCACATCCATCGGCGCTGTCTGCGGAACGTCGACCGTCACCACCTATGTGGAGAGCTCGGCGGGCATCGCGGAAGGCGGCCGTACAGGTCTCACGGCGCTGACCACGGGTATCCTGTTCCTGCTGGCGATTATCCTGTCCCCTCTCTTCATCGCGATCCCGTCGTTCGCGACATCGGCGGCGCTGATCTACGTCGGTTTCCTGATGATGTCCGCGATCCTGAAGGTCGATTTCACAGACTTTACGGAGGCGGTCCCCGCCTATATCACGCTGATCGCGATGGCCTTCTTCTACAGCATCTCGTCCGGCATCATGTGGGGCATCATCTTCTACGTGCTGATCAATCTCTTCTGCGGAAAGCATAAGAAGATCAGCCTGCTGATGTACCTCCTGGCGCTCATCTTCATCGCGAAGATGATCTTCCTCGGGTAGGAAGGAGTTCTTTCCGCCTCCGCGGCATCGGCTCGTCCGCTCTTCCCCGCGGAAGGACCGCGCGCTTCACGGCTGCGCAACCGATCCACAACACAGGAAGGCCGTCTCACGACGCGGCACGTCGGGAGGCGGCCTTCTTTTCCGAAAGCGCCCTGCCACCCCGAATGGCCGCGCCGCCGCCCGCCCGATATTCACCCCCGGCCTGGAAGCGCGGCGGTAGAAAGCGTATCCACGCCTGTGGTACTCTGGTGCATATGGAAACCGCACGGATCATACTTCTCGTTCTCATCGGGGGCGCGGCGCTCTGTCTATTCTACGGATTCTTTCTCGAACCGCGGTGGATAAGGACGCGCCGTATTGAAGTCCGCTTTCCGCGGTCGTACAGCCCTCTCCCCTGCGCCGGAAAAAGGATCGTCTATTTCTCTGATATCCATACGGGCGCGTCAACGACGAAGCGACAGCTGGAACGCGCGGCGCGCGCGATCAGACGTGCGCAGCCTGATATTCTTCTCTTCGGCGGCGATCTGGCGGAGGAGCGGACGCCTGTCGGAAACGAGGCGTTCCGCCGGATGGTGCAGTCTTCGCTGGCGTCCCTCGAAGCGCCCTCCGGCAAATGGGCGATCCTCGGCAACCACGATGTGGAGGCGCCGCGCTACCGCGCGTGGAGTACGTCCCTACTGGCCGGCGCGGGATTCACCATCTTGGAGAACAGGGGGACGGAAATTGATGGATTGTCGCTATGGGGATTTGAGGACGCGCTTCACGGGTCGCCCTCCTGCGACGGCTGCACGGCTGAGAGTCCCTTTGCGCTGTATCTTTCACATGAACCGGACTGGTTCCCGAAAAAGAAGCCTGCGCCCGGACCGGGAATCGTACTCTCCGGGCACTCGCATCACGGTCAGGTCACATTCTTCGGGCTTCCGCTCATCCGCCCCCCGATGGGCGCGGTTCACTGGAAAGGATTTTATCGGCTCGGGGGCCATCTCACCCAGATCGTGAGCGCGGGACTGGGCACCGTCCACATACACGCGCGTTTCTTCGCCCGCCCCGACATCGTGGTGATCACCTTCGCGCACCATAAAACAAAAGACACCGCCATCGATATCTTTGAGAAGAGGTTTTTCCCCGGGCATTGAACGCCCCCGTCACCGGGAAGTATCCTCCATGCGAAACAGCGCGCGCTTCCGCGCGATCTGCTCCCGGACGCGCTGTATGTAGACAAGCAGATCCTTCGGGTTGCAGACACGGCTTGTCTGCCTTCCGCTCACCGCTTTCGATGTCGATCCGCTGCCGAGGCCGATCACCGGAACCCTGTCACTCATCATGGCGACATTGTAGAGAGAGGCATAGCCGTCGCGCGCGAAACCCGTATTCTCCAGTCCGGACCGGCAATTCTTCTGCCTGTAGAGATAGTAGGGTGCGTAACCGCTCTGCCGGAGCAGGGCGTGCGCCGTCTCCACCGCCCCGATCAGCGCCTCGTCGGGGTGAAAGAGCGCATACGGAACACCGCGGGCGATCAGACCGGACCCGCGCTTCACAGCCAGAGTATGCAGCGTAATGCTCTCCGGCGTGAGTTCCAGGAGCCATCTGACCGACCGGAGGAGATCCTCCGTGTTCTCCCCCGGCAGACCGGCGATCAGATCCATGTTGATATCGTCGAAACCCATCGCGCGCGCAAGTGAAAACGCTTTGACCGTATCCCCGGCGCTGTGGCCGCGCCCGATCGCCTTAAGAGTCTCGTCATGCATGGTCTGCGGGTTAATACAGAGCCGGGTGAAGCGGTTATCCCGGATCACTTCGAGTTTCTCCGCATCGATGGTATCCGGCCGCCCCGCCTCCATCGTCAGTTCGGCGCCCGGCGCCAGCGGAATTGTCTCCAGAACCCCCTCGACATAGCGCTTGAACAGAGAGGGCGGGAGGCTGGTCGGCGTGCCCCCGCCGAAATAGACCGCCGCCGCTTCCCCGTGGAACCCGCGGGAGAACACCCCGCGCGCTTCCTCGATCACGGCGTCCACATACGGTTCCAGCGATTCGCGGTGCCTCCTCGCATCCTGCGCGATAAAGCTGCAGTACGAACAGCGGCTCGGGCAGAAGGGAAGCCCGACGTAAACGACACTCCGGTGCGGGTTGTCAAGAAACGCCGACAGGACGCGCTGCTCCGCGAGCGCTGTCTCAAATGCCAGCTCCGCTTTCGGCTCCGAGACATACCAGTCCCGGATCAGCCGCCCTATCACCTCTCCGCAGACCCTCTGCGCCTGATCGCTTCGGCCGCCGCGCCGCGCCTGTTCCGGTGACATCCCGAGCAGCGCGCGCTCCCACTCCTGGACAACAATCTGCGTGGGACGGACGCCCGTCAGCGAACCCCAGGGA
>MTKY01050674.1_pt1 | contig 18671 bp, 18 predicted proteins | sample 1042731 | NCBI WGS metagenome assembly MTKY01 (sample SAMN06212206, study PRJNA360538) | anaerobic digester metagenome | biome: Wastewater treatment plant; material: sludge; isolation source: anaerobic digester fed with sludge from wastewater treatment plant | place: Denmark: WWTP Soeholt ... | reverse complement strand
CGGCGTGCGGCGCAGTGGCCGCAGGCGTGCCAGTTGCTGCAGCTGAGCGACGGCGTCAGTGAGGAGGGCGGCGTGTGGGGCTTGGGTGAGAGGCATGGGCCCGATCCGAGCCGCGTGGGCAGAAGCTCGGTCGGGTGGCTACACCAGCGCGCGCAGCAGGGCTTCGAGCCCAAGCAGGTTGTCATCCACCTGCCGGGCGCGACCGTCACGTGGCGTCTGGACTGACCCGCCGCGCCTGCCTCAGGGGGTGGGGCGGCGCGCTGGGTGCGGACGTCGGGCCATGGATGATCTGCGATTACGTGGGCGGGGCTGCGGAAGTTGAGACGAGGGCGTCAAGGACGCGCAATCCGGTCTGATAACGTCGTCCCGCTCCCGAGCCGCCGCCGGACGTGCGTCCTCCGCGTCCTGGGTCCTTGGCCAGCCTGATGAACGGGAGCCAAGCCGTGTCACCGGCGTGCTTCCGCCGGGGAGGCCCCTGCGGGCGCTCAACTCCTGAGCGGCAACCCACGACAATGAGCGTTGTTCGAGGTGTGCCCGTCTGAGAGAGAGGCCATCTCGCCTTGAGGATCATTCGCCTGAAGCTCGAGTAGGCCGATAAGCTAGAGGGCGTCACGTGGGGGGAGCCCTGGAGGGAGCTGGACGCATGAGGCTTGTGTCGTGGAACGTGGCTCGACGTGTCAAGCGCTGGCAGGAGCGCATAGACGCTATCGCCGGGATGCATCCCGACATCCTGGCCCTGCAGGAGGTCACGCCCACCAACGTGCCGCTCTACCGGCGTGACCTTCCGGCAATCGGCCTTGAGCACATCGTCGACTGCTTCGAGCTCGCGCCGGAGCCCGCCCTGCTGAAGGGTCCGCGGCGCTGCGGGGAGCTCATCGCCTCCCGCCGCCCGCTGACGCCGCTCGACCCAGCCGGGTTCGCGGTGCCATGGCCGGAACGAGTGCTCTCCGCGGTGGTCCACGACCGCAGCGGCGACGTGGAGCTGCACACGACCCATGTACCGCCCGGAGCCAGCCACGACTGGATCAAGATCGAGCATTTCGAGGGTCTCGCCGCGAGGCTGCGCCTCCACAGTGACCGGCCGCGCATCCTCTGTGGGGACTTCAACTCACCGAAGTCGGAGTCCATCGACGGCACGGTGACCTGCTGGGGCAACGGCGGCCGATGGACGCAGGGCGAGCGGAGCGTGATCGTCGATCTGCGTGGTCACGACCTGGCCGACGTCTTCCGGACGCTGAACGGTTACGAGGCGGAGGAGTCCAGCTGGTACTGGCGCGGCCGCGGACGCCGGATCGGCCGTCGGTTCGACCACATCTTCGCCAGCGCCGCATTGCAGGCGAGGGCGTGTCGCTACGAGCACCAGCTTCGCGAGACCGGCCTGAGCGATCACTCCCCGATCGTCGCGGACTTCGACTGCTGAGCACGCCGCCAGCCGTCCGGCTGGCCCCGTCAGTCGTTTCGTGACGCAAGTCCCGTCGCGTTCTGTTGCAGCAGGCAGCCTCGAGTAGAAACCCGGCTTCGGGATTTCGCGCGCTCGGGGGCGCAGGGTTCGGGCCGCCCCGGTTGTCGCTTCGACCCTCCCTACAGGGTTCTTCGGCTTCCGCAGCTCGCCCGGAAGTCGCACGGCGATGGCCGCCTCCTGAACGCTGCAAGCTGCGGGCGCGTCTCCGATGGAGGGTTCAGGCTATGGGGAGGTCCGAGGATGCACCGTTCGTGGCTCGCTCTCGGTGGGGTTGTCGTGGCTTTGTTGCTCACAGGCTGTGGTTCGCCGTCAGTCGAGCAGTCGTCGTCTTTGTCGTCCGGCGCACCTGTCGCCTACACGACACCGCCTCGCGCTGCAGCGCCGATCCAGGCCAAAGGCGATCCGGTCGATCCCAGCTCCACCTTCAAACTCGTCACTGCGCTGCAAGGCTTCGGCCTTGACCTGCTGAGGGCAGAGGCGAAGGCGCAGCCGGAGGGCAACATCGTGCTCTCCCCGGCCTCGATCCACGACGCTCTGTCGATGACTGCGAACGGGGCGAGCGGCCAGACGGCCAAGGAGATGCTCCACGCACTCCGTCTCGACGCACTGGGGCTGCCGAAAGCAGACAGTGCCTGGGCCCGGCTCATCGCTTCCGCCGAAGGCAACCCTGATGCCGAGGTGCGTATCGCCAACTCACTGTGGCTGCGCAAGGGCGTCGCCTTCCGGCCCGACTTCCTGAAGACCAATCGGGACTACTTCGCAGCGGACGCGGCGCCACTGCCAGATGACCCCGCGGGCGGCGCCTCGCAGATCAATGACTGGGTCGCCGAGCGGACGGGGGGTCGCATCCAGGACCTGGTCGGACCCATCGACCCCTCAACGAGGCTGGTGCTGGTCAACGCCCTCTACGTGAAGGCCGGCTGGGATCACTTCAAGACCGGCGATACAAAGGAAGGGCCGTTCAATCTCTCCGACGGCCAGCAGGTGCAAGTTCCGATGATGCACGGCCAAATCGGGACGAACGTCACCGAGACGTCCGACTACGTCGCTGTCCCAATCGAGGCGAACGGAGAGCTCAGCGTCACGATCGTGCTGCCGAAGTCGGGCCGTAGTCCCGAGTCCGTCCTGCCTGCGCTTGCGAACGGCGGCCTTGAGGATCTCAGCTCGGACATGAAGTCCAAGCCCTACATCGTGGATCTCGCTCTGCCGCGCTTCAGCGCACGCTTCAAAGACACGGAGCTGGCCTCATCACTGGAGGCGATGGGAATGAGGCGTGCGTTCACGCCTTCGGCTCAGTTCGACGGCATCGCACCCGGACCGTTGTGGATCGACGAGGTCGTCCACGAGGCGGTGCTCGATCTCAACGAGCAGGGCGTCGAGGCGGCGGCTGGCACAGCGGTGATCATGGACGGCGCAGCGCCTCCTACGGAGCATCTGAGGGTGACGGTCGACCGCCCGTTCATCGTGCTGCTGAGCATGGGATCCACGGATGTACCGCTGTTCATGGCTATCGTGCGGGATCCGCGGTAGCAGGCCCTCGCCTCCGGACGCTCTTCGCTGCGGCCCTCTGTGCCCATCTCCGTGGAGTCCTGAAGTCCCCGACTTCTCTCGACGATGGAGCCGGTCTTCTTCGTCATCCTCCTCGTCGCGATCACTCCGCTCGGTCCCTGGACCCTGCCCAGCCTGAGCATGGCGGTGGCGCTCGGCGTACTCGCCGCGCGCATCTGGCCGGCGGGCACGCCCGCCGTGGACGCCGCCTGACGTTCGCTACTGCTCGAGGTAGCGCTTCAGCTCGGACCAAATGCGCTGTTCCTGCCGACGCCCCATGTAGGTCACGAGCGGGGCGAGCAGGCGCATCGCCCCCTTCGGCGCAACGTCCCACGTCCAACGCATCAGTGTCCCTCCGTGGAGAGGCTCGAAAGTGAGCTCGCCGTCGATGCTCACGCCGGAGAAGGTGGAGTGCGAGCCGAGGCGGCTGGGGCGTTCGAAGGTGGTGAACTCGAGCAGCATCGGCAGCGTCCGCTTCCCCGAACGCATCTGCGCGCGGAACTGCGTCCCACGCCCGATCGGGCCCTCGGTGAGCTTCTTCACCGAGAGCATCTCCGGGTTGTAGCGTGGCTCGTTGCGCTCGTCGCTGACGAAGTCGAAGACCTCCGTCGGCGGCCGCTCGATGACGATCTCCCCGGTGATGCGCGCCACGACGTCCCCCTAAGCCCTGGCGAACGCCCGCGCCAGGAGCGCGCCGACGGCGGCCAGCGTGAGCCAGACGATCATGATGGAGAAGACCTCGAAGCGGTATTCGACGCCGAGCCCGAAAGCGACCGACATACCGACCAGGGTGAGCAGCGTGAGCGCGGCGGCCGCGAGGAACACCCGGCGAGCCCAGCGCTCGAGCCCCGAGGAGGCGAGCGCGAGCGCGAGGAAGACGAACGAGACGGCGGCCACCAGGAAGCCGGCCTCCTCGAGGGCGATGAACACGCCGTGCGGGTTGTACTGGGAGAGGGCGACCACTGAGGACGCCTCGCCGCGCAGAAGGGCCACCTGCACGGTGCGCAGCTGGATGAAGTAGTCGATGACGATGACCGTGAACGACACCGTCGCGAGGCAGACGCCGATGACGCCGAAGAGGCGCAGTCTGGCGGAGGCCCGGTGGAGGATGCAGGCGGCCAGCACGACGAAGGCGAGCATCATGAGCGTCGCCGGATACATCCAGAGGAAGTCGCGCGGGACGAACCGCGACGCTTCGGCGTAGGGGTACTTGATAAGCACAGCGGCCTGGGCGAACGGCCCGGTGCGCGGCGGCGTCGTCACCGCGAGCGCGAACGAGACGACGGCGAGGAGCGAGGTGACCGCCGCGCTCCAGACCGCGAACCGATCGCCCCTTGCCGACACGGACCTGTCGCTGGCCAGCACTTCCACCACGGCTCCCCTCCGTCACACCTCTCGGGCTGCAGGGAGAGACTCCCTGGTGACCCTTCGGACCTCCCCGTACCTTATCAGTGGCACCCCTCCTTCCTCGCGGGTGTAGGGTGTGCGGCAAGGACGTTGGCGGCCGCATCGGCCGCATCGGGACAGGGAGGCCGACGTGAACGCAGTGGTCGTCTACGAGTCGCTGTGGGGCAACACGGCCGCCGTCGCTCGCGAGATCGCCGAGGGACTGGGTCAGGGGGCGCGTGCGCTTTCGACTGCGGAGGCGACCGGCGAGGCCCTGGCGGGCGTCAACCTCATCGTCGCCGGCTCTCCCGTCCTCGGCTTCAAGCTGCCCACCGAGGCGGCGCGCCAGGGTGCTCGCGACAACCCGGGCGGCAGACCGCCCAGGCCGGCCGATCTCTCGCACCCGTCCATGCGGTCGTGGCTCGAAGGGCTGCCCGTTGGACATGGCCGCTCGGCCGCGTTCGACACCCAGGTGCGGGGCCCGTTCGGCAAGGCGGCGCCCGCGATCGCTGAGGCGTTGGAGGCAGCAGGCTACGAGCGACTCGCGGATCCTGTTGGGTTCGTCGTGAAGGGGAAGTTCGGTCCCATGCGCAAGGGCGAGCTCGAGCGGGCGCGTGAGTGGGGAAGTGAACTTGCGGCGAGGATGGGTTGAGGTGTCGTCATTGACGGCAGCCCCGCCGGCTCGGCGCGCCCGCCGCAGGCTTCCTGCAGATTCAGCAACTGATTAGCAACCATGGTATCCTTGCCGGGTCCGCTGCGCAGGAAGAACCCCTGCAAACCGGCACTTTACCCTCGTGGCTCGGTGGATAGAGCACAGGTTTCCAGAAGGGCTGGGAGGGTGCCCGAACGGGGCCGTTCGAGGGTGAATCGGGGTTTTCTGGGGCGGTCGCCAGGCCGCCGCTTCGAGGTTGAGCCTGCGGCTTCCCGCAGTCACAGCGACTTTCTAGCAACCTGCCTCGGGCGACGACTGGAGGGCGAGAGGGTCTGCGTCGGTGTGCACCCAGCAGGACCCCTTCGCCCCGATGGCTTCCCTCAAGCGCTCCAGGTCTTCCGGCCAAGCGTGGCCGCCGCTGTGCACGAAGTGCGCCTCGACGCCGTGGCGAGCGGCCCACTCACGCATCAGGCTGTACCGGCGCTTCCAGTAGCCGCTCCACATGGACCAGACGAGCGTGACCCGCTCGGAGCCGATCTTGTCGAAGAGCGTGGTTCCGCCTCTGCTGCCCCGCAGGCACATCAGGTAGCGGCCGGGTTGCTCCGCGAGCTCGTCGCTCGACACCCGGGCGCGGGCGCTCATGACGCGGGCCAGGTCCATGAGGCCGGCCTCCCTCAGCCTCTTCACCTGGTGCGGCACGAAGCTCACGCGCACGTCGTCCCAGGAGAACTGGGGGATGCCGGCGCTCAGCGGCTCGAGTTTCATGAGGACGTAGGCCTGGTAGGGGTCGATCACCAGCTGACGGCGGGCGCGGCGCGAGGCCCGAAAGCAGGAGACGAGGCGGTCGAGGTTCTGTCCCGAGGCGACGACCGCGACGAGCGAGTCGGGGTTCGCCTGCGCCAAGACGAGCAACTCCTCCTCGGTTACTGCTGCTGCGGCTGAGGGTCGCAGCCCTCCGCGGCCTCGAATGACCCGGCTGGAGTATCCTGCTCAAAGATCGAGACCAGATGGCCGGGTCGACTTGTCGGCCCCAGGCAGAGCAGGAGACGTACATGGAGAGCGCACTCGCCCAAGCCATCGCCTTGAAATCGTCGCCGATCGCCGTCATCCTCACGGACGAGAAGCCCGAGGGCGCCGTGCAGTTCAAGGAAGGCGTGCGCGGCTGCGTGGGCGCGAGCATCGTCTCGGTGGCCGGCGGCAAGACAGCTGTGTTCGACCGCCAGACCTACGGCTGCCCGGGCGGCGGCGTCGGCCTGGGCTTCGGCAACTGCTACGCCGACCGCGACTTCCCGATCGAGAAGCTGCTCTCGAGCGGGGACCCGCAGGCGACGAGGTCACCGCTGTCCCACGGCGAGCGCTTCTTCCGCGACCCGGACATCGTCAGCGAGTGGCTCACCCACGTGCCGATGACCGACGTCCCGACCGAGTACGTGGTGATGAAGCCGCTGGCGGAGGTCACCGAGGAGCACCCCGAGCTCGTGACCTTCCTCGTGAATGGCGACCAGCTCTCCGCGCTCGTCGTGATGACCGGCTTCGCGCGCGGCGGCGCCGAGCCGCCGATCGCCCCATTCGGTGGAGCCTGCCAGTCGATCCTGTTCGGCTACGCGGAGGCCAAGCGCGATGTCCCGCGGGGCGTGATCGGCTTCTTCGACATCGCCCAGCGCAAGCGAGTGTCGCGCGAGCTGCTCTCGTACACCGTGCCGTGGTCGCTGTTCCTCGAGATGGAGGCCTCGGTCCCCGAGAGCTTCCTGGAGCTGGAGGCCTGGAAGGAGCTGCGCGAGCGCCAGTAGGGAGAGGCCTCCCTGCACGTTCCCTGCAGATTCAGCAACCTATCAGCAACTTGTGGTACCCTTTGCCGAGCCACTGCAGAGAGAAACTCCTGCAAATCGGCACTTTGCCCTCGTAGTTTAGTGGATAGAGCACAGGTTTTCTCAGCGGGTTGGGAGGGTGCCCGAACGGGGCCGTTTGAGGGTGATTCGAGGTCGTTTGGGGCGAACACCGGGTCGCCGGAGTGACCTCGAGCCTGCAGTTTCCCGCAGATTTAGCAACTTCTTAGCAACCTCCCGTGTCAACGCCGGTCCAAAACTGAACAGTTCTCGCCGGTCCAAACCTGAACACTCTTCAGCGGTCGTCACCGACGGAGAGCACCTCCTTGCTTTTGCCCTTTAGCCGGTAGCTCTCGCCGCGCAGCACGAGCACCTCCGAGTGGTGCACGAGGCGGTCGACGAGGGCGGCGACCGCCACCGGGTCGCCGAAGATCTCGGCCCAGGCGGAGAAGGTCTTGTTCGAGCTGACGATGATCGAGCTGCGCTCGTAGCGGCTCGAGACGAGCGCGAAGAAGAGTGAGGCAGCCTTCGGGTCGAAGGGGATGTAGCCGACCTCGTCGACGACGATCAGCGGGATGCGCCCGATCCTCTCGAGCTCCTCGTCGCGGCGACCCTGGCGTTTGGCGGTGGCGAGACGGGCGACTCATTGCTGCGCGCTCGCGAAGGCCACCCGGTGACCCCTGCGGGCAGCCTGCACCCCGAGCGCGAGCGAGAGATGCGTCTCGCCGGTGCCCGGCGGCCCGAGGAAGATCACGTTCTGCTTCTCGGCGAGGAAGTCGCGCTGGTGCAGATGCAGGACCGTCTCGCGTTTGAGGCTGCGCGCGAAGGCGAAGTCGAAGTCACCCGAGCGTCTTGACCGCCAGGAAGCGCGCCGCCTTGACGCGCGCCTCGCCACCGTGGCTCTCGCGGGCGGCGACCTCCTCGCCGAGCACGGCCGCCAGGTACTCCTCGTCGCTCCAGGAGCCCTCGCGGACGCGCTCGGCCAGGACCGCGGCCCGCTCGCGGATGCGCGGCGCCTTCAGGGCGCGCGAGAGGAAGGCGACCTCGGAGGCCGTCTTGCCGCTCATAGCGGCGCTCCGGCGAGGGCGTCGTAGCGGGCGAGGTCGACGGCGGGCAGCTCGGGCTCCTCGCCCCGGAGCCGCCGCTGCGCCTCCTGGGCGGCGCGCAGGGCCCGCATGTGCTCGTCGTCGCGCACGACGTCGCAGGGCACGTAGCTGCGCGCGTGCCGGGCGACCAGTCGCCCCTCGCAGAAGACGGCCAGCTCGCGCGGTGAGAGGCGGACCTGCAGACGCCTGAGCGCATAGCCCGGCGGCAGCGAGTAGTCGACGCCGGCGACGCGGGCGAAGCCGTCCCTGGAGGCGCGCACCTCGAGGCGGCGGTCGACCGCAGGCAGGGGATCGGGCAGGGGAGCGAGCTCCGCGCGCTCCACGGCGAGGGCCTCCGCCACCCGGCCGCCGAGGCGGCGCAGGTGGCGTCTCCAAGCGACCTCTTCGGCCCAGGTGTCATGCTGGCCCTGCAGGTCTGCCAGATCTTCAAAGCTGCGCAGCGGCAGGAACGAGGTCTCGAGGTAGCCGTTGGTGCGTTCCACCGAGCCTTTGCTCTGCGGCGCGTACGCAGGCAGCACGACGTGACCCATGGAGAGGGCGCCGAGCAGGGCGGCCAGCTCATCGACCGGACGAGGGCGGCGGCGCGGCGCGCGAGCCACGAGCGAGGAGTCGCGGTCCATGACCAGCCGCTCCGGCACGCCGCCGAGACGGGCAAGGCAGCCGACCAGCGCCGGCAGGGCGTCGGCCGTGGTCTGCGCGTGGGTGAACACGACGCTGTGCGCCGATGAGAACGGCAGGGTCGTCACGAAGCCGTACGCCCGGCGCGCCTGCCCCTTGCCGACCGGCACGTCGACGCCGGTGTCCCACCAGTCGACCTGGAGGATCTCGCCGGGCACGTAGACGGTGCGCTGGAAGTCGCGGCTGCGGTAGAGGGGCCGCACTTCGCGCAGGTAGTCCTTGAGGATGGTGATGCCGCCGGCGTAGCCGCGCCTTTGCAGGCGCTCGCGGATCACCGTGGCCGGTGCCGCATCGTCTTGGATGAGCATGTCGGCGATCGCGTCCCTGAACGGCTCGATCTGTGAGCCTGCCGGACGGCGCTCGTAGCACGGCGGCTCGGCGAGGCCGGCCAGACGGTAGACGGTCGTGCGACTGCAGCCCAGCTGCTCGGCGATGCGCTTCTTGGGGACGACCGCACGGACGAGCTCCCTGACCTTGGCCCAATCGTGCACCTGATACACCCCTTCCTCCCCTCGCGCGTCTGTCCGCGCAAGGGTTCGACGTCGGTCGTCACTCTCAGGAGTGTCCAGTTTTCGACCGGCGCAGAGTGCTCAGTATTGGAGCGGCGTCGACACTCCCGCTGCTCCTGGACCTGAGGGAAGGGAGCGGGCGTCCTGTGATAAACTCCTCTCCGAGCTTGCCGATAGTTCTAGGTACCGTGCGGGCAAACAGGGGCCTTCTGAGAACAGCAGATAACAACCGCAGTGGACGCCCCGTGCATCGGCTGGGCTGGCACTAGTGATCGCACCCTATTCGGAGTATCTCTACGAGGTGAATCGGTGGGAGGACCCCGCCAAGACGTTCCACAGCGTCGCCATCGACGAGACCACGTACGGCAGGCTCGAATCAGCTGCGTCTCTCGTTGTCGTTGACGACTTCCCGATTGCCGTGGGCATCCAGGACTACGGTGAGCAGTATTCCGTTCGGCGATCCAAGGCGATTGGCGACGGATTGCTGCCGCACCGCGACCAGCCTCTCTACGGTGCGCTTCTTCCGGCCGCCGCTGTCGTTTCCCGCTCTCCATCCGTCCGCGAAGCGGTTAGGAGGCGTGGCCATCACACATCCGGTTTCGGCATCTTCGGCAGCTATGACTCGGCCACGGTGGATGCTGGCGCGCTGCAGAGTGCAGCCGCCGATGCGGGTCTGGTAGCTCACAGGATGATTCATCCCAGGTTGCATACGTCAGCAGGTCTGTCTCTATTCGAGCTCGATCTGGTGGCTCGCCCCAGGGTCGTCCGCCGCTCGCCGATGGGCCTGAGAGAAGCGTTCGAGGCTCTTCATCACAGCGATTTCGGCGGGGACGGATCGGTGTGGATGCGTTTAGGGGGCGGTTTTGGCCCCGAGGAAGAAGAGGGTCTTTGGGCTCTGTTCGGGACGCGCTTCCAAGACATCTCGGAGAACATGCCGCTCAGGCTTGAGGAGGACGAGCAAGCGACGCTGGAAGTCGTGCGAGACGAGAGAATCGTGTTCATCTCCAAGTCGGACGCCGATGGGCGAGTGGTCGCCTCCTTGGTGGTCACGGACGTCGAGGAGGCGTATCCGTGGATCAGCCGCGACTTCCTGCGTTCCCGTCGAAGTTGTCTAGCCGGTTCCGCGGACGCTGACGGGCTTGCAGAGGTGTTCGTGCCTGCCATCGCGGCGCTCCGGGGCGTCAGCACGCGAGCGGCAGTTGAGCTGACGGCTGCGCTGGGGGAACTCCTGGCTGGCGTTGGCGCGAACCGGACGATTGTGCGTTTCGAGTGCACGGACGTCTCTTCCGCGTACGTGCCTCAGCTGGTGAAGCGGGCAGTTGAGTCGCATCCGAGCTTCGACGGGGCGGGTCTGCAACAGGTTGGGGACAGGGAGTACGTCCTTCTGGAGTTCGGTGGGGCCGAATCTTGATGGTGGCCCGACGACGACCGGCTACCTTCCCGGACTTCTGCAGCCTCTCGCCGGAGTGGTACGGGTGGTATCAGGAGCGCCTCTACGAGCTCCCACAGCACTCTGACTTCACACTCAACAACATGTTGGTGTGGCTTGGCGGCGACTGCGGCGTCGAGTGCTCCGCCGTCGACGGCAGCATCGTCCTGCGGGTGTCTTCGTCGCGCGTTGAGGCCCTCAGGGGGACCTGGCTGACACTGCTCGGACCTGCAGTGGATAGGGCTACTCTCGATCTGGTGTTGCAGCTTGCACCGGGCCATAAGTTGCGCATGGTGCCCGATTACGTTGTGTCTACCGCGTGTGGCGCTGACCACGTTGTCGCGGAGGACAGGGACAACTTCGACTACATCCTGGACGTCGAGGGATTGGCTCAGATGACCGGCAAGAAGTACGAGCGCTTCCGATATCAGGTCCGGCGTTTCGAGCGCTTGCACGGCAGCGACGCGGCCGTGAGGGAGCTCAACTTGAGGGACCCATCGGATGCGGCCGCCGTCCTAGGCGCGCTCGTCGCGTGGCCGAGAGTCAACTCCTTCGGCCCCGGCGGCAATGACCCGACTCGCACCGACCAGCGGGCAATCGAGCAGCTCATCCGACTGCAGCCGGAACTGAGCGTCAGACACCGCTGCCTCGGCGTGTTCATTCGTGGCAGGCTCCGGGGCTTTAGTATCTTCCACGTTCCCCATGCCCGAGACCCGATAGGCATGGGCAACCACATCAAGTACGACGCCTCCTTCGACCGGATGTTCGACTACTTGGTCCACGTGACAGCCTGCGACCTGAGGGAGCAAGGCATTCATCGGGTCAACGCTGACGTTGACCTCGGTATGCCAGGATTGCGGCGACACAAGATGCAGCTCCGGCCTGTGGAGTTCTACAAGAAGTACACGGTGTCGGGGGCCTGACCGGGGATCAGCTTCGTTTCGCGTGGATGGAGTCCATGCCCAGAGTCCGCGTGAGGGGAGAGTGAGATGCGGGACGACTCCGCAGGTGGGGCACCTGGATGAGCGATTCATACTTCGGCCCGGCCGAGCGGCGTGAGCGGGTTGAGAGCCTTGTACCGCTGGCCGTAGAGCATTTGTGCCGGGATAGGCGCCACTTCACCATGGCCCAGCTGCGACGCCCGGACGGCTCGTGGGAGCTCCTCGACGTAGACCATGCCGGCGGCTGGCGCACCGTGGCCGACATTGTCCGCGAGAGCGGCTGCGACGCGGCAATCGCGGTCGCAGAGGCGCGGGTCCGCCAGCCCTCGCCGGCCGAGCACGGCACCGGGGGCGAGGTCCTGCTCTTCGCCTTGGCCGAGGCGCCAGACCGCGTGCTCGTCCGGGTCTAGTCCTTCCGCCGCGAGGAGGGCCGGATCATCACGGAAGCAGATCCCGTCGAGGGCGAGGCGCTACTTGGGGCCGCGTTCTTGGAGCCGGTCTTGTCTGTCTGGCGCGAGCGATGAAGTTGAAGGTCGCCTTCTTCCACTGTGGGGCCAGCTCTTGAGCACCTGACCTGCCCTCCTCGATCGGCGACCTTCTTCGGGTCGTCTATTCGAGGTAGGGTTGGCGCCGGCCTCAAGGGCTCAGATGTGTAACACAGCTACCGGAGCCACTGTCGCAGAGCTACCGGAGCTGTGGAACGCAAGTGCCGGTGCCAATGTGGAAAGCATGTACCGGAGTTGAGTCCCGTAATGTGGTGTACCGGTATGAGAATGGCGCCGGAGCACTGTCAGCGTCCGGAGCTTCCATCGTAGGATGACGCAGGTTCCGGGACAGGGGCTCTGGGAGAACGCGGTCGGGCAGGCCGATCTTGTTCGATGGGCTTATGAGCCCGTTGGTGTAACTGGCCGCCCCTGCGACTTGCCCGAGTGCGCTCATGAGCGCGGATCCGTAGGTGTCGTTCTCGCCCGCCGTCTCCCGTTCGCGTGAAGCTTGCCATGAGGGAGGTAGCTTATGGGCAGGTCGATCGGGCTCGACGCATGCCGCGACTTCTGCGAGGTAGCGATCGCCGATGGCGGTCGAGCGCGCTCAGCGGGACGTGTGGCGACCACACCCGAGGACCTGGGACTCTTCGCGGACAGCTTGGCGAGCGACGACCGTGTGGTCCTCGAGGCGACCGGCAACGCCCTCGCCATCGCGCGCATCCTTGCGCCACACGTGGGCGAGGTCGTGCTGGCACACGCCAAGCAGGTACGGGCGATCAGCCACGCCAGGGTGAAGACCGACAAGGTCGACGCCCGCGTGCTCGCCGACCTGCTGGCGGCCGACCTCATCCCCCGGGTCTGGATCGGGGACGAGCGGGTGCGTATGCTGCGCCGCCTCGTCTCACGCAGGCGCGGACTGGTCAAGCGTCGCACACAGGTCAAGAACGAGATCTCGGCGGTCGTACACCGCAACCTCAAGGGACGTCCGCCGGCGAGCGACCCCTTTGGCCGTAAGGGCCGCATCTGGCTGGCGGCGCAGGAGCTGCCTGCAGACGAGCGTCTCACCGTCGATGCCGCCCTGCGCCAGCTCGACTTCCTCAGCGAGGAACTCGCGCAGATCGATCGCCTCGTGGCCGTGGAGGCGCAAGGCGACGAGGACGTGCGGCGCCTGCTCACGATCCCCGGCGTCGATGTGACCACTGCCGTCACCCTGGTCGCGGTGATCGGCGACATCTCTCGCTTCCCGAGCTCCCGTCACCTTGTCGGCTACCTTGGTCTTCATCCGCGCGTGCGCCAGTCCGGTAACGAGCCGGCACGCCACGGGCGGCTCTCCAAGGAGGGATCGGCCGCAGCGCGACACGTGCTGGTCGAGGCGGCTTGGATGGCCGCCCGCAGCCCCGGACCGCTGCATGCCTTCGCCGCCCGCATCGCCGCCCGCCGTGGCCGCCAAGTCGCTACGGTCGCCGTCGCACGTAAGCTCTGTGTGCTCTGCTGGTGTCTTCTCAGTCGCGGCGAGGACTACGTCTTCGCCCGGCCCAGCCTCGTACGTCGCAAACTGCGCCGGCTGGATCTCACCGCCGGAGCGCCACACCTGAAGAGCGGACCGCGCGCCGATCCCGTCTGGAACCGGGATACCGAGCTTGCCGAACGCCGCCTCGCAGAGCAGGCCGAGCGCGTCTACGAGCGTCTCGTCACGGACTGGAAGGCGGCCCAAGCGAGAGCGGGTGCGGGTGCGACACCGGGGCGCGCATCTTGAAAGGCCCTCGAAGGCCGAGGCCGCGCGGCAGGCCGCATGCCCCTGACGCCTGCACTTCGCCTTCGTCAGTCGCCCGCACCCGAGGCGAGCATGCCACAGGGGACGGAGGCGGTCCAGAGTTTGACTTTCATCCGTAAGTCCTAAGGAGAAGCCCCGGGTGCAAAGCGGCCACCGTGGGCTTCACAATCGTCGGAACCGTTGCAGGGATACGACGAGAGGAGCACCACGATGGCCGAGAAGAGCATGTCTCTGGACGAGCTCGTCCGCAAGCTCATGGGTGATGAACACGCGGACGTTCTACGCGAGAGCCTCGCCTGGTTCGTCGGCGAGCTGATGGAGGCCGAGGTCACCGGGCAGATCGGCGCCGGCCTGCACGAGAAGAGCCCGGAGCGGGTGACCCACCGCAACGGCTACCGCGAACGCAGCTGGCAGACCCGCGCTGGCGAGGTCGAGCTCGCCATCCCGCGGGTGAGAAGCGGCAGCTACTTCCCCAGCTTCCTCGAGCCGCGCAGCCGCTCGGAGAAGGCACTGGTCGCCGTCGTCCAGGAGGCCTACGTAAACGGGGTCAGTACGCGCAAGGTCGAGCGCCTGGTGACCCAGCTCGGGCTCACGAGCATGAGCAGGAGCGCCGTCAGCCGCCTCTGCGCCGGTCTCGACGAGCAGGTGCGCTTCTTCCGCGAGCGCCCGCTCGAGGGCGCCTACCCGTACCTGTGGCTGGACGCCAAGATCGAGCGCGTGCGCGAGCCGGGCGGCGTTCGTCACAAGGCCCTGGTCGTCGCCTACGGCGTCCACGAGACCGGCCGCCGCGAGGTCATCGGCATCGACGTCGGTGAGGCCGAGACTGAAGCCTTCTGGCGCGAGTTCCTGCGCTCCCTCAGGGCCCGCGGCCTCTCCGGGGTGCAGCTCTGCGTCTCCGACGCCCACGAGGGCCTGAAGAACGCGATCGCCAAGGTGCTCGGCTGCCCTTGGCAGAGATGCACCGTGCACTTCCTCAGGGACATGCTCGGCCACTGCGGCAAAGCGCAGCAACCGATGATCGCCACCGCCATCCGCCAGATCTTCGCCGCCGAGAGCGCAGCTGAGGCGCGCGAGAGGCTCGCGGGGGTGGCCGCGGCGCTGGAGAAGAGCGCGCCCAAGGTGGCGCGTCTGCTCGCCGCCGCCGAGGAGGAGCTGCTCGCCTTCATGGCCTTCCCGCGCGAGCACTGGTCGAAGCTGCGCTCAACCAACCCGCTGGAGCGCGTGAACCGCGAGATCGGGCGGCGGTCCGACGTCGTCGGCATCTACCCGAACGACGCTGCCCTCATCCGCCTCGCCGGAGCACTGCTCATCGAACAGAACGACGACTGGCTGGTGGGCCGCAGGTACCTCTCGGAGGAATCGCTTGCGGTGGTGCTGGCGCGGCCGACGAACGGCAGCGGGATCGTGGAGGTGGGCGCGCTACCGGCGGCTTGAAGCAGAGACCATCCCGACGGGGGACCTACACCACACATCGGGACTTGACCTGTACCGGGACCGCACACTGGCGACGGATCTCCTACGCCGCGACGGCCGTCACTTAGATTCAACAACTTATTAGCAACCTGTGGTACCCTTTGCGGGGCCACCGCAGAGAGAAATCCCTGTAAATCGGCACTTTGCCCTCGTAGCTCAGTGGATAGAGCACAGGTTTCCTAAACCTGGTGTCGAAGGTTCGATTCCTTCCGGGGGCACCACGTTTCGCCTGCTCAGGGCGCTTTCTTTTGGGGCGCGCTTGCACACGCGACTTGCGATTCGGCAGTTCTGCCGACGTTGTGCCGACGAGGCTCGGCAGCACGCACCGAGTCGCGCACACGTGACGTTACGGACGCGAGGATGGCCCTACGACTGCCCCGTACGCCACTTGACGGAACGTGGCCGACGGAGCCTCTCCCGTACTCTTCGTTGCTCCAGTAGCTGCGTCCAGGTACCGGAACCAGGAGCCGTCGGCGGGTCTTGGCGAGGGCGACATCAGACGCGATACTCCTTGGCGAGGTCACGCATCGGCTCGGCTCTCACCTGCTCGTGGAGGGCATCTCGGTCGTAGCCGGCGTAGTCGCCTGCCGCCGTGAGCCGAGCATTGGTCCTCGCTCGCGTTCGGCGGCCGAACGGCGGTGAGCCTCTACAGCCGTTCGAGCAGCCGTGAGGTGAGGGCGGCGAGGGACGCGGCGACGACCGATGGGTCGTCACGGCCGACAGCGGCACGGCCCGCGAGGGCGCAGCCTCGCGCGGACTCTCTGCCGAACTCGGCTCCGAGAAGCGAGAGTGCGCGTTCGACGGTCCCTGCTATGGCGCTGTCGAGGCCCGGGTCCCCAGACGTGGTCTTGCCGGAGCGAGCATCAGCCAGGACAGTCGCCAACGCGATGTCCTGGGTGCCACGCAGCAGTCTCAAGATGTCGAGCGCATCCTTGGCGATGTAGGTGGCTCGTCTCGGGTCGTCCAAGCGGTCGCTGACCTTGTGCACTTTGGCGACGAGCAGTGCAGCGGCGCCTGCGACCCGAACCGCGAATCTCCGTGGGTCAGCATCGAGCGCCCCGACCTCCATCTCACTGTTGTCAACCAGTGCAAGCTCAAGACCTGGAGCCTTGCGCGCGAGGCGGTCACCCTGCGCGCCGAGGCGGGCGGCACGCGTTCCGGGGCCGCTGACGGCCTCGGGTACCAGGAGATCGAGATCGACCGAGATGCGCGCTCCAGCCACCTCCTGTTCGGCCACCCAGGTACCGATGATCGGCCCGCCCGCGCCGATCTTCGGCGCGAAGCCTGATGCGGCGAGTGACCCGTCAAGAAGAGGCACCCCGCCAAGCCGTCTGGGGTCGAGAGCCAAGTCGGCGTCGGTCGTTGCCGGCGTCGTCGCCAGGTCGCCCTGCCCGACCCGGAGATAGACGGCGTGGGCACCTACGAGAATGGCCGCTTGCCGGTGCGAGCCAAGGGCCTCGAGTCCGTCCAGGATGACCCGGCGAGCGGCGACATACAGGGCCTCTGGTGATGCTCCTTCAGCCATCGGCGCGCCACGCGTCTTCGTTGGCGGCCATCCAGTCGAGAAGCGCCTCGCCCTCTGACGGCATGCGGTCCGGGCCGGTGAGGCAATCGGCGGCGACTTGAGCAGGCGCTGCACAGACGACGTCGTCCGCTGTCCAGGTGCGGTCGAAGACAACCGCATCAAGCGGCTCACAGAGGTACACGTTGCCCGTCCGGTCTGCACGCATGAGGCCTGTCTTCTCGGCAACGTCCGCCGGAGCGTCGACGTAGCAGAAGAGCAATCCAGGGGGGGCGATTGGCGCCCGCTGGGCTGCGGCGAATGACCCGGTCACGGCGTAGCGGGCGTCTGGTGTGCGTGCGGCCCAGCGATTGAGGTCGCGGAGAAACGCCGGAAGGCCTTGGGGCGCGAGGAAGAGACGCGCGGTGTTCGAGTCGAGCAGGCGGTAGTCGGCGCTCCACCGGCGTACAAGATCCGCCCAGAGCACGCGTGTGATCGGCTGGATCGGGCCTCGTCCCTTGCGCTCGAGCAGCGCCTCGCGCTCCAGGAGTGCCACGATCTTGGACACATAGCCCGGAGTGACGCCCGCTCTGGTCGCGACGGCACGTGACGTCATCGGCTCCTTGTAGTCGCAGAGCGCGCGGACCACACGCGCCGCTTTGGCGCCACGCAGCGACCTCACGGGCTCCTCGGCTGGCGCAGGGTCCTTGTCGGCGCCCCACTCGCGAATGAAGACGCTGGGGCTGTCAGCACGCACGAGCATGTTGCCCGTCATGTCGACGTAGTTGACTCCGGCGGCCTCGAGGAGATCCCGCGCACGCGGGCCAAGGAACGGTGTGACGAGAAGGTACTTGTTGCCGCGTGGCACGGGGCGGAGTGCGCTGACCCAGCGCTGTACGTCGCGAGGGAACATCTGCGCCTTCGTCTCGACGAGTTGGATCGCGTTGGTCCCATCGGGAGCGGTGATGGAGAGGGTCGCCTCAGGCTGCAGAACACCGGGCCCTTTCCCTCTGACGGGTTCGTTGTAGCTTCGCACGCTCCAGCCCTCGCCAAGTCGATCGCCGAGGAGCCGGGTCGCACGCAGTATCAGGTCGGTTTCGGCAGGCACGATGTTTCCTAGATAGCACGTGTTTCCTGTGTCAGGAAACATGGTACTCGTAAGAAACATGAGCGTCAATCGCCCTATCGGCAAGATCACGCTCGCCCTGAAGCGCGCGCTCAGTCCGCAGACGACTGTCCACTCAGCCGGCCCTGGATCGACGCTTGACCGCGCCGACACGATGCCGCCGAGGCCCGCCACCACGACCGAACACGGCTGAGAGCCGGTGAGCATGGGACCTGCGAAGAAGCTTGGACGGTGCAGCACAACTGCGTCTGCGCGAACATGGCTACTCACGCCTGACTGGTGTTTCCTGAACCTGGTGTCGAAGGTTCGATTCCTTCCGGGGGCACCACCGTCTTGGCGCGCCGCCGACCGTCAGGCTATGGCGGTCGGCGCTCTCTCGTCCTTCGTTCGCGTGCCTCGCGATGTCGAGTCACATCCCTCGGCGGCGCGAAGAAGGGGCATCCGGCATCCGACGTCCGGCAGGTCGGGCTCGCGCGCGAGAAGGCGGCAGGACCGGCAGGACTGTGCGGCGGTGGCGCGAATGGCGTGACTACGGGTTTCCTTCGAATTGCCGATAAGCTTGGGGGCAAGGCAGACGACGTGGGGGTTGACCGTGCGTGCGTGCGAGCAGTGTGGACTGTCCATCGGCGATACGGCGACCTTCTGTCCGGTCTGTGGCGCGAGATGTGCGCCGCTGCCCGTCGCGAAGGACGAACCGGCGCCTGCCGTTGAGAGCGGGGCGGCGGAGTGGGACCCGCGCGTCGGGTTCGCGGGTTCCTGGGGGCCGGAGGCCGGG
>MTKY01053424.1_pt1 | contig 18682 bp, 19 predicted proteins | sample 1042731 | NCBI WGS metagenome assembly MTKY01 (sample SAMN06212206, study PRJNA360538) | anaerobic digester metagenome | biome: Wastewater treatment plant; material: sludge; isolation source: anaerobic digester fed with sludge from wastewater treatment plant | place: Denmark: WWTP Soeholt ... | reverse complement strand
GTCGCCGCCTATGCGCCGCCGCCGCCGGTGCTGGCCGATGCCAGCAGCGCGATCCGCAGCGTCGAGCTGCCGATGCCCGAACGCACCGCCGATGGCGTCGTGCCGGTCACCGAATTGCCGCAGCCGAAGGCCGCGGGCGAAGTCATCATGGCCGACGCAGCCCCCTATCGCGCCGCTCCGCGCGTCGCGGGCGAGGGCCGTATCCGTCCAGCGCAGCAACAGGCGCTGGAACTGGCGACCGTGCTGATCCCGAAGGCGATGGCGTTCAATGCCCAAAAGCCCAACGGCTGGGCGGTGCAGCTCGGCGCCTATGACAGCCTGGGCATTGCCAAGGAAAAATGGGGTGGCTTGAAAAAACGGAACAGCGTGCTCGCCAATTTCCCGGCATCGAGCCACGCCGCGACGGTCAATGGTCGAACCTTTTATCGCTTGACGGTTAATGGTCTGGCGACGCGCGCCGATGCGAATAATCTGTGCCGCGAACTGAAAGCGCACGGTCAGACCTGCTTCATCCGCGCGATGGGCGGCAGCGAGAGCATCCAGTGGGCATCGAAAGCCGGCGCACTGCGGCTCGCTTCAAGGTAATTGAGTTTCCCAGCCTGTCGGCGGGATCCACGGAAAAGGGACGCGGTCAGCGAAGGCCGCGTCCCTTTTTCTGTCAGGAGATGGTCGCATACTGCCAATATGATCATCCCATCCTTGCATCATTCGCGTGATAGCGGGAACCCAGCGTACTGTCGCTGCGACGAGGTACACCCCCCCCATGGAATGATGAGGTTGGGTGGCGGACGGTCAAACCAGGGTCATGATTCTAAATCACCGCCATATTATAGCAGTGCCAGCTGAAAATCGCCGCGGCGCCGCGGTGCGGGCGCCAGGGTTCGGCGAGTTCGCGCGCTGCCTTCTCGCTGGGACGTGCACCGAGCTGGAGGATGCGGCCGACGGCTTCCTGCACCGCGAGATCGCCGGCGGGCCAGATGTCGGGACGGCCCTCGGCAAACAGCAGGTAAATTTCGGCCGACCAGCGGCCGATGCCCTTGACCTTGGTGAGTAGCGCGATCGCTTCCTCGTCGTCGGCGGGCAGCGCGTCGAACTTGAGCTCGCCGTCGAGGATCAGCTGCGCCAGACTCTTGGCATAGCCTTGTTTCTGGCCCGACAGGCCGCACGCGCGCAGCGTGTCGAAATCGGCAACTGCGACGACTTCGGCTGGGCAGCCTACGCCGAACTGCGCCTCAAGTTTGTTCCAGATCGAGTTCGCGGCGGCCACGCTGACTTGCTGGCCGACGATGGTGCGAAGCAGGGTGGTGTAACCCGGTGCGCGGATGCGCGGTTCGGGATAGCCCGCGTTGCCAAGCGCGCGCGCGAAGTTCGGATCAAGCGCCGCGAGCGCATCGATGCCCGCGTTCAACTGCTGCTGGGTCAAGCCCATGTCATATTCCCTTTTTGTTCCTCAATCCGTCACTAGCAGTGCTTGATTTGCCGTGCAACGCGCGACATAGCGCCAGCAACATCGAAGATATGGGGACTAGCATGGCCAAGCTGATTGTCGTGACGCGTGACGGAACCGAACATGAGATCGAAGGCGACACCAGCCTGACAGTGATGGAAAATATCCGCGATGCCGGGTTCGACGAACTGCTGGCGCTGTGCGGCGGTTGCTGTTCGTGCGCGACGTGCCATGTCCATGTCGAGGCGGGTGCGGCGGATCAGCTGCCCGCGATGAGCGAGGACGAGAACGACTTGCTCGATTCGACCACCGACCGCGACGCCATGTCGCGCCTGTCGTGCCAGCTGCCGTTTAGCGAGGCGCTCGACGGGTTAAAGGTGCGGATCGCGGCGGAGGATTAAGCTCTGCTCCCTCGTCATTGCGAGGAACGGAGCGACGAAGCAATCGCCAGCTATCGGCATTGAAGGCTGCTAGCTGGAGATTGCTTCGTCGCTCGCTATGACAGCCTTTGGGCTCAGCCCTTGCCCGCCGTCGCCACCGCGTAGAGCGCGACGGCAGCGGCGTTCGAGATGTTCAGGCTTTCCATGCGCGGCGAGATCGGCAGTTTGGCCAGCACGTCGCAATGCTCCATCACATTGTGGCGCATCCCGTCGCCTTCGGAACCGAGCACTAGCGCGACCTTGCTACCGTCGAGCGTCGAGCCCAATGTCGTTTCGGTGTCTCCCATCAGCCCGATGCGCCAGTATTGCGCCTCGGCAATCTCCTCCAGCGCGCGCGACAGGTTGACGACGCGGATCCACGGCACGATTTCGAGCGCTCCAGAGGCCGACCGCGCGATGACGCCGCTTTCGGGCGGGCTGTGGCGGTCTTGGGTGATGATCGCAGCAGCATCGAATGCGGCGGCCGAACGCAGCACCGCGCCGATATTGTGCGGATCGGTGACCTGATCGAGGACAATGAGCGGGCGCTTGCTGTCGGTATCGACCTCTAGTTGCAACAGGTCGCCAAGATAGATGTCTTCGAGCGGATCGACCTCGATCACCAGCCCTTGATGCGGCGCATCGCGCGCGACCAGTCGCGCGAGGTCGGTAACCTCGGCATAGCTGATCGGAACCACCGGCGGCAGGTCAAGCTGACCCAGCGCTTCGCGCGTTCCCCAGATGCGTTTGACGGTGCGTTCGGGGTTGGCGAGCGCCGCGAGAACGGCGTGGCGGCCCCAGAAACGGGTGGCCTGGCCGCGCTGGGCCTGGCCTTGCGGGCGACGGTGACGGGAAATCTGTCTCATAGCGCGCGCCTTTCCCATGACTGGCATTGACAGGCAAGCCTCGTTTCGCCATTGGACCGCTTCCCAAAGCGGACCCCATGGACAGGTGGCCGAGTGGTTAAAGGCAGCAGACTGTAAATCTGCCCGGGTTTCCGTACGCTGGTTCGAATCCAGCCCTGTCCACCACCGCCCTCAAGGGCGCTGAAAACCCTAGAAAACATAGGTTTCTGACCTTCCGTTGCTACACAAAGTTGCTACACGGAGGCATGGAAGCTGTGTTCAAATTATCCCGCCGAAAGGGGTCCGCGAAGTGGCAGGTTCGGAAGCGTTGGCCGACTGACGTTGCGAGAATCCTCCCCGGTGAGTTCAATATGTCCACTGGGCAGGAGGACAAGAAGGCCGCGCAAGGGATGCTCCCCATGATCGCGGCGGCATACACCCGACAGGTTCAGGAAGCCCGCGATAAGCTTGCAGCAGCCCCTCCTACGACCCTCAGCGAACCTCAGTCCCTTGCCATGGCCGCGAACTGGTATCGCTCGACACTCCCGCAGTTCGCCACCAAACGGTCCCTCGATCAGCTAAAGCAGCGGGAGCTTCTCGATATTGCCCGCGAGCGTTTGGCGCAGGCGGAGGACGCATTGGGCCGCAACGACTTCTCGATCGTTATGCGGATAGCCCGGACCCTTGCGACCGACGCGGGCCTCTCGCTTGACGACAAATCTCCGGAAATGTTGAAGCTCCAAGAGCATCTCATGGGCGCCTTCATTGACCTCCACGCCACTGCATTCGCGCGTTTGTCAGGTCAGCCGCCGCACGAACCGCGCCGCGTCAATCTCGATGCAGCCGTGGAGGCCGAAGCTTCCGCCGCCGATCCTGCCGATCGGACCCTTGCGGAACTCTTGACGGCCTATGAGGCCGATAAGTCACCGCGATGGAGCGGATCGACGAAGAAGGGGGTTGCTCCTGTCTTTCGTCTCCTTCGGGACGTTTTCCCTGCGCGTGGCGTGAAGTCGATCACGCGTGAAGATGCGCGGGCGGTGGTGAAGCTGCTTGAGGGACTGCCGGTGAACTTAGGGCGCCGAAAGGAACTCGCGGGCCTCACTGTGCCCCAAGCGGTGGAAAAGGGCAGGGTGCTTGGCCTGCCGACAATCCAGCCGAAGACGATCAACGATGGGTATCTCCTGCACATCGCGTCAGTTTTCAACTGGGCGCGGAAGGAGCAATGGGTAACCTCCAATCCGTTTGAGGGCCTGTCCGTCCATGACACCGTGAGTGATGCAGAGCGCCGGTCGGCATTCACTGCCGATCAGCTCTCCACCGTCTTCCATTCGGGCCTCTGGCGGACTCCTTGGGCGCCGGATGGTCGAAAGGGCGGGGACTATTGGGTTCCGCTCCTTTGCCTGTTCCACGGCCTGCGGAACGGGGAGGCGGCTGGCCTCCGTGTGGAGGACATCGGAACGGACGACGGCAACCACGTCCTGCAGCTCCGCGAGTACGGAGAGCGGAAACTGAAAACGGCGGGTTCCCGTGCAACCCTTCCAATCCATCCGCAGCTCCTCCAGCTCGGTTTTCTGAAGTATGCGGAAGCCCGTCGGGACGCGGAGGAGTTCCTGTTGTTCTCCGAAGGTACCGTAAACGACCGTGGACAGGTTGGGGCGAAGCTCGGCGAACGCTTCAGCGCCTATGTCAAATCGCTGGAGTTGGTCGGCACGAAGCTCGGAATGCATTCGTTCCGCCATAGCTTTGAAGATGCCTTACGTCGGGCCGAGCTGGCCGAGCGGACGTCTTCGGCACTATCGCGGCGCATCGAACCGGGGTCCGGCAAGGCTTATGGCGACGGGATGTCCACGCGCCAGAAGGCGGAGGCGCTTGCGAAGGTCACCTATCCGGGTCTCGACCTGTCGCATCTCCGTCAAAAATGATGCCGTTACGGCGCCCTAATTCACCCTGCGGGGGCAGTGAGATGGGCGGGGGGGGTGACGTCCTCCCGCGCCCTTCACGCCCCTCCACGGTGTAAAGAGCCACCTTTACACTGCTTAAATCATCCCTCGTTATCCTGCGGCGATGAAGGCGAACTACCGGAAATATGGCAGGGGACCGAAGCGGCAACAGGCGCGCCGAAGTGGGCGCATGACGTTCCTTCAGGTCGCCCTGCCTGCCGCGCTGCTGGGCACCTTCGGGGGCCTAGTGTACACCATGGGGACTGGCGGGGGGCCGATGTCGCGAGCCGACACCGGAGACACAGCGGTATTTAGCTGTTCCCGCCCGATAGTTGTCGACGGTGACACGCTGCGGTGCGGCGCGACCCGCATCCGTTTGCAAGGCATCGACGCTCCCGAGATGCCGGGGCATTGCCGACAAGGCCGCGATTGCGCCCCCGGCGATCCGTACGCCAGCACTGATAACCTACGGCAGCTCGTGTCTCGGGGGGCGATGCAATGCAGCCAAACTGACACCGACCATTACGGGCGGACAGTGGCGGTTTGTGCGGTCGCCGGTGTGAACCTTTCATGTGAACAGGTCCGGAATGGTCACGCGATCCGGCGGTACGCTGCTATTAGCTGCTAGGCCTGTTCGATCTGTTCTCCGGCGCCGGAGGCATTTTGGGCCGCGCCAATCCCTTTCGAGACCAATGGGTGCGAATGGCCGCTGTTCATGGTTGGCTATTTTTTCGAATCGGGGTACAGATTCTTTGCTCCGCCGGGCGAACGATCATCTCTTTTTGATGTCGGGAGTCTCATATGCGCCGGTGGTCCGCCCTCGTGGAAATCGTTAGATCGTTCAATGAGCGAGGGTCGCCCCTTCTTGCCTTTGCAACGGTTGCCCTGTTCGCTCTTGTGCCGCTGGCTGCGCTCGCGCTGGCATTATCACTAGGCGTGTCCAGCCTCCCACAGCTGCGGTGAGGCCGCAGCGCAAATCGTCGTCCGAGACGCTCGGCTTGGTTCCCGAGACTGTTTACATCTTCCGACACGTCTGACCGACTGCTAAACAAGTCGGGTCAGCAATCGATGCTCGCAAATATACGAGCTGGCCGAGCGATTTACATGGGGCGATTATCGTGGACCTTGGGTTCGGCCAGCTCATAGAAAAGTTCGAAGAGCATGTCGGGAAAACGCCGACGAAACTTCTTTTGTATGTCGTGTTTGTCGCTGTTTTCGCTCTCTGCACGAAAGCAATTATCGATAATCTGGTATCACCTGCGATGAGCATTTTAGACACGCCGCTCTTCGGCTCGACATTAATTAAGCTCTCCTTGATGATGCTGTCAGTCGGGCTTGGCATCGGCGTCGCCGTTCAGTCGCTCGCGGCATTTGGGGAATGGAAGAGCCTGAAGAAAGCAAGAGCGGTTCTTCGGGATGCGGAATCAATTATCGATCGCGCTGCAACTGACTCTGCTGCGCGACATGACGCCAATAAGGCGATCCTAGAGGAAATCCGAGCCTTATCCGACAAGGCGCGGGGCTTGATGCTGGCGAGTGCGAACGTGACGGAGCGGCTGTCCACGAACTCGAACCTGACCGATGAACAGCGCGAAACCCTCCGCCTAATTCTAGATGACATTCGAGGCGGTATTACCGACGGAGATACGGCCACCGAACTTAATCACAAGAATCAGGAGCGACTGGAAACGCTGAGCAAGCGGTCCCGCCGTGCCACACCTCCGGTGCCTTCGAAAGAAGGTAGTGGCGGATAGCCGTTAAGCGGTTCGGCGCTTGCCACGTTGTTCCTTATATGTTCTCATAAGGACATGGAAAGAATCGATCCCACCCGAGTCGCTGAAACGCTCCTAGCTGCCCCCGGCTGGGCGCGCGTCGGCCTTACCGCCTCCGTAAGCCACCTTCGGGTCGCTGCGGCCCATGAACTCGCCCGCGCGATCCTAGAGGACGTTGGGCAGGTCGCCGAAAGTCCCGCCGGGGACCAGCTGGGCCTGTTGTTGTGACGTGGGCGGCCTCGACAAGCTCACCACCGAGAAGGCCTATCGCTTAAATCTCAGCGGCATGTCGGCACGGCAGCTCGCGGACGCATTGGAGAAGATCGCATATCACGGACTTGACCTGTCGCACCTCAGTGGACCAGCGCTACCCCCTCAGGGCCAGCTTAAGGCGCGCACGGGGGCAATCGCCAAATCGTCGTGGGTGACTGCGGAAATCGCCTGTCGGCGCCCAGCGACTCTTGAGCCGCATTCTAGGTGGCATCAATTCGTCAGGATTTCTGTTGAAGGAAACCGCTTTTCAGCAGGCACTGGGGAGGCTTGCTGACGAAGCCGCCGCCGTCCTTCCCCTCACCGCCGACCGCAAGGTTGACGCCCGCGCGCTCCACGAGTGGCTGGGGGTCAAATCCGAGTTCCGCTTGTGGTTCCACCGCATCGTCAAAGACTACGGCTTCGAAGAGGGCGAGGGTTTCGTTGCAAGTTTGATACGAAACCCCACCGGCGGTCGTCCCCGCAAGGATTACCTCCTGACCCTCGACGTCGCCAAGGAAGTCGCGATGATCGGCAACACGCCGAAGGGTAAAGCCACCCGCTCAGACCTACCTCAGATGTTCTGCGGTACGCCCACCGGTTCAATGAACCGCGTCTCCGAACCCAACCCATACAAGCTGATCCAGCGCAGCCGAGAAGGTCGCGGAGGACCACCCCTTATCCGATACACGGTCAAGCTGTGCCACCTCACCGGCTCTAGGGTCACTCCGACTGACCCTTGGTCGAACCGGGACTGCTGAGGCCGGTGCCGTGAGACACGGCAAGGCGACCATCGCCACCGAAGGCACCCAGTATCCCTAGGGTTTCCGAGTAGATTGAATTAGTCAGGACTCTTGGAGGAAGAAGCGGGAAGGTATACCTAAAGGGTTCCTAAAGGGAACCATTAGGTAACCATCACGAACCCTTTACGGACCCCTAGGGCTATCTTGGGGACCACTCCTACACACAACCTATATCACCATTAATGGGGTGGCTGGGCGGGCTGGTCTCTCCGCCCCCTTGGCGTACCTCGACCAAGGAAATCACCACCATGACCATCACCGACACTATCAAGCTCGACTATCTCGGCACCCCCCTGCGCGTGGCCATCAAGGACGGCAAGCCGTGGTTTGTCGCTGCCGACCTGTGCCGCATCCTTGCGGTCCATATGCGCTACGGCAAGCCTCTCCCCGGTGAAGCGGTCCGGACGCTCCGTCCCGATCAGAAGGTGCTGCACCCGATGGAAACGTCCTGCGGTCCCCGCTTGGTCGTTATGGTCCCTGAGAGCGGCGTGTATGCGCTCGCCTGTCGGGCGGTCCAAGCGGTCAGCCGCGAGTTCGGCGATTGGATGGTTGACCACGCGCTGCCCACCATCCGCCGCACATATGCCGCTGGTCTGCGCGTGCCTGTCACGGCCTGACGGACCACCGCCACCACCACCCCATTTAATTCGGTTGAACTCCCCGACTAGGTCAGTCGCAGGTCGAGTTCCCGTAGCGCCAGCCCTTCGCCCCGTCTCTTCGTCGGTGGCGGGTAGATCAGGGCTGGCGCGCCCCATTCCGGCGAGAGCCGGATATTACCCACATCCAGACTGTGGGTAACCGCCCGTGGCCCAGCCACATCCCAACACGAGTATCAGACTATGCCTACCGACGACTCCACCGACGCAACCCCTTACACCGGCCCCGATCACGGCTTTGGCGATGACAACGCCCTTGCCAACTCCATCGCGACCTTCGATCACCTTGCGGACACCAGCGGCTCCGCTGCGGCATCCCGCCAAGCCCTCAGCCGGACGAAGTTCGTCCCCACGGTCGATACGCTGGCGCCCGCTATGCGCCCCGCAATCGTCCAACAGCTTGCCGGTCTTTCCGGAGAGGCCCGCGCGACCCGCGAAGCCCAACTGGTGACGCAGGCGATGGCGAACCTCGCCCTTGACGCCCGCGTCCGCCAAGGCCCCGGCGCGGGTGCCAACGCCTATCAAATCGAAATGTTCGAACAGGCGAACCAGCTTCGGATGCTCGACGAAGAGCAGCAGGGCATCACCCAGAAGCTCGCCGAGTTTGACGGCTATAAGACGGGCGCGATCGATCCTGCCACCGGGCAGCCGACGGCTGAGAAGATTTACCGCTATCAGGGAGACCGCCGACGCGCCCTAGAGAACCGCCTGGGCGAAATCGTCCAGCACGCAGTTTACCTCGAAGGGTCGGAAGGCGACCGCCGCATGAAGGCTGCCCTACAGCAGGCCGTCGCCGACACCAAGAAGGCGCAGGACCAGTACGCGATCATGCAAGAAGCCAAGGTCCGCGCGGCGCACAACACCCGCGAAGAGCAGATCAACAAGCTCGCGGACTCGTTCGCCAAGGGCCAGCGGAATAGGCTGGGCTAACCCATGGCCCGGTCAAGCACGCACGGGCGCTATTCGGCAAGCGAGGGCCGTTGGTACGGTCGTAAGTTCGACGACGGAGGGCCTGCGGCGGACCCCTACGCCCCGGCCAGTCCCGACTACGCCGCACGAACCCGCGAACGGATCATTAAGCTGCCCAATGGTCTCCTACGGGTTGACTATGGGGCCGCGACCGACCCTGACAGATAACCCCAACGGCGCACGAAGGCGCCCTGCCGCAACCCGGCGGGGTGCTTCCGTGCGCCTGTAGGAAACACCTCCCACAATGACATCCCAGACCACGGGCCGCGAACGCTTATGCGTTCAATGCAGCGGCACCTACCGCGCTGCCCGTGCTACCGCAGCTTATTGCTCCGCGACTTGTCGCAAACGCTCGCAACGCCAGACGCCGCCCACCGACCTACGCACCAGCGGACTTCTCCATCGTTGGCTGATGCGCCGAACTTACGCCGGTCAGATTGGCCCGACGAACAGGCGCGACCCGCGCCCTGCCGTTTACGGCCTGACGGTCCCCCGCGCCATGGCACTGGAGGATTGGAACAGGTGGAACCCCGGCGCCTCAATGACCGATGAGGCGTTCCAAGGGGCGCTGAATACCATCGGCATCACCGCCTGAACTGGGCAGCCTTAGCGTGACAAATCAGAGGGGCGCTACCTCAGTACCCTACCCCGGGAAATGTCACGCTAAGCAGCCCGCAAACCCGCAGAAAACCGACGGCTGAAAAGGCCACAACGGCAAACCTCGTCTCTGCCCATTGTAGGGACTGGTCTGCCAATCTCTCGACCACGAAAGAGAACCCCTATGGCCTTCTACAACCACGTCCCGGCGCCCGACGGTTTCCGTCACTGCCCCCGATGCCAGACCGTCAAGCCGCTGGCCGACTTTGAGCCATCACCCAAACGCGCCTGCGGCATCTCGCAATCTTGCCACATCTGCCTTGTGACGGGGCGGGAAGAGCGGGCCGACGTGCGCCAGATCGTTGAGGAGGCCGCGGCGCGTATGCTGGAAATCCAGTTCCGCAGCACTACGGCAACCTCGACCCCACGCAAGCGGGCTGAGCCGTCGGAGCGATTGACCGACGATTACTTCCGCTCGCTGGACGCGGCGCGGCGACGGAAGCGGCTTAGGATATACCAATGACCAACATGCTTCCAATGATCGGATTTATCATGACTCAGTTCCCATTCGCCACCGCGGCGATGTCGCTCCAGTCGGAGTTTGCGCGCGACCGGTTTGCCTGCCTCTGTTGCTCGTTCCGCAACGAACGGCCTGACGTCTTAATGCGCGAAGCAAGGCGCCAATCCTGTGCAATGCGGCCTCGATAGATTTGGCGCAAAAATGCGAGGCGGGTTATCGTACCAGCCTCGACCGGCTACCCCCCGTAGGGGGTGGCACGCCGGGGCTGATCGTCACGCCGACGCCCTATAGTCGCGCTCGACACACCGGCAGCCGCACCTAGGTCGCCGCCTGTGCCGCCCTTGATGCGGCACCCCCGCGAGAGCGCATCCCATCACCCGCCCCAATCGGGCAACGAAAGTAACTGACTATGGCAATGGACCTATCAAAGGCCAGCCCGCGCACTGCGAACCAATCGCGCGAGCGGCTCGTTGACCGCCAATCGTCTATCCTCCCTGCACGGCGCGACACCAAGGCGCCGGAACTACGACCTTCAGGGGACATGCGGTCTGCCGCTAGGGGCGACGTGGGGGGCGCCGACGCCCTTATGCGGACCCTAGGCCTTGTGCGGGAAGCCGCGGCGGACTTCCAAGGTTACGCCGGTGGCAAGTTCCGCAAGGACGAAGACGCCAACGCCGCCCGCGGTGCTGTCGATCAAGCTGGCGGGGACATTGATCCTGAGCTGGAACGCAAGTCTGCGGCATATAAGGATTCTGTGGCGCGGGGCCGCACAGCATCGGCGTGGAATGACTACGCCCTAGAAATGGATACGGAGCTTCACGGCATCGTCGAAAACCAGCAGCAGCTTACGCTGGAGGAACGCCGCGAAGAGCTGTCACAGTTCCTCGAAACCAAGTTCCGCGACTTCGCGGTGAACGCGGAGAGCGGAGAGCTACAGGACTTTCTCGCGACCCCCGGCGCCATGCGCTGGCTGGGCGAAAAGATGGGCGAGGCGCGTGGCATGGTCCAAGCCAAGGCCACCGGGATCATCGAAGCGCGTTTCAACAACGAGGCGCTTGGCCACTTCACGAAGAACCTGCGCGATCAGGCGAAGTCCGGTCCCGTGGACTTTCCCGCGGCGCTGGCGCTAATTCCGCCCACGGTCCCCGACAACATCAAGAAAGACGCCATCAAAGACACCGTGATGGAAATCGTCGATCAGCTGAAGACTAGCGGTCGCGAAGTGGAGGGGCGCCAGCTACTCGACAGCCTGCTTGACGGTGGCTTTGCGGCTGGCGTCGGTGGCAGCACCGACCAGACTGCAATCGACGCGGTGCGCGGCGGTCCGGTTGAAGTGGACATCCCCGCTTCGAGCGCGGCACCCGTGGCAACCCTTGCGGCCCCGACATATTCCCGAGCGGCCCTAAAGGCCAAGATCAGGGGACCGGAGAGCGGCGGCGATGACAACGCCACCAACGGCATGGGATCGTCCGCAAGCGGGCGCTATCAGTTCGTCGAAGGTACCTTCAAACAGCTCTATAAGCGCGTGTACAGCGCCTCCAGCTCCGCGGCTCGCGATGCGTGGACAACCAAGCGTTTTGACGCTGCGGTGCAGGAAAAGCTAATGGACGCGCTGGTGAAGGATAACGAGGCCACGCTTACCGCGGCGCGCATCCCGATCAACGATGCCAATATGTACGTCATGCACGTCCTAGGGTCCGGTGACGGCCCTACGTTCCTGAAGGCCAGCCCCGGCACCCCCGTTGCTGACATTCTCTCCGCTGCCATCGTCCGGCAAAACCCCACCTATTTCGGTGGCGGCAAAACGGTCGGGCAGGCTCACACCCGCATAGCGTCGGTTGTTGGCGCTTCCGCGGAAGGCGGGGCGGGCGATCCGGTCGAAGGTGACCCGACCTATCAGTCGCCCGGGCGGGACCAGTCCCCGCTAGAGCAGTACCTGCGCGGCCCTAAGGCGCCCCCCGCGACCCCTGTAATGACCGGCGGGCTTGCTTGGACCCAACAGGAACGCAACGGCATCCTCGAACTGCGGCGCCGATACACCGACGCCGCAATCGAGGAATGGCACAAGAAGCGCGGGGAAGCTCAGAGCAGCTCAGCCCACGGCATGATGATGCGCGTATTCGGCCAAGGTGCTGCGGTCACGTCGCAAGACATCACGGAAGCCGCGGAGCGCGGCGACATTGCCGAGCCGGACGCCATCACCCTCTTCCGGATGCTGCGAGATGACGCGGCCCGCGAGAGAGCTGAAGCCGACCGTGCCGACAGCCAAGCCGACCGCCAACGCGAGCGCGCAGAAGCAAATGTGGTTGACAGCCTTACCGCCGACATCATGGCACCCGTTTACACGGGCAAGCGGACGCCCGAACAGGCCCGCGCATTGATGCTGTCGCGGTTACGGCAAGTCCCCTCGGCGATTGCCCGACGGGCGATAGCTGAAATGACTCCCGCGCTAAACGCGCTGGAGAGTGCCAGCGAACAGACACCGCAGGCCCGCGACACGCTTGAGCATATGGACGACCAAGACCGGCGGGTGTTCATGGGATCGGCCTTGCAAGGTATTGGCGCTATACGCCGCAAACAGGTCGTTGCGGAAGCTGGCAACTTAATGGACCAAGCCATACAGCGGACCCAGCGGGATATTAGCCGCGGTGTCTTGCCGGTAGATGCCCGCGAGCGGGCCTATCAGTGGCTTAAGATGGAACTAGGTGCGCTACGTCTCCGCCACCGGCGACCACTCCCGGCTGGTACGCCCGGTGGCAAAAGCTACGGCTTTGGGGACTTCCTAACGAACGTATGGGGCGACCTCACATCCTGAGTCGCGAGTCCGAGCCGCAATAGTGGGAAGCCCCGCAAGTGTCCTCTGGGGCACCGCGGGGCTTTCTTCGATCACGCTGCGGTGCGCCGTGCGCGGGGCAGGATATGGAACTCGCAGGACCGCCGCCGGATGCTCCGCAGTCGGGCCAAGGCCTCCCTGTCCAGCCCCTGCACCAGCCGGTCGCCGTCGGCGCCCTTACTGTCCGCCAGAAACTTCTCTATGCGCGCCCTTATTACCAGTGCGTTGGCATGGGCGGCGTTACTCGTGTCAGTCATATGTCCCCCTTGGTTGAATAGGAGGCCCACCTGTCACACCCCGCGGCGGAATAATAATCGGCTAACAGAACTATCTGCCCGTTTCGAGTCCAGCCGAGTCCACGGCGCGACGAACGGAACAAAGCCCGTCTTTTCACAGCCATACAAAACCGCCTAACGAACGTCAGGACGTTTTGTAAGGAGAGTTCGGATGAGCCGCGTTGTCGCCTATTACCGTGTTTCGACCGAGGCGCAGGGCCGTTCCGGCTTAGGCTTAGATGCCCAGCGGCACTCTGTGCGCGCCCTTTGCGATGGCCGCAGCTGGCAGATCGTCGCGGAATATACTGAGGTGGAAAGCGGCAAGCGCAACAACCGGCCTCAACTGGAGGCAGCTCTGGCAGACGCGCGCCGCACCGGAGCGAAGCTGGTGGTGGCCAAGCTGGACAGGCTGAGCCGCGATGCCGAGTTCACCCTGCGGATGCGTAACAGCGGGGTAGATTTCATCTGCGCCGACAATCCCGACGTCAACCGCCTCACCATCGGCCTGCTCGCCGTCATCAACGAAGACGAGCGCGAGCGTATCGGCGAGCGCACCCGTGCTGCCCTACAGGCTGCGAAGGCCCGCGGGGTGAAGCTAGGTAACCCGAACGGCGCCGCGGCAATCCGCAGGGCTGGCAAGGGGAACGTCGCTGGCGTGGAGGCGGTAAAGGACAATGCTCAGCGGTACGCAATGGACCTGAAGGGGACCGTGGGGGAGATTAGGGCCAGCGGGAAGACTTCTCTGCCCGCTATCGCCGCCGAACTCAACGCCCGCCATATCCAGACGCGGCGGGGCGGGCAGTGGTACGCCTCCAGCGTTCGCAACCTGCTCGCGCGACTTTAGGTTTCCGCATCCTCTCTAGATGCCCTGCTTTTTTCGAGGCTGGACACCGAAGCAATCAGTTGCCTACTGCGTTCCGTGTTTGTACTGTGCTTCGATAGCTGGTGGAGGGCGCGATGATTGGTTCGGTAGGTGGTGTTAAGGTACTGATGAGCGGGAGCGTGATCCTCGAAAAGCGCGAGGATTTAATCGTGGAAGACGGCAATGGTACAACGCTAAAGTTGTCTTGGGATAGGGCCGACGGCCATGCATCGGGAGGCGGGTCAAAGACCACGCTGATCGGAGATTATCCCATGGACCTGAAGCTGGACCGTGGCGGCTTCGGCATTGGGGAGGATGGTGTTATGAAACAGGTTCGATGGTTTGCTCAGCCTGCTGGCGCCGATTCCCGAATCATAACCTACACCGTCCTAGAGAGCCCTTACGAGGGGTAGGCGCGAACCTAACGCCAGCTTCTGTATTCACGGGAACCATAAGCGACCGATGGGGGAAAAGTTGTGCGCGCGTTAAAGCTGTCTTTGTTGATCGCGGGGAGCCTGTTGATCGTGGCGGCGACAAAGCCCGTGCAAGGTATGGGCTTCACTTGTGAGGGACCAAACGGGGCCGTTAAGCGTCTCAATATTGACCTCACGGCGAAACGGTATCAGGTGGCGGGGGAGGCCCGCAAGAAGATACAGGCGATTGACGAGGCAAGCGTGACGCTGTTGCACTACACCGCCTTCCGTGATGGCTTCTACCTCTTGCACCGGCTCGACAGATCGACGCTGGTACTTACCGTGGACGTTGATCGGGGCGCTGGGCCTATCAGTGTCGCGTACCAATGCCGTAAGGGGCCGCCCTTCGACTTCGCAGCCGAGCGCCAGTTCTGACTTGCCCGCTTGAAGGGTCTTGCCGTTCCCACTGGATCAAGTTGCGACCTTGCCGGTGCCCCGCAGGACTGCTACACATTCCCCCACAACGGCAGGCCAAGGCACTAGGTTTTCTGCGGTTTTCTGGCGGCAGCTGGTAATCCAGCCCTGTCCACCAAACTTCTTTCACTTCCCGCAGCACTCCCCGGTTTGGACTAGCCTTCGGGCCAGCGCCTGCCTGGGCTGCTACATAATTTTCTACAAGAGTGGGGCAGTGGCCTGCGGCCGATCCCGCTTACGCAGCACGTTTGGGTAGGCGCCCAGATCGCGCGACGCCCGCACGTTCGTTCGCCCCGCGCTCGAGGTCACCCTTACCGCCTCAAGCCGGAACTCACGGCTGGGCTTGCGTCTTTGCAGTGTGGGCCTCCGATAGATGGAAACACACTGTCTCGGTGGCCGTCCAAACCGGCAGCAGGCCTCATCATCGATATCGCAGATGCTGAGCAGGAGGCAGGTGATGAGGCTTATTCTCCGGCGAAAACAAGGGTCCGAAGCTGGATCAAAGCTGTAGGAAAGCGCGTTCGCGTGTTCGCAGGAGCAAGTGTACCCACTTCAATCCCGCCGTTGCAGGCTAACCACCACGTCGATCGGCAATTCGGCGTAGAGATGCGGGAACATCTCGCCGCCGCGCGCTTCTTCCCAGCGGATCGCGTCGCCGAGCCGGATGAGATCGACCTCGACGAGCATCAGATCGGTTTGGCCGGCGAAATGCTTGGCCAGCGTTCCTTCGAGCTGCTCGGTGGTCGAGAGGTGGATATAGCCGTCGGCGATGTCGATCGGGGCGCCGCGAAAGACGCGTTCGCGTTCGAAATCGGCCCATTGCTGATGGGTCAATATCTTGAAGGCGGTGGTCGTGATCATTCGGCAGTGCTGTCGGGTGTGGTTTCGGAGGCTTCAGTTCCGGCTTCGGTCTCTACGCCGTCGACTTCGACTTCTTCGCTTTCCTCGATCAGCGCCGCCGACACGACATGTTCGTTGTTCGCAACGTCGAACAGACGGACGCCCGCCGTTCCGCGGCCGATAACACGCATCGAATCAAGTCCCATGCGGATCAGTTTCGCCTGGTTGGTGACCAGCATCAGCTGATGCGCCTTGGTCGCGGGGAAGCTGGCTACGACGAGGCCGTTGCGGGCGATGTTGTCGATGTTGGTGATCCCCTGACCACCGCGGCCAGTGCGGCGATATTCATAGGCGGACGAGAGCTTGCCATAGCCGTTGGCGCAGACGGTGAGGATGAACTGTTCGCGCGCGGCGAGCTCTTCCATGCGGTCGGCGGGCAGCGTCGGTTCGTTCTCATTGTCCTTCCACGGCGCGGCGCGCAGATAGGCTTCGCGTTCGTCGCCGGTCGTGCCGACGCGGTGGAGAATCGACAGCGAGATCACCTCGTCGCCCGCGGCGAGGCGCATGCCGCGTACGCCGGTCGAATTGCGGCTCTGGAATTCGCGGACGTCGTCGCCGGCAAAGCGGATCGCCTTGCCTTGCTGCGTCGCGAGCAGGACATCGTCGCTTTCGTCGAGCAGGGCGACGCCGATCAGACAGTCGTCCTCGTCCTCACCTTCGAACTTCATCGCGATCTTGCCGTTCGATGGCACGTTGGTGAAGGCGTCCATGCTGTTGCGCCGCACGCTGCCCTTGGCGGTGGCGAACATGACGTGGAGCTTGCCCCACTCGGTTTCGTCTTCGGGAAGGGGAAGCACGGTCGAGATCGTCTCGTCCTTGCCCAGCGGCAGCAAATTGACCATCGGGCGTCCGCGCGTCGCCGGTCCGCCTTCGGGCAAGCGCCACACCTTCATGCGGTACACTTTGCCGAGGGTCGAGAAGAACAACACCGGGGTGTGCGTCGAGGTGACGAACATTTCGGTGACGACATCCTCGTCCTTCGTCGCCATGCCGGCGCGGCCCTTGCCGCCGCGGCGCTGGGCGCGGAACGTGTCGAGGGTGGTGCGCTTGATATAGCCGTCCATGGTGACGGTCACGACCATCTCTTCGCGCTCGATCAGATCTTCGTCGTCGATGCCGTCGGCGGCAGGCGCGAGCTGGGTGCGGCGCGGTTTGGCGAATTCGTCACGCACCGCGATCAGCTCTTCGCGCATCACGGCAACCAGCTTGTCGCGGTTGGCGAGGATACTCAGAAGTTCCTCAATCTCGTCCGCCAGTTCCTTGAGTTCTTTGCCGATTTCGTCGCGGCCAAGCGCCGTCAAGCGATGCAGGCGGAGATCGAGGATGGCCTTGACCTGGACTTCGGACAGGCGATAGCTCGAGCTGTCGTCCAGCTCGCCGTCGATCGCTTCGACTAGGCGAATATAAGGCGCGATGTCGCCGATCGGCCATTCGCGCGCGAGCAGCGCTTCGCGAGCCGCGGCGGGGCTGGGCGAACCCCGGATGATGCGGACGACTTCGTCGAGATTGCTGACCGCCACGACGAGGCCGAGCAAGATATGGGCGCGGTCGCGTGCCTTGTTTAGCTCATACTTGCAGCGACGAGTGATCACTTCTTCGCGGAAATCGATGAATGCCGACAGGATCGTCTTGAGCCCCATCATTTCGGGGCGGCCGCCGCGGATTGCCAGCATATTGGCGGGGAAGGATGATTGCGCCGGGGTGTGGCGCCAGAGCTGGTTGAGCACGACCTCGGCGGTCGCGTCGCGCTTCAGCTCGATGACGACCCGGACGCCTTCGCGGTTCGATTCGTCGCGGATGTCGGAGACGCCTTCGATGCGCTTGTCGCGCGCCGCTTCGGCGATTTTCTCGACCAGACCCGACTTGCCGACCTGGAACGGAATGGACGTCAATACAATCGATTGTCGGTCGTTTCTGCCTTCCTCAATGATGTGCGTCGCGCGCATCATCACCGAGCCGCGTCCGGTGGCATAGGCGTTGCGCGCGCCGCCCTGGCCCAGCATCAGCGCGCCGGTCGGGAAATCGGGGCCGGGGATGATCGTCATCAGTTCGTCGAGGGTGATTTCGGGATTGTCGATCGTCGCCAGCGTCGCGTTGATCACTTCGCCCAGGTTGTGCGGGGGGATGTTAGTTGCCATGCCGACCGCAATGCCGCCCGCGCCGTTGACGAGCAGATTGGGATAGCGGGCGGGCAGGACGGTAGGCTCGGACTCCGACCCGTCATAGTTCGGCTGGAAATCGACGGTGTCCTTGTCGAGATCGCCGAGCAGCGTGTTCGCGACCTTGGCAAGGCGCGATTCGGTGTAGCGCATCGCCGCTGGCGGATCGGGATCCATCGAGCCGAAATTGCCTTGACCATCGACGAGCGGGACGCTCATCGACCAGTCCTGCGTCATGCGCGCGAGCGCGTCGTAGATCGAGCTGTCGCCGTGGGGGTGATATTTACCCATGACGTCACCGACGATACGCGCCGATTTGCGATAAGGACGCCCCGCGACATAGCCGCTTTCGAACGCCGAATAGAGGATGCGCCGGTGCACCGGCTTTAGCCCGTCGCGCACATCGGGCAGCGCGCGGCTGACGATCACGCTCATCGCGTAATCGAGGTAGCTTGTCTTCATTTCGTCGACGATGTTGATCGGCGAAATGCCGTCTTCGGACGGCGGCGTCGGCTAGGTAAAAACCACCTCCCGAAAAGCAGAAAAAAG
>MTKY01051225.1_pt1 | contig 18683 bp, 21 predicted proteins | sample 1042731 | NCBI WGS metagenome assembly MTKY01 (sample SAMN06212206, study PRJNA360538) | anaerobic digester metagenome | biome: Wastewater treatment plant; material: sludge; isolation source: anaerobic digester fed with sludge from wastewater treatment plant | place: Denmark: WWTP Soeholt ... | reverse complement strand
GAGGTCGCAGGCGACTCGGGGATCGAACGAGGCGTAGGTGAAGGACACTGAGCCGCCGGTGACGCCCGGGACGGACGGGCGCCTGCAGAGGCTTCACCGATATCGGCGTCTTGGAACGGGTGATGGGCAGCGAGGGGGGCGGCGTCGGATTGATCGGCGTCGCGCGGATCGGCTTCGTCGGCGTCGGCGCGATCGGCCGATCGTCGATCAGCATCGACGTGGTGACGCGCGGCACGGTATCTTTGCGGTTAGCCGCGATGCGCGCCTGGCGCTCGTCGTGATCCTTGATCTGCCATTCGATATCAGCAACCTGTTGATCGGCGGCGCGCTTCAAGAGCCGGGCGCGCAGGCGCAGGGTATCGACGTTGACCAGGAGGCGGCCGGCCGTGCTTTTGAACGGCGTTTTCGCGCCGGGCGGCAATTTCGGAAGGGTCGGCGGTGGCTTTGCGACCGCAGGCGCCGCGGCGACGGGTTTTGGCGCGGGCGTGACTTGCGGGGCAGGTTGGCGAGGCGGCGGAGAGTCGGCGTTGAGAATGAGGCCGGCGTCGGCGCGCGCCTGGCGGTGCATTGCGGAAATATCGACGTCGTGACCGGCGTCGATCATGCCGATGATCTGCTGCGAGAGCGCGGCGAGCCCGTCGACCATCTTGATCTTGTGCGGATGCACGCTGGGGACAGAGGCGTGCAGCATGTCGCTGAGCGGATTGCCGATGACCGGCCCTCGGGCGGTCGCCAGATCGGAGAGATATTTCTCCATCTCGCGCTTGGTCGTCTCGTGCTCCAGCGCGCGCTTGCGCGGCTTTGTGACGTAGTAGTCCGTGACGGAGGCCAGGAACTCGCCGATTGCGGGATATTTCGGCACCCAGCTCTTGCCGGGCGCATCGAGCCTGGAGCGGATTTTCTCGACGACGACTGCGGCGGCTGCGGCCTCGGCTCGATTCAGGCGAGCGTTGAAGGAAGCGAGCCGCCAGCGCGTCTTGGCGCTTTCGAGTGCGTGGCCGGCTGGATGGTCATGGGCTTTCCAGCGGCGAATTTCACTGTCGAAGCGGTTTTCGATCCACGGCGGTGGGCGAAAGCCGGCGATCGGAAATCGCTGGTCGAGATTGTCGACGATGCGATCCCATTGGGCGTTGGTTGTCGCCTCGCCGCCCTTGGTGGCTTGCCCCTTCTTTTCCTTGGCGTATTCGTTGGGTTTCAGCCGACGCACGGGCTCGTGCGAGATGCCCATGACATCGTAGCGCCGCGGATCGAGCTTCTTGTCGATGCCGCGCGCCTGCAGCATCTCGTTGGCGAGGTCGGCGTAGGCGTGGCGAGCAAGCCGCGGCCAGTTGGCGGCATTGAGGGCGCGCACCTTCGGCTGGACGAAGGGAAAGCGAGTTCGCGTCTTCCTATGCGCGTCGCGCTTAGTCTCGCTGCAGGCGAAGTCCCATACGCGCTGGCCGCTGGCCGGATCTGTAATGATGGAGGCCGGCCGTTCCCAGAAGACGATGTGGGCGTGATAGTTGCGATCGTCGCTGGTCGCTTCTGGCTTGTGGACGACGGACCAGAACGGCACGTCGACCTTTGTCGTTCGGCCGGACTCCGTCTTGGTGTCGAGATTCCGGAAGAGCTGGTCGCAGAGGCTCTTGACGAGTTCGGCGCGGTCGCTGGCGGAGAGCTCGTAAGGCAGGGAGATGATGAGGCGCGATTGGACGTGGCCGCCGCGCCCCGGCGTGAACGTAGCGACTGGTTTGGCCTTTGGCGGAACGGTTGCTGCGAGATAAGCATGAACGGCGTGGGCGCGGGCCTCGGCGACCTTCAGTCGGCGCTCCGGACTGGCTTCGGCCAGCGCCAGTTCCGACGGCGCGGCTGGATCGGCGGCGATCTTCGCCCAGAGCGACGGATTTTTGGCTGGGTCGACCGAGAGCGTATGATGACGCGGCTCGCGCTCGGATTTTTCGACTTCCTGCCAGAATTTGAGACGCTCGGCGTAGTCCTCGGGGAGAGTGCCGTACATCGAGAGGCCGTGGTCGCCGCGCTCGGCTTCTTCGACAGCGCCCTTGCGCTCGATATAGGCCTGGCCGCCGATGGCGATCTCGAGGTCGTCGGCGAGGCCGGCCTTGTCGGCGAGGCCGAGGGTTTCGAGACGGCGCAGGGCGGCTTTCTCGTAAAGTTCGGGCGCGTCCTCGCGCTCGATATAGGACTCGTGCGCGGCGGCAGCGCCTTCCTTCTCGCCGGTGATCAGCCGGGTGAAAGGCGAGGTCTTCGTGATGGTCGTAAGGGAGAAATGAAAGCTTTCCGCGCCGTCGGAGGCTTTCGGTTTGGTGGTCGGCGCGACGCCTGGCCGGTCGACGGCGTTCCTGATGGCGCCGGCGATGCCCCAGATGATCGAGCGGTCGCCTTTTCGTTTGACGAACGGCTGGAGGGGCTGAAACAGGGCGACATCATTCTGGATGCTCGCCGCCTTCTTGGCGACGCGCGCCTGCATGCGCGTCTGCTTCAGCAGTTCTTCTGCCACGGTGTCTTTCGCCATGACGGATATTGTGCCTGATCCTGCGCGCGGCGTTAAGCGCGATTTGGCTCAACGGAAGAATCGCGCTGTGCTTGTGACGGTAAAATCCGTCGGCGCGGATGCTGCCGGCGCGCTGGCAGACCGGATCGGGCGCGGCGGAGCTCTTGGAGGAGGATTTCGTCATAAGTTTCAGGACCGATCGGGCGATCCTGCGGGAAAGGCGGATTGTTCATCATGGCGTTATGACACGGGGAGCGACGCTCTGCGTCAAGTTGCGCGCGCCGGCGAGCCGGTAGAGCTCCGCGACCATCTGGGCCTTCGGGCAATGGAGTTCGGCGTCGGGCAGGTCCAGGTCGGCGAAGAGGTTGCCGCCGGATTCGCGGATGGGGGTGGCGGTCATGCGGACCTGGCGGGAGCGTGAGAGGGCCGCCAAGCCTGGATCAGCGCCACGATCTCGTCCCGGTATTCCTCTGGATAGATCGGAGTGTTTCGGCCGGCGACGTACGAGAAGACGGTCGCCATATCCGCGGCGATGTGCCGGTCGACCGCGAAGAGGTCGGCCAGATCGAAACCGCCGAGATCTGTCGCGTTCCACCAGGCCAGGATGAAATTGGCGACACGCCGCGACTGGCCGGTGTCGCTGTTCGCGACTTGCAGCAGCCTCTCGAAAGCGGCACGCGTCGTGTGATCCATCATCGCGATCCTGCTCTTGGTTGCCGCGTCAGGCCGCTGAGGCGAGTATTATTGGGAGTAGTGAGCGAAAACCATCGAGCATGGAAGCACGTCCGTTGGCGCCCGACGAGACTTTTCGCGACGGGTGTGACTTCAGGCTACGCGAAAGCGACGTTTGTTCGGAGGTTGGCGTCTATCCGTCAATTGCGTGAACGGCGACCCGGAATCGCTGACCGTCGGCAGTTTCAACGACGAGATTGGCCGGATCGGTCTGATAGTCGATGTCGCGGATGGCGATCGGCGGCAGGTCTGCGCCTGGTTCGCCGGTTTTCGGCCATTCGAAGCGGGCAATGCCCGCCTGAAGGGGGCGCAGACCCTCAGAGATCGCGAGACCGATGTCTTTGGGGTGCGATGGGATGGTCGGAGTCATTTTGGCGCCTCCTTGGCCAAGAGATCGCGCGCAGCGCCGCGGACGGCAGGGTTGTGCCCGTAGGCGCCGTCGGCGATCTCCTGGAGGACGACGTTATCGGCATGGTCGGCTTCTTCACGGGCGGAGATCCGGTCGATCTCGTCGACGGCCGCTTTGGCGATGTCGGCCGCGTCGTCTCGATCGACGATTTCGGTGTGGTCGCCGCAGGATACTTCGCGACCATTGGCGATCCGGCGCAGGGCGCGGGTCGCGATCGCGAGCGCACGGGTCTCGGGTGTGGCTCGTGTGGCCATAGGCAATCCTTTCTGAATTGGGTTTGAGGGCGTCTTATCGCCAGGAGAGATCGTTTTTGGGTAGCCGGTCGAAGTCGTCGATGACGACGAGGCAATGCGGCGGCCGATCTCCCGACAAAGTCCAGAGGACAAGATTGACGTCCTCTGGCCCGGCGCCGAACGCCTGTGACGGATAGAGCAGACCTGCGCGCCCGGTCGCGATCGCATAGCGGGCGATCGTCCAGGTCGAAGGCTCGCGGCCATCGAGCGCGAGTTTTTCCCACGGGCAGGCGACGTCACTGATTGAGAAAGCTCCGGCAAGCGCCAGGAGCTGCCGCGCCTCCTCATTGTCGTTCGTGAGATCGACGATATCGGCGTAGTCGACCTTGTAGGCGCACAGCGTCATCGGCTGCGCCTTGAATGCGAAGCTCTGCTGGGCCTCCAGCCAGGCGGTTTGCGGCCGCATGGACAGGTAAAGCGCCGGCTGACCTCTCGGGTTGAAGCGGCCGCCGGAGAGTGCGGCGCCTTCCCCAGATGTCGGATCGTAAGCCCAGCGCGGATGATGCGCGCGCCAGGCGGTGGTGCGCAGGTTCACGCGTAGCCGCCAGCCGCGATGCGCGAGAGGTAGGATTTTACGTCGCGAGCGCGTCCCTGCTGCACGAGTTCCTGCGCCGTCATGTCGCCGAAGCTGGGCAGCGGCTGCGCCCGATACCAGGCAAGCGCCTGTGGCGGGGAACCCGCCCAGGGCAGCACGCGCATGATGATGTCGACGATGTCACGCAAGCGCGCCTGCGTCGCCGGCGAGTTCAGGCGCGCGGTCTTCGTGACCGCTTCCCTGGATAGGCCGGCAATTTCTGCAAGGTCGGTTTTCGAGATCCTGAGGATATCGCCGAGCTTGGCCGTCTCGATGAGGCCGTCAGGACGCATGAGGGCCGCCGCGTCGATGGTCATGGAAGTTCTTTCGGGGGTCGGTGAAGCTGAAGCGTGTCTCATATCTTGCCGCCTTATAGGGGCAATATAAGGGACATATGTCAATTTCTCAACCGACGTTGCGTCGGTCGCGCGGCAGATGTCTCTGACAAGGCTGAGGTGATCGCCTGCGCGTCATATGTCGTGACGCCAGAGGCGATAACTCGTTCCGTCATCGTCATGACGCAGAATTTCTTCTCGCGTCAGGATTTCGGCGTATGAGCGTACGGCTTCGATCAGGCGCGGATGAGCGATATCTTCAGCGGAAATCCACATTCGGGTCGGGCTTGCAAGGAACTTGAGGAAGCTGGGAATGGTGATTGCTGCCCTGTCCAAGCGGAAGCAGTAGTCGACGAACTCGTTCTGCCAAGTGACGGCAGGCCGACGGAAGGAGTCTGCGCCGGGGACGGCGCGACCTACGAGTGCGCGAAGACGCGTGTTGGTCAGGTGGTGGCGTCGTCCTAGCTGTGGAGACGGCGCTGGCCGGTGAGGCGGAAGGCTGGTCGATTGACGGCGTTCACAGTCCTGCAGAAGGTCGTCAGAGGAGAGCCGACGCGTTTCGGCAATCCGCCGAGCGGTCTCTTGCCGAAGAATCGCTATTTCTTGTTGGTGCCGGCGCTCTTCGGCAAGGCGCTGTGCCGCGCTTTCGGCGGCATGCCGTTCTTCAGCTGCGAGGGTCGCGTCGAGGCGGTGGAAATCGGGGTGCCAGAGCCAGGTCCGGGGCGCTTCGTGCAAAATCCAGTCGACAACGCCTTGGTCATCTGGGGTGAGGCCTTTTCGCTCGCCAAACCAGCCGCGAAGTTTGATTTCTACGGCCGGTAGGTTGTCAGCGGCGATCTTCGCGAGCTTCTGGGGATCGACGGAATGCGTATTCTCGAATTCGATCAAGAGAGGGCTGGTTTCTTTGTCAGCGGTTGCGTCCGGGCGATAGCGCGCGTGTGTAATGGTTTGCTCTAAGACGATCGAATTGAGGGATACAACGCGCTCCGGAGCGGACTCGATGTGTTTTCGAACAACGGGCGGCAACGTCAAAACGCGGTGCCTTTGGAGACATTGTTTTGCGAATAGGTGGATGGCGTCTTCTTGGCCGCCGGCGCAATGGAGGGCTTGCGCATCTGGCATATGCTTGAAGTGATGCCGTTTGCCGCCTGGTCCGAGATTGCCCTTGTGTGCAACGAGAGCACGTTTGCATTCGGGACAGATGCAGTCGCAGCTCTTGCCGCGGGAGACCTCTGAGATGTGAGCGATCCGACCCTGCTTGAGACCGAACGCGAGCTTGACCTGATCTCGGTTTGAGAGGGTCTCAAGGTCGTCGTGCGATCGTTGCGCAAACATCTATCGCTCGTTGGTGACTGGTCCGCTCGTCGTCAACCCGATGCAGACCTCTTCAGGCGGGCGCAAGCCGCGGGGTTATGGTCGTGGACAGGGAACTCACCGGGCGGAAATTGCAATGTTTTCGCTGTAGGCGTCTTCGTGGCGGACAAGCGCATCGACAGCCCGCTGCCACATGGCGAGGGCATGGTTGCCGAGCGCGGCACCCAGCTCTTGATCGTCCGTCATCCAGTGGTCGAGATGGCGGATGACGAACTGGCGGTACTTTTCCTTGCCGCGCACGTCTTGTGAGCCGGGACCGTAGGCCCGGCGACACAGGTCGATGATGTCGTCGGCTTGAGTTGCGGCGAGGGCCTCGGCGACCATCTCGACGAGTGCGTCCCGGATATTGGTGCGCACCGAACGCCGAAAGGCCTGGATACGGTCGCGTGCGATCTGAACGGCGGCGTCCTGTGGCGGCGAAGCCGGGATCGACCGTGCGCCCGTGGTTTCGCGCATCAGTCTCTTGGCGACGGTCTCGGCGGCCGCGCCGATCCGCGCCACGAAGGTGTGCGTGGCGATTTCGGCCGCATTTAGGTTCTCGTAGATGCCGCGCCGGCGCACCATCGCTGCGAGCGCGGAGGCGTGCGGCAGGTCTTCGAAAGTCAGAAGCCTGGCGTCGTAAGGCAGGTCCGGGGTACACGGGGCGTTAGCGACCAATGCGATGTGGGTGGCCTGCAGGCGGGCGAGTTCGTCGAGGATCGCCCCATGATCGACCTTGCTCGCCTCGACCAGGATTTCGACGTGTCGGGCAAGGTCGGCCGCCTGTGCGCGCCGGATTGCCGTTATTGCGTCGCCGATCGCCTCGACGATCATCGGCGCTTGAAGCGGGACGGGACCGGCCACGACCGGAACGATGGGCAGGCGCTCCTGCGCCAGGCGCGCGCCGGCCTCGCGCGCCTTTCGCTCTTCGGGTTCCTCCTCTTCGTCGACGTTGCTCGAAATGGCCAGCCCGGAGGAGTGGGAAAGCCCCAGCATGACGAAGCCTGAACGTCGGCCCATGGTGACGGCATGACGGAGGGCCGCGATCGTCGAGGCGTCCGGGATGCTCTGGAAGCTCGAGCAAAGGACAACGACGGCGTCGTCGTTTTCAAGTTCGGCCCTGAGAGGCGCGGTGACATAGCCATCGAGGCCCCGGGTATCGACGATGTGGGCCGCCTGCGGCGCACCGGGCCAATAGATGCGGATGGCGGCAGGGAACGGCGCTTCGGGGTCCTTGCAGTAATTGAGATTGGAGATGGTTGTTGCGAGCCATGCGGCAGCAGGCTCATGCGGATCAGGCGCAAATTGCGTCTTCGACCGGTGTTCGAGCCGCATGGCAATGATTAGCGACCGGGCGAGCGCCTGTGGCGAGTCCGCGCTTTCGACAAGCTGCTTGAAGTCGGCGAGCGTCAGGCCAGCCATGTTGCGGATACCGCGCGTGGTCTCGGCGGCGATCGGGTTGTCGGCCGACGCGACGGTTTCCGCGGCATGCCGCAGCGCGAATGCTTCGGCGGCGACGTCGATCACGGTCTGGACCAGCTTTTTCTGCTCGTAGGGCGTGACGACGACGTATGGTTCCGGCGCGTAGCGGATCTCGGTCGGGCAAATGGTCGTGCGGCCCTCGGCGGCCGGCAGCAGGAGGCGATCAGCGTCGGTCGGGCCGATCGGGGCGGCTGAGTCAGCGAGGTCCTGCGCGTATTTTGCTTCAAGACGGGCGAGTTTGACCGTTTCCTTGGCCGTTAGAGTGGCGATGGCCTTCTTGTCTTTCAGGGCCAGGATCGCCTTTTTGGCTGCGCCGAGGCCGGCCGTCATTCTTTTCTGACGGTAGGCGCGAGCCTCGTCGTCGGACCGGGTGAGGTTCGAAAGAAGGCAGATGGCCGTCGTTTTTCCGATCCCGACATTGCCGATGAACACGACGCGTGTGGTCGGCGAGGTCAGCTTGGCGAGGTCGGCTTCGACGGTCTTGATCGCCGAGTGCAGCAGCTGCCGGCCTTTGTTGTGCGGTGCCCCGAGCAGGTCGTCGGCTGCCGCCGTGCTCGCGCTTTGGGCGAGCCGCGACTTCGCCCGATCCAGAATAGCGAGAGCGTGCGCCGGCGGCCGGAAGGCATCGGCCGGCGGCCAGGAGACGGAATAATGGATTGATGGGTCGAACGGCGCGTTCATGGTGAGATTGTTCCGGTTTAGTCCGTGGATCGTGCCATCGGATTGTACGGGCGTCGAGTCGGACCAGAGAAACGGTGTGCTTCTTGATGCCTGGATATCATAGGCGAAGAAGGAGGCGGGTGAATTTTTCACTGACGCCACTTCACAGAGGCTGGGATAGGCGTAGGGTTGGGAAAACCCGGTCGCCGTTTAGGCGCGCAGGGTGATTTTGTTGGACGGAAGAATCGTGACGTATTTGATCTGTATTCGGTCTCCCCGCCACGCGCCGGCTCTGCCGGTGTGTGCGACCCGGCCTCGGGGCGCGCGGGAGGCGTTGGCTAGGCGCCGGCAGGCGACTCAAACTTGCCGCTCCGGTCACGGAGCGGCAAGTTTGAGGTATTGAACCCTCCCCAATTCATCCCGAGGTTCCCCATTGCTCGGGAGTACGAGGCGAAGCCCGTCTGGATGCGTACTCATGGCCTAAGCCGTTGCACTTGTTGAGCTTTCTGGCGAAACAGGGCGACGGGGCGGACGCCGAGGGCCAGCTGAGGCCCGACACGCTCCGCGCATGGAAGGCGGATACGCCAATAATATCAGCAGTTTACGCTGGCTTGTTTCGAGGTTTGCGGTCTGAGCAAACGGCGGGCCCGGGATCAGGGACCGCCCGGCGGCTTGGCGAGGATGGCCGGGGTCGGGATGGCCAGCAGGTCTCCTGCGGAGGGTCGGCCAGAGCCGCCGCTCGCAAATTTTGTATTCACAAAATATTGCTCGCGGGAACTTCTTTCGGCATGGTCATCAGACGAAGATTGTATTTCGTCCAAGCGTATTGCTTCATGTTATTATGGCATATCTGATTTAGGATCGGTCATTGATATGTATTATGCCGCTAATGGCAAGATTATCCGGACGCGTGTCGGCGCATCGTGGTGTTGCACCGCGTAGACCGGTTCATGTGGTGCAAGGCGTAGGGCGTGGTCAGGGGTCGCTGGCGCGGGTGATTTATACTTCGCGCTGGTAGGGGCGACGCGGTTCGGCGGACTATGCTGTGCGACGCAGATGGCGCTTAGCCTGTTGGCGGGGGCACGTCGTGCGACGGTGTTTTTGCGTAGCGGTGTGACGGAGTATGTCGTGCAACGGCATGGCGGGCGTATTTATTCCGCGCTTCATATTGATGGCTGCGCGGCTGTTCGGCATGCTCCGATATCTGGTCAGTCGGAGCGAGGAACGGATAAATGATCGATGTCGAGGCGATCGAGCGGCAGCTCGCGCACAAGACGCATGGCCATAGCCGGCGTCTGCAAATCCTGGAGCGGGCGCGGCAGCGGCTGAAACATGGAGAAACGGCAGCGCGCGTCGAAATCGAGAAGCAGACTGCGCTGCTGGCGCAGGCAGAACTGGCGCACGCCGAACTCGATCGCTTGCAGGAAGAATACGGATCGAACCGCAGGACCGGAGCGACTTCCGGCGCAGAAGGCGGCAAGACCGTCGCGGTGTTCGATCGAGATGTCGTCGCGAAGAATTTCGCGGCGGTCGGGCTCCAGTATGACGGCGGGCCGGTCGTGCTGGATTCGAGCTTTCCGTTCGAGCGGTCGGCCGATGGGTTTCTGGTGAAAAACCCGCTGGAGGCGGCCGGAGAATGCCGGCCGTTCACGCCGTACAAGGTCGATCTGGCGAAGCTGAGGGCCGATCAGGCGGAGCGGGCTCTTATGATCCCGGGGTATGCAAGCCTCTGCCACATGGCGCAGATGCAATGGCTCGATCGCTCTATTCTCGATGAAGCGGTCGAGCGGGCGATCCGCTGGCGGATCGTCGGGCACACGAACGCACCGGATCTGGCCGGCTACATCGTGCAGGGCAGCGCCTTGGACGGATCGGACAAGGCAAAAGCGTTCTGGGCCGAACGGCGAAAGCGTCTCGATGCTGTTGGCCATCGTGAGCCGGATTATGAATGAGTGATCGGGCGGCCAATCGGCCGCCCGTTTCATCTGGGGGTCGGCCTATGGCCGCCGCCCTCGCGCAGCCTTCGGTCTGCGCTCGGGCGGGAATTATGACGGGTGCTCTCCGGCAAGGCCGGCGGCGTAACGCCGGCATAGCGACGAATGCATCTGGTGGCGGCGCGGCGAAGCCCGGGATTACGAAGAAGTCGGGGCGCGGTCGAATGACCGGCGTGAGGCTGCTTCGATTTCTTCGAGGACGCGGGTCATGTCGTTCCCGAGATCCTCGGGATCGAAGGTGACGAGGTTCCAGCCGTTGACGCGAAGCTGTGCTTCGGCCGTCGCCCAGATATGGCGCGGCGTCAGTTTCCAGCGGATGAGAATGCCGAGTTGGTATGTTTTTGCGCTTGGCCGCGCCCAGCCGTGAAGGATGCCGAGATTGTCGAAGCGGTCGCCGCGTTGACGGATGTATTGGGCGGCATCTTCAACGATCTTGATGGTCGGCATGGCGCCGAGGCCTGTGAGGCCAGCTGAATAGACGTTGAGCAGCAGCTGGAGAGGGCGCGTCGCGTAGGTGATCGCCGACCGAAGGGCGTCAGCTGTGAAGGATGCCACGACTTCGGTGCGCGATCTCGAGCGGGACAGGGCGACGTTGAGGCGCTCGAGCCCGCCGCTGGCGTTTTCGAAGACGCCGAGGGCTTGGTCCGAGAAGGCGTCCTTGGGCGCAAACGCCAGGGAGACGATCGTGAAATCACGTTCTTCGCCCTGGACCTGGTTCATGATCTTCACGAAGAACGGCTCGTTGCCGTTCGGGCTCAATTGGGCATGCGTGAGGCCGCGTGCGTCGATCGCCGCGCGGATCGCCTGCGCTTGAGCAGGCGTGGTCGTGACGACGCACTTGGAGCGGCGGTCGCCCGCGGCGACGAGCTCTGCGAGGCGGGAGGCGACATAGTCGGCCTCCGCGGTGTTGATCACGCCGGTGGGCGTCTGTTCGGCGGTCGCGGCGGCGCAGGTGATGAGCTTGACGCCGTGATTGCCCATCAGGTCGATGGGCGGCGCGACGCGCAGATCCATGCCGTAGGCAGCCGTGTTCGAGAAGAGAATGAGGTCGGACGTCCTGGAGCGGTAGTGCTTCTTGAGCATGACGCTCGGAAATCCGAGCGAGACGGCATGGGCGAAGAGATTTGGGCGGTCGTCCGGCGTTCCGAGCTGGCGCGGGTCGCCGCAAACGATGATCTGGCGTCCTTTGGAGGCCAGCATCAGCGTTTCGGAGACGGTCGTGCGCGTGGCCTCGTCGATAATGAGGAGGTCGAAGCACGGCTCGTCGCGCGGGCGAACCGGAAATGTGTCCGGCGTCTCGATGGCGAGGGCATCTTCGAACTTTTTGTCGTGGCCGGTCGCTGTGAGCCGGGTTCGAGCGACGGTGAGCGCGCTTGCGACGCTCGAGGCGATCATGACGCGTCGGCCGGCTTCGAGCGCTGCGCGCGCGATCTCGGCGATTGTCTCGGACTTGCCGGTTCCCGGCGGACCGAGAACGATCATGTCGGCGCCGGTGAGCGCGAGCGCGTATGCGGCCTCTTGGTCTTCGTCGAGCGGCGTGCGCCGCTGCGCCTTGAGGTCTGCCGACCGGTCTGGAAAAGGCGGCGCGCTGGACCGGGAGGCGTCGAGAAGCCGCAGGACGGCCGGCGCGTGCAGCAGGGCGGGATTGTCGGTCGGATTGACGATCCGCATTTTTCCGCGAAGGTCCGCGGCTTGGAGCAGGATGGCCCGGAATGCCGGATCCTCGTGTTCTATGACGGCCTGGCCGGTGGCCCTGAGCGCGGAAAATTCGGCGTTGGGCTCACGCGATCCGCAGATCGTGAATGAGCGCTCGGCGCCATCGAAGCGGACGGGGGTGATGTAGAGCGGAGCGGCGCGCCGCCAGGTTTCGCGCTTTTTGCGCCAGAACGCCAGGTGCTCGACGAGAAATATGCCGGGTATGCCATTGGTCTGCCGGGCGTTTTCAGCAAGGCGCATGCGCAGGCGCAGCCAACGCGGCATTTCCTCCTGCGTCGTGAAGCGGTTCTCGCCGGCGTCGGCGACGCGGATCAATCCTGATGATTTGAGCCGCAGCGTCGTGATGCCGGCCGCGCCTGCGCGCGGCCGGAAATCGGCGATCGCCTGCAGGATGAGCGGATGGCGCTCGAGGCGGCCTGCGGGAGACGGGCTGGAATAGTTCATGCCTCTCGTTTTTCCGTCACGGAGTTTCGGCTGTTGGTTGAAGGCGCCGATGATGTGGTCTAGCCTCTCGGCGGTCAAACGGAGCGACGGATTTGCGGATCAAGAAGCGGAAAATCCGTGGTCGCCTCAGGAGAGCATTGGAAGGAACGACTGACATGACGGATGGAACAGCGAGCGGCGAGCAGCACACCTATGGCGACGAGGCGGCGGCGATCAAAGTGTCGAACGCCAACGAAAGCTGGTCCTGCCTCGTCGGCAACCGCACCGGCGGCCAGGGCAAGACGCTGGTGACGCAGCTGCTGGCCGAGGCGCTGAGCGACGCCGGCGTGCAGGCGACGCTCGCCTCCGTCGATACGGCGCACGGCGATACGCGCTCGAAGCTCGGCGCCCTGTATCCGGGCGCGATCGATCTGGCGGTCGCGGCCGACATCGGCGAGGCGGCGGCCGAGGGCGATTCCATGGCCGGTCTCCGGCACTGGGACGGTTTTGTCGACGTTCTGCGTCGCAAGAACGTCGTGATCGACATCGGCGCCAATGTGTGGCCGCCGATCGCGCAGTGGGCGGAGGTCTCGAAGCCGTCGCGGTTCATCCGCGGCCGGCCGCTCAATGTGCTGGTTGTCGTGACGGCGCAGGATTCCTCGATCCGCGACGGCCTCGTCATGCTGAGCCAGGTCGAGGCGGCGGCCGAAGACCTGAACGTAGGCCGCGTCGGCGTCGTCCTGAACCAGCACTTCGGGAAATTCGAGGAGAACGACGCCAACGTGAAGGCGCTGCGCGCCTACATCGCGGAGCGCAATCTGCCGACGATCGACCTGACGAAGGGCCATATGAAGGCGACCGACGTCGGCGTCTCGATCGCGCGCCTGCGCCAGATGGACGGCGCGGAATATCACAAGGTGCGCTCGAGCGAGAGCGAGATCGCCGCGTGGCGCGAGCTCGATTTCGCCAAGGCGTGGGTCGAGAAGGCGATCGCGGCGATCCGCGCCGCCGGGTTTGCGCCGGCTGCGTAAGGAGAGACGAGCGTGAGCGAGGAAACGAAGCAGCATCCCGGCTGCGGCCGGTCATATGTCGTATGCGGCGCAGCGGGCGGCCAGGGCACGACCCTGGTCGCGGAGCTTCTGTACGAAGCGCTGCGCGAAGGCGGTACGCCGGCGAAGCTCGCCGGCGTGCATTTCACCGAAGACGAGTGTCGCTCGCATATCGCGATGCTCTATCCGGAGGCTCTCGACGTCAAAATTTCGTTGATGGCGGTCCGTGAGAACGGCCTTACGCTTCTCGGCCAGATGGATGAGATCGACGATGTAATGGCAGCGGCCGATCCTGCGGTTATCGATCTCGGTTCCGGGTTTGCAGATCTGTTTTCGATCTGGGCGCGCGAAACCTGCGGGACGCACCGCGCTTGTGCTGAACGGATTGCAGGAAGAGTTCGAGGATATGCCTTCGTTCAGGACGCTATGCGCCGTCTCGGAGCGCGACGGGATTCCATTGGTCGCCCTCGACACGTTCGACCCGATGTTGATCAACCAAGGCTGGTCGATCGGCGCACTGCGCCGCAGCGATGTGGATCAGGTGGTGGCGGCCGGCTCGGGCGATGTCGCGCGGATGCGCGCCTTCGATATGACGCGCGCCTGGATTTCGCGCTCGACCGCCGCGTTGCGTGCAGCCGGAGTTGGCCCCGCCTGAGGCGGCAGCTCTTTCGGGGCTCGTGAATCGAGCATGAAAAAGGGGGCGGTCTCATCGAGACCGCCCCCTTCGTCGTGAGGGGCATGGCGTTGGGCCTATGGCCTTGGCGTTCGCGTCTACGTCATGCGGGAACCGGCCCGAGGCTCTTGAAGCCGAGGCTTTCGACCAGGTGGGCGATGCCGGCGTTGTCGACGATCACGTCGCCGGTCGACATCGACGTGTGCGTGAGGTCGACCGAGGCGATGAGTTCGCGCGCTTCGCCGTTGGGCGACCAGTTTTCGCCCTGCATGGCGGCGTGCACGTCGTCGAGGGTCGCGGTCGCCGGCATGGTGAGGGTTTTCAGGCGAACGTGTGTGCGCTCGAGCGCGGCGATGTCCGGGGCGGCGCCGAAGATGCCGTCGGCGAACCAGTGCGGGCGCATGTACCAGATCGTGAACGTCTTCATTGGCAGCTTCCTTTTCGGGGACCGGCAGGTCCAGACTTCAGGAAGAGCATCTGAGGCTGAAAGCGGCCTGGTGGCCGCCGCCTCGCGCAAGCCTGCCGTTTGCGCTCGGCGGGATATTTTCGCCGGATTGTTCTGTAAGGCCGGTGGTGTCCTGCCGCCGCAGATTGCGACGAAAAGCGAGTAGTGGGGCCGGCGCCTGTAGCGGCCTAGTAGCCCATCGCTTCGGCGCTGTAGTCGCGCTGGCTGCTGCGGCCGTGCTGCCACATGGGCCAGGCGATGCCGTCGGCGTCGAGGTAGGCGCGAGCTTGCGCCGGGGTTGTCCAGGAGACGCCCGAGCGGGTGAGCCGGCCGTCGCAGTCGCGGCCGTCGCTGTACCAGTCAAGGGTCAGGCGTTCGCCGTCATATTCGAAGGCTTCGGCCGTGTGCTGGTAGCCTTCGTCGGTCGGCGCGGTGTAGCTGTGCGAAACCGAGCCGCCGGGCGCCAGTGTGATTTTCACCGGGCTGCCGCGGTGCGAGATCCAGAAGCGGGCGTTGGTCTGGCAGCAGGGCTTCGTGGCGACGGCCGGCATGGCGTGGTCCTTTCGGGAGGGCTGGGTGGCGATCTCAGGCGTCGTCGAGCCCGTCGGAATCTGCGACGGTGCAATTGCCGTCGTCCGTCCAGTTCTGGACGGCGTCGAGGCCGTAGGTTGCGATCATCCAGTCGATGAGCGACATGGAAAACTCCGTGGATCAGGCGGCCTCGGCGGCGGTGGCGTTTGCGAAGGGAGCGCTAATGCGCTCGACGCGAACTGCGAGCGCATTGGCCTCGGCGATTTCTTCGAGCATCTCGCGGACGTAGGTCCGGGCGCTGCCGAAGCACGCGTGTTCGGCTGGGTTGTAGCGGGGAACCCGGCCGCCGGTGAGGCGCAGTACGACGTTTTTGAGGGCGGCGAGATCGTCGCGCGCCGCGACGATCTCGAAGGTCGGACCGCTTGCGGGCGAGCCCCTGCTCGTCTTGGTGTGGGCGACGAGAAAACGCGGCATCGGCGTCGGGCTCCGGTTTCGGATAGGGCGGGCGGCGGCGCGATCAGGCGATCTTGCCGACCGTGTAGCCGAAGCGCCTGGCGAATTCGGTCGCCTTCTTGCGGGTGGGGCAGCGCGCGGCGATTGCGCCGCTCTTGGTGAAGCAGCCCCACGGCATCGCCGGCATGGCGTTGATGTCGATGCTGCCGAAGGCGGGATTGGCGATGTTGGTGATCATCATCGAGATGTTCCTTTTCGGGGTGGCGGCAGCCGTCCCTTCGCCAGAGGCGAAAGTGACGCGGTGTGGATGATCCCCGCGTGCGCGGGGGAGACAGGGCATGGAGCAGAACCTCGGCGACGAGGGTCGGTTGATCCCCGCGTGCGCGGGGGAGACGCCTTGATCGCTTGCCAGCCGGGCATGAGACCCGGTTGATCCCCGCGTGAGCGGGGAAGACTCATGAACGCCGAACGTGGAGTCGAAAGCCCGCGGTTGATCCCCGCGTGGGCGGGGAGACTGGGCGGTCCTTGCGTATCTCGTAAATGACATCGGTTGAACCCCGCGTGCGCGGGGGAGACGCGCAAGATGGCGTCCACTGGTTGGTGTCCGGCGGTTGATCCCCGCGTGCGCGGGGGAGACAGGGACGACGGGGCGAGGCGAGACGGCGCGCCCGGTTGATCCCCGCGTGCGCTGGGGAGACTCGATCCAGAGCCCTACGCAGACAGAGCGGAGCGGTTGATCCCCGCGTGCGCGGGGAAGACGGGCCACACCCTTTCGAGACGGAGCAGGTTATCGGTTGATCCCCGCGTGCGCGGGGAAGACTCCTGAACGGCGGGTACCCGGAGGATTTCACCCGGTTGATCCCCGCGTGCGCGGGGAAGACTCGAGCGCGAGTTTGCTATCGATCTCGTTCTGCGGTTGATCCCCGCGTGCGCGGGGAAGACTCTTCAGGGAAGTCCTTGAGGCAGATGATATTCTGAGTTCGGGCGAAAGTCACCGAGACGAATGTCTCGTGCGGCCGGAACGATTCATCCGTGCATATTGGCGCAGCAGCTTCTGCTGCTCGCGCAGGAGCTTGGCGATGTACGGATTGTCGTGTGGCTCGTCCGGCCAGTGCGCGAGCGTGTCGGCGATGTCGGCGAGCGCATAGAGAATCTGGCCCTTGGTGCGAGGCATCATTCTTGAACCGACCATTTGGATTTATTGGGGAGCCGTCCGCCAATTGCGGCTGCGATTTCGTCGTCGAGGCGGACGGGCAAGTGGGCATATTCCGGCGCGCTGTCGACGAACAGGATGCTGGACGTGATGTCGCAGTCGGTTTCGCCTTCGTAGGAGGTGCTGTAGGCGATCGCGACGCGCAGGAGGAAGCGCGTGCCGATCGAGATGCCGGTGTGGAGCGCGAAGTCGTGCGCGCGGCCATGGTCGTGGTCGGATGAGACGATCGACCATGGCCCCATCTCGGAGCCTTCGTGCGCCGGCATTGATATGCGCCAGCGGCGTCTCGCGAAATCTGGCTGCCCCTTAAGCTTGCCCCATTTGTGAAGCGCCGGGGGGCACAAGACTTCGTGGGGCATGGCGCCGTAGTCGGTGTCTGGCCATGGCGCGCCATCCTCGTCGAGGTCGAGCGTGATCCAGAGATAGGACGGCGCGCGACCGCAAGAGGCGACCGATTGCCGGCGGAAGATGACCTTCTCGATGACGGCGGGAACGGAATATTTGAGGTCGCGCCGGAAGTCGTGGCGAGAGGCGTCGCGGAGGATGTCGAAGACGACGCCTTCGACGCGATCGCAGGGCGCACGTTTCGCGCGCGGTGGACGGGCGAGATGGAGAGGTGGGGCAGCGCCGGTTTCGAGAGGCCGGCTCATGACGGCAGGCCCAGCATCGGCGTCCAGTGCGTCGGCTTGAGCGAATCGAACGAGTCCGGCTCGAACCAGCAATCGTTGATGTCGTCGTAGCCGCATTTGTGGATGTAGAGGTGCTCGTCGCCTGGCCGGATCTTCTTGTTGCGCCGTTTCGGCGGGCAAAAGGCCAGGAAGACGGTCTGGTTGTCGCGCGGAGCGCTGGCGATGTCGCGCCAGGCCGGGACGAGCGCGCGCAGGCGTTCGATTTCGGCGGCTGCTGTTTTTTGCGTGCGCAGGCTCGCGCCCGCGCGCAGCTTCGTAACGACGTCGGTTTTCATGGGCGATCTCAGGTAGGAGACAAATTCAGGCGGCGACTGCCGGCTGGTTGGCTGGCGCGAGCAAATTGCCGCGCCAGGACAGCGGGTTTTTCATGGTGTCGAAGCTGTCGGGCCAGTCGATGCGCGACCAGGACGAGCCGCCGGAGCCGTCGACCATTGGCCAGCGCGCTTTCCAGCGCTTCTCGTCGCATTGTTCGGACTGACAAAACTGGAGGCGTTCCTTGCGCGGCCAGAACAGGCTGTTGTCGGAATAGCCGCAGCGGCCGTTGCCAAAGGCTTCTTCGAGGTCCGTCAGGAGATCGTCGGTGAGCTCCGCGAAGTCGGGGCCGGTTGATCTGTTGCCGTCGTAGCCGCAGCCCCAGGTAGAGCAACCGCGGATGATCCAGTAGCGGGGACGCTGGTTGATGGTCGATATCTGGAACAGCGCCCGTCCGTCGCCGTAGAAGACGGGAAGCAGCGCCGGCGTGAAGGTGATCATGTCGGCGGGCGTCCACAGATATCGCTGTATGGGCTTCTCGACCACCTTGCGCAGCTTCTGATGGATCGGGTCTGCCGATCCGTCGTGGGAGATCATCATGACGAGGTCCTTCGGGATGCAGCAAGGCGATTGCGTATACGCCCGGCCGTCGCGGGGTCGGCGACAACGCGCACTATGTTCGCCGCGACGATCTTTTCGACGCTGCGGCGCAGCGCTTCGGCGCGCGCGGCGGCGAGGCGCTTACGCTTCGGCGAAGGGCCGAGCTGGCGAAGCGTGGGGCTGGCCGGCGCGCCGTGCTTGGCGAGGGCGGCGCGGCCTTCGTCGGTCGCAACGAAGACCGTGATGCGGCTGCGGCTCGTTCGGAAGCCGCCGTAGCGGCAGGAGGTCCGACGGATCCAGCCGGCGGCTTCGGCGG
>MTKY01061483.1_pt1 | contig 18691 bp, 18 predicted proteins | sample 1042731 | NCBI WGS metagenome assembly MTKY01 (sample SAMN06212206, study PRJNA360538) | anaerobic digester metagenome | biome: Wastewater treatment plant; material: sludge; isolation source: anaerobic digester fed with sludge from wastewater treatment plant | place: Denmark: WWTP Soeholt ... | reverse complement strand
GCCGTGGTGGCGCAACCGGCGCCCTATCTGGCCGTCCTCGCGTTCGTGCGGGTCGTGGCCGAGGCCGCGACGGCCGTGCTCATCACCGTGGCGGTCATCTCGGTCACCGAATCATTGGCCAAGGCGCTGGCGATCTCCATCGTGGTGATGGCGGTGGTGTCGTTCGTTGTGGTGGGAGTGTCGCCCCGGACGTTGGGCCAACAGCACCATGACCGGGTCGCCCTGGCGGCGGCCCCCGTCGTGCGCGTGCTGCGCCGGGTGCTCGGGCCGCTCTCTTATGCCTTGGTGGCGCTCGGTAACGCAGTGACCCCCGGCAAGGGGTTCCGGGACGGGCCGTTCCAGAGCGAGTCAGAGCTGCGCGACCTGCTCGATCGCGCCTCGGACTCCTCGGTCATCGAGGTCGAGGAGCGGGAGATGATCCGCTCGGTGTTCGAGCTGGGTGACACCATCGCCCGCGAGGTGATGGTGCCTCGGCCGGACATGGTGACCGTCGAGGGCGACGACCCGTTGCGCAAGGCGACGGCGGTGTTCCTGCGCAGCGGGTTCTCCCGGCTGCCGGTCATCGGTGCGGACTCCGACGACGTGCTCGGTCTGCTCTACCTCAAGGACGTCGTCGCCCGGGTGACCGCCGACCCCGAGGCTGCCGGGGTGGCCTGCTCGGCGCTGATGCGCCCGATGTCGTTCATCCCCGAGTCCAAGCCGATCGATGACCTGCTGAGGGAGATGCAGCGCGACCAGGTGCACTTCGCGGTCGTCGTCGACGAATACGGCGGGACGGCCGGGCTCATCACCATCGAGGACATCCTCGAGGAGATCGTCGGAGAGATCTCCGACGAATACGACCGGGACGAGCCGGGCGTCGAACCGCTCGGGGACGGCGGCTATCGCCTGCCGGCGGCGATGCACATCGACGATGTCGCCGAGCTCTTCGACCTGGACATGGACGAGGACGAGGTTGACAGCATCGGCGGACTGCTCACCAAGGCGCTCGGGCGGGTGCCGTATGCCGGCGCCCATGCGGGCATCGCCGGTCTGTCGATCACTGCTGAGAAGATGGCCCATCGGCATCGGATCGCGACGGTCATCGTCCGGCCCCTGGTCCCCCCGGGGGAGGCCGAGAGCGAGCCGTTGGTGCGCCGACTGACCGATGCCGCTCGGTTCTCCGACGCCTCTGGCCCGATCGTGGGCTCACAACGTGTGGGAGGTGCGGATGACGAACAGTGGTGAGGGGGCGGCATACCCGATGGGAGGGTCGCGCGCGGTGCCGGAGGGTTTCCGGGCGGGCTTCGTCTGCCTCGTCGGCCGGCCCAATGCAGGCAAGTCCACGCTGACCAACGCGCTCGTCGGGCAGAAGGTCGCGATCACGTCCTCGAAGCCGCAGACGACGCGGCATACGATCCGGGGGATCTCGACGGCGCCAGACAGTCAGCTCGTCCTCGTCGATACGCCCGGTCTGCATCGGCCGCGGACCCTGCTGGGGGAGCGGCTCAACGACCTGGTCCGCGAGACCCTGCTCGATGTCGACGTCGTGGGCTTCTGTATGCCGGCCGACCAGCGCGTCGGGCCGGGTGACCAGTTCATCGCGGCAGAGCTCGCCGAACTGCATCGGGTCAAGCGCAAGCCGGTGGTGGCGCTGGCGACCAAGAGTGACCTGGTGTCGCGCGAGCGGCTGCTGGAGCATCTCGTAGCGATCGACAAGCTCGGGGAGTGGGACGCGATCGTCCCGTGCTCGGCGACGCGCGGCGACCAGGTCGACGAGGTCCGGTCGGTGCTCGTCCGGTTGCTGCCGCTGTCGCCGCCGCTGTATCCCGACGAGGTCCACACCGACGAGCCGGACGACGTCATGATCGCCGAGCTGGTGCGCGAGGCGGCGCTGGAGGGCGTGCGCGACGAGCTGCCGCATTCGCTGGCCGTGGTCGTCGAGGAGATCGTGCCGCGCGAGGTGCCCGAGGGGCACGCGCCGATGCTCACCGTCGTCGTGTCGGTCTATGTCGAGCGCGACTCCCAGAAGGCGATCATCATCGGCCGCGGCGGGTCGCGGCTGCGTGAGGTCGGGTCGAACGCGCGGGCGGCGATCGAGACACTGTTGGGGTCGAAGGTCTACCTCGACCTGCACGTCAAGGTGGCCAAGGACTGGCAGCGCGACCCCAAGGCCCTCACGCGGCTGGGGTTCTAGGGCGTATGCCGTCCGCCTGCGTCGTGCGCGTGCGGATCTTCGTAGCCCTGAATTGGGGGATCTGCGGGCGACAGGGCATGCTGTGCGCTCATGTCGACCCTCGTGTTCGTCCACGCCCACCCCGATGACGAGGCGTCCCAGACGGCTGGCGCGATGTGCCGGGCGGTCGCCGAAGGGCACCGAGTGGTGCTGGTCGTGGCGACGGGCGGCGAGCACGGCGAGGCACCCCCGGACCTGGCACCTGGGGAAACCGTCGCGGATCGGCGCCGGGTCGAGCTCGCCGGGTCGGCGGCAGCGATCGGGGTCCACCGGGTCGAGTGGCTGGGCTACGTCGACTCCGGGATGACCGGTTGGGACCAGAATGACCACGAGCACGCGTTCGTCCAGGCCCCGCTTGACGAAGCTGCCGGTCGGTTGGCCGCCCTGCTCGACGAGGAGTCGGCTGATGTGCTCGTCGGCTATGACTGGCACGGCGGCTATGGCCACCCCGACCACGTCCAGGTCCACAAGGTCGTCCATCGGGCGGCGGAGCTGGCTGCTCGGCGTCCCCGGCTCTTGGAGTCATCGATGAACCGCGACCTCATGCGCGGCTTCATGGCGGCGGCCCGCGCTGCGGGGATGAACGACGGGTTCGACCCGGACGGGCCGATGGACGACGGCAACCCGATGGGCTCGCTCGAGGCTGAGCTGCACTGGCAGGTGGACGTGGCGGCATACCTGCCCCAACGGCGCGCGGCACTGGCGAGCCATGCGTCGCAGACCACCGATGTCGGGGGGATGCTCTCGATGCCCGAGGAGGTCTTTGCCGCGTTCTTCGGGATGGAGCACTACATCGAGCCCGGGCGCCCGCCGGGCATGCAACGGGCCTGGTTCCTCGACGCGTGATGCCGTGCGCCGGGCTGAGCCCCGGCGCGACGTTGGCCACCCGGGACACGGACGGATTCGCGGACCTGGGGGTCGAGCTCGTCGACCCGTGGGCCTATCGCCCCTGAGCACCCGCAAGAGCCACGTCGATGCCGACCCCGGCCCAACCCTCCACGACCGCGGCGGCCTCCTCGCTGTCCTTGCCGTAGCGCTTGCGCGCCGCCTTCACGGTGAGCGCCGCGAACCCGGCGAAGTCGACGTCCTTGGGCACGCCCTTGGCGGTCACCGTGTCGAACCAGATCTGCCCGGCTCGCTCCCACGCGTTGCCGCCGAGCGCGGTCGCCGTGAGGTAGAACGCGCGGTTGGGGATGCCCGAGTTGGTGTGCACACCGCCGTTATCGTGCTCGGCGTCGTGGGGGAGCACCTCGAAGTCGTCCATGTGCCCCGGCTGCGGATCGCGCCCGAGGACCGGGTCGTCGTATGCCGTGCCCGGCGCCTTCATCGACCGCAGCGCCACCCCCTTGACCCGGTCGGTGAACAGGCCCTCGCCGATGAGCCAGTCCGAGGTCTCGGCGGTCTCCTGCTCGTGCATCTGCTTGACGAGGATGCCGAACACGTCGGACACGGACTCGTTGAGCGCCCCGGACTGGGCGACGTAGGTGAGCCCGGCCGTGTATTGGGTCAGGCCGTGGGTCAGCTCGTGCCCGATGACGTCGATGCACGAGGTGAACCCGTCGAAGTAGACCCCGTCGCCGTCACCGAACACCATCTGCGTGCCGTCCCAGAACGCGTTGTCATAGCCCCGGTCGAAGTGGACGGTCGCCACCAGAGGCAGCCCCTTCCCGTCGAGGGAGTCCCGCTGGTATGCCGTCCACAACAGTTCCCAGGTCGCCCCCAGCCCGTCGTAGGCCTCGTTGACCACGGCGTCGTCAGTCGGATCGGCCCCTTCGGCGCGGACGAGGTCGCCGGGCAGGAAGGTCGAATGCTGGGCGTCGTGGATGGCTCGCTCGGGAGCGGCGGGCAGGGTGGCGGTCACCTGGATCCGCTTGCCGGCGTCCAGGGCCTTGGCGCGGCGGACCAACTCGGGTGGGACCAGGCCGCGAGGCTTGCGCTGGGTGCGCTCGGCAACGACGACCCGGCGCTCCCGCCAGGGCAGGTCATGCGCGATCGTCCGGACCGCGATGTCGGCGACCTGGGGATTGTCATCCTGGGCAAGCCGGCGCAGCAGATAGGGCGGCAGGATCGAACACCTGGTCAGCGTGGGAGCGCCGAGCGTCGAATGGGCCGGGGTGGGGGAGCGGTGAGTGGGCGGCATACCGGACATCCTGCCGTGCCCCACCGACAGGCGGCGCTGTCACCGACCATCTCACCATCCGGCCTGCGCAACCCGAGGGTTGGACGGAAGGGGAGCGGGCGGCATACCCTGTGCGCGTGGCACGTGGGCTCCTCCTTCCCTGCCGCGACGAGGCCTGATCTGACGGCCCCCCTCGTCGCGGAGACTGTCGCGCTCACCGGACAACGCGGCCGCGCCCCCCGCAGACCCGACGAGGACCCCTGATGCGCCACCCACAAACCCCTTCCCGTATGCCGTTCGGCAAGTACGTGCCGTTCCACGAGCAGATCCCCATCGACCTCCCGGACCGGACCTGGCCGACCAACCGGCTGACCAAGGCGCCTCGGTGGGCGGCGGTGGACCTGCGTGACGGCAACCAGGCACTCATCGACCCGATGAACTCCGAGCGCAAGAAGCGGATGTTCGACCTGCTCGTGCGGATGGGGTACAAGGACATCGAGGTCGGCTTCCCGAGCGCGAGCGAGACCGACTTCAACTTCTGCCGCGAGCTCATTGAGGGCGGCCACATCCCCGACGACGTGACGATCCAGGTGCTCACCCAGTGCCGCGACCACCTCATTGAGCGGACCTTTGACGCGATCCGCGGGTCCAAGCAGGCGATCGTCCACTTCTACAACTCGACCTCGACCCTGCAACGGCGGGTCGTCTTCGGGCTGGACCAGGACGGGATCATCGACATCGCCGTCCAGGGCGCCCGCCTGATCAAGAAGCTCGAGGAGACGATCCCCGACACAGAGATCTTCTACGAATACTCGCCGGAGTCCTTCACTGGCACCGAGCTGGACTTCGCCATGCGGATCTGCAACGCCGTCATTGACGTCATCGACCCGACGCCCGACCACAAGATGATCGTCAACCTGCCGGCAACGGTCGAGATGATCACGCCCAACGTCTATGCCGACTCGATCGAGTGGATGATCCGCCAGCTCGACCGGCGCGACTCGCTCATCGTCAGCCTGCACCCGCACAACGACCGGGGGACCGCGGTTGCGGCCGCCGAGCTCGGGCTGCTCGCCGGCGCCGACCGGATCGAAGGATGCCTGTTCGGCAACGGTGAGCGCACCGGCAACGTCGACCTGGTGACGATGGGCATGAACCTGTTCACCCAGGGCGTCGACCCCGAGATCGACTTCTCCAACATCGACGAGATCCGCCGGACCGTCGAGCACTGCAACCAGATCTCGGTCCACGAGCGCCACCCCTACGGCGGCGACCTGGTCTTCACCGCCTTCTCCGGTTCTCACCAGGACGCCATCAAGAAGGGCTTCGAGTGGCTGGAGAAGGACGCTGCGGCGGCTGGCACCGACGTCAACGGCATCCCGTGGGCGGTGCCCTACCTGCCGGTCGACCCGCACGACCTGGGCCGCAGCTATGAGGCCGTCGTGCGGGTCAACAGCCAGTCCGGCAAGGGCGGCGTCGCCTACATCATGAAGACCGAGCGCGGCATGGACCTGCCCCGTCGGCTGCAGATCGAGTTCTCCGGGGTCGTCCAGCGCGACGTCGACCAGGACGGCGGCGAGGTCACGCCCACGGACCTGTGGCACAAGTTCGAGGACGAATACCTCCCCACGCCCGACCACCCGTGGGGCCGGTTCCGCCTGGCCACCGCCAAGGTCGAGTCGATCGAGGACGGCGACACCAGCCTGCACGTCGGGCTGCGGGACCGTTCGGCCTCCGACTCCGAGGTCACCTGGCTGGACGGTCAGGGCAACGGACCGATCGCGGCCTTCTGCTCGGTGCTCGCCCAGCTCGGCATCGACGTGCGGGTCCTGGACTATGCCGAGCATGCGATGAGCGCGGGCGGCGACGCCAAGGCCGCGGCATACGTCGAGTGCGCGGTCGGCGAGCGCGTGCTGTGGGGCGTCGGGATCGACTCCTCGATCATCACCGCCTCGCTCAAGGCGATCGTCTCCGCGGTCAACCGGGCGTTGCGCGAGGCCCGCGTCCCCGCCTGATCCGGCGCCGACCCCGCGACGGTATGCCGCCCGCTCACCCGAGTGGGCGGCATACCGTTGCGTGGGGGTGTGTGCTCAGGCGACGCCGCGCGGGCGGAACTGGATGGAGATGCGCGCCCCGACCGGCTTGGCGGTCTTGGGGATCGCGTGCTCCCAGGTGCGCTGGCACGATCCGCCCATCGTCGCCAGATCGCCGTGCCCGAGCGGGATCCGGTATGCCGTCCGCCCACCTCCGCGCGGCCGCAGACACAGCGGGCGGGCGGCGCCGAGGGACAGGATCGCCACCATCGTGTCGGTGGTGGCGCCGCGGCCGATGGTGTCGCCGTGCCAGGCGACGCTGTCGCGCCCGTCGCGGTAGAGGCACATGCCCGCGCTGGTGAAGTCTTCGCCGAGCTCGCGGTGGTAGTGCGCCGACAGCCGGTCGCGCGCCTCGGCGAGGATCGGCAGGGGGAGGGGCTCACCGGTGCGGTAGAAGCGGGTCATGCGGGGGACGTCGACGACGGTGTCGTACATCTGACGGCGCTCGGCCTGCCAGGGGACGGCGGTGCGCACCTGCTCGAAGAGCGCGTCCGCACCGGTCAGCCAGCCCGGGCGGACATCGAGCCAGGCGCCGAGGCCGAGGTCGATGCGCTGCACGGTGTCGCCAAGCTCGCCGAAGGCGGGTTCGTCGGCGAGGTCCAGGAGCGAGCTTTGCAGGCTGATCTGCTGCGACATAGAACAAGTGTACGACTGCTGGTGGTTCATGGGTGTCTGGGGGAACGGCCGTGTCGGGTGAGCGGAATCGACGCCAGGGTGTCCAATCCGCTCACCTGAGCGTGGTTGTCGGCCCGGCGGGGGAGAATGGCCCGGTGCCGCTCTACCGTGACGAGGCGGTCGTCCTGCGCACCCACCAGATGGGGGAGGCCGACCGGATCATCACGGCGCTCACCCGCACCCGCGGCAAGATCCGCACGGTCGCAAAAGGGGTGCGGCGGACCTCGTCGCGGTTCGGCGCGCGGCTTGAGCCGTTCATGGTCGTGGACCTGCAGTGTTACGAAGGGCGCAACCTCGACACCGTCACCCAGGCCGAAACCCTGGCGCCACATGGCGATGCGATCTGCCGGGACTACACGGCATACACGGCGGCGACGGCGGTCGTCGAGACGTGTGACCGGCTGACCGAGGAGGGCGAGCCGGCCACCCAACAGTTTCTCCTTGTCTCGGGGGCGATGGCCGCGCTCGCTGCGGGCGAGCACGACCCGGGCCTGGTCCTGGATGCCTACCTGTTGCGCGCGCTTGCCGTCGCCGGGTGGGCACCGAGCTTCCACGACTGCGCCAAGTGCGGCGCGCCCGGCCCGCACCGCGCCTTCAACGTCGCCGCAGGCGGCTGCGTGTGCCCCGTATGCCGTCCCCCCGGCTCGGCCGCGCCCGCTGTGGACACGCTCCGGCTGCTCTCGGCGTTGCTCACGGGGGACTGGGTGTTGGCCGATGGGTCTGACGTGCTGCACCGGCGAGAGGGCAGCGGTCTGGTGGCGGCGTTCCTGCAGTGGCACCTGGAACGCGGTGTGCGATCCTTGCGTCTCGTGGAGCGCACGCCGTGACCGGCCAGCTTGGGGATCGCGGGCCCGGCACGGCGGGGGAGCCAGCGGGAGGATCGGCGGGAGTTGCAGCGTCGGCAGGCAGGGGAGCAGCGGCATACCAGCGGCCCTTCGGGCACCCCACGGGGGCGAGGCCGCCCGCGATCCCGGCCGAGCTGGTGCCACAACACGTGGCGATCGTCATGGACGGCAACGGGCGCTGGGCCAACCAGCGAGGGCTACCACGGACCAAAGGCCACGAGGCGGGCGAGGCGGCGCTGCTCGACGTCGTCGCGGGGGCGATCGAGCTGGGCATCCCGCACCTGTCGGCCTATGCGTTCTCGACCGAGAACTGGCGGCGCTCGCCCGACGAGGTCCGCTTCCTCATGGGGTTCAACCGCGACGTCATCCGGCGGCGGCGCGACCAGTTGCACTCGTGGGGCGTGCGGATGCGCTGGGTGGGTCGGCGGCCGCGGCTGTGGCGGTCGGTCATCAGCGAGCTTGAGGTCGCGCAGGAGCTGACCCGGCACAACAATGGGCTGACCCTGTATTTCTGCGTCAACTACGGCGGCCGGGCCGAGATCGCCGATGCGGTCGTGAGCATCGCGCAGGAGGTCGCCGCCGGGCGGCTCAAGCCGTCGGGGATCGACGAGCGCACCATCGCCCGCCATCTGACCGAGCCGTCGATGCCGGATGTCGACCTGTTCGTGCGCTCGTCGGGGGAGCAGCGCACGTCCAACTTCCTGCTCTGGCAGTCGGCCTATGCAGAGATGGTCTTCCTGGACACCCTGTGGCCTGACTTCGACCGGCGTCATCTGTGGCAGGCCGTCCAGATGTATGCCGCCCGCGACCGCCGCTACGGCGGCGCCGTCGACATCCCGGAGCCCCCGCCCACGCCGGCACTCTGAGTCCTGGCCGACCTCGGCCGCGCCGCCTGGCCTGGGGAGCCTGAAATTCCTCACACTCGCCGGTGGTTTCGGGTCCGATCGGGGCTGGGGGCCCGGATTTCCTAACACTCGCCGATGTATTCCGCGCTGTCTAGCCGTGGAGCCCTGAGATCCTCACACTCGCCGGTGGTTTCAGCTCGGATCGGGACCCGGGGGCCTGATTTCCCCACACTCGCCGATGACTTCTGTCCGGGCAGCCTCCGGGGGGGCTGAATTCCTCACACCCGCTGAGGTTTTCGTGGGGCATGAGCCCGCGCACCCCGGCTGAGCCCCCTCGCCCCGATCAGACGGCGTGCGACAGCAGGAACGCCAGCGTGAACCCGGCCACGATGAACAACCCGACCAATCGCCCGGCATGTTCGGTCGCCTCGGGCACCATTGTGTCCCCGAGCATGGTGATGATCGCCCCCGCCGCGAAACACTGGACGAACGCCACCGCCTGCGCCGACGCGCCGCCGAGCACGGCATACCCGAGCGCCGCGGCGACGGCCGACGCGAGGCACACCAACCCCCAAAGCCCCAACACATAACGGGGGGTCCGCCCCGCAGCCTTGAGGCCCGCGGACGCCGACATCGACTCGGGGATGTTGGAGAGGAACACCGCCGCCACCATCGCAACCCCGACCTCCCCGCCCCCCAACAGGCTCGATCCGATCGCCGCAGATTCCGGTATGCCGTCCAGCAACGCCCCGAGCACGAGCGCGGTCGCGCCGCCGGCCGAGACGTGGGTCTGGTTGATGGGGCTTTTGCGTCGATGTCCGCCGCGCTGGTCGATGAGCCAGTCACCGATGAAGAACGTCGCGGCCCCCGCACATAGCCCGCCGATGACTGAGCCCGAGCCGCCCGACTCGAACGCCTCCAGCGTCAGCTCGAACGACACCGCGCTGATGAGCACGCCAGCTCCGAAAGCCATGACCAGCCCGAGCAGCCGCGTCGGCACCCGCGCATAGAGCCCGAGGAGAGAGCCGGCAACCAACGCCAGCCCTCCGACCAGACCCCACCACGCGGCAACGAGCACGACCGCAGTCTAGGGATCTGACCGCGTGGCGTCAGGGTCAGGCGCGGCAGGCCTCACCGGCACTGAGAAGCCTCGCGCTCAGCAGGTCGCGCAGGTGCCGACGATCTCGATCGTATGCCGCACGTCCCGGAACCCATGTTCGCGCGCCACCGACTCGGCCCAGCTCTCCACGGTCGGGCCGGCCACTTCGACGGTGCGGCCGCAGATGCGGCATACGAGATGGTGGTGGTGATCTGTTGAGCACTGCCGATAGACGGCTTCGCCGTCGTCGGTGCGCAACACGTCGAGGCGGCCGACAGCGGCCAGAGCAGCCAGGCAGCGATAGACGGTCGCGAGGCCGATCGGGTTGCCGTCGCTACGCAGACGGGCATGCAGCTGCTGGGCCGAGACGAAGTCCTCGGTCTCCCCAAGAGCCGCCGCGACCGCGAGCTGCTGGCGGGTCGGACGCCGGGTCGGGGCGCCCGCCGACTGCCCGGTCACCGAGAGCCCCCATCGCGAAGCTGAGCTCCGACCGAGTGCTCGTGCGCACGGGCTGGCTCGTCCGAGTGCTCGTCCGAGTGCTCGTCGTAGTGGGCGCCATGCGGGGCGTGCCGGTGACCGTCGTGGACGTAGTCGACATGATCGCCATGGGGGATCGCTTCGTGGCCACACCCGGGGCCATGTTCGTGCCCGTGGCCCTCGGCCTCGTCGTGGCGCGCGCCAGCCGCGCGGGCCAGCCGGCTGCGCACCGCAGACCCCACCGCGGCGACGAGAAACACCCCGATCGCCAGCAGGACGATGGTTCCGCCGGAGGGGGTGTCGGCGGCATACGAGACGACGACGCCGCCCACCGAACACACCAGACCGATCGCCACCGCCCAGGCGAGCGCGCTTCGGAAGCTACGGCCGATGAGCTGGGCCGCGGCGTTGGGCACGATCATCAGCGCGCTGATGAGCAGCAGCCCGACGATCCGCATCGACACGACGACGGTCACCGCGGTGAGGATCGCGAGCGCGAGGTTGAGGGCGAGCACCGGCAGGCCGGCGGACCGCGCGTATTCCTCGTCGCTGGCCACCGCGAACAGCCGCCAGCGCAGGACCGCGACGACGGCGAGGATGACGACGGTGAGCACCCCGAAGACCCACAGGTCACTCGGGGTGACGGTCGTGATCGCGCCGAAGAGGTATGCCGTGAGGCTGGCCGGGGTGCCGCGCGGGGACTTCGCGATGATCACCACGCTGGCGGCGATGCCGCCGTAGAAGATGATCGCCAGAGCCACGTCGCCGTTGGCGCTGGCCGAGCTGCGGATGAGCTCGACGACGACGGCCGCGATGACGGCACCGATGAGGGCGGTCCACACCGGTGACTGTCCGGCCCATACGCCGACGGCGACCCCGGCGAGGGCCACGTGACCCATCCCGTCACCGATGAGCGCCAGGCGGCGTTGGACGAGGAAGACCCCGACGAGGGGAGCCGCGAGCCCGACGAGGAAGGCGGCCAGCAGCGCCCGCTGCATGAAGTCGATGCCCAGCATCTCGCTCATGAGCGCGAACCTCCTTGCGACAGCGGGCCTTCCGCGGAGATTACCGGCGACCGACGCGCCGGACGGTCGAGGTGGTGGTGCCAGTCGTGGTCATGGAGGACCTCTGAGCCGGTCGCGACGAATTCGTCCCGGCTGCCGTCGAAGGCGATCCGACCACCGTCGACGACGACGACCCGGGTGACCAGATCGGCGAAGGCCGCCAGCTCATGGGTGACGACGACCAGCGTGAGGCCCTCGGCGACCAGACGGGCGAGCACCTCGACGAGCCCGTGTTGGTTGGCAATGTCGACACCTGCAGTCGGCTCGTCCATGACGAGGACATCGGGTTCGCCGGCGAGAGCGCGGGCGATGAGCACCCGGCGCTGCTGCCCGCCAGACAGAGCGCCGACATCGACCGAGGCGCGGTCGGCGAGCCCGACCAGTTCCAGCGCGCGACGCACTTGCGCCCGGTCGGCGCGGGTCGCGAGCCCGAGCCAGGACTGTCTGGACAACCGCCCCGAAGACACGACCTCCGCGACGGTGACGGTCACCGACGAGGCGAGGGTATGCCGCTGGGGCACGTAGCCCAGGCGCGGATAGTCGCGGAAGGAGGCCCGCGGCATACCGAAGACGTCGACCTCGCCCGCGAGCAGGTCGGTGAGGCCGAAGAGGCCCTTGGCGATCGTCGACTTTCCCGACCCGTTCGGACCCAGGACGAGGACCACCTCGCCCGAGCGAATGGTGAGGTCGATGTCGGTGACGACAGCCCGCTCGCCGTAACCGAACGTGGCGCCGCGCAGCTCGATGACGGGGGCCGGGCCGGTCATGGGCACCCGAGCCCGGTCCGCAGCGCCGCGAGGTTGGCGAGCATCACCGCGCGGTAGTCCTTGCCGGGGGACAGGTCAGTGATCCCCTCGACAGGATCGAGCAGGGCCAGGGTTGCACCGGTCTCTTTTGCGACGGTCTGGGCGAACTTCGGGTCGACGAGGGTCTCGGTGAAGATGGTCCTCACGCCCGCGGCCTTCACGGTGGCGGCGACGTCGGCCAGTTGCTTGGCCGAAGGCTCCTGGTCGGGGGACAGGCCCGCGATCGGGACCTGGGTCAGGCCGTAGCGCGCGGCAAGATAGCCGAAGGCCGCGTGTCCGGTGACGAGTTTCGTTGTCGCGCAGCTCTTCAGCCCGGTCGCGAAGGTGCGGTCGAGGTCGGTCATCGAGCTCGTGAAGGCCGCCGCCCGCGCCTGGTAGTCCGCGGCATGTGCGGGGTCGGCGTCTGCCAGGCGCTGCGCGAGGGCGGTGCCGACGGCGGCATACCGGATCGGGTCGAGCCAGAAATGCAGGTCCGTGGCCGGCGCGCTCGCCTCGCCCCCCGCAGGCGCGGCCAGGGTGAGTCCCGCCGCCGCCGAGACGTCGTATGCCGCCCGCCCGGCTTGCTGGGCGACGGCCTCGTCGACGGCGGGCTGGAAGCCCTTGAGGTAGGCGACCACCGACATCTTGGGCAGGTCGACGAGGTCCTTGGGGGTGAGCTCGAGATCGTGCGGCTCGACGCCGGGCTTGGTGAGGGTGAACACCTTGACCCCCGGACCACCGACCTGTTCGAGGAGGTAGGCCAGCGGATAGAAGGCCGCCGTGACCGGCACCTGCAACGACGTGGCCTCGGCTGCCTCCTGCGCGGCTCGCGGCGACACACACCCGGCTGGGGCCACCAGGAGCGCGATGAGCGCCCCGGCGAGGGCGATCCGTCTGAAGAAGGGACGTCGCCCGGCCCGAAGAGGGGCCTGAAGATGGGCGCGGTGAGGGGCGCGGAGAGAGGCGCGAGGCGGCATACCTCCACCGTGACGGAAATGAGAATCATTGTCAACCCGCGGTCGCATGACGATCATCTCCCCGTCGCCGGAGTCGTGAGCACGCCCGGTGTGTTCTCATGGAAGGGTCGGTGGGGCACTACCCCGCCCAGGCCGGGAGAAGAAGATCGCATGTCGACCCTGGAGTGGCGACCGCTTGACCCAGACGATCTGCCGCAACTGGTGGCCCTTGCCCAGGCGTGCCTGGACGCCGACGGCGGCCTGCCTCAGCTGGCGTCCGAAGACCTCGTGCGGGGGCTGTTCTTCGAGGGCGACGGGATCACGGGCAGCGACGAGACCGGGGAGATCGTCGCGGTTGCGTCGTTGAGCCGAGACTCGTCCGGGCGCTATGTGGCGACCGGACTGGTCCACCCGTCGATGCGCCGGCAGGGCCACGGGGAGGCGCTGGTCGCGTGGTGTCGCGAGCAGGCGGGTGCCGAGCCGATCCGCGTCGTCGCCGAGACGATGTCGGTCGAGGCGGAGTCCCTGTATGCCGCGAACAACCTGCACCGCACGTTCGCCGAGGCCGTGATGCGGCACAAGCTCAAACACATCGCCAAGGTCGCGTTGCCGGACGGCCTGCGCACCGAGCCGTTCCGGGACGACACCGCGCATGCGTTCTACGCGGCATACCGGGCCTCGTTCGGTGACCGACCCGGGTTCCCGGACCCGCCCGAAGAGGAGTGGCTGCGCTGGCTCGTGGACGATTCGGGGTTCCGGCCCGAGGACTCGCGGGTGGCGATCGCCGAGGACGGCGAGGCGGTCGGATTCGTCACCGTGTCCGAGGACTGGATCGACCAGGTGGGGGTTGTCCCGACCTGGCGGGGGCGCGGGTTGGGCGCCCATCTCGTCGTGCGCTCGTTGACGGCCCTCAAGAAGGCCGGCGCGTCACGAGTGTGGCTCTGCGTCGGGGTGGACAACCAGGCGCGAGCGCTCTATGAACGGCTCGGCTTTGCGCACAAGGGTGTTCGGGCCCGTTACGAGGAGCGAAGGGTGATGCGGACGGCCGCTCACGAAGCTGGGCTCGTCTAGGTGGCGTGAGCCGGACTCAGGCCTTGGGGAAGGCCTGCATGACCGCGACCGAGACGACCAGGGCGAGGACCGCGAGGCGCATGAGCTTCTCGGGCGTGGCCAGGCGTGGCCAGGTGAGGAAGATCAACCAGGCGAGGAACAGTGCGATGACCACGGTGAACAGGAACCCGACCTTGGGCACGAGGATCCCGGCGACCATCAGGGCGAGCACGCCCAGGAAGGCCGCCCAGCGCGGGATCCGGTTGAGCCGGGTGACCCACGGGACGGATGCGTGCTCGACCTTGGATCGCAACGTAAGACTCACGGCGGACAGCCTAAGGGAGCCTCGCCCCGGTGCCGAATGGCGGTCGGAGGGTTGCCGCCGGGCCGATAACCTGTTCCTTATGGCTTCCAGCACTTCCACCGTCGACACCGTTGTCAGCCTCTGCAAGCGCCGCGGCTTCGTCTTCCCGTGCGGGGAGATCTACGGCGGCACGCGCTCGGCGTGGGACTACGGTCCGCTCGGGGTGGAGCTCAAGGAGAACATCAAGCGCCAGTGGTGGAAGGCCATGGTCCACGCCCGCGAGGACGTCGTCGGCCTGGACTCCTCGATCATCCTGCCCCGCCAGGTGTGGGTCGCCTCCGGGCACGTCGGCACGTTCACCGACCCGCTCGTCGAGTGCCTCTCGTGCCACAAGCGCGAGCGAGCGGACCACCTGCAGGAGGCGTATGCCGCGAAGAAGGGCACCGCGGCCGCGCCGATGAACCCCGACGACGTCCCGATGTCGGACGTCCCGTGCCCGCACTGTGGCAACCGTGGCCAGTGGACCGAGGCCCGCGACTTCAACATGATGCTCAAGACCTACCTCGGGGTCATCGAGGACGAGAGCGGCTTGCACTACCTGCGGCCCGAGACCGCGCAGGGGATCTTCGTCAACTTCAAGAACGTCGAGGGCGCGGCGCGCAAGAAGCCGCCGTTCGGCATCGCGCAGGTCGGCAAGAGCTTCCGCAATGAGATCACCCCGGGCAACTTCATCTTCCGCACTCGTGAGTTCGAGCAGATGGAGATGGAGTTCTTCGTCGTGCCGGGCACCGACGAGGAGTGGCACCAGTATTGGATCGACGAGCGCACCCGCTGGTACGTCGACCTGGGCATCAAGGCCGACAACCTGCGCCACTTCGAGCACCCGAAGGAGAAGTTGTCCCACTACTCGAAGCGCACCGTCGACATCGAATACCGCTTCAACTTCACCGGCTCGGAGTGGGGTGAGCTCGAGGGCATCGCCAACCGGACCGACTTCGACCTCTCGTCGCACTCGCAGCACTCGGGCCAGGACCTGTCCTACTTCGACCAGGCCACGGGGGAGCGGTTCACCCCTTATGTCATCGAGCCGGCGGCGGGCCTGTCACGCAGCCTGATGACCTTCCTCGTCGACGCGTATGCCGAGGACGAGGCCCCCAACACCAAGGGTGGCGTCGACAAGCGGGTCGTCTTGCGGCTGGACCCGCGGCTGTCGCCGATCAAGGCGGCCGTCCTGCCGCTGTCGCGTAACGCCGACCTCTCGCCCAAGGCCCGTGACCTCGCGGCCACGCTGCGGCGCAACTGGAACGTCGAGTTCGATGACGCGGGCGCCATCGGCAAACGCTACCGCCGCCAGGACGAGGTCGGGACGCCCTACTGCATCACCGTCGACTTCGACACGCTCGAGGACCACGCCGTCACGATCCGTGAGCGCGACACCATGGCCCAGGAGCGGATCGGCATCGACCACCTGGAAGGCTGGCTCGCCCAGCGCCTCGTCGGCTGCTGAGTCGAGTTCGGGGGCAGCCGAGCTTGGCCGCGATGGCAGCGAAACTCAGCCAGTTTGGCCGCCATGGCGGCGAGACTCAGCCAGTTTGGCCGCCATGGCGCTGATTCTGAGGGATGGCGTTGATATAGGAGCGCCATTGACCAGTTTGGCCGCCATGGCGGCGAATCTGAGGGATGGCGTTCACATGGGCCCGCCACCGACGAGTTTGGCCGCCATGGCAGCGAAACTCAGCCAGTTTGGCCGCCATGGCGCTGATTCTGAGGGATGGCGTTGATATAGGAGCGCCATTGACCAGTTTGGCCGCCATGGCGGCGAAACTCAGCCAGTTTGGCCGCCATGGCGCTGAATCTGAGGGATGGCGTTCACGTGGGACCGCCACCGATCAGTTTGGCCGCCGTGGCGGCGAAAAGTTGGCGTGTCTCTCGCAGCTAGGCAGCCGGCCCGGAGTCGAACCTGACTCCGGGCGGCGAGGTCCCGGCAAGGTGGCGGTCGTAGCTGCCAGGGACGAGATCCCAGCTGATGGTGCCGCCTGCGACTGCCCCGGCGAGGCGGTCGCGGTGGACGACGCTGTGATGTCGCCCGCAGAGCAGGGCCAGGTTGGCCAGGTCCGATGCTCCGCCGTCGGCCCAGTGGACCAGATGGTGGGCGTCGCACCAGTGCGCCGGGGTGGTGCAGCCGGGGAAGCTGCACCCGCGGTCGTGCCACCACAAGGCGGTCAATTGCCCGGCGGTGGCCAGCCGGGTCGCGCGGCCGAGGTCGAGGAGCTCGCCGGTGCCGCCCAACACCGCGGGGATGACGGTCGCATCGCAGGCCAGCCGTCGGACAGTCTCAGGCGCGATGAGCGCGCCACCCTGCGCCGAACCCAACACCGTGGCCGCGCCCGTCCGGGCGGCCAGGTCGTCCAGCCCCATGGTGAGGATGAGGGTGGTCTTGACGCCAGCGGGCGGCCGATCGCCCGCGCTGGTGGCGCGACGGCATACCTCGACGAGCGCCTGGCCGCGGCGCACCTGGACGCTGCGGCGGTCGCGTTCACCGCCCGGGCCGGGCACGGGCGCCGACAGCGGGCCGATGGCCGCCTCCAGCGCGGCCGCCCCCACGGGGTCGAGCACGAGATGGTAGGTCAGGGCACCGAGCTCGTCCGAAGAAGGGCGCGAGAGGGAGACGAGCCGCTCGGCCGCATCCGCGTCGTCCTGGAACTCGCCGTCAGCCCCGTATGCCGCCAGCAGCGCGGGTCGCACCGACCGCACGCCGCGAGTCCCGTCGGCGATCCCCATGTCGAGCAGCCCGCGGAGCACCGTGGGCGCCGCCTCGTCGCGCAGTCGTGGTCGCAACCGGGCATGTTCGGTGAGCACGGTGAGCGCCACGGGGACGTTCACCTGACCGGTGGTCGCGGCGTCGCGGACCGGTGCGAGATCGGGTCGGGCGGACTCGCGGACCAGCCGGGCGACCTGGCCGGCGCCGTTGCCGGCGGCAAGTGAAGGGGCGTTCGCTGCGACCCAGCCGGCCGTCGACCCCTCCTGGGATGAGCTGATCTCGCCGCGGGTCTCGGCCTCGGCGACCACGGCGACTCGGGCGCCCCCGGCCACCGCCGCGAGGTCGTCCAGCTCCGTCAACAGGGCGCCGAGCTCGCCGCCCTGGACCTGCCACAACACCCCGAGCAACTCGCGAACAGCGCTCGTCCCAGCCGCGATCGCGTCACGGCAAGAGGCCGCGTCGCGTAGCGATCCGGTGCTGTTCATAGCCTCACGCTAACAGCGACCACTGACAGCCACCCGGCCCAATTCGCCTGTGCAGCAGGCGAATAGATCACAGGTGAGTAACGATTCGCGACGGGGTTCGAGGGCAGTGCGAGCCCGCTCCCAACCTTTCCCAGGGTCGGTTGCGTTGTTACGGTGACAGCCCTTGACCAGAGCGTGGCCGAGCAGCCAAGAAGCCCGACAACCGAGTAACCAGCAGGCGAGTAACCCAGCAGGCGAGTAACCAACACGCGAGCAGCCGAACAGCCAAGGAGGCGGTGGACATCGACGCTGACTTCGGCGACTTCGTCCAGGCCCGCCAGCATGCGTGGCTGCGGGCGGCATACCTCGTCTGCGGCGACCTCACCGAAGCCGAGGATCTCCTGCAGAGTGCCCTCATTAAACTGGCCCGCCATTGGCGCAAGGTGCGGGACGACCATCCGGATGCCTACCTGCGCCAGATCCTCTACCGGGAGGCAGTGTCGACGTGGCGGCGTCGCGCCGCGGAGCGGCGACGGGCGGTGCTCGTGGCGACACGACCAGGCCCCGAGGCCAACCCACTCGAGGCGGTCGACGCCCGGATCGACCTGGACCGGGCGTTGCGGGAACTCACCGTGAAACAACGCGCCGTCATCGTCCTGCGCTTCTTCGAGGACCGGTCGGAGCGCGAGACCGCCGATGCCCTCGGCGTCAGCGTGGGCACGGTGAAGAGCCAGACCCATGCGGCGCTGGGTCGGTTACGCGATCTCATGCCCGGACTCGACCTGGCCCTGACCAGCGAAGGAGGTCAGCGATGACCGATGACCTGCGCACACTGCTCGACCGCGTGGCGGCCGACGTCCCGCAACGGGACCTGGCTGCGACGGCCTGGGCTCGGGCCGGCGAGGCCCGGCGGCGCGGCCGACTCGTCGGCGGCGCTCT
>MTKY01051226.1_pt1 | contig 18703 bp, 9 predicted proteins | sample 1042731 | NCBI WGS metagenome assembly MTKY01 (sample SAMN06212206, study PRJNA360538) | anaerobic digester metagenome | biome: Wastewater treatment plant; material: sludge; isolation source: anaerobic digester fed with sludge from wastewater treatment plant | place: Denmark: WWTP Soeholt ... | reverse complement strand
GTACGTGGCCCACACCACGTCACCGTCCGCCACTTGAAGCACACCGGGGGCGGGCGTCGCACTAATGGACAACGTTCCCTCAAAGCGACCGCTGGCCGGTCCGACTTCCGTCAACAGGACGGTTTCCCCGGTCGGCTGCGAGCTCGACACAACGGCCAGGGCAAACGTGTCCTCTACCAGGTCGTCCAGATTCAGCCCGCAGTCCACCAGGGTGACGGTCAACACCCCCTCGCAGGCATATTTCTCACGATCCAGCGTCAACTCGCCCACGTCCGAACAGGTCGAGCTGATCCGCAGGGACGGATCGCCGAAGATGTGCCACGTGTTGAACATGCTGACCCCGCCGCTGCCGTAGTCATCCATCATGGAGCACGAGCCGGCATAGCACAGCGCGCCGTACGTCACGTACGCCTCGTTTGTCAGCAGGATGTTGAACTCGTCTTGCGCCTCCATGGGGGGAGACCAGCTCTGGCTGATCGATGACATATACGCCGCAATCGCCCCGATCGGCTGACCGTTGCGAGTGGAGCGCAGCCAAGCCTCAGCAAAGCACGTGCCGGTGTGGAATTCTCCGTTGTTGCAGGCGACGCTGAAGATGAACGGCAACATGTCGTAGTTGGTCAGCGCCGCCACGTGCGAGTTGGCGAAGCCGCTCGTGCCCCACGATGTCGCGCTGCCGTGCCCGCAATAGTTGACGATTCCCCGGCCCGCGTTCAGAGCGTTGGACACCATCGCCGCCGAAGCGCTGGGATCGTAAATCTGGTCCACCAGGGAGTAGCCGAATCCGAGCAACTGGCTGCGGATCAGATTCAAATGCTGGATGTCCGACTCCCCGTCGTCGCCCGGCCCCTGGGAGGAGGCAATCCCCGTGCCCCGCCAGAACCAGTCCTGCAACGGGGCCGGCATGTTTTCATAGGCGATTGTTCGCTCGACCTGCGTATCCACGTGCGCAGGCGTTTCGGCGGAGAACCGGCCCACGATGATGTCCGGGTAATTGTCGCCGCCGGCCAGTTTGGAATACAACGGATCCGCCGCCCCGCCGTCGGAGCTGGGCGAGGCCACCTGCGCCGCATCGCCCACCAGCAGCACGAAGGCCAGATTGGAGGAGTTGTAGACGCTCTGGATGTAATTCTTGATGGAGGTGCTGTTGTTGCCGATGGTGGATACGCTCACCACAGTGGTGTTGATACCGCGGGCGGTCTTGTGGTCGGCCAGCGGCTGAATGTTGGCCAGCCACGGGTTATGGCAGATGATGAGCATGTCCCCTTCCTCGTTCAGAGGGGCATACCGCAGGCCGCTCGGATAGTTGACGAACCGGCTTCGATAGACGCTCTCAAACGCCCGACTGGGCCGCGCGGCCCGCAGGCTCCGGTCCGGCACATTCACAGTGTCCACGCCCGTGCAAACCACTTCGAGCGACACACTGTGGTAAATCCGCAGGGTGCGGGTGACGGGGTTGTACTGGAACGGATTGAGTTCGACGGTCACCGCCCGCAGGTCGCGAAGAATATACGGCTCGCCCAGCGTGGCCAGCGGTCCCGGGTAGAAGGCATCCTGCCGGTATACCGGACCGAACTCGTATGGCACCTCCGCCGGATCGACCGTTCGCAGCAGGTTCCCCTTCGAGGGCGCCACGTCCATTTCGGTCAGGTCCTCGAAGTCGGCGGCCAGAATCCGAACCTCCATTCGAGCCTCGTCGGGGATCACCACGCTGCGGCAGACGCGCGGAAGTGCCGGTTCGCCCGCAACCAGGGTCACCGGCTCACCCGGCAGATACAAATGGACCCATTTGCCTCCCTGTATCGGCGCCGGGATAACCTGGTGCTCCCCCAGCACATAATCGAGCACAATGCGATTGTCGTTGTTTTCACGCACCGACACTTCCACGGCGGGCCCGGAACTCGCAAGCGCCGGAATTCCCACAAGAACCACTGCCAAGGCCGCCAGGTACGTTCCCATCCGTCGGATTGGCCGCCTCGCCGACAAACTCAATTCGTTCCACGGAGTCACGTTACTCCTCCTTGTCTGCTCCAAAGTGCACCGCCGCGCACCGTTGACCCAAGCCAGAACCACGTTCCATCTATAAGACGCACGCCTGTTACGGCTGCTGTAGGCAAGAGAGGATCGGGGGTTTTCCGTATTGTGACCAGGACGGGACGGTTTCCGGCAGAGCCCGCGGCACACCCCTGCACACAAAGAATCGCATAGAGAAAAACGCCGCGCGTCCGAATGCCGACGACGACCCGCGGTCCGGCGCTCTGATTGCGGCGAATACCCCTCCATCCGATGAGACTGCCCCGCCATCCCACGCAGTCACCACTGTATCAGAATCAAACCCCCGTCACAACGGACGAACAGCCCGCCGCCGCACTTATGGGACGGTGCGGCAGAAGCGGCTGGTCGCACGTCAGTCCACCGGCAAACGCATCCCATCCGCGGCTTCTCGTCACCAAGTCGGGCCAGTCAACTCCATGTTCGTCACAAACGCGGGCAGATCGGCGGGGCCGACCTCCCCGTCGCCGTCCATGTCGCCCTCCTGGCACCCTGCCGTCAGCGGCGACGCGCCGCAGCATTCCTGAAAGCCGGCGAAGTCCGCCAGGTCCACGTCGCCGTCCCCATCCAGATCGCCGCCGGCCACGGGCCTCACTCCGGTGATTGTGACGTCATCAATGTTCCAGCCGGAGTATGCCCACGCGCCGGCCTGGGCAACCCGGTGCGTCCAGCGGACGTAAACCGCCGCCTGCCCGTCCGCAATCGCCGAAATGTCGTGCGATTGTTCTGTCCAGGATGAATCCGTGACGGCACTCGTGCCGTTCGACCAGATGGTCGTCCATTGAAATCCGTTGTTCGAGACGTCCACGGTCTCATAAACGTACGGCGCATAGTCAGCGTTGAGCCATCGCTGATACTGCAGGGTCACGTCGGTGGCCCGTGAGAGATCAAACGGACCGGCCGTCAGGGCGTACGGGCCTCCGATGACTGTCGAATAGTCTCCGGAGAGGTTGTAACCATACACGTTCAGACCGGTGGCCCCGCTGGCGGGATCCGGATTGCCGTGGGCTCCCCCTCCGCCGATCGGGCGTCCGAACGCCCATTGTCCCTGCGTGGTCCATCCGGGGTTCTCATCCATCGGAAAGTGGAAAAGCACCCGAGGCCCGCCCACCGTCAACGATACCGTGGCCTCATTGGAGTCCTGTCCGTCATTCACGCGAAACTGGAAGCCGTCCGGCCCGGCGTATCCCAGGGTCGGAACGAAGATAACTTCGTTGCCTCCGCCGACCAGCGTGACCGGGACGGTGGTGAGGAATCCAGCACCGGGATCACGCAATCGCCCGTGTTCAGGCAGTCGCGTGATAATGAAATCCAGCGGCTCTCCCGAGCTTGCGTGCGCATTCAGCGTGACTTCCGTCGGAGTGTTCATGTCCGTCGTGACGGATCCATCATACGCCACCGGAGGCATCTGGCCGCTCGGGCGGCCCCAGATTTCCACGTCGTCGATGTTCCATCCGCAGTAGGTCCAGCCACTGTCGGTGGAGCCCATCGTCCAGCGCACGTACAGCGTCGGCTGATCATCCGCGATGGCGGAGATGTCAAACACCTGCTGGGTCCAGGAAGAGTCGCTCAGCTCGACATCCGGATTCTGCCAGATGGTCGTCCAGTTCGTCCCGTTGTTGCTCACCCGAACGTACGCATGATCGTACGTGCTTCGTTCCACCCCCAGCCACCGCCAGAACCTGAGGCTCACCATGGAGAGCCCCGTGCAGTCGATGGCCGTACTGGTCAGATGCCTCTCAGGCATGGAATTCGTGTAGTCACCGTTCAGGTTGTACCCATACACGTTCGTGCCCGTATGGCCGCCGGTGGGATCGGGATACCCGTGCGATCCGCCCGCCCCCATCGGCCGGCCCCAGGCCCACAGACCCGACGTGGTCCAGCCGGGGTTGGTGTCCATGTTGAAGGTGTAGATCGCCCGGGGCACTCCCACGCCGAGTTTGACGGTTCGTGTGGTGTTGCCGTCCCCGTCGGTGGTGTTCACGAAGCTCACCGTGTCGCTGTAATCGCCGGTCGTCAGACCCGCGGCCGCGGCGTTGATGGACACGGTGACCGTGGCGGTTCCCAGGCCGGGCAGCGTGCCCGTGGCGTTCGACACATCCACCCAATCGGCGGTGGCCGTCACGGCGTAGCTGATGGGGGTCGCGTTCCGATTGCCCAGCGTATAAGTGATACTCTGTGGCGTGAACGGTCCGCCTTCGTCTCCCTGCGACTCCAGGCCCTGGTCGGGCGAGACGCTCAGCCCGGTGGGCGGCGTCACGGTCCCCACCACGCGCAAGGACGGGTCGCCGAAGATATGCCAGGTATTGAACGTCGAGACGCCGCCCGAGCCGTACTTGTCGATCATGGAACACGATCCGGCGAAGCAGAGTCCGCCGAAAGTCACGTATTGCTCGGTTGCCAACACGTGGTTGAACTCGTCCTGGGCTTCCATAGGCGGCGCCCACAATTGGTTGATCGAAGACATGTAGACGGCCACGGCGCCACTCGGCTGGCCGCCGCGGGTCGCCCGCAGCCAGGCCTCGGCGAAGCAGGTTTTCCCGGCGAAATCCCCGTTAACACAGGCGACGCTGCAGATGAAAGGCAGCATCCCGGCGTTGTTCAGGGCGTTCACGTTCGTGTTGGAGAAGCCGGTGGTGCCCCAGGAAGTCGTACTGCCGTGGCCGGTGTAATTCACGAGACCGCGCCCCGCGTTCAGCGCGGTCGTCACCGACGACGCGGACGCGCCGGGATCGTATATCTGGTTCACCAGCGTGTAGTTGTAACCCAGCAGTTCGGCCCGGATATTGTTCATGTGCTGGATGTCTGATTCGTTGTCGTCCCCCTGCCCGGCTCCGCCCTCGGACGAGGCGATGCCGACCGCCCGCCAGTACCAGTCCTGCGCGGTGGCGGGAAGCATCTCGTGCTGAATGGTCCGCTGCACCTGTGTATCCACGTGGGCGGCGGTCTCCGCCGAGAAGCGGCCGACAAAAATGTCCGGATAATCATCCGAACCGGCCACCTTCGCGTATGTCGGGTCCGCCGCGCCGCCGCTGGCGCTGGGAGTGGCCACCTGTGCCGAGTCGCCCACGAGCAGCACAAACGCCAGATCGCCCGCGTTATAGACGTTCTGGATGTAGTTCCTGATGGACGTCGCGTTGTTGCCGATCGTGGAAACCGGGACCACCGTCGTGTCGATTCCGATGGACGTCTTGTGGTCGGCCAGCGGCTGGATATTGGCAACCCACGGGTCGTGAACAATGATGAGCATTCCGCCAGCTTCGTCCAGCGGCGCATAGCGATCCGACTGGCGGTAATTCACGAAGTGATACGGATAGATCTGCTCGAAAGCCCGGCACGGACTTCGTCCAGGAACCCGCTCCAGAATGTTTTCCGTGCCCGGTCCTGTCTGATAAACCTCGATCGTGATCTCCGTGTACACCCGCAGAATGCGGCTGACCGGGTTCCACTGGAACGGGAACACCTCCGCCACCACGCCGCGGTGATCGCGCAGAATGTGCGGCGAGCGGAGGCTCACCAGCGCGCCGGGATAGAAAGCATCCGACGCATAGACGTCGCCGAACGTGTACGGCACGTCATCCGGATTCACGCTGCGCGGGAGGAATCCCTTGGAGGGAGCGACGGCCACGTCCGGCACGTCGTAGCATCGCGACTCAACTACGCGAACCGCCATGTCCGCGTCGTCCGGAATCAGGACACTGCGGCAGACGTGCGGCAGGGCCGGTTCGCCGGTACGCTTCAGGAGTGCCTCCCGCCCCAGGCCCAACTCCACGAAGCTCTGCCCGTCGATGGTCAGCGGGTTCTCCTTGAACCCTTCGAAGCGGTACGACAGCACAATCCGGCTGCCCGTGTCCTCAAGCACGCGGATTTGCACCGACTCATCCGCCGATGCCGCGAGCGAACCCCACGACCCCAGCCACACCAGCGCCAGGCCCATTGCGGGCCCCCACACCCTGCCTGACCTCCACGGCGGACGTCTTTGAATCACGAGGTTCAACCTCCTGCTCCTTTTGTCGCGCGTCGGCGAGACTGGCAACCCCGGGCGCACACCCCCGCACGGACAGGACGATCCGACCTGCAGGCCGGACAATCGGTCGTCCGAAGCTGAATGGTTCCGATTCGTATGCGACCTCGTTGGAGTGACCTGGACCCACCCGGAGCACAGCGCGGCAGGAGCGGTTCCACCCGATCTGACAGTCCAGAGCTGTTGTTTACGGGGTCTACCCCATCCGCAACGCCATCCTCGTGCCATCCCAACGCAAACCCCACTGTATCAAAGCCGTGGACCCCGAACAACCGTCTGGCAAAAAAAAGCATGTTTATCGGACAACCCGAACCGAGCGCCCGCAATTGCCGAGGCCTGTCCCGTTTGTCGCGCCGCGTGGAAATTTGTCTGATTTTACCGGGCGATCCTTCCCCCTTAAATCCCATCCCCTAAGGGGTCCAACGGGGGGCAAACCCCGCTGGCGGATCAGCCGATCCGCCCGGCAGGCCGGGTTTTGTGGCAGATGTACCGACCAAGCGACTGAACCGCAGAATCGGCCGAGCGAAAAACCGGCACGCCGCCCTCGCGAATCGCGTGTGCCAGTGGATCATAGAGCGGGCCGGAATCGATGGCTACAACCAAAGGCTTTCTCGTTTCGGCAAACAGTTTCGGCAGTCGGTGGGCCAGCGAAGACTGGTCCGCGATTTCGTCGGGGGTGGTCATCATGGTCGGCGTCAGCGGCACGAAACTGGCAACCACTGCGTCGATTTCGGGACATTCCAGCATCAGACGAACGACCTCTTCGTGGGCGGCATCCGAGGCCATGGGGGTCAGGTCGATCGGATTCTGGAGGTTCACCAGCGCCTCCAGGCCGTAGCGCGAGAGGATGTCCTTCAACCGATCTCTCCACGCCTCGGACAGTGCCGGGAATTCCACCCGATAACTCCGCCCCACGGTGGCATCCGCCATGCCCACAACTTCATAACCCGCGTTGCTGATGCCTCCCATGCGCCGCCCGCCGAACTGCCGTCCGTGCAGCATCGCCGCCAGTTGCACCAGGGACTCGAACTCTTTGAACGTGTCCGCCACCAGCGCTCCAGACGCCATCAAGGCCGCCTCGCACACGTTGTAGTCGCCGGCGATGGAGGCGGTGTGCCCCGCCGTTGCCGCACGGCCGGCCTCCGTCCGACCCGCCTTGTAAAAGACGACGTCCTTGCCGGCCCCGACCGCACGAGCCACCGCGCGTGAGAGTTCCAGTCCGTCCAGATCGCGGAATCCCTCCACATACACGCCGAAGACAGTCGTATCCGTGTATTCCTCCAGATACCGCACCATGTCCGACATGGTGAGGTCCACCTGATTGCCGATGGAAATCGCGTAGTCCGGATCGAGGGTTTCCAGGTTGCTCATGCGTGTAATCACGTAGGCGCCGCTTTGCGAGACCACTGCGGTTCGCCGCCCGGAGCTTTCCCAGCGCTTGGCCAGCTTGCTCTGTGGGATGAACATGGTGTCGTACTTGCCGGGGCGTGACTGGATGCCGAGGCAATTGCCGCCCAGGAAGATCGGCCCGCCGTCGGGTCGACTGCGGCGGGCGTCCGCGATGCGGCGCCGGAGCCGCTCCTCCGGCTCCTTGCCTTCCGCCGTCTCGCCCATGCCGCCGGGGATGAGAATCACCGCCTCGACCTTGCCGGAATCGATCACCTCGTCGGCGACGGCTGGCACCTGCTCCGCTCCGACGGCCACCACCAGCAGGTCCACCGGCTGCGGCAGGGCCGAGACGCTCGGCACGCATTGCACCCCGTCCACCTCTTTCGATCCGGGTTTGATCACGTGCAGCCAGGCAGGATCGAACCCGCATTCCAGCACGTTGCGCAGGATGACCCGACCCATGTTCATCCCCTTGGTGGACACGCCGATCACCGCGATGGACCGAGGATGGAGCAGTTGGCCGATCCGGGAGATGGGTCGCGGCGGCTCCTCGTCCCGGGCGTGCATGAGCATGCACAACCCGTCCAGCGGCACCATGAACCCGTCGACCAGGGCGAAGGGGTTCACCTCCAGCTCGGCGATCAGGGGCTGGTGTTTGCGGCTGTTGTCGCAGAATCGGTGGGCCATCGCGATGAACGCATCAAAGCATTCGATGAGCGATTCATCCGGAACGAGCCGGCGATAGCCGCGTGCCCGGCCGGAGAGGATGTCATAAGCCATCGTATTCCGGAAGAGCTCGAACATGTGTCGCCCGCTCGTCTGCTCCGTCAGGGCGGTCGCGATGGCCTTCCCCTTCTGCATGACCGACGCGAGGTACTCCGTATGCACGCCGCCCAGCCCCGCCGCGATGATGGGGCCGAACTCGCGCGACGCCCGGATCCCTACGAAAAGCTCGTTGCCCAGGCTGGCCTGCCCGTGCTCCAGGTACTCGCACGCCACCACGCCGGCCAGCACGGCCCCGTGCTTGCGGGCAATGTCCGCGAACTCGGCACACACCCGGTTGACCGATTCGAGGTCTCTGGGCACGAACCGTACCCCTCCCACGTCGCTCTTGTGGGCCAGGTCCGCGGAGACGATCTTCAGCACGACCCGCTCGCCCGGCAGACGCTCCAGATCCGGCGCGGTGAAGTCCTGGCCTGCCGCACGGAAGACGGTGCGCGGCACCCTCACGGCGCCCGACGCGCGAATGATCTCGTACACTTCGTGCTCGTACAGGGCCGTACGCTTCTGCTCCCACGCCGCATTCACGATGGTCTCGATGGTCTGAAAGTCAACGGGCATGTCCGCCTCCCCACGCTGAGTGTGTCAACCGCACCGCAAAACCCATTCCGACCGGGCCCACAGGCTATCCGACACCCGCCGATGCCCACAAGCGAGCCGACGTGCCCGCCTGCGCGAGCCCCCCGCCGCGAGGCCCGCAGGCAGGAGGTTTGCCGGGGCCTGCCTGGAACTGTACGATGAGCTTCGCCGCTGAAGGAAAGATAACGGAGGCCGCCCCATGGTCAACCGACCCGCGTACGACTGGCAGAACGCCCGCGAATACATTGACCATCTGCTGCCGGACACCCTGCGACAACTGCAACCCGAGGACACCCTGCCTCCGGGTGTGTCCGCCGACACCTCGATCGGGCCGGATGTGGCCCAGCTTGTGGCGGTTCTGATTCTGGCCCAACGGCCCCGGCACGTGCTGGAAATCGGAACGTCCGCCGGGTACTCGGCCCTGGTCATGGGCAAGGCCCTGGCGAAAGTGGGCGGACATCTACTCACGATCGAAATCGAGCCCCGCCTCGCCGAGGCGGCCCGGCGGAACCTGAAAGACGTCGGCCTCGCCGACGTCGTGGAGGTGGTCGTTGACGACGCCAACGACGTGCTGAAGGACCTTCCCGGCCCCTTCGGCCTGATCCTTCAGGACGGGAGCAAGGATGACTACCTCCGGATGCTGCCACGGCTGGTGGATCTGCTGGAGCCCCACGGCCTGTTGATCACCGATGACGTTCTTCTCCCCGTCATGGACCTGCCCCCGGACGCCCGGCGCTACCAGTATGCTTTGAGCCTCTACAATGACGCCCTGCAGGGCCGGCCGGAACTGCGGACCGTCTGGCTGCCCGTCGGAGACGGGGTCGCCCTCAGCGTCCGGATTCCCGAGTCGCCGCGGTAGCCCGACGCCGACCGATCAGCAGTCGTAGTACAGGAAGAACTCGTACGGGTGCGGCCGCGTCCGCAGCGGGATGATCTCGTGCTCCCGTTTGTACTTCGACCAGGCGGCGATCAGCCCGTCGGAGAACACGCCGCCTGCGAGGAGGAACGCGTTGTCCGTCTCCAGCGCGCGCAGCGCCTCGGACAATCGAGTCGGAGTGGCCGGCACATCCTTGAGGTCTTCGGGGGTCATTTCGTAGATGTTCCGGTCCAGCGGTTTGCCCGGGTCAATCCGGTTCTGGATGCCGTCGATGGCCGCCATGAGCATCGCGCTCCAGGCCAGATACCCGTTGCAGGTCGGGTCCGGGCACCGGAACTCGATCCGCCTGGCTTCTGGTTTGTCCGAATACATTGGAATGCGAATGGCCGCCGAGCGGTTCCGCGAGGAATACGCGAGGTTCACCGGGGCCTCAAACCCCGGCACCAGCCTTCGATACGAGTTGATGGTCGGGTTGGTGAACGCGATCAGGGCCGGTGCGTGCTTCAGGATTCCGCCGATGGCGTACAGAGCCATCTGCGACAATCCCGCATATCCGTCGCCGGCAAAAAGAGGTTCCCCACCTTTCCACAGCGAGAGGTGCGAATGCATCCCGCTGCCGTTGTCGTCAAAGATGGGCTTGGCCATGAAGGTGACCGTCTTGCCGGCCCGCATGGCCACGTTCTTGATGATGTACTTGAACCACTGGAACTGGTCTCCAACCCGGGCGAGCGAGTCGTAGTGCATGTCGATCTCGCACTGCCCGCCGGTGGCCACCTCGTGGTGATGCGCCACCACCCGGATCCCCACCCGCTTCATCTCGTACACCATCTTCGTCCGCAGATCGCCGTACGTATCCGTGGGGGACACGGGAAAATAGCCGCCTTTGTAGCTGGGCTTGTATCCCAGGTTCGGCTCCTCGAAGCGCGCAGTGTTCCACGCGCCCTCCACCGAGTCGATCTCGTACATTCCGCGATGCTGGTTCTGCTCGAACCGCACCTCGTCAAAAATGAAGAATTCCGGCTCCGGGCCTATGTAGCAGGTGTCGGCAATTCCCGTTGATCGCAGATACTCTTCCGCCTTCCGGGCAACGTACCGCGGAGCGCGGTCATACATCTCCTTTGAAATCGGATCCCGCACATCCGCGATCACGCTGACTGTCGGCTTCTCGAAAAACGGATCCAGCACGGTCGTGGCCGGGTCGGGAATCGCCACCATGTCCGACTGGTGGACGTTCTGCCACCCCCGGATGCTCGATCCGTCGAATCCCACTCCTTCCGAAAAGGTCGACTCATCCCATTCGTCCACCGCGTAGGAACAGTGCTGCCAGGTGCCGAGCAGGTCACAGAACTTGAGGTCCACGATCTCGGCACCCACCGCACGGGCGAACTGAAAGAAATCCGCCGGGGTCGCCGGTCCCCCGTTCGCCCCCCGGGCCACCGCCGAATCCTGAATTCGTGTCATCGTCCATCGTCCTTTCTGACGGTCTGCCGCTCTTGCTTGCGCCCGCGGGTCTGCGCGCAGGCCGCAATCGAAGCGGACCTTCTACCAGAATCGGCTATTCGTGCCAATGCGGTGCGCCTCCGCCATGCCGTGATGCCGTTTCTGGCCGGCATACAGCGCTTCGCTTGTCCGCGGACCGGGCGTTGCCCGGCCACACTTTGGGTGCGCCCCATAAAAAACCGCCCGCCAGGCCCGTGGGCATGCCGGGGACCGATGGCCGGCTGGACAACCGCTGTTCGGACAGCGTCCGCCCGGCGCGGCGGTAAAGCGGCCCCGCTGCCGTACCGATAAGCATCTGGAGACCGCCGACAAGAGCTGGGCCGCTTGCCTATGCCGGTGTCATTACGTTGTTCAGAGCTGCAGCCGGGAATGAAGCTGTTCGACGCACTCATGCTGCGCGGGCGCGTGCTCCTGCACGCCGGTCGCACGCTGACCGAGGAAGACGTCGGACTGCTGCGCACGAAATACGCTCGACTGTCCGTCCGCGTGGGAGAGCCGATCCTCGACGACATCATTGAATTCGAGGACGACTCGCACGACCGGGAGGTGGCCAACCACGCAACCGGCACCATCGTGCGGGCCATGACCCACGTGCGCGAGCGCTTCGCGGCCCGTGCGTCGCTGCGCGAACTCAACGTCGGCGCGCTGCAGGCCTCCGTCGGCCAGGTCGTGGAGTACATCAAGTCCAACCGCCCTACGGCCGCACTCTTGAACTCCTGCCTGGACACGCAATCCTACCTCGCGGAGCACCCGGGAAACGTGTTCTATCTCAGCATGCTCCTCGGCTCGGCCGTCCGGGACTACGTGGCCACCGAACGCGACCGGCAGACCATCGCCAAGGCTCTGCGTCCGGAGTTCGCCCTCAGCCTCACCCCTCTGGGGCTCGGCGCGATGTTTCTTGATATCGGCATGCTGCCGCTGGAATCGCTCTACCAGGCCGATCGCCCCCTGACCGGCGCCGAATGGCGAGCCGTGTTCGATCATCCCAACGCCGGAGCCGACATGCTGCCCGAAGAGTTCTCTCCGCTGGGCAAGATGATCGTCAGAACCCACCACGAGAACTATGACGGCACGGGCTATCCCGAGGGTCTGCCCGGCGACAAGCTCCACATCTTCACCCGGATCGTCCGGATCGCCGACGCATACGACGCGGCGACCGCCCGTCACGTGTACAGCAATGCGAAATCACCCGCGCAGGTGCTCTGGGAGATGACCGTCGGTCCATACCGCCACTTCTATGACCCCATTCTGATGAAGGTGTTCGCCCGGCTCATTCAGCCGTTCCCGATCGGCGCCAAGCTGACTCTCACTGACGGACGCCAGGCCGTCGTGGTTCGTTACAACCGCCAGAATCCCTTCCTCCCCATCGTCGTGGTTGCATTCGACCGAGACGGCAAACGCCTGCCCAACGACAAGCTCCAGGGCCCCTACTCCCTCGATCAGCGACGGGACCTGCGGGCCCGGCTCTTCGGCGATGAAGACATCAGCTTCATCTATCGAACCAGTCCGGTGGATGCTCCGCCCCCCCGACCCGCCATCATGAGCTTCCTCTTCGAGGCCGCGTTCCCCTGACGCGCCCTCGGCCGGCCCCCCCTGCCACCGTTTCAATCGCCTGCCACCGCCAGCCGCCGCGCTCGCGCGTTCAGCTCGCCGGAAAGCTGCGTTTCGTCCGCCCCTACCAAGCGACCGTTCTGAACGACCGTCCGGCCACCGACGATCACCCGCTCCGCCCGCGGCGCTCGGCACAGGACCAGCGCCCCCAGAGGATCCAATCCCGCCGCGCCGGCCAGGGCAAGGTCGTCCATTCGAAACATCGCAATATCCCCGGCCATGCCGATGGCGATCCGACCCAGCCGATCCCGATTCAACACGGCCGCCCCCCCTGTCGTCGCCAGCTCAAACGCCTGCGACACCCGGAAAGCCCTCGCCCCCTTCACGGCCCGCTGAAGCAGCAGGGCCTGACGAGCCTCGGCCAGCACGTGCCCCCCGTCGTTGCTGCTGCTGCCGTCCACGGCTATGCCGACCCGGGCCCCGGCCGCCAGCAGCTCCGGGACCGGCGCCACGCCGCTTCCCAGACGCATGTTGCTGCACGGACAGTGGGCCACGCCCGTGCGACTTCGCCCAAGACACGCGACATCCGCCTCGGAGAGGCACACGCAATGGGCCAGATACACGTCCGGCCCCAGCCAGCCCTGATCTTCAAAAAAGGGAATGGGGCGGCACTTGAACCGTTCCAGACAGTAGCGCTCCTCGTCCATCGTCTCGGCCGCGTGGGTGTGCAGCAGCACACCCTGCGCGCGGGCCAGATCCCGGGTGTCCCGGAACAATTCGGGGCTCACGTTAAACGGCGAGCAGGGCGCCAGGTCAATCCGCCGCATAGCCAGCGGAGACGGATCGTGCCATTGCCCGATCATCCGCTCGCTGTCCTTCAGGATCGCCTCCTCGTCCTGTGTGCAATCGTCCGGAGGAAGCCCGCCCCTGGACTCCCCCACGCTCATGCTGCCCCGACAAAGATGAATCCGAATCCCGAGTCGGTCCGCCGCTTCCAGCACGGCCTCGTGCCGAACGTCGGAACCACGAGGCACCAGGTAAAAATGATCGCTGGTGGTCGTGCAGCCGCTCAGCAGCAGCTCGCCCAGACTGACCAGCGCCGCCGCGCGCACGGATTCATAATCCAGGTGACGCCAGCGCCGATACAACACTCGCAGCCACTCAAACAGCTCCACGTCCTGCGCCGTCGGAAAAGCCCGCGTGATGGATTGAAACAGGTGATGATGCGTGTTGATCAGGCCGGGGATCACGATGGATCGACCGGCATCGATCCATTCGCTGGATTCCGGGCCTGGAACCTCCACCGCGTCGTCCGGTCCGAAGCCCGTGATCACCCCGTCGCCCAGGACAATCGTGTGTCCGAAGAATGTCCGAACACCACTCTCGGACGCCGTCACAACGGTGGCGTTCCGAATCACAACGGGTTTTGCCTTGTCAGACATGGCCTCCTCACGAGAAGTGAAAGCCGGTTCCTCCGAACGTCACCGGCCCAGAAGGGGCCGGCTGCGTCGTCGGCGCCACGGGCATGCCCCCGGGTTCCCGGGCCGCAAGATCACGCGTCCGCCACCACACCACAAACGCCAGGGCCACAACCAGAATGGCAACCAGAGCTCCTACGATCCAGCCTACGTGAATACCGAAAATGCGCGGATCACGTCCTCCCAAACGATGCCGGCCCCCCCCCCGCGCCGCCAGTGCCGCGCTCAGTTTTTCGAGTTCCTCAGCGCCACCCGACGATGAAGGCCCACCGGATGGGACCGGAGCAGCGGAAGCAGCCCCGCCGCTCGGCGTCGGCCCGGCTTCTCCCGACCAGGCCTGCTCCAGAAACACGTCGGTCTCGCCGTCGAGCATCGCTCGGCAGGCCAGGCAAATCGTGTCACGTTCGGAAACCGCCGCCTGGCAGCGCCAGCACAACCCCAGATACTTGCTGAGTCCCGGCGTCTCCGCGGCGAACCGCCACTGATGGAAAGTCGTCGGTCCACGCACGATGGAGGTGCCCGTCAGCACCCCCCGCCGAATCTGCCTGATCAGGCGCTCGATTCGCACACCAGGAAAGGGCCGTACGTGCTCCAGCACATACCACGGACCGGCATGAGCCTGCATCTTCAGCAGCATCTGCGGTCGCAAATCCTGCCCGCAGAGATCGCAACTGGACGCCGTTCGCCGTACGAGCTGTCCGCACGACGGACACGGTCTGGCTTGCCCGTGCCACGCCTCAGCCGCCAGATCACTTAGCGGCCCGATACCCCGCCGGGCGGCCAATTCGACGGGATGCAGGCCCACCCCAATCGCCTGCTGCCGGTCGATACCGTCATCCCTTACGCCCGTGTCGCCGGAATCTGCCGTTTGCTCCACGATTCTGCTTCCTCCAACACAATCCGCCGCCCACCAAACATACTGCAATTGCCGCCAGCCACAACCCTTAACGCAGGTCCGCAGTACGATCTCGCCTGCATCCCGCCACGCGGCGTCGGTCTGGTCCTTTCGGTGCCGGTTGTACTGAATCGGTTACTGACCCTCGGCCGCCGTGCATTTCAGCTCACTCAGTTCGTGTCGGCAGCTTTTCACATGAAACGGCCAGCTTATTCTGGCGGGCGGGTGCCAATGCCCCTCCCGTGCTGGTTTTCGCACGCCGTGCGCTAACGAGAAACCCAAAGCCCCCGCAGCGCAACTGGCTGCCATACATTATGCTAACACTGCCGCTATTCGTCCCGTATTCGGGATCCCCTCGCGGCCGTCAGACAACCGTACACATTGTGTTCCGGACCTTGATCCGAAAGTCACAATTCTGTTACACTGTCTGCGCGGGACGGAAGGCCAAGGCGCGCGAGAGCCGCGTTCCGCGCGGAGGAGGAAACTGCTTCTATGTCACACCGGTTCATCTTGCGTTCGAATTGGATTTGGATTCTGACAATCTGTGGAATGGGGTTCTTCCAAGGGAGCCCGCCCGCCCACGCACAACAGGGTCTCATCATAGATCACAAATGTACGAAGCTCGAAGCCATTCCTCCCTACTGGCTCGAGCAGGCGAAACTGGCGACCTTCCACTACGCCCACACCTCGCACGGCAGTCAGATCGTTTCGGGCATTCTGCTGCTGGAGTCGCTCCATCCGGAATACAGTGTGGCCATTCGAACCAGCGGCACGGAAGGGCTGCCGCCCGTTGAGAGCCCACCCGCCCTGCGCATCTACGACGGGAATCCTCCGGAGACGTACATTGAACCGGATGATTACTGGTCCACCCCAAGCGGGCAGAACCGGACTCGGGCCGTGGCCGCCACCGGGCACTATATGTATTCCATGTGGTCCTGGTGCGGGCAACAGTCTTCCAACAGCGCTGCCGTCACCGGCGCCTACCTCAACACAATGGCACAGTTCGAGGCGGAGTTTCCGGACATGCGGTTTATCCTCATGACCGGCCACACGGACGGCTCCGGCCTGACGGGCAACCTCCACGCCCGGAACAACCAGGTCCGCCAGTATGCCATCGCCAACAACATGGTTCTGTTCGACTTCGCCGACATCGAAAGCTATGACCCGGACTGGAACGAGTATCTGTCCCGCGGCTGCGATGACAACGGCGACTACAGCGGTGGAAACTGGCCGGCCCAGTGGTGCGCCGCCCACCCCGGGCACGAGCTCTGCGCAAGCTGCTCCTGCGCCCATTCCCAGCCGCTCATCTGCAACCTCAAGGCGCGGGCGTTCTGGTGGATGATGGCTCGCCTTGCCGGCTGGGAAGGCACGGTCCCGGCGGACTTCGATTGGGACGGCGACGTGGACGCCAATGATTATCTGCGCTTCGTCGACTGCCTGGCCGGCCCGGATGCCCCGCCGACGCCCGCACTGAGTTCGCCACAGGATTGTCTGGCAGCCTTCGACTCCGACATGGACAATGACGTGGACGCCGCCGATTTCGCTGTGTTCCAGGCCGCGTACACCGGCCCCTGATTCACAAAGCGTACCCGACCGGTTTCAGGCCGTGTCGCCAACGAGAATCCCCGGACCGTGCGCCGGGTGGCGGGGGTTGCTTCCGGTTCGCGCGGGTTTTCCGGCACAGCGGCTTGCAAAATGGTGGCATAGCAAGACGGCTCGGTGCGTTTCTGAAACGTGCCCGAGCCGTCTCGCCGAACACTCGGTGAACCAAACAACACTCTGTTCATCGGAGGCGATTCACACCATTCTGAAGGAGGCGTTCACCCCAATCTGGTGATCCACCCGCGCAGCGGCAGATGCCCGCCGCAGGCGCCGCTGGGTCTTTTGCCGTTGCCGACGTTGGAAGATACACTGCACGCGCAATCCGACAGCACTGCCGAGCAGTCGGCCGTTCTCGTGGAGGTTTCGCTCATGACCATCGCCTACTTCGACTGCTTCAGCGGGGCCGCCGGGGACATGATCGTCGGAGCCCTGATTGATGCGGGCGCCCCGTTCGATCCGCTGCGCGACATCCTGGCGGGCCTGAACGTGCCGGGTTATCGCGTCGAGGCCGTCAAGGTCTCCAGGCGACATTTCGCTGCCACGCAATTCCGCGTTCACGTTGATCCCGGCGACAAACCCCACCGGCATCTGAAAGACGTGTTGGCCATCCTGCACGCCGGCCAGCTCCCGCCGGCCGTCCGAGCCCGGGCCGAACACATCTTCACCCGCCTGGCCGAGGCGGAGGCCACGGCACACGGTGTGCCCGTTGAACAGATTCATTTTCACGAAGTCGGAGCGATTGACGCCATCGTGGATGTGGTGGCGGCCGTGGCCGCGCTGGACCTGCTGGGGGTCACGCAGGTGATCTGTTCCCCCTTGGTCGTCGGGTCGGGCACGGTCCGGGCCGAGCACGGTCTGATGCCCGTTCCGGCGCCTGGTACCGCCGCGCTGCTCAAAGGCGTTCCGATCGCCGCGTGTGATAATGAGCCCGGCGAACTGCTGACCCCTACGGGGGCCGCCGTTCTGACCACGCTGGCCGACCGGTACGGCCCCTTGCCGGCCATGACGCTCCAGGCCATCGGCTACGGAGCGGGCACGCGCGAGGCCCGGCATCGCCCGAATCTCCTGCGGGTAATACTGGGAAGCCCGGCTGCCGATCCCGGGGGCGACGAGGTTGTGATTCTGGAAGCAAACCTGGATGACTGTACGGGTGAGGCGGTCGGCCACTGTCTGGATGAGCTTCTGGAGGCGGGTGCACTCGATGCATATTGTCTGCCGATACACATGAAGAAATCGCGCCCGGGGTTGATCCTCACGGCTCTGGCAGACGCGACCCACGTGGACAGGCTGGAAGAGATCATCTTCCGCGAAACGACCACGTTCGGCATTCGGCGGTGGACCGCCCGGCGGTCCCGGCTGACCCGCGAGCACCAGACGGTGCAGACGCCGTTCGGCCCGGTGCGCATGAAGATCGGGCGGAAGGCCGGTCAGGTCGTGACGGCCTCCCCGGAATTCGACGACTGCCGTCGCCTCGCCCGTGAGGGTGGGGTGGCCCTGCGTCAGGTCATGGACGCGGCCCGAGCGGCCTGGGAACGGAACCCGGGCTGAGCCCCGCCCGTTCGCCCGCAGGTTGCCGCACGGAAGCCGAAATCTGATATGAATCTGAGCGCCGCCTTCACCATTCCCGTTCTGCCCGCCCTGCTGGCCGCCACCGGTCGGGGCACGCCTTCCTCACAGATGGCCCTGATCGTGGTGATTGTCGGCGTGAGCGTGCTGATGCTCGTCAGCACGCGCCGGCGGATCATGATCCGCAACAGCAATTCGCCGCGCGCTTATGTGCGCGAGCAAATCGCCCAGATCAAAGAAGAGCGCCAGGTCTCACAGGAAGTCTGCGCGGTGCTCCAGGAGCTCGAAAACCTCGCACGGCAGGTCAACGCCCAGATGGACTGTCGGTCGGCCAAGCTCGAAGCGCTCATCCGCGCCGCCGACGAGCGTATCGACCGGCTGACCCGCCTGACCGTGGCCGGGGGCGAACC
>MTKY01059399.1_pt1 | contig 18712 bp, 19 predicted proteins | sample 1042731 | NCBI WGS metagenome assembly MTKY01 (sample SAMN06212206, study PRJNA360538) | anaerobic digester metagenome | biome: Wastewater treatment plant; material: sludge; isolation source: anaerobic digester fed with sludge from wastewater treatment plant | place: Denmark: WWTP Soeholt ... | reverse complement strand
CCGCCTCGACCGCCCGCCGGCCGCCGCCGAACAGGTCGACCTGCCAGTCGGCGTCGAGCCCGAGCGAAAAGCTGCTGCTGTCGGACCCATTGACGACGACATTGCGGCCTGCGCGTCCGCTGCCGCTGACGGACGGCAAGAGGTCGGCACCCGCCTGAATCGTGGCTTCGCGCGCCTGTCGCAGCCGTGCTTGCGCCTGGGCAATGTCGAGATTGACCGAAATGGCGCGTTCGACGAGTTGGTCGAGCGCCGGGTCGTTGAAACGCTTCCACCACGACGCGAGTTCGGCCTCGTCGAGCACCGCGCCGTGTGTGTCGCTATAGGCCTGCGGTAGTGCAAGTTCTGACGCCGTGGCAGGACGATAATTTGGACCCGCAGCACAGGAAACAAGTCCCAGCGAGGCTAGGGCGGTAAAGAAAAATCGTTTCTGCGGAACCAATTGTCGCCTCCATTTTCCCAATGGTGCGATGCAAACATCCCATTCGGCGTTCGTCTCGTTGTCGACCTTTTGTTTCCCGGATATTTCTCCGGGGCCAAGTTGCTTATTCTTCCGTTTCATCCGCAGATTTAGACGGTCGAGAGAAATTGGGAGGCGGCATGTTCGGTGGGCCTCCCATCTGGCCGCGCCGCGGCGCGCCACCGGGGCCACCTGCTTCGCCTGGCGTAAGCATGCCATTGGCATCGCGGTCGGCTTCATCGAAGCGCTTGCCTTCATACGCTAACAATTCAGCAAGCGAGAGACCTGCATCATAGTCGAGATTGGCCTTGGCAATCAGACCAGCGCTAAGAGGCTCGATGATGCCGGCGAGAATGCGCGCATCCGCTTCGCTACCGAGGCTCGGCTCGATCATCTCGGGAATGATTCCACGACCGATTGCGAGCGACTCTTCCGACTGCGCCACCGATCCAAGTTCGCGCTGCCAAGCGAAGAATTCATCCCGGCTCAGCAAGCGGTCGCCATTTGCATCGATCTTCTCGAATCGTTTTCCGATAAGAACGTCGCGCCGGGCATTGGCAATGCCCCGTACTTCGACAAGAGTCGCGAGACCATCGCGGTTGGTATCCGCCTCGTGGAACATCTCCGCGACAATCTTGTCGAATTTTTCGCGTTTGACCGGCTTGATCTCGCGCATCTTGGGCGGGCTGCCGCCCGGCCCGGGCTTGCCCTGACCGCCCGGTCCGCCTCCACCCGGTCCGCCGCCGCCCTGTCCGCCACCCATCGGACCCTGCAGCGCGAGCGTGGGCGTGGCGAGTAGCAGGACGGTGAGGCCCAGCAGCAGTTTCTTCATCGAGCGGTCCTTGCAGTGGATGAGGAAAAGTAGGCGGATCGGGCGGCCGTGGACACGAGCCGCCCGATCCTGGAAAGACGGATCACACGGGGCAGCGACGCGTCTTCCCGGCGCTCGTCCGATAAGTATCGGTACGGGCGTTATACGACCGGAATTTCTGCCGACAGGCACGGACATGGCGGTGCCAATCGCCTTTCCTCGTCCAATGCTTGGGCGGCGCCGGCGGGCGGCTGCCCCAGTTCCTGTCCCAGCGGCCATAGGGTTCGTTGGACGCCGCGTTGCCTGGCCCGGGCTTGCCCGGTCCGGCTTTGCCTCGGCCCGCCTTCTTGTGCGCGGGTGCCGAACGGTCGGGATATCCATCGGGCGACTGGGCGACCGCGCTTGCTGGGAGTAGGAGGAGTAGCAGCGCGGCGCCCAGCGCCTTCAGGGGAGAGGTCGTGATCATGATGTTCCTTTCAGTCGTGCCCGCGCTTGCGGCGGGCGGGGGAGGGAGAGCCTGTCCGCGTCCTAGAAAGCGACACTCAACGAAATTCGAGCGGTATAGTTGATGTCGCTGTTCGCCGTCTTTTCCGCGCCTGCCGAGACTTTCCACAGATAGTCCCAGCCGCCGGCAAGGACGCGCAACTCGCCAAGCCACGCACTGTCCAGCGCGTCCGGACTGATGGTAAATGGCGTACCTGCGACATCGTCGTCGTCGGTGAAATAGGCCGCCGTCGCGCCGAGCTTGCCCGACAGCACGCTGCGGCGTCCGCCCTCGAGTTCGAGCGTGAGCGGGGTATAATCCTTGCGCGGCGCGCCGAAGGCATAGGAGAGTGCGAGCGAGGTGGTGGCACTGAGCGAGGAACTGGTGCGCTTCTCGACGGTCAGGTCGACCGCTTCGCCGCCGCCGCTCTCGCTATAGCCGTCTTCGCCGAGGCGGAACCATTCGAGCACTGCCTTGGGTCGGATCTTCAGATTGCGCGTCGGCTTGATATCGTAGGAAGCGCCGCCCATTCCCGAGAAAAGCCAGCCGCTCCAATCGCCCGTTGTCTGATAGCTATATTCGACGTCGTCGATCGTCGGGGTGACGTCGCGGGTGCTAGAGAAGGAGGTTCGCGCCGCTCCCACCCGGGCGAAGGCGAACAAGGGGCTGTCGCGGCCGGTACGCCAGAAGGCGGCTAAATCATGTTGTGACGTGTCGACCGTCTGCGACCCGCCATTATTGTCCACCTTGCCGCTGAGCCAGGCATAGGAGCCGCCCACATAGCCAATGTCGGTCAGCCATTCGACGCCGCCCGAAAAGCCCCAGCCACTCGATTTGTAGCTGCTTGTCCCGACCGCATCGCGGTTGCTCCGCCAATAGACGGGCTCGAGCCACGCGGCCATGCCGCCGATCTCGGTGACGTCGAAGATCGAGTCCTTGTCCATGACATGTTGTGCGGCGAGGCGCGAAGCGCGGGTGGCCGTGTCGAACAGCCCGCCCGCATGGTCGGGAAGCATCTGCGAAACCTGCGCCTGCAAGGTTTCGCCATTCTCGATCTCGAGGAAGCTTTGTGCAATCGTGTCGTCGTTTACAGCCGCATCGAGGATCGCGTCGAAGCCGCTCGCCGCCGCGCGGGTCAGACCGAGTTCGTCGGCCGCCTTGCGTTCGATATTGAGCGTAAGTTCATTATTGGCAACGGTCACCGAACCCGCGAAAATATAGGGTAGCTTGGTGGTGACCTCGTCGAAGACCGGATTACCCTGGAGGTTGGATGCGGTCAGGATGACATAGCTGCCCTCGGCGCCGACGAGCGAATTGATTGTCGCCGAGACAGTCGCGCCGCTCTCAAACGTCGCCGTATTGGCGATGACATGCGAGGCGGTCTGCGTCTCCCCGTCGATATAGGCGTCGAACGTCCCGCCCGATCCGACCGTCAGCGACCCGATGGTCATCGTCCTGACGCCGTCCGCGCCGAAGCGGCCGCCGTTGACCACGACCGAGGCGGCGGCGCCATTGGTGATCGTGCCGGAGAAGATGGCATTGTCCGCCACCGTCAGCTGTCCGGCGAGGTCTGCGAAGTCGATGGTGCCGACAAACTCGGCCTCGCCCGACAGCGCCGCCAGCGCGCCGCCGTCGCCGAAATAGACCTTGCCCTTATAATAGGCCTCGCCCGACAGCAGCAGGCGATCGTTGCCGTCGTTGAAAAAGCTGTTGCCGATAATCTGGCCGGCATTGGCGGACAGCGTATCGTTGCCCGAACCGGTGACGATATTGCCGGTGATCGAGGTATAGACGGTGCTGTCGACCTCGCCCTCGTCGAGATCCTCCTCGATATCCTCGCGCGTGGCGATGTCGTCCTCGTTCATAAACTGGGTGATGGTGACGTCGCCGGTCGCCGCAGCCAGGTTGATCGCCTGTACGATGTCGGTCGACGAGCCGACCGCGCTGATATAGCCGGTATTGGTGATCGAAGTCAGCGATCCCGACAGATCGTAGATGCCATAGGCCTCGCCCTCGCCCTGCGAGCTCAGGGTGCCGCGGATCGTCCCGCTGTTGTAGAGCGAGGGAACGGTGGCGCCCTGGTTGATCAAGAGGGCGGTCGCCGCCGAATCCTGCGTCGTTGCGGTCACCGTGCCGGTCACCCCGATCCCGCCGGGGAGATTGACGGTGCCGCCGGCACCGCCGATGACGATGCCAAAGGCGTCGGTCGAGCTATAATTGGCGGTACCCGAGACGGTGCCTTCAACGAGAAGCGAATAGCCGTCGCTCGCCTCAGGTAGTCTGCCGATGGTAATATTCTCGTCGCTCCCGATGAGCAGCGCCGGGCCGTTGCCGAAGGCGGTAATGGTTCCCGTCCCCTCTTCGCCGTCGTCGGTGCCGTCATTGTCCTCGTCGTCATCATCGTCATCGTCGTCGGCGGGCGGCGCGGCGACGATGATGCCGCCGGCGACATTGCCCTCGATCGCGGCAGCGGGCGCGCCGAGGCGGAGATCGAAACGCGACAGATAGACGGTGCGGCCATCGTCGTCATAGGTGAAGCCCGTGGACTGGGCGACCGTCCCCTGGATGCGGATCGTGCCGCCGACGTCGCCTTCGACCGACAGCGCGCGCGCCCCGCGTCCGGTGACGTTGGTCGTTCCCTCCAACACGATATTGCCTGTGACGTCGGCGGTCCGCACGCCAACCGCATTTTCACCGATCACGCGGATCGTGCCGCTGGTGATGATCGATCCATCGAGTGTCGAATCGACGACAATACCGCCGGAGTTTTGCCCTTCGACAGTGATCGCTCCGCTATTCTCGATCGATCCGGTGACGGTTCCGCCGCCGGCAACCCTAATGCCATAGCGGTTGCTCGCCGATGCGATCGCGCCATCTGCTAGCGAATTCGCATCTTCATCCTCAGGCTCGAAATCCTCGAGAACCGAGATGGTGCCGCCGTTCGAAATCGTCGTCGCGACGCCCGGCTGGACCAGAATGCCGTTGGCGCCGTTTCCTTTGCCTGCCGTAATCGTACCTGGCTCATCCTCGCTGTCATCCTCGTCATCGTCTTCGAGAGACACATCATTGTTGCTGTTGACGGTGATGGCAGCGCCATTTGCGACGTTGAGTTCGGCATCCCTTTTTATGACGATATCGCCTGCTGAGGAGGTCACGAGCGGTGTACTGCTGTCGCTGCCGACCGTCGTGTCGGCGGCGGCGGGTGTGGCAGCGAGCGTCAGCGACGCAATGCAGGTAGAACCCAGAAGGGCGCGCAATTTCATCTTCAATGTCCTTGACGAAAAAGGGAAGAAGGGGCGCATGCACAGGGCAGCCGGCATGCTGAAAGGAACCTCAGGGGTCTCGTGAATCGATTGGTCATCGAATAATAAACGGGGGAGGGCATCCGGACCCTTCGCGGCACGCGCAATTTTTTTCGAATACATCTGGCGTTCATCGACCCTGCCATAGCCAGCAGCCTCCAATTCCTCAGAGAATGGCGGATGACGGTGTCGCTTCAGCAATCCATGTTGCAGACGGAGAATTTGCTGGCGTTCGCTGCGGCCGACTATCGCGGCGAGGCGCCCGAGCCGGTGGGCGATCCCGATGACCTGTTGATGGAGCTTGCGGGGCGAGGAGATGTCGTTGCCTTCGGCAAGCTCGTGGAGCGGTACAGCGAGTGGCTCTATCGGGTTGCCATCCGCCTTCTGTGCGATGCCGGCGAGGCCGAGGATGCGGTTCAGGACTGCTTTACCCGGTTGTGGCAGAATGCGCCGCTATGGGAGATACGCGGCGGTGGGCTGCTGACCTGGCTCCGCCGGGTGACGGTCAATATCTGCCTGGATCGGTTGCGGCGCTTTCGCGTCGTGTCCGATGGCGAGATCCCCGAAATCGAGGACGAGTCACCAAGCCCCGAGCGCCGACTTGCCATGAGCGCGCTCGATCAACTGATCGAGCGCGCACTCGGCGCCTTGCCGCCTCGGCATCGCGCAGCACTTGTGCTATGCTATCTCGAAGGCATGCCAAACCTGGTTGCCGCGGAGACACTGGGCCTTAACTTGAAGGCCATGGAATCGTTGCTCTTCAGGGCGCGGCGAAGCCTGAGGGAGCAGTTGGAGCAGATGGGCGTGGCAGTCGAGGATCTGGAGTTGCTGACATGAGCGACGCGACCGAGACCCGCAAGGACGAGCTCGCCGCGCGCATGCTTTTGGAACTCGAGAAACCTGCCATTCCTGAGGGCCTGGCCGCACGGATCGCCGCCCGCGCGACTGCCGAACCGCAGATCGGCGCGACGGGCGCCGTGCATGCGCCCAACTCGGCAACCGCGATGCTGGCGTCGGAAAGCGTCTCCGTGCTGAACATGCCCGTGAAGGGCCGGGCAAGGCCAGTATCGCCCCGGTGGCGGGGCTATGCCGCCGCGTCCGCTGTGGCGGTCGTCCTCGTATCGGTCGGGTTGCTGGCCGGAGGTCGCGATGCGCCGGGAGATGCTCCCGTCGTTGCTGAAGCGGATAGCCCGCCGCAACGCACGCCCGTGTCGGACGCCGATAATGATGGAGAAAAGCTCGCCGAGGCAGTGCCGCGCAAGGCCAAAGCCATCGTGCGGGCGCCGAAGGCGGTAGAGCTTCCCGCGCCCGCGATGACGCTCCCCATCGCGTTGACCCCGCCGCCGACGGAACTGGCGCACGATGAAAAGCCCGACAACATAGCCCCTCCCGAAATGGCGCCGCAGGAGAGGCTGGCGCAAACGGTACCGCAGTCCATTCCGCAAGGAGGAGGGGGCGCTATTTCGATATACGGACCACCCGCGCCCTCGGGCCTCGGCATAGCAGGATCCGTACCCGGCCAGTCGGGATTGCCGAGCGACCAAGCTCAGCCGTCGCGCGGCCCTCGAGGGACGTCGCTGGGACCGCCACCGTCGAGCTTGCCGGGCTCTTCGCTCCCGCGAGGGCCTAGGCTGAGACCTTAGCACTACTTTGGCAGAAGGTTGATTGGCATGTTTTCCAGCGGCTCTCTGCAATGAGGGCAATGGGTTGGTGGCGGGCGTGAGAGGTGATTAAGGAGGGCCTGCCGGACAGCCGGGAAGCTCGGCTGTGGCGGTGGTCCTGCGATTCTTTTTTCCGTCCCGCCTGAGCGAGGCGGCGGGATTGCAGGAAGGCATATGCGATGATCGTCATGAGAGCATGGCGATGGAGGCCTGTCCAGGATCGGCCTTCAAAATGGTCGAGGCCGAGCTCTTCCTTGAGTTGCTGGTGCGCCTGCTCGCAAATCCAGCGCGCCTTGATGGCGCCGGCGATATCCCGGATCGGCGTATCTGCGGACAGGAAAATCTGCTGTAAGGTTGGCGTTCGCCATTGCAGGGTAAAATATTCTGGTAGATGTTTGCTCCAGGGATCCAACCCGACCTCATCGGCAGGGCCGGACGAGAGCGGCGGAAACTTTAGGTAGATCAAGGTGCTCGCGTATGTCGCGCCGAATTGCAGTGATAAGTGATCGATTATCTGTTCACGATCGCCCATCGAGAGAGTTTCACCGTTTTGACACGCAAGCGAATCGGGGCGCTCCTTACCATGGATGACGAGCCAGCCATCGATCGCGTCGCCACGGCTGTTTCGCGGCGCGCTTTTCCGCCCCTCGCTGCTCTTCGCGCCTTCGATGCGCTGGTTAGACTTGGCGGCGTCCGGCGCGCGGCTGAGGCACTGTCAGTAGATCATGCCGCTATAAGCCGACATATCAAGGCTCTCGAGACGTGGACGGGGACGCAGCTTATATCACGCGCTGGCAATCGCATGGAGTTAACCGATGCCGGACGCCGTTACTATGCGGAAATCGCCAAGCCCCTCGAAGCCATCGCCTCGGCGACCATGTCGCTGATGCATTCCCCGAAGGACGACCGGCTTCATATTTGGTGCGTTCCTGGTTTTGCCTCCCAGTGGCTGATGCCGCGGCTTGAGAGCTTCTACGATGCCCACCCCGGCATGGAGATCGAGTTGCGGCCTACAGAGGATTGTCCGGATTTCGGTCAGCACGAAGCGGACGTCCAGATTCTCTATATGCCAGACTATGGCAGTTCGGCGCCTTTCGTCGCTGGGACACATGTGCAACCTTTTGGTAATGCGCCTGTTTTTCCGGTCGCGAGTCCCGATTATCTGCGGAAGTTGGCGCCAATAAGAACGTTGCGAGATCTGCTCGACCACAGCCTTATTCAGGAACGGGACTCCGCAAACTGGGGCAGCTGGTTCGCGAAGCAAGGCGTGACTCCGCTGGCTGAAATTCACGGGCCGCGTCTATGGCACGGGCCATCTTACAGTCGATGCAGCAAAGCGGGGCTTCGGCATCGCACTGGCTAACCATTTTCTGGCCGCCGAGGCCTTGACGGATGGCTGGGTGGTCGAGGTGAAGATCGACGACCACCCGTTCCCTTGCGTTCTGTATGGCCAGTATGGCTTCGTTACGCGAGCAGATCGACGGCACGCGCCCTCGATATCCAGATTCTTTCGCTGGCTGAGCACGTTGGCCGAAATCGAATTAACTGCAAGCCGGCGTTAAGCCTCTACGCGATAGCGATGCCTTCGATTTCGACGAGGAGTGACGGATGGACCAGCGCGTTTACGATCACGCCCGTCACCGCAGGCGGCGGAGAGGGAAGTTCCGGGTACCAGATTTCGATAAATTCCGGCAGTAGCGCTTCGTCTGTTAGAAAAACGGTAAATTTCGCGACGTTTTCGAACGTCATGTTGGACAGCGCAAGAAGGGTCCTTAGGTTGTCAATCACATTGCGCGTCTGTCCTGCAATATCAGGGGGCACCAAGCCGTCGCTGCCCCGTCCAACCTGGCCTGCAATATAAAGAGCACGGGTTCCACCCGTGACTTCAATCGCATTGCTATACCCTGTTGGAATAGGTCGGTCGGGGAAGCTGATAGCTTTAAACATGAGAAGCTCCTGAAAAGAATGTCGGATTAAGCGGGGTCAGGATGCGACGCCGACGGCGTCGGCGTGTCGCGTTTGACGGGTTACGCCCTGCTTGATGAGCGCGGAAAGGTCTTTCAATTTCGGTCCGAGTTCGCTGGGCTGCCCACTCAGAATCGCGCGCTTACCGCGCTCCGTGACCTGCCCGGCGGTCATGAAGAAGCTGATCGGGCGGCCATTTGCATCCGTTACGGCATGAAGCTTGGTGTTCATGCCGCCCTTCGTACGGCCGATCAGGCGTCCCGGACCCCCTTTTTTACCCCAAGGCTCGACGCCGTGCGGTGCGCTTTGAGATAGGTCGCGTCGATCATGATCGTCTTGCGATCGGGAGCCTGCGGCATCGCCAGCCCTTCCATCATGCGGATGAAGATGCCTTTGTCGCTCCACCGCTTCCAGCGATTATAGAGCGTCTTCGCCGGCCCATACTCCCTCGGCGCATCCCGCCACCTCAGCCCATTGCGGTTGACGAAGATGATGCCGCTCAAAACCCGCCGGTCATCGACACGCTTGCGGCCATGGCTCTTCGGGAAATAGGGCTGAAGACGCGCCATCTGCTCGTCCGTCAGCCAGAATAAATCGCTCAAATTCAGGCTCCTTCCCGGCAGCCTGAATCATAATCACTACCGCAAATCAATGGGTCCTGACCCTAAGGCCGCCGATGCCTGAGGTGTCACGCGCATCGCCAGCCCGCCGGATAGAATCTTCAAGCGAGGACGATGCCGCGACGCCGGATGCTCGGCATGACGTCAGAGCCCGCCCAGCGCGACATATTTGATCTCGAGATAATCCTCGATCCCATATTTCGAGCCTTCGCGACCAAGGCCCGAGCTCTTGACCCCGCCGAACGGCGCCACCTCGGTCGAGATCAACCCTTCGTTGACGCCGACGATGCCGAAATCGAGTGCCTCGACGGCACGGAAGATGCGTCCGACGTCACGCGCATAGACATATGCGGCGAGACCAAAGGGCGTGTCATTCGCCATTTCAAGTGCTTCCGCGTCGGTAGAGAAGCGGAACAGCGGTGCGACCGGGCCGAACGTTTCCTCCGAAAAGAGCTGCGCGGCACGCGGCACATCCGCGAGCACCGTCGGCTCGAAAAAGACGCCGCCAAGCGCATGCCGGCTGCCGCCCGCAATGATCCGGGCGCCCTTCGACACGGCATCGGCGATATGCTCCTCCACCTTGCGGACGGCGCCCTCGTTGATGAGCGGACCCTGGACGACGCCCGCGTCCATACCATTGCCGACCTTGAGCTTCGCCGTCTCCGCTGCCAGCTTGGCGGCGAAAGCCTCGTAGATACCCTCCTGGACCAGCAGGCGGTTGGCGGCGACACAGGCCTGGCCGGTGTTGCGGTACTTCGCTGTCAAGGCTCCCTGGACCGCCGCGTCCAGATCGGCGTCGTCGAAGACGATAAATGGCGCGTTGCCGCCGAGCTCCATGCTGGTCTTCTTGATGGTCGGCGCACATTGCGCGAGCAACTGCGCGCCGACCTCGGTGGAGCCGGTGAACGATAGCTTGCGCACCACGGGGTTGGAGGTCAGTTCGCCTCCGATCGCGCGCGCCGAGCCGGTGACGATGTTGCACACGCCCGGCGGCAGCCCGGCGCGCTCAGCAAGGACCCCGAGTGCCAGCGCCGAAAGCGGCGTCTGACTGGCCGGCTTGATGACCCCGGCGCAGCCGACCGCCCAACCGGGACCAGCCTTGCGGGTGATCATCGCCGCAGGGAAGTTCCAGGGAGTGATCGCGGCAAACACGCCGATCGGCGCTTTCTGCACCAAGATGCGACGCCCGGGCAGGTTCGGCGGAATGATGTCGCCATAAACCCTCTTGGCCTCCTCAGCGAACCACTCGATGAAGCCGGCCGCATACAGGATCTCGCCTTTCGCCTCGCCGAGCGGCTTGCCCTGTTCCGCGGTCATGATGACGGCCAAATCGTCGATGTTGGCTATCATCAGGTCGTACAGCGTGCGCAACACCTTGGCACGCTCCTTGGGGAGCGCGGCGCGCCAACCTGTCATAGCGTGCGCGGCAGCGGCGATGGCACGCGCGGTTTCCGCGGCGCCGGCATCGGGCACCCGGCCGACCAGGATGCCGGTCGCGGGATTGCGGACCTCGATGGTCCTGCCGCTGTCGGCCTGCACCCAGGCGCCATCGATCAGCATCGCTTGGCGCAGCAGGTCAGGATCCTTGAGGGCAAGCGGCGTCGCCAAAGGCTGGGCGTGCATGGCGCAGTTCAACCCGGATTACGGCCAGTGAAGAAGGCCTCGTCCGGGTCAGCTGTTGGCGCCAACCCCGATAATTCCTGCCCGCGCCGCATCGCCGCCATGTCACGGGCATAGACGCGGGGAGTGGGGTGGCGCAGCGGCCCCCCATTATATCCCTGCAGCCACGATTCATATTTCCACATCGTGCGGTTGATCAGGCCGTTCGATCCTTGCGGCACGCCATTGAACGCTGCCCGCGCCGGCGCAAGCTTATAAAAGGCCTCGGTGGCTTCATCGTACCGGCCATCCTGCAACAGGCGATGGATGCGCGGGATCCAGGGACCATAATAGGCAGCGAAATTGGTGCCGCAGAACGGGATCGGGATGAGCTGCGCGAGCGGGATATATTCGAACTCGATCGGCGAGGAGATCACCACCTCCTTGTGGAAGTGGCGATGTGCTTCGATCGCGCCCATGATCATCGGGGCGCCCCCTTCGGCCTTGATCGCGGCGACATTGGGACAGTCGTCGATCAGTCGGCGAAGCAGCGCAACCGGCAGGTCTGACGGATGCAGCCGCGAAAATCCCCAAGTGGGGATCGGGAACAGCATCACCGCCAGGTTGGTCGCGTCGCAAAAGGCCTTGGTATAGGCATATACGTCGTCCAGCGACTTCGGGTGGAAGAAGGGAGGGTAGCCGAGCAGCACCAGCTCCGCGCCCGCCGCCTCGGCGCGCTTGACCTGCGCGATATTGTCCTCGAGCGTGTTGAATACGGCGTGGTGAACGACAAAGGCGCGGCCACGCGCCTGGTCGACCATGATCTCGCAGAACCGGCCATATTCTTCAGGCGTGATCGCCACTTCCGAGCAGGCGAGCGAGCCGACGAAGCCATGCTCGATCGTCTTCTCGACATCGTGCCGGATCGCCTTCTCGTTGAGATCGGTCATATCCGAAGTCATGGTCGGTATGGTGACGTTGGCGACCCCGACCAGGGTCTGGCGCGCCCAGTCGCGGGCGTCCTTTCGGTTGTAGCTTGCCATGAGATTAGTCCTTTTCGTGATCAATATTTTGTGTCGAATTCGATCGGCAACGGTGTCGCCAGTCCCTGCGTGATCGCCTGGGTGAGAACCAGCTCGGCGATCACCACATCCTGGATGCCGCCGCCAACCGACTTGAACATGCGCACGCGCGCCGCCTCGACCTGCGCGTCGATCTCGCCCGACATCAGCGCGTTGAGCGAGAAGGCCTTGTCGCGGAAGGAAACGCCCGCCGCCTCCGCTGCCAGCATGTCTCCGGTCTCCTCCAATACTTCCGCCAGCGTGTCGCAGACGATCAGATCGCTGCGCTCGACGACGCTGACGTCGATCTCGCGCTGGCTCGGCACCGTCGAGCCGATCGAGACGACGGTCATGCCGGGACGAAGCCAGTCGCCAAAGAGGATCGGCAACTCACCGCGCGAGCGCGCTGCAGCGAGCGCGACATCGGCTCCCTCAATGGCGGCGCGGGGCTCTGAGACGGCGCGTACTGGTACGCCCAGCTCCGCCGACAGCTTGCCGGCGAACGCCTCGCGCCGAGCGGCGGTCGGGCTGAATACGACGATCTCGCGCAACGGGCGCACGGCGGCGAAGGCACGGCTGTGCATCTCCGCCTCCAGCCCGCTGCCCAGCACGCCCAACCGGATTGGGCCCTCAGGGGCCAGCCGGTCCAGCGCCGCCGCCGAGGTCGCCGCAGTACGATAGGCGGTGACCAGGTGACCATCGACGAAAGCGGCGATCTTGCTGGTCTCGCGGTCGAAGAGCACGATCACATATTGACCTCCAGGCGTCGCCGAGTTCAACGCCATTCCCATCAGCTTTGCGCCGAAATAGCGCGACCCGGGGGGAACCGCGGGTAGCGTCCGTAGCCCGGCGCCGGCGCTCGAGGCCACCGTGCGTGGCGGCGCCGCCGCAGCGTCGAACGATCGTCCATAGGCCGATTGCAGCGCGGAAATCGCATCAGGCCAGCGGAACACCGTCTCGGCGGCCGCGCTGGAAACGAAGACCGGGGCGGAAGTGGAAAAAGTCATGCAGGCTCCTGTGGGGTGATGATGGAGATCAGGGTCAAGCGAAGGTTGCGATATCCGCTTTGCTCCATGGCGCAGACGAAAAATCCGACCGCTACGACCGGCCGAAGGACGACCAGGAGCGAGAAGCGGAGCGCCAGATCGTCGTGGAAGAAATAGTCGGTGCGGTGGCTTGGGAATCGGTCTGCTCTGTGGCCGAACCGGAGTAGGGGAGGAACAAGAGCGCACATCCACTGCCAACCAATGTCTTCATCGCTTTCTCTCCGTGCCGCGTGTTCTGCACCCTTTCAGCTGCACTATCTTTCTAATCAAAACGTGTCAATCACGCGATTGATTTAACTCATCGGTCCGATAAAGTTGACATGATTGCGGACTGACCGGCCTGAGGCTAAGGCGCTGGGCAGCAAACATGATAACGGACATAGGTGCAGCCTGATGAACGCTCCAGAAGACGACCTCCTTAGGATGCGCGACTTTCTTGACCGCGCCCGCCGCATGAACATCTCGCAGCTACCGCCCGAACCCCGGCTCGCCGAGGAAATCGGGGTCACGCGAAGCCGGCTGCGGGTCCTGCTCAAGCGGATGGAGAGCGAGAATCTGATCTGGCGCCAAGTCGGCAAGGGGACATTTCTTGGCGAGCGTACGATGACCTCCAACCTAGCGGCGCTCCCCGACCGCGTGAGCCCGGTCGAGGCGCTCGAGGCTCGGATCGGAATCGAGCCGCAGCTCGCTGCGCTTGCAGCGCAACGGGCATCTCCGCTTGAGATCGAGGAGATGCAGAGCCTCCACGCGCGGATGAGCGACATCAAGGCAATCGAGCAGTGGAGCGAGTGCGACCGCCGCCTCCACCGTCTGGTTGCCAAGGCGGCGCGCAACACGCTGCTGCTGGTGATCTACGACATCGTGCGCGAAAGCGTGCCGCGCGACCTCATCAAGCGACAATTGGCCGTACTCGGCACCGAGGCCCGTGGCGAGGCCAATGCCGAGCATGCCGGCTATATTGACGCGATCGCCCAGCGCGACCCGCAAAGTGCCGAGCGCTTGATGCGCGAGCACTTGATCTCGGTCCGGCGTTCGGTGCTCGGCGAAATTTGACCCGTTCGTCCGCGCAACCATCGCCTCCGGGTTGTAACAGGCCGATTCTGGCGCTGCGTGCGCTCGTCCTGCACCCCGGCAGTCGACCCCACCGCGACACAAAGAGCTTGCGCGGGCGAGGTTTGCAAGGTCTGGGGCACCGCCTGGCCGAGACCATGCAGCGATCTCCGGCCCCTTTCTTGAGCGAATGCGCGAGGCGCTGGCCGTTTATGTCGAACACTGACGGGTTTGGGCCGGCAATCGGATGCGACAGGGCGAAGCAGACGATCGAATTTGCCTGACGATAGGCCGTAGAGGGGCCTCCGATGGGAAAGCCAAATTTTTCGGCGCTTCGCATGGAGGAGATCGACGATGCCTACTCATGAGACAATTAATAGACCCTTCTCCAAGCAGGGAAGTCACAGTTTGTATGCTCGAAGATTTAAATTGCCAAAGCGCTGCTCACAATCTCCACTACACGCCCGGGTTCAATATCTGTGGGGGAAACCAGAGCGACCGGGGCAATCTGCATCATTCGTGGGTAGGTGACGGCTTTGGAAGCAAGATAGTCCGGATCATCTGATCCCATCGCCTCGACCACGATCCGCCGTATCTCTCCGGTGCTGCGTGCGCACGCTTCGAGCAGGAAATCGGGTCGGCAGGCTCCGAGCGGCGTCAGGATGTCAAACAGCGGCTTCTCAATCGAGAGGGTCCACCCAGCGCCGTCGAGTGCGCGTCGAAGGTCGAGTAGCTCTTGGAGCACGAGCCGCTCGAACTCTGAATCTACGGGTACGAACCGATTACCCGCGAAGATCGGCTGGGCATAACCGCGAAGCGCGGCAAAACCGCGCGCCTCGGGATATTGGCCGACTACGACCAGAACCAGATAGGGGCCTTGGATCCGGTTTCCCCGGATGGATGGCGACTGGACCCGGTTGGCGAGCACCACGGGGTGGCCGTCAGCTACTTCGATCGTTGAGCCGCGCACCCGCCGCGCGAAGAGAGCAAGGAAAGCCTGAGGGGCGTGACCGCGAGGCCACTGCGGCGCGAGCGTGCGGAGCGCGGCATAGACGCGCCTGCTGTGAAGCGGCTGCGCGTGCGTCCAGAAGGCGCGGCCGAGTTCGACACCCGGTGCGATCTCGACCCGCGCTGCTGCGTAAGCGAGCCGTTGGAATTCGCGCTTGATCGAACGCACCTGGTCCTCCTCGCGGAGCAGCCGACAATGATTGAGCCCGGAGAGAGCCATGAGCCGCCAAAGCAGGCGCGCGAGGCGCGGGATCGATCCCTGCCGCGTTCGATCGTCCGTCGCGTCGGTCTCCGGGCGTTGTGCCAGATTCTCCGGCGCCGGGCGCAACACTTCGAAATAACCGATCAGCGGTTCGGCCGCGCTGTCGTGTGTCCGGACCTCGGACAGCCGGTTGGTCGCCTGTTCACGAAAGAATGGGCAATTCGTCCGGTGCTCGGGGCGTTTTGCACTCGTTAACCGGCGCAGATAATAGGTGTCCGCCTCGGACAGGAAGGCGGGTGTCAGGATCGGCGGCGCTTCACCGTCATCCAGGCAATCGCAGGCGATCCAACGTTCGCCGATCCGGGCCTGCTGGACGAGCATGATCCCGGCATCCTCGTCGGCCCGTGAACCTTGACCAATATACCATCGAACAAGCGCCTCCTTGACGAGTGCAGGAAGGCTGATTCGCCCCCCGCCACAGCCATCGCTGTTTCTCGGAATCAGCCACATCGACACGCTCCAATTCGGCACCAGCTGGCAACGTAAGGGTGCTCCCGACGGATTGACAGAAAGCCGTGCGCTGATCTCCACTTTGCCTCTGGCAGATGGGAGGAAGCATCATGCGAGCAGCATTTGTATATTTCATGGGGCTGGCGACATGCTGGACAGCCGCCGCGCGGGCCGACGAAGGCGAACCGACAACGGCGCGGCGCGTGGAGTTGATCCGGATGGATGACATGGCCGGTCCCCGGCGCGGGATCGGGGTAGAAGTGCTGGCCTATTCGCCGGACATGCGATCGATGGAACGGCAGTTGCTCGCCCGACTGGACGCGTGGGCGATGCCTGGCAATCCCGCAGACTTGCTTGCCGACGAGGGCGCCGAAATGCCTGTCATGCCCGACTTTGTGGCGCCCGTATCGGCCATCTCCATACCCATGTGGATGCAGCCGGGTTCGCTTATCTCGGAGGAAATGTGGCGTTTCGTTCCAGGCTGCGCAACTTCTGGCTATCGGCCGACCGGATTTCTGCGGGCCGACGCGGAGCTGCGCAGGGCATCCTACTATGGGATGATGAGCCGGATCGCGTGCGAGTATGGCATTCCGGTAGGGCTGTTCGACGCGATGATAATTCGCGAGAGCCGGTATCACCCGACCATCGTCTCCCCGAAGAACGCCTTCGGTCTTACGCAGCTGATGCCGGCGACGGCCGCAGGTCTCGGGGTCGATCGGTACAGCGTCGAGGGCAATTTGCGAGGTGGTGCGAGCTATCTGCGCCAGCAGCTCGACACGTTCGGGCAATATCATCTGGCGCTCGCTGCCTATAATGCAGGACCGGGCCGCGTGCGCGGCGGCCAGATTCCCCGGATCCGAGAGACCCAGGACTATGTTGGCAATGTCCTCTCGAACTGGTCGCGCCTGAGCGGACTCCAGCGCCAGACGGTAATTCTCTCCACGGACAGCCCCCCTCTGCGAGGGCCGATCGTACCGCCGGCGAGACAGCGGACGGCCGCTGTCTCGACCTTTTAAGGCGTGACGGCCCTCGAACGCGGGCCGCGCGGCCTGACGGTTAGAATTCGAAATCATCGCCGTCGGTAAGCCGCGCGCGGCGCTCGCGAATCTTCACGACCTCATCGGCCACTTTCTTCACGACGGCCCGCTGAAGCGGTGCGCCCCAATCCCGTTTCACTTCCGATCCGTCGATGCCGTTGATCTCGTCGAGAGCTTCGATGATCTTGCGCGGGAGCTCCGCGAACATGTCGCAAAGCATGGAGATGATCGTGGAATAGCGTTGGCGATCGACGAGATCGAGGCCCTCGAAGGTTTCGATGCAGGTGTAGGCTTGGAGCATATTCGACCCCAGCGCATGTAGAATCTTCTCGAGTTCGGGCTGCGTTATGACAGACCGCTTGGCCGGATCTCGATGGAGAAGGAGGCCGAGCCTTGTCTTGTTGATCCCGGTCTTTTGCGCGAGAGCGCGCTGCGCCGTTTCCTGCGCAGCCATGGATTCGAGGATCAGCGGAATATAATCGCGGAGCGGATTCCCGCTTTCCCCGGCGTCCACGATCTACGCCTCAAACCAGGCAAGAGATGACATTTCGACCCCCAATGCCGCTCCGTTAACCAAAGACAATCATAGCAAAATTGGCTTTGCAAGCGCGGTTTGGGCCAGATTGGCACTCGGGACGCGCTATGGGCTAGTGCGATGACGAGGTGTTGCCACCGCCCCGTTGTCGACTGCCGAGCCGTCGGAGGCCAAGCGTACCGAGAATGCGCGCGGTCTTTCGTTCGGCGACATAGTCGAAGAGCAGAAGCGAGATGATGTCTTCGGTGGTGAGCTGGCGGGCAACCAGATCCTCGTAGCATGCCGTGAGCGTTTCAAGCATGTCCGCGCTACTCTCCGACAGCACTAGATCGACGGTAATATTGCCCTTCGCCGGTACAACGTTGAGGTGGTGCCGAAGGATGTCGGCGTCTTGGGCCGCCACGTCGCGGTCCGCGCCCGCGAGATGCCGCGTCAGGCTTGAAAGGCTCTCATGCGAGCAGGTCTCGTTCGAACGCAGACGGATGCTCTCCGTGGTGAGACGAAAAAGGGCCTCGGATATTTCGAGCGTATAGTCTCGTGCGTCAGCGGTCATAAACGCCACGTTCCCATTTGACCCCGTTCACAACGTGCCCCCGGCAAGCGTCAGCCTCGATCCCGCTTTGTTGAACGTCGAATGGTTAACAAAGCCCGAGTCTGCGAGCGCGAATCTATCGCGATGGCCTCCTGTCCGCAATTACGGGGCATCGCGCCCCGGATGGATGGCCATCGCATCCCTTTTCGAGGGGCAATGCGCCCCTTTCTTCGGGGCAAAGCGCCCCTAATTCAGTATCTTGCTAAAGAAAATCACGGTCGCGGGCGCCGATTCGATTGGCATGCTCATGGGGCCGCTTGTCGTGACGGGGATCGATTGGTGAGCTTCTCCCTGGGCGCGGTTCGATCGCGCCTTGATGTGAAGGAAACCCACCATGCAAATTGTCCGAAACAAAGTTGGACGCGCGGAGCTGGCGATCGCCCTCGCTCTGCTTGTCCTGTTTCTCTTCTTCTGGACCGCCGGTCCGGCGTTCGCGGGCGCCGACACGACGTTCGACACCGCCCTCAACACGTTCACCGACTTCCTTGAGGGTTCCGGCGGCAAGATCATCACTGTCCTTTCACTCGCCGGCGGAATTGTCGCCCTCGCGTCCGGACGATTCTCGATGGGGCAAATCGCAATCCCCGTCGGTGTTGGCGTTGGCGCCGGCACCGGCATCCCGATCGTCACCTCGACGGTGACGGCAACGATCTGAAAGATCCCGCGACCGGTCGAGGTGGCAGCTTCGGCCGATCCAAGGAGAGGGTGGTGCAATGGCTGCAGACAAATAGGTAGTGTCCTCATGAGTGGTGTAAATCTTCACGGTGGGGTG
>MTKY01050696.1_pt1 | contig 18719 bp, 14 predicted proteins | sample 1042731 | NCBI WGS metagenome assembly MTKY01 (sample SAMN06212206, study PRJNA360538) | anaerobic digester metagenome | biome: Wastewater treatment plant; material: sludge; isolation source: anaerobic digester fed with sludge from wastewater treatment plant | place: Denmark: WWTP Soeholt ... | reverse complement strand
ACCGGGAATTCGTGCCATTTGCGAGTGACGAAGTCTTTGGCAGACCGGATGTAGGTGTAGTCATACGTGTCGGAGATTTCGGTAATCGCCCCCATCCAATCCTGGACGATGTAGTGTCCGTCGCGGTGTTCGAGCACTTTTTCCTCGAAGGTGGGGATCATAATGAATGAGACACCCGGGTCTACGCGCGGCAGGGTGGGCTGGTGTTGGATGCCCAGAAGGTTCAGCAGGTAAGCATACCAGTGTGTATCTCGGGGCAGACCCTGGGCGCGCCAGGCTTCTAGCGTGGATTCGCGCGGCCCGCCGGGTGAGAGCGGTATTCTATCGGGTTTGCCGAAGAATAGGGTTTCGAGGAAGCGTTCGCGTTCCGTTAACATAGGCCTCCATTATAGCCGTGAAAGCGTAAACGTGAAGGTTGTGCCATGTTCGTCACTGTTTTCCACCCAGATATTCTCGTTATGCGCGTTGAGGGCCATTTTGCAAAAAGCTAATCCCAAACCGGTGCCGCGTCCAGTCTGCTTGCCGCTGATGAATTTTTCAAATAACCGATCCTGGATTTCTGGCGGAATTCCCGCGCCGGTATCGGAGATCGAGATGTATATCCGGCTGGAATCGCTGGCCTCTTCACGCGCGGTGATGCAGATGCTTCCCTCAGCAGGCGTGAATTTGATCGCATTCCCAATCAGGTTTTGAAAAACCCGTTCCAGCAAACCTCGATCTCCCACAACTGGAGGCAATTCGGCGGAGAGCGTATTCTTGATGTGTAACGCTTTGTCGATGGCAAGGGGCATCTGGGATTGGATAATGTCTTCGACAAAACCAGGCAGGTCGATGGTGGTGTACTCCAAGGGCATCTGTCTGTCTTCCAGGCGGCTAATGTCCAAAATGGTGTTAACCAGATTCAACATGCGCTTCGTTCCGCGGTCGGCGATGTTCAAAAATCGTTGTTGTTCGAAGGTGAGCGTATCCTGCATCTCGTTCTCCAGTAGCTTGATCGCGCCGGAGATGCTGGTGAGAGGGTTGCGCAAGTCGTGGATTGTCGTGCGTGTCAAATCTTCGCGCATGCGTTCTACCAGGTGTTCGGCGGTCACATCATGGAGCAAAATCAACCGGCCCAGCGCCGTGTCTTGAGCTGTTACGGGGAGATTATACCAGTAAAGGATCCGCGGGAAGACTTCGAATTCTCCCTCAGCGGGTTCCGCGTCCGCGGGTTGCACGCGCCGAAGCTCTTTGATCAGCGTGCGTGCGGCTTCGGGTGCGCGCTGTCGCAGGATGCCCAGAAAATCGAGGGTGGTACGATTGATCCATTCCTGCGGTGCGACCGGCAAGTCCAGGAATGTGAGTGCTGCAGCATTGATGATCGGCACCTTCTGGTTAGCATCGATGAAGATAATACCATCGCTGGAGGACTCGATGAGCGCCTGCAGGCGACTGCGTTCGTCGGTGACGGCTTGGAACAGGCTGGTGTTGGTGATCGCCGTCGCGAGGTGTTGGACCAGCGTGATTTGTAAAGCCTGGTCGTTGGAAGATAGCACACGCGTCTCACGAGCGACCATACCAATCATCCCCATGGTCTGGCCCTGCTGGACCAGGGGCGTACCGATGTACGTGTGTATTCCCCAGCCCTGAAGACGTTCGAACAGTTCAGGCGCTTCGGCCTTCAATCTCACGATCAGTGGTGTTTGCCTGGAAAGGTCTTCGATCAACAGAGGAATGCGCTGTTGCGCGACGTAATCGCGGATCGCCTCCTGGTCCAAGACGGCCTGCAATTGTTCGGTCATCGTCTCCGGGATCCCATGGGTGGCGGCAAGTATGAGTCGTGTGCGTTGTGGATCGAAGAGGCTGATGAAGCCCGCTTCGAATTCCAGCGAATCCAGAATCGAATCCAGCGCCTCGGGAAGGATTGTTTCAAGTTCCAGCGAGCGCCCGGTCGCCTGGGCCAACGAGTACATCATATTGAGGTTCGCCGCGTACTGGCGCACATGGCTGTGTATCTGCGCATTTTCTAGCGCCAGCGCGATGGTGTCCCCCAGAGATTCTGCCAGGACAACATCATCGGCTCTGAAAGCATAGACGCCTTCATGCTCAATGTTCAAGATACCCAGGGTGCGTTGGCCATACCGCAATGGGATGACGATCTGGGAACCGGCTTTTTCATACACGGTTACGCCGGCTGTGTGGGTCTGCGTGTTGTCGACATAGAGCAGTTCGCCAGTGCGGAAGGCGCGTCCAATGTTGCCGTAGTGAGGTCCGATGCTCCATTGCTCGGGAAGAGGAAGCTGCCCTGCGCTGGCCCGCAATGTCAACTTGTCGGTGCTCTTGTCGGGCAAAAGAATCGTGACGACAGGCCAGTTGGTCAGCGCCGCGATTTTGTCCACGGCCACCAACAGGACGGCATCGGGATCGAGCAACGTGCCGATGGTCCGCAGTACTTCGTAGAGCGTCGTCTGGCGTTCGGCCAGCCGCCGCTGATCGTCGTAGATCTGCGCGTTGCGGATCGCCAGGGCCATTTGATCGGCGGCAGCCTGCATCAGCTCCAGATCATCCTGACTAAAATGCCCGACTTCGGGATGCGTGAGCGTCAGGATGCCAAGTTTGCGTGGCCCGCTGAAGATGGGGACGACCAACGCGGAACGGACCGCATAAGGGATGTTCGGTAGCGGGAACCAGCGGGGGTCTTGCTCGGTGTCGGCTACTAGCGCGGCCTGACGGTGGCGCGCCACCCAGCCGGCCAGCCCGATATCCATGACCTGACCGACCAGTTTTTGCCGTTCGGCGCTGCTCACATCGTCGCGGGCGAGGATGCTGGAGGTCACCACGCCGAGTTCGTCCAATACAAACACGCTGCCGCGTTCGGCGCCGGTGATGACGCGGGCGGCTTCCACTGCATTTTTCATAGTGGCTTCCAGGTCAGGACGCTCTACCGTCGCGCGCGCTACCGCGACGAGATTTTCGAAACGTTGTTTTTGGATCAGCAGTTCTTTCTGGTACTGTTCCAGGTTGTCGAGCATGACGTTGACCGTAGCACCGAGTTGGGAGAGTTCGTCTTCGCCTTTCACCGGGACACGGCTGGAAAAATCGCCGGCAATGCCTATGGTGCCGATGTGGCTGACATCGGCGCGAAAGTTGCTTAAGCGTCCAAACACCAGCCGTCCCAACACCCACCACATCGCCGCGTTGAATGCTACGCCCGCAAGCACGATAGCCGCGCCCAGATAGGTTAGAGTCGTTTTGCCCTGTGCGTAGACCACTCTGGCGTTATCAATGCCCAGAATCACAGCCGGGTTTTTGTAAATGTCGTTCAAGATCGCGTAACCGGCGACAGTTTGTTGATCGACCGGTTCGACCAATAAATCGGAAGCGCTCGCCAATAGTTTATCGCGGGCAGCCTGCAGGTGTGGCGCAAGCGCTGGATCTGCTATGCAAGCCACTTCCAGCGACGATTGCGTACTCTTGGCGATCTGCGTGATGAGGTCTTCGTCCACGAAACGCGCCGTAATCAGGGCGCCATGGGGCGGTCCTTCAGAATTGCTGGTGAGGATGGGTTGTGACGCCACGATCAGGGGGCGGTTTCCCATCACCAGAAGTCCTTCTATGCTTTGTTCAGAGCGCGTGGGAGTCAGTAAGAGATCATCAGGGCTGAGTGTCAGAAATGGTTCCGGGATTGGAATGAAGGTTTCGTTGTGGAGATCATACGCATCCGCATACGCGATCTTTCCGGATGTATCGACCAACATGATGATATTGAGGTGGTTGTTGATGTAGGTGGTGTCGTTGTAGTTTGAGTCAATGTAGGCTTGGTCGTGTGTTTCCATGTAGACATAAGTATCATCCCAGGCGGCATAATCTGCGGCAGTAGTTGTAACATCTTCGACGGTTTCGAAGGTCTGATTCACTGCCCGCTGGACGTCGCGGTGTACGATCTGTTCTTCCAGGCCGGAGTAGCTCTTCATCAGCACCTGGCGCATAGGGATGTAGAACAGCAGTACGATAATCGCCGTTGTGGCGATAATACTGCCGATGATTTTTAGGTGCAATGTGGCAAGCTTACCCCGCATAGTCTCCACCCTCACTTGAGTCGTTACCAGGCCATCGTTTCCCGGGATTTACTTGTAACCGGGTTGGGTGTGTAACTGTTCGATGAACGCCAGCATGTTTTCCAGCGGTACATCGCCTTCGACGGCGTGCGCGGGGGCGAAGATATAATCGCCCTCGCGTCCGGCGTCGAGCAGGTGTTGCGTTTCACGGCGCACGTCATCCACCGAACCGTAGGGCAGTGTGCGTTGCGTCGAAAGCCCTCCATGGAAGGTCAGCCGCCCGCGATACTGTTTGAGTAACGCGAATACGTCCATCACTTCCGGCTGGAAGGGGTTGAAGCAGTTAAGACCAATGGCGATCAGATCGTCGAAAAGCTCATCCACGTCTCCGCAGGAGTGAATGAAGATGTATTTGCCTGCGTCATGTACGACAGTATACATCCTTTGCAACACAGGATAGATGAATTTTCGCCACAAACGTGGCCCCATCTGCAGTCCGCACTGTTGCCCCCAGTCGTCCCCGAAGTAAACGGCGTCGATATCATATTCCAACGCTTTTTCAACCTGCGTGATATTGTAATCAGCGATGGCGCTGAACAGCGTCTGGACGAACTGCGGGTGGTCGAGGAAATCCATCATCAGGTTTTCCATACCTCGCAGTGTCCAGGCCCGTTCATACAAACTGAAGCCAATCTGGAAGACGCGGAACCGGTCTTCGTAGCGTGCGATCCGGTCGGGAATGTCCGCGAAAAAGCGTGGATCGTGCGGGTTGGGGAAGGTGTAGCCGGTGAGTGTCGGTTCTGGCAATACCTGCCCTTTGACCGCGCCGATGTCTTTATCGACGCTGCGATCCCATACAACGCCGAACACGTCTTGTACCAGGTCGTTGCCCAAATCGGTGAAGAACCCGATGCCGTTCCCCAAGCCGAGAATGTGGTTGTGCAGGAACGGTTCCAGGTCTTCCTGGCCGAAATGCTGGCGCAGTTTCGCCGCCGCCTCGTGTGTGAAGCCTAGCGACCACGGTACGTAAGGTGGTTGCCGATGTTCCAGCACGGTGCGGATGACGTCGCGTTTGATCATTGTCTTACCAATAATGATGTACCAACTCGCGGATGTACTGGTCGTAAATTCGTTGCGCGTCTGCCATCACTGCGTCCGAGAGCGGCGGCATATCGGCGGCGGCAATGTTCTCCTCGGCCTGCGATGGGCGTTTTGCGCCAGGGATTGCGCACGTTACCGCATCGAACATCAAAATCCAGCGCAGTGCGAACTGTACCAGGCTCATTCCTTCCGGGCAGATAGCTTTGAGTTCTTCCACCGCCTGTAGCGCCACGTCGTAATCTACGCCGGAGAAGGTCTCGCCTTTGTCGAAAGCCTCGCCATCGCGGTTGAACGCCCGGTGATCGTCGGGTGAGAACTGGCTGTCGGGCTTCATCTTGCCGGTGAGCATCCCGGAGGCCAGCGGCACGCGCGCCAGGATACCGACCTTGCGCTTTTGCGCCTGCTCGAAAAACAGGTCGGCGGGCCGGTGGCGGAACATGTTGAAGATGATTTGCACCGTCTTCACGTTCGGGTACTCGATGGCTTTGAGCGCCTCTTCGACTTTTTCGACACTCACGCCGTAGTGCCGCAGCTTCCCGGCGGCGACCAAGTCATCGAGCACACCGAAGACCTCCGGCATGTAGAACACCGGCGTCGGCGGGCAGTGGAGTTGTAGCAGGTCGATGGCATCGGTGTCCAGATTCTTGAGGCTGCGCTCGACGAAAGTAGTGAGATTTTTGCGATTGTAGCCCTCGGCGATGTGCGGGTTCAGACGCCGCCCGGCCTTCGTAGCAATGTATATCTCTTCGCGGCGTTGCTTGCGCAGTTGGCTGATCAACCGCTCGCTGCGCCCGTCGCCGTAGACGTCGGCCGTGTCGAAGAAGTTAACGCCCAAATCGACCGCGCGATGCAACGCTGCCAGACTTTCGCTGTCTTGTACTGCGCCCCATGTCCCGCCAATGGCCCACGCCCCGAAGCTGATGGTCGACACTTCCCACCCGGTTCTGCCTAATTCTCGGTATTGCATGATGACCTCCTGATCTCAAGTTGAGAGTTGCACGTTGAAGGTTGAAAGTTGTATTTCTGGCTGGTCTAGAACCATTATAGAACAACTACACAAAATTGGTAGACACTAGACGGCGGACCATAGATCGAAATTCCCGTCTGCCGACTACTGCTGTTAGAAATCCACTTGTGCTTGCGCGGCGTTCAATGCCGCTTCGGCGGATATTTGACCGTCGCGGATGGCGGTGAAGGCCGCGCCCAATGTTTCTAAGGCTTGCTCAAATCCGATCAGCGTGGGGCTGATTAACACTACGTCCCCGACGGCTGCGCGCGCCGCTTCCGCGACCTCTACGCCGGCGAGTTTTGTGAACTCCCCTGATTCTGCCAACGCCCTGCGCGCGGGCATGTTGAGCGTAGGCATCTGTTCGTTGAGGAACATGATCCACTTCCAACATGCCTCTGGATATCGCGTCTTCGTCGAGATGACGAAACCATTGACCGTCGCCAGAGTAAAAGCGTCACGGTCGCGGGGCAACGGGGCGACGCCCCAGCGCATCTGCCAGCGCACCGGCCAGGTCACGCCGCCCTGGTCCGAAAGCATTCCCATCCACATCCCATACTTGCTCTGGATGACACCGCCATACGGGTAGTACTGGACGGATTCAGGGCCTTGCTTGCGCGAAGGGGCGACGCCGTAGGTGTGGATCAAATTGGCATACCATTGCATGGCTTCGACATTCAGCGGATCGTTAAGGGTGATCGTGGTAGGATTCTGCCAGTTATCGAAAAGCTGCCCGCCGTGTTGGTAGATGAACAATATCGGTTCCATGACGGCGATATCGCTGTCGTGTTGGATAGCATAGCCAAAGACGCCACTGCCTGGATCGGTGACATCCTCCGCCCGTTCGAGAAAATCATTCCACGTCCAGTCGACGGTAGGGTAGAGCGCGAAATATCGGTCGAACAAGTCCTTATTGTAGTACATCAGCAGCATATTGATGTCAGAGGGAATGCCCCAGGTTTTTCCCTCGTATTGGAGTGTTTCGAGCGCGCCGGAATAGAACACCTCTTCATCGAGGTTGTTATCCTGTTCAATCATCGGCGTGAGGTCGAGGATAGCCCCTTGTTGTATCAGTTGCGGCAGCGAGAGTTGGTCCGCCATGAACACGTCGTTTTCGGTAACCTGGCCGGGATTTCGCCAGTTCACCTGGACCAATTCGACGGTGATGTTCGGATAACGCGCGTTGAATTGCTCCGCCAGCGCCGTGTAATGCGCCGCGTCGCGCTCATAATATGGGAACTTGATCGCGGCCGGTTCCAGTGTGGGAATCGGCTGTGTGCAGCCGGTGAATATGATCAGCAAAAGACAAAGCTTTATGCAACGTTGGATGGTTTTAGGGCAAAACATACTGTCCTCTCAAGAATTCGTAATTCACAATTCACATGTCACTTCCCCAAAATCATATCGATCACGCGGTTGGTCGGCGCGGCGGTGTATCCGGTACTGGGGCATTCGCCGCGACCAAGCAGTGTATCCACGACGGTTTGAATGAGCGGCTGTTGGATGTGTGGCGGGTTCTCGATAGACACGGATTCCGTCTCCCCCAGGCTCTCAAGAATCACCGGCTCATTGTCGAATGTCGCGCAACGGATTATGCCAGTCGTCCCCACGATTTCTGTATGATCCACGCGATGCTGCGTCGTGAAGTGCCACGTCCCTGTACCGTGGATGCCGTTCGCGTGCAGCCACGTCGCGCTGACAGCGTCTTCTGCCTCGTAGCACCCACCCTGGTTACTGACGTAGCCCTGCGCCGTCTCGATCGGCCCCAGCAGATACTGGAGCAGATCGAGCATATGCGAACCGAGATCGCAGAAGTAGCCGCACCCGGCGATCTCAGGATCGAGCCGCCAGGGTCTCTCGCCGCTGCAATCCTCTGGCGACGGCGGACGGTAGAGCACCGTGTTCACGTTGCGCACCTCACCGATCGCACCTGCATCCAACCATACCTTGACCTTGAGAAAGCGTGGCAGCATCCGCCGGTAATACGCCACAAACAGTGGCACACCTGCTTGTTCGCACGCCTGAATCATCGCCTGACACTCCGCGTAGGTGCGGGCCATCGGCTTTTCGACGTACACCGGCTTTCCGGCCTGCGCCACCGCCAGCACGTACTCCCGATGCGATGAGGGCGGCGTAGCGATGTACACGGCATCCACCTCCGGATCGTGGATCAGCGCATCGGCGTCATTATACCACTTGGGGACGCCGTGACGCTGCGCGTAGTCCCGCGCCAGGTCACCGTTCCGCCGCATCACCGCGACCAACTGCGAGCCTTGCGCCTTCTGCAGCGCCGGCCCGCTCTTTACCTCCGTTACATTCCCGCAGCCGATGATGCCCCAACGGATTGTGTTTGTTGTCATTTCATACTCCTGATTCAGTAACGAGTAATGGGTAACGAGTAATCAGTTCGCAGGCTACAAAGGATTTCGCAATTCGTCGGGATACGCGACGCCGAATTTTTCGTGTAATCGCTTTAGATCGTGCACTTGTTTGTCTGGAAGTTCGTAGCCAGTATGACACACCATTTGCATTTCGGGCGTATAGCACAGGACCGTCACCCCCGCTATGTCGCCTTCACCGGCAAAGTCCTGGCGCTTGAGAATGCGTCCCTCGGCGTCTCATACCGGAATCCCGTCGCCTTCGGCGTCGAGGCGCATCGCGTGCGCGTCTATCTCCCGCCCCTCTGCATCTTGCAAGACAAAGGCGTAACTATTCAGCCTTGAGGTGGGACGCACTTAACAAAACTACGAACCGTGGTTTTCATATCAGCCTCCATACAATAAACCGCTAATCTCGCTAGTCTACGCGAATCTTCCTGGATTTTCGAAACAATCCGTCAAAATCTGTTCAATCCGTTGACGGCTTTTCATCTTCTTCTGTGGGCTGCGGCTGTTCTTCGACCGTGCTGCCGACAGGTTTTTGCCCTTCTTTCCCGCGCCAGAACATCACGAAGGCGACCAGCCGCACCGCCGTGCCGACGCCCAACGCTACCGGAATACCGATGAAGTTGGACAAGCTCGTGCTAATGAGCGGCGCGCTCATCGCCAGGGCGTTCTGCGCGCTTTGGTCCACCGAGATGAAAGTGGCGCTGTGCTGGGGGGGCACAGTTTTCATCAGCTCATCGAAGAAAACCAGGTTCATCCCGGCCTGGAAAATGCCAGCGATGCCCGCGTAGATGACCAGCATCCACGGCAGCCGTGTGATCGCAGTCAGCGCCGGATAGAGCGCCAGCGCCAACGTCGTGCTCAGCAGGATGAAGCGCGAGCCGCGTTTGTGGTGCTGCTGTGTCCAGATCGTATAGCCGATCAGCAAGACGAAGCTCTGCATAGTAACGATGGCGCTGATCCAGGCGTCGCTCGCTTGCACGATACGCACGTAGTACAGCGTGAACAGCGGCGCGACGAGCGTCGAACCGAAGATGTAGATCAGCCGTTTGGTAGACATCGCCAGGAAAGGGCGTTCGGAAAACACCAGGCGCACATCCTGTTTGAGTTGTTGAAACAGTGGTGTCTTGTCGCCCACCGCCTCTACATTGAGCGGCGGAACCTGCATCCGGCTGGAAAACCGGAAACTGACCAGCCCACCCATCGAGAAGAGCAAAAAAACCACGGCGTAGTTCAAGGGGAAGCTGATCCGGTCGAGGAGTTGCCCGGCGATCATCGTCATCACTGCCGCGGTGATTCCCAGGATCGACCAGCGGCGGCTCATCAGCGTGTAACGGCCTTCCGGCCCGGCGATGGCGTTCATCACTACCGTGAAGGCCACGCTGAGAATGGCTTGCGGGATGCTCGCCAGCGCCCAGATTACGAGCATAGCGATGATCGTCGCCTTCTGCGGCAGGATCAACGCCATCAGGCCGGTGAGCGTATAGGCGGAAAATACGATCAACCGCACACGGCTGTACCACGGCACGATGTTCGAGCGGGTTTGCAGGAACCGCCCGATCACCAGTCCCAGAACCAGCCCGGTGAAGCCCGGCATGGCGCTCAACAACCCCACCTGGAAGTTCGTCCCGCCGAGCCGGGTGAGGAATACCGCCAGGAAGGGGGACGCGCCGCTAACCAATCCCACACCGAGCGCGTCCATTTGGGTATAGAAAAAATTCTGACGCTGCGTGGGCGTCAATCCCGGCGGAGTGGCAAAGATGTTGATTCGACTGAGCAAGCGCCTGATGTTCATACGGCAATCTTACACGAATAACGGTTGTAGTCCAGCCGCATCCGGATCGCGCGCCGCAAACGCCTCGCGCACAAGCTGTCGCACGTGTTCCACTTCCTCTTTTCCCTGGGGGACGATGGTATTGAGCAGCAGACGCGGCGCATGATTCGCCAACCATTGCGCGACGAAAGGGTAGGGGACATCGAGCCGCTTGCAGCCCCAGATGATCATATCCGCCGTGGCGCGCGCCTGATCGAGCTTGCCGAAATGCGTCACTGGCTGTTCGTTGAACGTGCTGCGGTTGACCACGCCCAGACGCGCGCCGTTCTCCAGCGCCTCGACTGCCATCACGGTCTCGCAGGCGTGGCGATAATAGGCTGCGTCTGAAACGTCCATCTGACGCGTTTCAGAGTTGAAGACGGCTTGCGCGGTCGCCCGGCTGAACAGCTTGTACCCCGACTGAAAATCCGGGGCTTCGTCGAACAGCGTGGCGAATTCCAGACGCAGCGGGATGCCGGTCGCGGCGGCGTGATAGTGCAGCGCATCGAGCAGCACACGGTTGGCCAGCGCCTCCAACTCGCCGCGCAAGAACCCCATCGGACGGTGTAGCGAGATACGACGACCTAATACCATCACGCGAGCACTGTCGTCGCCGGTCTGCGCGCGGATGTGGTCGGCGGCGCGCACGAAGTTGAGCAGCTCGTTGGCGAAGTGATCGCCGTCCTGATCCACCACAGCGATGTGCGTCAAATCCGGGTGGCGCAGCAGTACCCGCGCGCCGTGAATCGCGCCCCACAGCTTGCCGCGATTGTCTTCCACGGTGCACAAGGACACGTTATATTCGGCGGACAGTCGCGACGCAACCTCGCCGCCGCAGTCTTCACCATCCACGCTCAAGCAGATAACGGCAGGGTCAGCAACCTGCGCGCAGTACGCGGCGACGGTCTCTTCGAGCAGTACCGCGTCGATACTTTCTGCGCCGTGCGGCAAATAGACAGGGATGACGACGCCCGTGTTGTGTCGTAGCCGGGCGAGCGTCTGATGAAAACTGTAAGGTTCAGGCATATTTGTAAATCCTTCGAACTACGGAGACACAGAGAGCACGGAGAGTCAATGAAAATCTCTGTGCCCTCTGTGTCTCTATGGTGTTATGTCTACTTGTTCGGGTAAGCGATAAAGCCGGTTTTCACGTCGCGTTGAAACCCCGCTTTTTCGTAGAATTGGAATACCTTCTCGTCCTTGCGTCCGGTGAGCAGCATCACTTTGTAGCAGTCGTGCTCCCACGCGACGGCGAGCGCGTGCCGCAACAGCGCCGTCCCTACGCCCTGGCGGCGATACTCCACGTGGGTGACGACATTCTCGATCAACCCATAAGGCCGCGCGCCCCGCGTCAGGTTGGGGATGATGGCCAGGATGCACGACGCGACCGGCGCATCGTCCACTGTAGCGACGAAGCAGCGCAACTTCGGATCGTTGCACAATTCATCCCACACCCGCGCAACCGTCGTCGTATCCGGCAGCGGTTCGTCTGCAGCGTGCATGTGTTCGTAGAGCTTCAGCAGCGCCGGTAATTCGTCTGGTCGTATTGTGCGAATCTGTAGGTTCATTGGCTTTGTATTATGTGGGCGCGTTGGCCGACCACGAATTCGAAATGAATAAACGAAAGGGTGTTTGCTTTGTGCAGGTTTTTCGTCAAGCCAAGACCTGAATTCGTTTATTCGTTTCCTGATTCGTGGTCGGCAAGCTCCATTATTCAACATCCTTCTGTGTCCACGCCCCATCGATCCACCGCCACATTGCGCCCGTCGGATTCTTGTCCTGCAACTCCGGGGGCAGGCGGTGCGGGCGGACGGCGTCGTAGCTGTGTAGTGCGCCGAAGCGCAACAGCGACGCGGGCACGCCGACGGCGGTGAAGCCGGGATGCCCGGTCGCGGGGTAGGGGCCGCCGTGGTTCATCGCCGGGCTGACGGCGACGCCGGTGGGCATCTTGTCGTTGAGCAGCCGCCCGACTTTCGTGCGCAGGATCGGCGCGACCTGATCGTATAGGGCGTCATCGTCGCCGCCGGTGTGACTATACAGGCAGCCGGTGAGGTTGCCTTCCAATGCTTCGGCAATGTTGCACATCTGCGCGACGTCCCGCGCAAAGACGACGAGTGACACGACGCCGAACGCCTCGATTTGCAGCGCGCGCGGTTGCTTGAGGAAGTCGTCGCCGGAGACGCGCAGGAGCGTGTTCGCGTAGCGATAGCTCGGCCCTTCGACTTCGTGCCCGCCGGTGACGAGCTGCGCGCCCGCCGCCTGGAGCTTTTCCACCGCATCGGCAATCGTCCACACGCCGCTCGCGCCCAACAGCACGCCGGGTGGATTCTGGAAATGCTCGTTCACCTTGTCGAAGAATAACTCGCTCTTCTCGTTTTGCAGCAGGACGACGAAACCCGGTTTGGTACAGAATTGCCCCACGCCCATCGAGCACGAGGCGTACAACTCCCCGGCGACGGCGTCCAGCCGCTCTTCCAACGCGCCGGGCAGCACGAAGATCGGGTTGATGCTCGACATTTCCAGGTAGATGGGCTTGCCGGCTTTGTCCGCCGCTTCCTTGAGGCGGACACCCGCGCCGCGACTGCCCGTGAAACCCGTCGCGCCAACCAGCGGATGGCTCACCAACCGGTAGCCCACGTCTGGCTTGACGCGATAGAGCAGTTGCACCAGCGCCGGCGGCATACCGGTCGCCTGGATCGCCTCGAACGCGGCCTCGGTGAGCAGTTTCGTCGCGCCGGGATGCCCGGTGTTGGCCTTGGCGATCACTGGATTGCCCGCCGCAATTGCCGCCGCGAAATCCCCGCCGGCCGCCGAGTTGAACGCAAACGGGAAATTGTTCGGTCCGAAGACGACGACTGGCCCGCCCAATGCTCCGTACATCGAGCGGATGCCGCGCTTCGTGTCGATCGTCGCCAGACACCACGACCGCTCGCGGGCAACGGCAGCGGCCTGGCGTAGTTGGTCCGTCGCGCGCGGCAGTTCCACGTCGCGCAGGCGCGGCGACTTGGGCAGTGCGGTTTCGGCGTGCGCCAGGTCCACCAGCGCCTCAGCGCGCGCTTCGATGGCGTCTGCATAGACTTCGAGGAAGCGCGCGATGGCTTGCGGCGGCAGCGCCCGCAGCGCGACCGCCGCCTCATACCCGGCGTGGATTGCCGCTTCGGCCTCCGCCGCGCTCGATATGGGATACGTTTCCGGCAGCGCCGTCTTCGTCGATGGGTTGATGGCCTCGAACTCGCCCGCCGCATCCGACACACGCCATTCACCATTGATCAAAACTGGTTGTAAAGTCATTGTTCCTCCTAAAGATAAACCACGAACCTTCACGAATGTCTGCATTCGCCCAATCTCAGTAGATCACAAATTGGGTTCATAGTAACCGCTTTAGCGGTCTCTTGGACGGCTGAAGCCCCTACCCAAGTTTCTCATTCTACGGGATTGTGTAGGGCCAACGCGCCCGCATGAATGGCGACGACATCGCCCGGCGTGAGCGTGAAGCTATCCGGCGGGACGAGGCACGTGCCGGTCATCAGGAACGCGCCGTGGGGGAAGTCGAGTTCGCGGAACAGATAAGTCGCCAGTTCCTCGAAGGCGCGCTTCATCTGTGAAGTGCTGGCCTCGCCCTCGTAGACGGTTTCGCCGTTGCGGGCGATTTCGATGCGAATGGGAATGTTGCGCAGTGTGTCAGGTTCGGCGATTTCGATCCCCGGCCCAAGCGCGCACGAACCGTTGTAGACTTTCGCCTGCGGCAGGTAGAGCGGATTCTCGCCCTCGATGCTGCGCGATGAGACGTCGTTCCCCGCGCAGTAGCCGACGATCTCGCCGTGGCGGTTGATGACGAGCGTGAGTTCCGGCTCCGGTACATCCCACGTGCTATCCGGGCGCGCGCGGATCGCGCTGCCTGGCCCGACGACGCGCCAGCCGGCGGCTTTGAAGAACAGCTCGGGCCGCTCAGCCACGTAGACGCGCGTGTAGATGTCGCCGGTCTGCGACTCGGCCTCGCGGGCGTCGCGGCTGCGCAAGTAGGTCACGCCGGCCGCCCAGACTTCCTGCGCCGGTTCGATGGGCGCGAGCAGACCGCCCGTCGCTTCGCCCTCGGTTGGAAGCGCCGCCAGAAACGGCCCGACGGCCTCGCGGGGTAGTTCCAATAATAACCCCAGGTGAAAGCTTGGCGGCAGGTACGCGCCGTCAACCGCCCAACGTGGGCCGTGTGGGGTTGCGTGTCGTGTCAAGTTCATAGTTGTCCCTCCAATCTATGGTATCGGGCATATTATCCTTGCGCTTTGCGAAATCTGCAAATCGAGGTTGCTGTTGTGAGGACTGCGTGGGTGGTTGCCGGTTCGGCAATTGCCGTTTTGGGTTCAGCTAAGCGCGTCCCACCTCAAGGCTGAACAGTTACTCTGCGCGAACCTTTCTCGGAAATTAGCGGAGATTCGCGTGATTCGCGGTTAGAATCCTAACAATTGCCTCCACATCGTACACACACCCGCCCCACGTCCCGCCGCTGATCTGTTGCAGCGCGGCCCACAGGCGGGTGTCGTCCGGCAGACCTGGGTCTGGGGCCAGGTCGGGGTGGGGGGGACGGGCATCGAGCACGCGTGCGCCCTCTTCCGGGGAATAACGCTGTCCGCCGTGGCCTACCAGATTGACGCTGCCGCGCAAATTCACCCGGTCGATGACGATCTCGATCAGGTCGCCCTCCTGCACGCGCCCCAATGAGCCGCCCGCCAGCGCCTCCGGGCCGACGTGACCGATGCACGCGCCCGTGCTCACGCCGCTGAAGCGCGCGTCGGTGATCAGCGCCACTTCCTTGCCCCACGAGATGTGCTTCAACGCCGACGTCACCTGGTACGTCTCCTCCATCCCGCAACCGAGCGGCCCGCGTCCGATGAGCACGATCACGTCGCCGGGCTGCACGGGATTTGCCGTCTGCCCCTTGATTGCCGCAATCGCCGCGCGTTCCGTGGTGAACACCCGCGCCGGGCCAACTTTGCGATACACGCCGTCCGCATCCACCACGCCTGGATCGATCGCCGTGCTCTTGACCACCGCCCCTTCCGGTGCGAGATTTCCCGTGGGAAAGGTGAGTGTGCTGGTGATCCCGCGCGCTTTCGCTTGTTCCGGGGAAAAGATGACCGTGTCAGGGTCGATGCCGTCTTCTGTGAACAACCGCTCACGCAGGCGACGGCGACGTTCCGAGCGCGCCCAGGCCTCCAACGATTCGCCGAGGGGTTGCCCCTGCACGATGAGGACATCGAGTCGCAGCAGACCCAGGTCGCGCAGATGCAGCATCACCTCCGGGACGCCGCCCGCCAGGTAGACGCGCACCGTCGGATGGCCGACCGGGCCGTTGGGCAGCACATCTACCAGCCGGGGCGTGCTGCGATTGATGCGATCCCAATCCGCGACGGTGGGACGCGGCAGCCCGGCGGCGTGGGCAATCGCGGGCAGGTGCAGCAGCAGGTTCGTGCTCCCGCCGAACGCCGCGTAGACGACCATCGCGTTGTGCAGCGCGTCCTCGGTGACGATGTCGCGCATCGTCACGCCGGCCTCCGCCAGCTTCATCAACGCTTCCGCTGAGCGCCGGGCGACGTCGAGCCAGAGTGGTTGCCCCGAAGGAGCCAGCGCCGCATGGACGAGCGCCATCCCCAATGCCTCGCCGACGACCTGGCTGGTCGCCGCCGTGCCGAGGAACTGGCATCCGCCACCCGGAGAGGCGCAGGCGCGGCAACCGAGTACGGTGGCTTCTTCCAGCGTGATCTCGCCCTGGGCGAAGCGTGCGCTGAGCGTCTGTACTTTACCCAGGTCTTCCCCTGCCGTAGGCAGCAGCGTGACGCCGCCGGGTACGAGCACGCATGCGCCGTCGCGTTGGGCGGCCAGCGCCATCATCATCGCGGGCAGGGCCTTGTCACACGCGGCGACGCCCAACACGCCGCGTCGCGTTGGCAGCGAGCGGATAAGGCGGCGTAGCACGATGGCGGCGTCATTGCGGTAGGCCAGGCTGTCCATCATCCCCGGCGTACCCTGCGTGCGCCCGTCGCAGGGATCGGTCAGGTATCCGGCGAACGGAATCGCGCCACGTGCAGCAAATGTCTCGGCGGCGGCGCGCATTAGCCTGTCGGTCTCCCAATGGCCGGAGTGGAGGCCCAGCGCCAGCGGCGTTCCATTCTCCGCGCGCATTCCGCCGGTGATGCCGAGGATGAGGTACTCCGGGCGGCGTAGTTCGGCGGCGGGCCAGCCCATTCCGGCGTCCATCGTCAGCCCGAAGAGATCGCCGCTGGGGGTATTGCGCAAGAAATCAGCGTCCAGTGGGAGCGCACCCTGCGGCCCGGCGGTATGCGTCTGTACATCGTAAAAGCGGCTGTCTACCGCTTCGATGGAAATCGGATACGTGATGCGTTTTGTGTTCATAAATTCTCCAATTCATCTCAACGAATTTACCGGATCGGACGGGAATCCCTCCGTTAGAATCCGTTCAATCCGTTGAGAAAATTCACCGCCGCACGTAAGACCTGTTCCAGCGCCCGGAGCGATTGAAACACATCATCGTTGACGTTCATACCGTGGTTTGCGCCTTCGATGATGGCGAAACGGTGGGTAGGCGTCTCGCCGATCGCCGTGAGAAGGCCGGGATCGTAGAACGAGTCGGCGGCGTGGAAAGCATTGGGCACTGGCCTGTGCTCGAAACCGGCGATCGCTAACGTATCCCAGGTGTACACTGTTCTTGCTTCTTTCTCAACTATAAACAGCAGGTGAATGAGTTATACCCACGATAACGGATAGGTCAACTTGTCAGGCCTTGTTGACTGTAACGGAGACGGTAATATTATCGGAATCTGATTGTGGTTGGCACGCACCATTTATCTGGAGGAGGCACTCTTATGGCACGTTCATCAACTTCGTTTCGGGATAGGATTCGCCGGTTGCCGCGCAACGTGTGGGCGGTGAGTCTGACCAGTTTCTTTATGGATATTTCCAGCGAGATGGTCATCAACATTCTGCCGTTGTTTTTGTCGAATGTGTTGGGCGTCAAGACCAACATCATCGGTTTGATTGAGGGCATCGCCGAAGCGACGGCCAGTATCCTCAAAATCTTCTCCGGCTGGCTGTCGGACAAACTGCGCGCGCGCAAATGGCTGGCGGTGGCCGGCTATGGGATTTCGGCCCTGGCGAAGCCATTCTTCTACATCGCCGACACCTGGGGATTGGTGGCTGGCGTGCGCTGGGCTGACCGAGTCGGCAAGGGCGTGCGTACCGCGCCGCGCGACGCCCTGGTGGCTGACAGTATCGATGAGAAGCAGCGCGGGCTGGCCTTTGGCTTCCATCGTGCTGCTGACACTGCCGGAGCTATGTTGGGGTTGGTTATCGCGTTGGTCGTTGTCTGGCTTGCGCAGCAAAGTTCTGGAGAACTGACACGCGTGACGTTTCAGACGGTGGTGCTCATCAGCCTGATCCCGGCCGCACTGGCTGTGATCGCGCTCGCTGTCGGCACACAGGAAGTGGCAGTGACCAAGGTGCGCGAGTTGCCGCGCATCTCGTTCCGAGGGTTGGGCAAGCCCTTCCTGCTCTTTATGTTGATCGTGGGCCTTTTCGATATTGGTAATTCGTCGGACGCCTTTCTCGTGCTGCGCGCGCAGGAGCGCGGATTGAGCATCACCGGTATTTTGGCGATGCTCGTTACCTTCAATGCCATTTATACGCTCGTAAGCGCGCCGGCGGGCGCTTTCTCCGACAAGGTGGGACGGCGGCGCGTCATCATCGGCGGGTGGCTGGTCTACGCGGCGATCTATCTGGGCTTTGCCGTTGCCGGAAAAGGCTGGCACGTCTGGGTGTTGTATGCCATCTACGGTGTTTACTACGGTCTGGCCTACGGCACGACGAAAGCGATGGTTGCCGACCTTGTGCCAGAGGCGTTACGCGGCACGGCTTACGGAACGTACAACGCTGTATTAGGCATCCTGGATTTCCCAGCGTCGCTCATTGCCGGAATCCTGTGGCAAGGTCTCGGGAGTTGGGGCGGTTTTGGCGCCTCGGCGCCGTTCTTCTTCGGCGCAGCGCTGTCACTGATCGCAGCTGTGTTGATGGCAGTGTGGAAGCCACAGAAACTTACTGCTGCGTGAACCTGATTTTGGGTCAGCAGATTGAGCAGATGAAGCAGATTTCGAGCTGCGAATCACGCCGACCCTTGCAAAAAATGATTCGCGTAGATTGGCGCGATTAGCGGCTTTTTAGGATATGGGAACGACGGGCCGCGAGACGAGGATGCCGTTTTCGCGCTGCACCAGAATGGCAAAGGGGCAGGCGTCGATGTGCAGGCCGATTTCACCGTCGGTGGGATAGCCGTCGAGGTAATCCTTGAGATACCAGGCGTAAGTGTTTCC
>MTKY01047192.1_pt1 | contig 18739 bp, 19 predicted proteins | sample 1042731 | NCBI WGS metagenome assembly MTKY01 (sample SAMN06212206, study PRJNA360538) | anaerobic digester metagenome | biome: Wastewater treatment plant; material: sludge; isolation source: anaerobic digester fed with sludge from wastewater treatment plant | place: Denmark: WWTP Soeholt ... | reverse complement strand
CGCCAGCGCCTCACGCGCTGGCGCTGACTTTCCTCTGCACCGGAGACCGCCTGATGCAGCGCCTCATCGATGCCGCCGAACGTCTCGCTCCAAGCCGACCGGCAACGCCGCCTCCGACGAGGCGGCCACCGCCGCCCTGAATCGGCTCCTGCATGTGTGGGCCCACGCGCCGGCCGAAACAAACCCCGGCCACGACACCATGCTCGACGATCTCAAGGCGACCGTCGCACGGCTCAACGACCCCCTGGCGACGCTCGCCGGCGTCACTCTCGACCGCGCCGCCTGACGCCTGTCGCTCTCGCGCTACAGCCTATCAAACTCGCACTGGCTCGATCTCCGACCATTTCCTTTTCAAAGACGCCCGCCGATTATCCGTCGATCGAAAGGATTCCTCCAATGACGACGATCGACCCCGCCGAGCGCGCCGAACTTGCCGCCGTTCTCACGCGTCTCCGCGCCGCGCGCCTGTTCCTGACCCGTCCGGACGTCGCCATCTGCCGCGCGCACGCGCATATTCCGCACTCGCGCTTCGACATCGATCCAACTGCCGCCAGCCGCTCACTCGCCGCGGCGAAAATTCCATATCGCTCCGTCCCAGAGCTCGCCGGTCTCGACGCCGCCATCACGACGCTTGCGGATTTTCTCGCCAAAGCCGACCGTTCATCGGTCGCCGCCGCCTGATTTTCCGCCGCACGAAAAAATCGCTTGGCGATCACGAAAAGCCAAATAGGATTCCTCACCGACCCCGACATTTGTCCGTCCCGAGGAATCCAATGGGCCAGTCAAAACTCCGTGCCCGCCAGTATGGCGGTCGCCGCATCATAGCTCCGGCGATCTATCAGGACGCCGACATCCTCTGGATCGTGCCGATGGCGCTTGCGCGCCATCTGCGCCAGGCGCCGCTCGCCAACGACCCCGAGTTCCGCGCCGACGCGCAGGCGATCGTCGCCGCCGCCCGTCTCGCGCGCCTGCACAACGAGTTCGCGTTCGCCGCGCCCGACCCCACTTCCGTGCCAAAGATCGGCGACGACAGCCTCTACGCCCGGATCAACCCACAGACGTTCCAGATCATCGAGACCCTGACCGCCGAACAGCGCGCCGGCCTCGTTCCCCTGGTCGACGGCTATCGCTTCGCCCGCCCCAAGGGCGAACAGATCCGCATCGCCGTCCGCGCCGACACGTCGCAAGTCTCCAGCGCGATCCTCGCCGGCGGCGAAGAAGTCGAACAGCTCGACACCCTGATCGCCGCGAAGATTCGCACGATCGGCTCGATCACCATGGTCGCGACCGACCCGCTCCTCCTGCAAATGGCGCTGCTCGCGACGCTCACGCATCTCGCCGGCGGCGTCGTCGACGGTCACAGCGCGCACATCGCGCTGGCGGCCGCTGCGCTGAAACCCTCCGCGCCGATCCTGCCGCGGCCGCGCGCGTCCGATCTCTGGCTCTATCGCCTGCTCACCCAGCGCGAGATCATGGGCTCGGATCTCGGCGTCGATGCGACCAAGCCGCTGCCGCAGCTCATCGTCGCCGTCGATGCCGCCATTCAGCGCAACGCCGACGTCATGCCGGACTATCCGGCGCTGCGCTCGCTCTGCTCGGCGCTCAACCAGCCGATTTCGGCGTTTCGCCTGCGTCCCTTCGACGACAAGCGCGAATGGGAAGTCTACGACGAGGTCGTCGATACGCTCTCGCCGGGCCTCCAGATCGGCTCGCCGGCCGCGCGCAGCGAACTGCCGCTCGACCGTCCCGGTTCATCGGACATTTCCGACCGGCTCGTCGCGCATCTGACGACGCTCGAGCGCCTGGCCGAACGGACCTTCCTCGGCTGCCATACGGCGTCGATCTACGCCGACGGCGACGCGCACTTCCTGATCATCGCTCACGCCGGCGAGTCGGTCGAGATCGTCTCCTGGGTGACGCCCGAACAAACCGCTGCCCGCAAGAGCGGCTGACACCCCCGAAAATCACGATTGCGAGGCTGGATACGACACTCGTACCCGGCCTCGAAGCGATTCGCTGTCACGAACCGCTGAAGCGCGCCCTTCCGTATCTCAGCGATCCACTCCGAGGCACATCAATGAACGTCGCGCGTTATCCTCTCAACACGGCCGGCCGCGACTTCGTCTGCGGCGACCTGCACGGATCGTTCGACATCCTCCTGCAGGCGCTCCGGCAGGCTGGCTTCGATCCAGCGCGCGACCGCCTGTTCTGCGTCGGCGACACCGTCGATCGTGGCCCCGCCTCCGAGCGGGCGCTCGGCTTCCTGCGCACGCCATGGGTCCACGCCGTGCGCGGCAACCACGAGGACATGTTCCTCGACCTTTATGCCGACGGCGAGCCCAATCCTGCGGCGATCGAATACATGACCGGCAACAACGGAATGCAATGGTGGCGCACGCTGGCGGCCGACCGGCGCGCGGACTTCATCGCCGAATTCCGCAAGCTGCCGATCGCCATCGAGATCGAGACCGCGCGTGGGCTCGTCGGCCTCGTCCATGCCGAAGTCCCAGCCGGCCTGACATGGCAGGGCTTCCTCGAACAAGTCGAGCACGGCGATGCGCGAACAATCGAGCACGCGTTGTGGAGCCGCACCCGCGTCTCGCACGCCGACACATCCAGCGTGGCCGGCGTCGGCCGCCTGTTCTGCGGCCACACGCCCGTCGATGGACCGCGCCGCCTCGGGAATGTCTTCTACATTGATTCCGGCGCCGTATTCGGCCTGATGGACCAAGACCCGCGCGCCGGCCGGCTCACGCTCGCCGACATCGCCTGCAGCACAGCTTCGTTTTCCGCGGCGCCGCCCGATCTGCATTTCGACCTGCGCGTAACGCCGTCTACGACCCCGTTTTCCGCTTATCTCACATCCTGAGGACCCTAAACCTTCCTCTGGCGTAACCCCATGAAAGCCCAGACCTATCACGCCATCGGCGATCTTCATGGCCATCTGGCCTCTGCCGAACTTGCCCTCTCCTCCCTCGGATACACGAACTCCGACGGCGTCTGGCGTCATGCTCACGCGACAGCCCTTTTCGTCGGCGATTTCGCCGACCGCGGCCCCGATCCATTCGGCGTCTACGATCTCGTCGCCGCAATGGTCGCGGCCGGTAGCGCGCACGCCGTCATCGGCAACCACGACTTCTCCTTCGCCGCCATCAAAACGGAGAAGCCCGGCAAACCCGGCCGCTTCCTGCGCAGCCGCAGCGAAAAGCATCTCGCGCAGGCGCGCTCGACGCTCGTTCAGGCGGAGCGCGATCCAAATCGCGCCGGCGACATCATCGCCTGGATCCGCCGCACGCCTATCCTGATCGAGACGCCCGACTTCCGGCTCGTGCACGCCTGCCCGCACACGGACGCGCTCGACCGCCTCTCCGATACGCTCACGCCCCTGCGCACGCTCGGCCTCGACGATCATACCTTTGCTTCGCTCGCCGCCTACGAAGGCCTCGGCGACGACCGTTCGCTCCTCCTCAGCGGCCCCGAATACGACCTGCCGCCCGGCCAAAGCTACGTCGATGCGGACGGTCACGAACGCATGCAGGATCGCGTGCGCTGGTGGGAAGACGCCTCATACGCCGGACCCGCGCCCACCTTTTTCGGCCATTACGCCCTGAAGGACGGCCCGCGCGTCTTCGCGCCGTCGAACTCGGTCTGCGTCGACGCCGGCTGCGGCAAGGGCGGACCGCTCGCCGTCTACATCCACCAGACCGGCGCTGCGCTCTCGCACGACAATTTCGTGTTCTTCCCGCAGCTCTGACGAGCCGCGCCCGCTTCACATCGCATCACCTGACGGAGTTTCGCATGTACACGATCCCTCACGTCCCCTCGACCTACTTCCTGCGTCTCCACTGCACAGAGGGCGCCTCCGACAAAATCTACGAGATCGAAATCATCTCGGTCGGCGACCACTGGAAGACGAGCGCGCGCTGGGGCCGCCGCGGCGGCGCGCTACAGAGCGCCGACAAGACCAAGATCGTCGATTTCCACAAGGCAAGCGCCGTCGCCGAGGATCTCGCCCGCCAGAAGACCGCGAAGGGATATCGCGTCGTTTCCGAGCAGGCCGTGCCAAAATCCACCCACTCCGGCACGCCGCCTGCCGCGGCGGCAGATCTTCCGGCAGCACGCCCCATGCCGCGTCCCGCGCCAACACCGAAATCGCCGGAAGCGCCTGCGCCGCAGCTCGCCTCGCCGGCGGCCGCCGGCACGATCGACATGCTGATCGCGAGCGAAGACTATGTCGCGCAGGAGAAATTCTTCGGCGAGCGCCGCATCCTCGTGAAGAAGGGCGACGCCGTCTACGGCTTCAGCCGGCGTCGCACGCCCGTCGAAGTCGTGCCCGCCATCGCCGAGGCCGCGTGCGCCTCAAACGCCTCCTTCGTCCTCGATACCGAAATCATCGGCGACGCGCTCTACGCGTTCGATCTCCTGTCCTTCAACGACGCGGATCTCACGCGCGTGCCGCTCGATTACCGGCTCGCGCGCCTCTTCCTGCTCGGGCTCGAGCTCGGGCCGGCAATCACGACCGTCTACACGGCCGCATCCGCCACGGACAAACGCAAGCTCCACGACGAGGTCCGTTCGCGCGACGGCGAAGGCCTCGTCTTCAAGAAGCGCCACGGCCTCTATGTGCCCGGCCGCCCGGCGGGCGATCCCGGCTGGATCAAATACAAGTTCCACGACATGCTGTCGGCAATCGTCATCGGCCACAACGAACAGCGGTCCGTCGCGCTCGGTCTCATCGACGACGCGACCGGCGCGCAGATCCCGGTCGGCAACGTCACGATTCCCGTCAATCACGAAGTGCCGCCGCTCGGCGCGGTCGTCGAGGTTCGCTACCTGTTCGCCTACGACAATGGCTCGCTGTACGAGCCGGTTTATCTGGGCCCCCGCAACGACATCTGCACCGACGAGTGCTTCGCCAGCCAGCGCAAATTCAAGCCGCCGGTGGCCGCCTGACGGCGTCTCGTATCCCACAATCCCGGATCCTGCAGATAGCCGATGCTCGACGCCGTCACCCATTCGATCGCCGCGCTCGATCTGCGCTCCTACGACAGGATCGTCGTCGCCCTTTCCGGCGGCAAGGATTCGATCGCTTCAACCCTTGCTCTGATCGAGGCCGGCGCGCAAACACGGCAACTTCTGTTCTTCCACCACCTCGTTGACGGTCGCGAGGGCTCCTCCCTCATGGATTGGCCCTCGACCGAGGCCTATGTCGAAGCCTTCGTCGATCACATCGGCGGCGACCTCTGGTGGACCTGGCGCGAGGGCGGCTTCGAGCAGGAGATGCTGCGCAACGGCACGCCGACCGGCGCCGTCAATTACGAACGCGACGGCGTCGTGCACCATCTTCCCGGCGCCGCCAATGCGCCCGCTGGCGTACGCATGAAGTTTCCGCAAGTTGCAGCCGATTTATCCGTCAGATGGTGCAGTGCAACATTGAAAATTGATGTAGCGGACCGTGTCCTGCGCAACGACATTTCGTTCGCCAATTCACGAACGTTGTTCATCACCGGCGAACGCGGCGAGGAAAGTCCCAACAGGGCGCGCTACTCCTTTTTCGAACCGCATCGAGCTGACCGTCGCGCTGGAAAATCGCGGAGACATATCGACCATCTTCGCCCCGTCCTGCATTGGAAAGAGACCGAAGTCTGGGCGATCATGAAGCGTCACGGCATCGTCCCCCACCCCGCCTACATCGCGGGCTTTGGGCGCCTTTCCTGCCGCAACTGCATCTTCGCGTCCGACGCCCAATGGGCGACGCTCGCCAAACACGATCCCGACGGATTTGAGCAGATCGCCACGTACGAGCGCGTCTTCGACCGCACGATCCACCGCAAGGACGACGTCGTCACGCGCGCGCGTCGGGCAAAGTCCTTCATCGCCGCAACAGACCACCGAATGATGCAGGCTCTCGCGCCGTCCTTCGATGGTCCAATCGCCGTCAATCCCGAAGCCTGGGACATGCCTGCCGGCGCATTCGTTGGCCATACCGGCCCCTCCTGACGAACGACAACGCCATTGTACAACACGAAAGTCTATGCGACTCGAATCGCCCAACATCGCCGATCTTGAGCAAAGACGATGCGATTCCCGTCATAAGTTTATGCGACCGCGACTGATTGCATCGAAGCTAGTGCGACTCTTTTCGGGTGCCTCGTGACCCCGCTGATTGACATAATGAAACAAAAACAGTGGATTATTCTGAACATTTCCGAGCTCAGACCCCAAAAGCCATCAAAAACGCCGACATGGCAACGGCCCCGTGGTCAAAGCCCATAGTCGCCGCCGTGGCCCTCGTTCCGTAACCAAGTTCCTGCTGTGAAAATACTCGCATCCCAATTCGACCAGCGACCAATCGGCCCAACCCATGGCTCATTCAGCGGGCGCGCAAACCTCGCCACCCCATCCGGATCGCAGAGCTACGAATCTGCGCTCGAAGGCGAACTCATCGAACAGATTGCGTTCTGTCCGGCGCTCAAAGACCTGATCACTCAGCCCGTGATCCGCTACACCAGGAACGGCGTAGAGCGCCGCTATACGCCAGACGTTCTCGCCGATTTCGGTGGCCGCCAACCAAGGCGGTTCGTCATCGAGGTCAAACGTGAAGAGGAGCTGCACGCCGCTGACTCCCGTCTCGCCGAAAAGCTGGAGATCGGACGGATCTGGTGCGCTCGGAACGGCGCACGATTCAGAATCATGACGGAGCGCGACATCCGAACGCCCCTGCTTGCCAACGCCCGCCTCCTGGCCCCGCAGATGCGGCGCGCGGTCGACCCTGGCGTTTTCGCGATCGTCTCCCAAGCGATTGCCGCCGGTGCACTGACCATTTCTCAATGCATCGTCCGATTGGCCGAAAACGGCCTTCCTGCGCCCAAGGCCAAGGCCGAGCTCGAAATCATGATCGCGCAACGTCTCGTCGCCTGTGATCTCGAATCCCCGGTCACCGAAGCATCGCTCATCTGCCGCCGCCGGGCCGGGGAGACCGACCCCGCTCTCAGAAAGATTCTACGGGCAGCCAAGTAAAGGAGACCCAGTTACGGCTGCCTTCAAGATTCGACTCGAACATAGAGTGAACACATTGTAAAATCATCGCTCAGGGAGCGGTCGCCATGCCAGTTATCCACACCCGCCCGGGCGCGAAGATCGCTTACAACGGCGAAGAAGTGAAGGTCGTCACTGCCAAGGGTTTCGACGCCCTGATCGTGCAGACCAAAGGCGGCGCCTACCTCGAAGCACCGATCTCGGCGCTTTTGGACGAGCACAAAAAGCATCCCAAGCCCGTGGGCGCCGCGGACCCGATCCGCGCCGCCAAGGCTCCAGCCTACATCGAGGCTCTGAAGCCGGTCCTTGAACCGCAAGGCCGAACGCGGGCGGCCGTAGCAGCCTGCGCCGCGAAGCTCGGCATTACCGTCTCCTCCGCCTACCGGGCGCTCGCCCGGCATGACCTTTCGGGCAAAGCGGCCGACCTGCCGCCGCCGACCCGCAATGGCGGGCGCGGCAAGTCTCGGCTCCCAGCTGGCGCTGAAACGATCGTCCAGGCGCAGATCAAACAGACGCTGCTGACGCGGCGTAATTATCCGGTCAAAAAATTTCGCACCGAAACCAAACTGGCGCTAAAGAAAGCCGGCTTCGCTGTCTCCGAAACGACGCTGCGCAATCGCGTCGCCGCGATTCCCGATTACGAATGGACCAAGTCACGCTCCGGCTATTCCAAGGCGCGCGGATTGCATGGCCACGCCGGCCATCACCCGGAGGTCAAAAGTCCGCTCGAGCGTGTCCAGATCGACCATTGGCGCACCGACATCGACATCCTCGATGACGATCGGCTCACCATCATCGGGCGCCCGTGGGCGACGATCGCCATCGACCTCCACACGCTCACGATCCTCGGCATGCACGTCGGCCTCGACTCTCCGAGCGTCACGACCGTCGCCATGTGCATGATCAACGCCATGACGCGAAAAGAGCCGATGCTGCAGAGGCTCGGCATCGAAGCCGACATGCCGAACTCCGGCAAGCCGAAGATGCTCGTCATGGACAATGCCGGAGAATTCCGCGGCAATGCGGTCGACATGTCCTGCAAGCATTTCGGCATTCATCCGCTGTTTCGACCGGTTGCCGCACCCCAATACGGCCAGTACATCGAACGCTTCAACCGGACGCTCGCCGACGCATTCAAGGAACTTGCCGGCGCAACAGGATCGAACCCAGCTGAACGCGAAGAATTCCGGCCGGAAAAGACGGCCGCCTACACGCTCGAAGACCTGACCAAGGAAATGTGGATGCTGGTCGACGACTATCATCACTTCAAGCACCAAGGCCTCGGCGGCGCGCGCCCGATCGAGAAGTGGAAGAACTTCTATTTCGCCCCGGACGGCACACAGCGGCACGAGCTACCGGCTATCTACGTCGATGACGACGACCTCCGGATCAATTGGTATCCGCTCACATACCGGTCGCTGCAATCCTACGGCATCCTTATCGACTATCTCGAATATTACTCCGAAGCGATCGAGCACCTGGTGCGGAATCGCAAGGACCACGGCCGCGTCGCCGTGCGCCGCGACCCTTTTGATGTCCGCCGCATCTTCCTGCTGCACCCGAAGCGGAACGAATGGATCACAGTGCCGACACGGCACCTGTCGTTTCCGCTCGCCAGCCTTTTCGAATTGCAGCAGGCCAAACGGGAAGCGCGGGCCGCCAAGGTCGATCCCAGCCCTGCCGACCTTGCCGAGCGGATCGAACGGCGGCGCGCGCACGCCGAGCAAGCCATCAAGAAGACGCGCACCGCAGCCCGCGAAGAGGCGCGGCGTGCTCATCACCAACGCATGCGCAAGCCTGCAGCCAAATCGCCCGACGCGCCAACCAGTATTCACATCGTCGAACCTCCGACAACCAATCCGCCGAAGGTCGTGCCCTTCGCCCCAAAGCCTGCCGCTGTATCCACGCAGCGAGCCAGCAACCAAGATTTTGCGACCCTTCTGTCGTCCGTTACGGACGACGATATCGAGGCGGAATTCGATGACATCTGAACCCAATTACGTCCATGTGCACGAAAGCATCCGGCCGTTCCTCGAAATCGAGGGACGCCGCCGGCTCCACGATTGCTGGGACCGCATATGGGTGCCGACGCCTTCGACGAAGGAAGCGTTCATCGCGCTTTCCGACTGCATGAACGCGCCCTCGTCGACCAAGCCGCGCGGTCTCGTCATCACCGGCGATTCCGACAGCGGCAAGAGCCGGACCCTGGCCGCGTTCCGCGACCGACACAAGCCCGACATCGTGCCCGGCGCCGAATACGCGGAATTTCCGGTAGTCCTAATCCAAGCGCCGGACAAACCAAGCCGTACTGCAGTCTTCAAGAGCATCCTGGCCGAACTCGGCCACCCGATCCTTTACAACGCCTCGGAAGACGATCTGCGCCGGCACACTGTCAACATGATCCGCGGCTGCCGGGTCGGCGCGGTGATGATCGACGAGTTCCACGACATCTCGCGCGAGCGCATGAGCAATCAGCTCGTAGAGTTCCTGCGCTTCATCAAGAGTTTGATCAATGAAACGGGCCGGCCCTTCGTCGTTGCTGGCGTGCCGGCCGTCCTCGACATCATCGCGAGCGAGAAACAAATGGCCGGTCGGTTCGAAACCGTGGTCGAACTGCGTCCCTTCACGCGGCCCGAGTTCGCCAAAATCCTGCTTTCGTTCGAAAAAGTGCTCCCCTTGCGCAACCCTTCAAACCTTCGCGATCCAAACAACGCCCAGATTGCCCACGAACTCTTCGCGCGTTCAGGCGGCCTAATCGGCCGGCTCTCGACCCTCCTCCACGATGGCTGCCGAATCGCCATCGAAAGCAAGGAAGAGCGCCTGACGCCGGACATCGTGCGCGCCATCCCGGAACGCGCGATCGAAGCCGCGCGCCGGCGAGCGGCGGGATAGCGCCGCTCGCATGCGGTTCGGCGCCGAGATCTGGACATCGGCGCCGTGGCCTTACAGGCCGCAGCCGCTGTCGGACGAACTCCTCAGCTCCTACCTGATCCGAACGGCGCACGGCCTCTCCATGCGGCCGGTCACGTTCACGAACGCTGTCTGGGGCTCGCGCGACCTCCTGTTCGGACAGGACATCGACAACTACGCGCCCACAGCAGTCGTCGATCGTCTTGCCACCGGCATCGGACTCCATCTCGCCGCCGTCACCGCCATGACGTTCGCACCTTGGCGCGACGCGCTCGACATCGGCGGTCAAGCAACCGGCCGCAAGCCATGGATTCTGCCGGTCAGCATTATATCGAACGACCGTCGCAGGCCGGGCTTACAATTCTGCCCGGCCTGCCTCGCAACCGATCCCAAGCCCTATCTGCGGCGCACATGGCGGCTTGCATTCGCCACCGTCTGCACGACTCACGACATCGAACTCTGCGATAGCTGTCCGCATTGCGGAAGCACGCTGCAGCCACATCGTTCGCCCTCGCTGCGCACCTGCTACGCATGCGGCGGCGATCTCGCCGGCGCGGGAAATCAGGCGTCCCGACGCATCGTCGCGCAGACCCGGGCCTTTGAGCGGACGCTGCGCGACGGATGGACCGAATTCGCCGGACGACCGGTCTACGCCCACCTCTATTTCCGTATCGTACGCCAGATCGCCGCGATCCTGGTCAACGGCAAGCGCGCCGAAAAACTCCGCCAAGGAGTCGCCACCACACTTGGTGGCGACGACACGCCGTTCGAGAAGCCGAACGCGCGGCAGCCCGTGGAGTACCTCCACGTCGACGAACGCCGTCGACTGTTCGACCTTGTCGCTCGCCTCCTCGACGATTTCCCCGAGCGGTTCGTCGGCATCTGCGCACAAGCAGGCATCTGGCGCTCGCACATCGTCAAGGACATGGGCGATGTGCCGTTCGTATTCGATGAGGCGCTGCACCTACTCGACCGAACGCCGTACTATCCAACCGACCGCGAGGTATCGGCGGCAGCGGAATATCTCAGGCGCACGAAAGGCATTGCGACCTACCGCGACCTCAAGACGCTCTGCGGTGAGAGTCGAGCCGCGATTTACAAATACATGGATTACGAGCGCGAGCAGACGGCGCCGTCGAAATGGCGCCTCGAAGCCCTCGCCGCGCTGCGAACCGCCAAATCCTGATTCGATCTGGCACCCCCATTTTCGACCGAAGCGGAACGCAAAGACTTCCTGCGAGCACGTCCTCGCATCACACTTCAATCAAACGCACTCAACGCACTTATGAAGGAAGCCCCAATGGCGCTCGCCGATCACCTAACGCAGCGGCCGGCACAAACGGACGTGCCGATCAACATCACAACACGACGTCCGTCCGGCCCGCAGACGGCCGCAAATCGGCTTGAGGCAGATCTCGTAACGGCGTTGAGCTTCTCGCCCTACGTCCTCGATATTGTCACCCGCCCCGTCCTCGCAGAAACAATCGACGGTCGCGACCTCGTGCTCGTTCCCGCCGTTCTCGTCCACGTCTACGGCAGTCGCACCGCTCCCCTCTACTGGTTCTTCGATATCGATCGGGCCCCAGGTTCGGACCTTACCTATGCGGTTGTACCGGCCGCCGATCGTGCAGCGGCAGCCTGGCGCGCCAAGCACGCGACAACGCATCCGTTTTCAGCCGACAGCCGGATCATCTCAGAACGAGAAATCCGCACGCCATATACCGAAAACGCCACGCGCCTGATCGCGCGCCTCAGAGCCTATGATGATGATGATCCCGCGCTCGCCGCGGCAATCCAGTTTGTCACGGACGCGCCCCGGTCCGTCCAAGAACTCGTCTCCTGTCTGCAGGAGCAGGGCTTCTCGCCAGATAAGGCCCGCGAGACCGTCGAAATCATCGCCGTAAACGGTTTTGCCGACTGCGACTTCTCGCAACCGTTTGCCGACGCTACTATCTTGTCGAAGCCTCGCAGAAGCTTCGATCCGCGCCCGGAACACGATCCGTTCTTTTCGCAATTCGCTCGCGTCAAATAAACCCGTCTCTATGGGGCTCTGTCCGCAAGAACGGCTTCGATCGAACGCTTGAGCTGCTCGCGATAATGCACCGCGCCCTCCGCGCGTTTGTCGTCTTCGCCGTACAATTCCCATAACTTACGCGAACGAGTTAGTCCAAGTAGGTGGTGGCGAGCACGCCACCCCATCCATTCAGGCGGCACGCGGGCGGTGCGCCAATGCAGACCTACAACGGCTGCGAATTGCTTCAGACTCTCGATTTCTGAAACGCCAAACGCCTGCAAATCACGCCGCGCAATTACGCCCAGCGACCGCCGGTCGGCGCTCACCGTTCCGCCGTCCACGATCACGACATGCCCCCTGTTCGTCGAAAGCGCGACGAGCAGAACGTCTAGGCCCGACGAGCCGGACCCGCCAATCCGTTGGGTCGCTGACGATTCGCCCCCGGCGACACCGCCGATGGTCAGATGCCAATCCTCTTGCGCTTGCTCCAGCGACTGCAGAGCAAGCAGCGTCAGTTTCATCTGTCGGTGCGGACTATCCGAAAGCGGCGCACCACCGTTCACTTCCGGATCGTCGCTCGACGCGATGCGGACATGGCGAACTTCTTGCACTCCTCCAAGCACGCGGTCGGCCGTCGAGCCCCACGCCTCCTCGGCCGGGTCGTCGATAACGGTCAAGGACGCAGGAAGAACCGGCGCGCCCCGCGGAAGCCGGACGAACAATATCGGGGTCGCAGTCGATATGAAGGCAGCGCTCTTGGACTCGACCGTCACTGGCGGCCGAATGAGGCTCGGCGCAAGGCCCGTCTGCAGTACGACTTTCCTCGCCCGCCCGATCCTGATCCGCGACCGGGCTGGCGGCGCATCGGTAGCGTGCTCCGACGACGGATAGCTCACCTCCACGGTCGAAAATTTCGGCGCCAGTTCTATTTCGCCGACCCGGAGCGCGACGCGCCTCTTGCCGGCACCCGCCTCGTCGAACCACCGCTCGTGGAACGACATGTTGGTCGCCCCACCAAACGGATAAAACGGCAGCGCCACCCTAACGCCATTCGGATTTCCCCATCCCGGCGCCGTCGTCAGGGACTGAGAGACCATATGGTGGGCTTCCCTGAACCGATCATCGGTCAGCAACATGCCGATCAGCAGTGCCTCGCGATCGGACAGTTCCTTGTAGGCGTGAACATGCACCGTGTCCGCGTCGATGCGACCGCTTTTGTTCCTGTCGTACAGGATGCGGTCCCGGACAAGCGACGGATTCCTCAGGGCGTCTGCGACCTGGACTAAAAACTCGGAACTCGCGCCCCAGAGCCCCCTGAAGAGCTCCCAGGCCGGCACCGCAAGCGTCGGAATCTTTTCACCCCTATTCTCCGGCTCGATCACGGTCACGATATAGAACGAAGTGCCCGACAATCCCGCGGCAAACATCGCATTGGTCGCATCACGCGCCGCAAGCCCAAGTGCAGCTTCCCGTCGAAATTCAAGGCCCCGAACCGTGAGAGCCGGCGCGCCCGGACGGTCAAACCGGTCGCCAACACGCTCGCGCGAGCGCCAACGTGAACCGATCGAAAAATCAATGAGCTGGCCAATTCCAAGCCAGTATCGTCGAATCTCGGGCGGGTCCGCCGGCGCATAGCGCTCATTCAAGGTCGAGAAAAGAATTTCGATCTCGACTTCTTGCGCGTTGCCCGATGGCGGCCGAAGCCGCCCAAAGCCAACCACTTCCAACAAATCAGGGTCGCTCTCAAGAGAGCCATAAGCTAAGTCCGGCATGTCGACGGATTGACACAACGGAGTAAACGGACCGTCGCCCTGGTCCCTACGCCTCCACGGAACACCCCGAGCGATATTTGAAAGCGGCGACCAGCAGGAGGCTTTCCGCACCGGTTGCACTTACGTACGGTAATATTTCATTTAGGATTTGAGCATGGCATCCACAGTTCGCCAGCGCCGCCGAGGTTGGCAGTCCGACTTCCGCTCGTTCTTTCCGTTAACCTTAGGTGGCGACCAGACGAGCTGGCGCCGCTCGAAAGCGCCAATCACATCCATGATTGCGGCATGGGCCCTAGCGGCAAGCGCTGGTGCCACATTTGCCGAAAGCGGATGCAGCTCGCGCGGCGGTCCGGGCTATCGGCTCGCCAACGGAAAATGCGTCAGCTGGGCGCAGCACGAGAGACACAAGACGATCGGCTACTTCCCGGCCGGCGCGGCCTGTGAGCACCCAGCGGGCTGCACCCTCGAAACTGGCGCCGGCGTGAAGCGGCTCCAGCACGGCGAGGTCAAAGCCGCGCAATGAGACGATTCGTGCTCCTCCTCGTCGCGCTGCTGTCGGCCGGCACCGTGCGCGCCGATTCCACGGTCGAAATCCACTTCTCGCCGGTCGAGAACCTCGAAAAGATCGACATCGGCCTCATCAGCCGCGCCACGACCACCATCGACATGGCCGCGTACGTCCTCAGCGACTGGGCCGTCATCGACGCGCTAGGCGCCGCCGAACAGCGCGGCGTCGCCGTGCGTATCCTGCTCGACGCCTCGCAACACCATGCGTACGAGAAGCTCACCAACCTCGCGGATAACATCCGCGTCAAGCGGTCGAACGTGTTCATGCATCTCAAATCGTACGCGATCGACGGCGAACTTCTGCGCGCCGGCGCGGCGAACCTCAGCGCGAGCGGCCTGAAACATCAGGACAACGAACTGCTCATCATCAAAGATCCGACCGCGGTGCAAGCGTTCAGCGCTCGGTTCGAGGCCATGTGGACCAATGCCAAGCCGATTTACGAGCACGACCGCGCGGTATCCGGCATGGAGCCGAAATGACGGCTCTCCCGCGACCGCCGAAGAACGCATTATCGGCTCGCCTCTTCGGCGCCGCGAACGACAATCCCGGACGCCGCCGCGCTGCCAAACCGCTCACGCCGGCCGTGCGCCGGAACCTCGTCATCACGGCGGTCGCCATCGCCATGAGCCTTCTTGCGATCGCTGGCACCCTCCTCCTGCGGATGCAATAAGTTCGCTCCTACGCGCCCTAACGACGGGCAACGTCCCACGATTCGGAGCTACGATGTCCGCCGAGACCAAGCCTGGCACGATCACGGTCTCGGACATGCTCGCTCGCGGCGTCGATGCAGTGGACGCCACCTGCCGCTATTGCGGCCACGCATGGAACGCGCCGATCGCCTTCCTGCCAGAGCGCACCACGCTTGAAAACGTCGGCCAGTTGCTCGTCTGTTCGACCTGCAGTCGAGGCGACATCGACGTCGAACCACAATGGCCGGACCCTGGCCCCATCCACTGACGACGACGTCGAGGCATTTGTCCGTAGCCAACGAAATTCCTGACGCAATCTCGCGCACATTGCCGACGCGCACCTCGATATGACGTGACGCGCGGCCCTCATGACAGCACATAACGTCCGCGCCGCCGCGAGCCCGCAAAGGCGATCCGGCCTGCGGCCTTGAGAGCTGCAATGTCGCGCTTGGCCGTCTTCTCCGACACAGTGAATCTGATCGCTATCGCTCGGGCCCCAACGCGCTTGCCGTCTGCGACGGCCGAGACAAACCAACGCTGGCGCGCGTTAAGATCAGGGTCATTATCAGGGTCGCGATCAGGGACGTGACCAGGGACATCAGGGCGCAGCCCGGTGGCGACTCTCGTTCTGGCGCCGTCCGCCGCGCCGCCGCGCATCGCCATAAATGCGTCCAGAAGATCGATGCGCCGGCTCGCCGCCAGCAGCGTTTCGAGAGCGCCGTCTGAATGTCGGAGAATCCGCACGAGATGCGCGCCGCTCGGGCCGGAGACCCCGGACAGCCAGTTTTTCACGGCGCGCTCGCTGGCCCCCGTCCAGCGCATTACCGTCTTGATCGCCCTGTGGCTCTCGCCCAGTTCGCCGCGCAGCGCGAAGGCAATCACATCGGCGTACTCGGTCGCCGGCAAAACTCTGCCCTTCTTCGGCAACATGATTCCGAGCCCCTCGGCTAAACTTCCCGCACCAGAAAGTCTCGCGCAGGCCGATTGGCAGGGCGTTCGATGGGGCCGAACGACGAAATCAGACGCGACGATGAGCGGCTGCCGCCAATCCGGGCCGCCGAATACGTCCGCATGTCGACCGAGCACCAGCGCTATTCGACGGAAAACCAGTCGGACGCCATCCGCGCCTACGCCGCACGACGAAATCTCGAAATCGTTCGCACCTACGCCGACGCCGGCAAGAGCGGCCTCAACATCGATGGCCGCGAAGGCCTGCGCGCGCTCATCTCCGACGTCGTCGGCGGCAGGGCCGACTTTAGTGTCGTCCTTGCCTACGACATCAGCCGCTGGGGACGCTTCCAGGACGCCGACGAGAGCGCCTATTACGAATACCAATGCAGGCGCGCCGGTGTGCGCGTCGAATATTGCGCCGAGCCGTTCGAAAACGACGGCAGCATGGGCTCCGACATCCAGAAAATGCTCAAGCGCAAGATGGCCGGCGAATATTCGCGCGAACTGTCGGTCAAGGTGTTCGCCGGCCAGTGCCGGCTGATCGAACTCGGGTTTCGCCAAGGCGGTCCGGCCGGCTTCGGCCTCAGGCGGCAGCTCGTCGATGAAAAGCGCGAGCGCAAGGCGCTGCTCGGCCGGCTCGAGCACAAGAGCATCCAGACGGACCGCGTCGTCCTCGTGCCCGGACCGCCTGAAGAGGTCGCCATCGTCGGCGAAATCTACCGGCGCTTCGTCGAGGAAGGCCGCAGCGAAGCCGAAATCGCCGCGGCGCTCAACGCGCAAGGCGTCCTCACCGATCTAGGCCGGCCGTGGACACGCGGCGCCGTCCACCAGGTGCTGATCAATGAAAAATACATCGGCAACAATGTCTGGAATCGAGGGTCGTTCAAACTCAAGCAGAAACGAGTCCGCAACGAGCCGGACATGTGGATCCGCGCCGACAGGGCATTCGAACCGATCGTCAGCCGGCTCATATTCGACGCGGCCCAAACGATCATCCGGGCGCGGTCGTGGCGGATGTCGGACACCGAGATGCTCGATGTCCTGCGCAACCTGCTCGCCCGAAACGGCTTCCTCTCCGGCCTCGTCATCGACGAGACCGACGGATGTCCGTCGAGCAGCGCCTACCGCAGCCGGTTCGGCAGCCTGCTGCGCACCTATTCGCTGATCGGCTACCGGCCCTACCGTGACTACGCCTACGTCGACAGAAATCGCCGTGCGCGCGACCTCCACCCCGCAGTCGCCGCCGAGACCATCGCCGGCCTCAAGGCCGCCGGCGCCCGGGTCGAAATCTCCCCCGATAGCGGTCTCCTCCTCATCAACGATGAGGTGACGGCGGCGCTGGCGCTCAGCCGGGCCCGCGAAACCGGCGCCGGGGCGCAGCGGTGGGTCATCCGGCTCGATGGCGCGCACCCGGCGGACATCACGATCGCGGCCCGCCTCGAGCCGGGCGAGCAAAGAGCCCGCGACTATTATCTGCTGCCCGGCCTCGACGTGGAGCGCGTTCGGCTCCGGCTTTCCGAACGGAACGAGGCGGGCCTCGACGCCTACCGGTTCGAGGACTTGCAGGCGCTCTACGAGCTCATGCGGCGCGTGGCGCTAAGGGAGGTCGCATGACGGCGCGCCTGCACGTCGCCGATGAACAAGACATCCGGTCGATACGACTCGACCGCATCCGGATCGCCAATCCGCGGGTTCGCAATCGGAAAATCTTCGCCGGCATCGTCGAGAGCATCGCCACGGTCGGGCTCAAGCGCCCGATCACCGTCACGGAAACCGGCGCGGATCGGGATGGCCCGAAATACGACCTTGTTTGCGGCCAGGGACGGATCGAAGCGTTCCAGGCGCTCGGCGAAACGGAAATCCCGGCGCTCGTCGTATCGGCGTCCGAAGCCGACCGCTACCTGATGAGCCTCGTCGAAAATCTCGCGCGGCGGCAGCATTCGAACCGCGACCTCCTGCAGGCGGTGCGCGTCCTGGAAGATCGCGGTTACGATCCCGAGGCGATCGCCGCCAAGACCGGTCTCGTGCCGAGCTATATTTCGGGCATCCTGCAATTGCTCAAGGCTGGCGAAGAACGCCTGATCGCCGCCGTCGAACAAGGCTGGCTGCCGATCACGCTCGCGACCGACATCGCCAGAGCAGGCGAGTCCGACACCCAGGTTGCCATGATGGAGGCCTACGAAACCGGCCTCCTGCGCGGCGAGCAACTGATGAAAGTCCGGCTGCTGATCGACCGCCGTCGCGCCTTCGGCAAGGGCTACGGCGGATGGCGCCGCAAGCCGGGGCAGAAGATGACCGCCGCCAAGCTCGCCAAGACGTTCCAGACAGAGGTGCGCCGCCAGCAGCTCGCGATCGCCAAGACCAACGCCGCCGAACAGCGGCTCCTGTTCGTCGTCACGGCGCTGCGCCGCATGCTCGCCGACGAGCATTTTCGGACCTTGATGCGCGCCGAACACATCGGCGACATGCCGAAGCCCCTCGCCGATCGGATCGCTGGAGAAGGACGGACGTGACCCGGCGCGCCTTCCAGAAGCGCACGAAAACGATCGTAATCGAACGCATATTGCCGACGCGCGCCGTCTCGAAGGAAGTCCGCAACACTCCCAAGTATCAGTCGATCGTTGCCTCGATCCGCGAGGTCGGCGTCATTGAGGCGCTCGCCGTCCATCCTGATCGGTCGACGACCGGCGGTGACGAAGTCTACATTCTGCTCGACGGCCACCTGCGCCTCGAAGCGCTCAAGGAGCTCGGCGCGACCGAGGCGATCTGCTTGGTTTCAACCGACGACGAGGGATTC
>MTKY01051301.1_pt1 | contig 18766 bp, 13 predicted proteins | sample 1042731 | NCBI WGS metagenome assembly MTKY01 (sample SAMN06212206, study PRJNA360538) | anaerobic digester metagenome | biome: Wastewater treatment plant; material: sludge; isolation source: anaerobic digester fed with sludge from wastewater treatment plant | place: Denmark: WWTP Soeholt ... | reverse complement strand
ACGGGCATCCGCCGGCGACGGGCGATCCCGTCCTGGCGCCCACCGTGGCGGATATCGTGCCCACCATGACGCGCGCGGCGACCTCGGCGGACACGACCCCGAACGGCTCGATGACCGACCACTCGCGCAGCTCGAGCCCGGCGGCGGTGGCGCGCTCGCGTAGCCGCGACCGCGCCACCGCCGCCTCCGCGAGCTCTTGGGCCTGCACTTGCAACGCCGACCCCATGGAATCCAGGTGCGTTGCGGTGGTGACGCAGAGGGTCACGAGCGGTGTGCCTGGGTGGAGTTCGGCCGCACCGGCGGCCAGTGCCGCGGCGGTGGTGCGCAGGATCCCACCCAGCTGCGAAACCGACCCTGGGTCCGTGCCACGCAGCGGCGTCACCATCGCGCCAACCCGGGGTCGGTCGGGGCGGACGGGTCGGCCGGGGCTGCCATCATCGCGACGGCCCGAAGCGCGTCGACCGCCTGCTCGACGAAGCTGTCAACCTCGCGTTGCACGGTCGGGTCGCCTAGCAGCGGGTCGACAGCGAACAACTCATCGGCACTCGCGAGGGCATGACGGCGGACCCGGGCCAGGACGTCGGGCGGGTCGCGATCAGGCACGGGACCACCATAGACAAGGCCGCGCAGCTTCTGCCGAAGTTGTCCCCAGGCCGAAGGTCCCGCGGAACTCGACCCGCCGTCTCACTGGCCGATACGCTCGGGTGAGGGCACACCGTCGTGCCCACGACCGACGAGAAACGGGTTACTCACCATGACCACCTCGCTTGAGCAGTCTCGCGGCAACCTGCTGCGCAGTGCTGCGGGCCTGGCACAGAAGGGTTCCGGAGATCCCGTCGAACCCCTCCTGGCGCGCTACTACCGACACGTGTCGACCGATGACCTGCTGGCCCGGTCGCCAGAGGACATCCTTGGGGCGGCACTGTCCCACCTCGACCTCGCCCGGGAGCGGCCGGTCGGGACGGCTAACGTCCTGGTCGACAACCCCACGGTCGAGTCGCAGGGTTGGAGTTCCGGGCACACCGCCATCCAGATCGTCACCGACGACATGCCCTTCCTCGTCGACTCCGTGACGATGGCGCTCACCCGGCGAGGTCTGGGCGTGCACCTGCTCGTCCACCCCCAGTTGGTGGTCCGTCGGGACGCCCGCGGTGTCCTCGAGCAGGTCCTCGACGTCGACAAGGCCCCAGACGGCGAGTTCGGGGTCGGCGTCGAGTCGTGGATGCACATCGAGATCGACCGGTTGAGCGACGCGGCCGACCGCGAGGGCGTCGCCGCCGAGATCCACAGCCTGCTCGGCAACGTCCGCGACGCGGTCGAGGACTGGCCCAAGATGCGCGAGCACTGCACTGAAGTCGCCGACCAGTTGCGCGCGACGCCCCCGTCGGGCATCGATGCCGCCGAGGTCGCCCAAGGGGTGCGCTTCTTGGACTGGCTGGCGGCCAACCACTTCACCTTCCTCGGCTACCGGCAATATGTCCTCGGTGAAGAGGCCGGGGAGACGGTGTTGCACCCGGTGACCGGCACCGGTTTGGGTCTGCTGCGCTACGACGCGGCGGGTTCGACGGCGTTCGCTCGACTCAGCCCGCCGGCCCAGGAGCGGGCTCGTGACCGCGAGTTGCTCATCATCACCAAGGCCAACTCTCGCGCGACCGTGCACCGCCCGGTCTACCTCGACTACGTCGGGATCAAGACCTTCGACGCCGCCGGCGACGTCACCGGCGAGCACCGGTTCCTCGGACTCTTCGCGGCTGCGGCATACACGGCCTCGATCATGGACATCCCGATCGTTGGTGACCGCGCGCGCGAGGTGCTCAACTCGGTCGGCTTCTCCAGCGACAGCCACTCTGGCAAGGACATGCTGCAGGTCCTGGAGAGTTACCCGCGGGACGAGCTCTTCCAGACCGACTCGGCCACGCTGGCGGACATCGCCGAGAGCGTCGTCCATCTGCACGAGCGCATCCGCACCCGGCTGTTCCTGCGCAAGGACGTCTACGGCCGGTTCATGTCGGCCTTGGTCTACCTGCCCCGCGACCGCTACAACACCAACGTCCGACTGCGGATGGAAGCGTTGCTGCGCAAGGCGTTCGGTGCCGAAAGCGTCGACTACACGACCCGCGTGACCGAGTCGCCGCTGGCCCAGGTCCACTTCGTCATGCGGGTGCCCAAGGGTGCCCAGGTCAAGGACGTCGACGCCGCCGCGCTCGAGGCCGAGATCGTCGATGCGACCCGCACGTGGGACGAGGACCTGCTCGAGAGTGCCCGCTCCGAGCACGGCGAAGAGCTCGGCGCGCGGTTCTCCGCCCTCTACGGCAAGGCCTTCCCCGAGGCCTACAAGGAGGACTTCACCCCGCGCGTCGCGATCGCCGACATTCGCCGGATCGAGGCCCTGGACGCCGACGATGCCGTCGAGTTCAACATGTATGCCGAGCCCGGCGGCCCCCGCGACGAGCGCCGGTTCAAGCTCTATACACGCAGCCCGCTGTCGCTCACTCGGGTGCTCCCGGTCTTCACCCACATGGGGGTCGAGGTCACCGACGAGCGGCCCTACGTTCTGCACCGGGCCGACGGGGCCAGGGTGCACGTCTACGACTTCGGCTTGCGGGCCACGTCGGCGGCTCTCTGGGGCGAGGGAGCCGAGCGCGAACCGTGTCGGGTGCGCTTCCAGGAGGCGTTCAGCGCCGTCTGGCAGGGCCAAGCCGAGTCCGACGGGTTCAACGCGCTCGTGCTGCAGGCTGGTCTGCACTGGCGCGAGGTGCTCGTCCTGCGCGCCTTGGCCAAGTACCTCCGCCAGACCCAGTCGACCTTCTCGCAGGACTACGTCGAAGTGGCGCTGTCGGCCAACGCGGGCATCGCCCGCGACCTCGTCGAGCTGTTCGCGACCCGGATGGACCCCGCCCGGTATGCCGGTCTGCCCGGCGAGGAGCGCACGGCCGCTGCCCAGGCAATCGTCGAGCGGATCACCGACGCCCTGGTCCAGGTGCAAAGCCTCGACCACGACCGGATCGTCCGGGCGCTGCTGGCGATCGTCTTGGCCTCGATGCGGACCAACCACTACCAGGTCGACGCCGAGGGTGCTCCCAAGAGCTATCTGTCAGTCAAGCTCGACCCGAAGGCGATCCCCGATCTGCCAGCACCTCGGCCGATGTTCGAGATCTGGGTCTACAGCCCCCGGGTCGAAGGCGTCCACCTGCGCTTCGGCAAGGTGGCCCGCGGTGGTCTGCGCTGGAGCGACCGCCGGGAGGACTTCCGCACCGAGGTTCTTGGGCTGGTCAAGGCCCAGATGGTCAAGAACGCCGTCATCGTCCCGACCGGCTCCAAGGGCTGCTTCTTCCCCAAGCATCTGCCCGACCCGGCCCAGGACCGCGACGCGTGGCTCGCGGAAGGCAAGGCGGCATACCGGATCTTCATCTCCGGCCTGCTCGACTTGACGGACAACCGGGTTGCCGGCGAGATGGTCCCGCCGACCAACGTCGTGCGGCATGACCCCGACGATTCCTACCTCGTCGTGGCGGCCGACAAGGGCACGGCCTCGTTCTCGGACATCGCCAATGCCAAGGCGCAGGAATACGGCTTCTGGCTCGACGACGCCTTCGCCTCCGGTGGGTCGGCGGGCTATGACCACAAGGGCATGGGCATCACGGCTCGTGGAGCGTGGGAGTCGGTCAAGCGCCACTTCCGCGAGATGGGCCACGACACCCAGACCCAGGACTTCACCTGCGTTGGCATCGGCGACATGTCCGGTGACGTGTTCGGCAACGGCATGTTGCTGTCCGAGCACATCCGGCTTGTGGCGGCCTTCGACCACCGGCACCTGTTCGTCGACCCCAACCCCGACTCGGCCCGGTCGTTCGTCGAGCGCAAGCGGCTCTTCGAACTCCCACGGTCCTCGTGGGCCGACTACGACCGGTCGCTCATCAGCGAGGGCGGTGGCGTTTTCGAGCGCTCGGCCAAGTCGGTGCCGGTGAGCCCGCAGATGGCCGCGGCTCTGTCGATCGAGCCTCAGACGACCTCGCTCACCCCGGCCGAGCTCATGAAGGCGATCCTGCTGGCCAAGGTCGACCTGCTCTGGAACGGTGGCATCGGCACCTACGTCAAGTCCCTCGGCGAGTCCAACGCCGAGGTCGGTGACCGGGCCAACGACGCCATCCGGGTCAACGGTCGCTCGCTGCGCTGCCGGGTTGTCGGCGAGGGTGGCAACCTCGGCTGCACCCAGCTCGGCCGCATCGAGGCCGCCCAGGCCGGCGTGCGGATCAACACCGACGCCATCGACAACTCGGCTGGCGTCGACACCAGCGACCACGAGGTCAACATCAAGATCCTGCTCGGCCAGCTCGTGCGGGACGGCGACATGACGATCAAGCAGCGCAATACGCTGCTCGCGTCGATGACCGACGAGGTCGCAGCCCAGGTGCTCCGGGACAACTACGAGCAGAACGTCCTGCTCGGCAACGCCCGGGCCCAGGAGTTGCCGATGCTCCCGGTGCACCAGCGGCTCATCCACCACCTGGAGCAGCACGCCGACCTCGACCGCGGCCTGGAATACCTGCCGGGCGACGCCGAGATCGTCGGACGTCAGGCTGACGGCCGGGGGCTCACCTCGCCGGAGTTCTCGGTCCTGGTGGCCTATTCCAAGCTCGACCTCAAGGCGGCGCTGCTGCCGACGTCGCTGCCCGACGACCCGTGGTTCGCCCGCACCCTCGCGGACTATTTCCCGTCCCGGCTGCGCGCCGAACACGCCGACCAACTCGATCGGCACCCGCTCAAGCGCGAGATCATCATCAACTCGGTGGTCAACTCGATGATCAACCGGGGTGGGATCACCTTCGCGTTCCGCGCCAAGGAGGAGACGGGGGCCTCAGCCGAGCAGATCGCGCGGGCTTTCATCGTCTGCCGCGAGGTATTCGACCTGGCCTCGTTCGTGGGTTCGGTCGAGGCCCTCGACGCGACCCTGTCGGCCAAGACCCAAACGGTTCTCTACCTGGAGTTCCGCCGGCTGCTCGACCGCGCCGTCCGCTGGTTCCTGGCCAACCGACCGGGCACCATTGACGTCGCCGCTGACATCGAGCGGTTCCGTCAGCCCGTCCAGGACCACGCCGCCCTCGTCCCCGAGGTGCTCCAAGGGTCCGAGCGTCGCCGCCTGGACCGTCGGGCCGCCGAACTGGTCGGGATGGGCGTCCCTGAGGCGCTGGCGCTGCGCACCGCGGCACTGCTGGACGTTTTCTCGATGCTCGACATTGTCGAGATCGCCCAGGCCACCGGAACGCCCGCGCAGGACGTCCTGCGGGTCTACTACCACGCGTCCGAACGCTTCGGGATCGACGACATGCTCTTCCGGGTGTCCCAGCTCCCGCGCGACGACCGGTGGGACTCGGCCGCTCGTGGGGCCTTGCGCGATGACCTGTATGCCGTGCTCGACGGCATCACGCGCAACGTCCTGGCCACGAGCGACCCAAGCGTCGAGGCCAAGGCCCGGTTCAACCAGTGGGCCAAGGCCAACAGCGAAGCCCTCGACCGGGCCCGGTCCGGCCTGCAGGCGATCCTGCGGCTCGACTCGGCAAACATTGCGGCCCTGTCGGTCGCGCTGCGGACGCTGCGGGCGTTCGTCAAGACGGCCGGCCCCCGCTGCCTGGTGGCGCCCTCGATCCGCCCATCGTCGGCGCTAGAGTCACGCACGTGGCGACCCTCTCCGAGCTCATCCAGGGGCACGCCGCGCTCCCGCCCGTCGATGAGGAGTGGTTGCGGCTGCTCGTTTCCGACTGGCAATTGCTGTCGGACCTGTCCTTCGCCGACCTCGTGCTGTGGGTTCGCAGCCCGAGCGGGCGATGGCAGGCGGTCGCCCACGTCCGTCCCACGACGGGCCAGACCGTCTACTTTCGCGACCAGGTGGGCCGCGTCGCCGGTCCGAGCCGTGCGGAACTGCTCGACGCGGCATACACCGAGCTTCGGGTCGTCCGCGAACGGGACAGTGAGTGGGACCCGGACGATCCGGTGCGGGAGGAGTCGCTTCCCGTGGTCCGCTCGGGTCGGGCGATCGCGGTGCTCACCCGGCATACCAACCTGTCCATGCTGCGCACCCCAAGCCGGCTGGAGCTCACCTACCTGGCCACCGCCGACGCTCTGTCGCGAATGGTCGCCAGCGGGGAGTTCCCCCACCCGACCGCGCCGACCGGGCTGCGGCGCGGTGCGCCGCGGGTCGGCGATGGCGTCATCCGGCTGGACACCGAGGGGATCATCACTTACGCGAGCCCCAACTCGGTGTCGGCGCTGCATCGCCTGGGCTATGTGGGGGAGATCCTCGGGGCGTCGCTCGCCGAGGTAGTGACGTCGGTCCTGCGGGACACCTCGCCGGTCGACGAGGGTATGCCGCTCGTCCTCACCGGACGCCAGCCCTGGCGGACCGAGGTGACCAGTGCCGGACAGGTGATCTCGATGCGGGCCATCCCGCTCACCGAGTCGGGTCAGCGGATCGGTGCCATCCTCCTCGTCCGGGACATCAGCGAGTTGCGGCGCCGCGAACAAGAGTTGATGACCAAGGACGCGACGATCCGAGAGATCCATCACCGGGTGAAGAACAACCTTCAGTCAGTCGCGGCTTTGCTGCGATTGCAGGCGCGGCGGATGCCCGATGCCCAGGGGCGGGCAGCCCTGGAGGAGGCGGTCCGGCGGGTGGGGACGATCGCCTTGGTCCACGACACGCTCAGCCACGGTCTGGATGAGACCGTCGCCTTTGACGAGGTCGCAGACGTTGCCGTCCGGGCCGTCGTCGAGGTCGCCGGCAGCGGGCACCCTATCGCCGTGCGGAGGGTGGGTTCGTTCGGTCGGGTGCGCGCCGAGGACGCCACGTCGTTGGCCATGGTCGTCAGCGAGTTGGTCCAGAACGCTGCCGAACACGGGGTCGCTTCACGGGGCGGGACGATCACCGTGGAGGTCAAACGAAAAGAAAGCAAGCGCAAGGAAGGCAAGGACGAGACCGACCTGCTCACCGTGACGGTGACCGACGACGGAGTGGGTCTCCCCGGTGGACACCTGCCGGCCGGGGCCGGTCTGGGGACTCAGATCGTCCAGTCGCTCGTCCAGGATCTGCGCGGCAAGATCAGCTGGGCGCCTGCCGAGCCAGAGGGCACCCGGGTGCGGTTCAGCGCGAAACTGCGCACCCTGCCGAGCTAGGGATGCCACGCGACGGAAACACACGGCATACCAATGGTCGCGCGGCGAGCGGACGGTCACCCACGGTGGGGTGTGGGTTCGACGACCAATGTCATTCGGTGTGCGGAGGTTCCCCTGGTTGGCGGGGCGATCGGTGTCGCTTGTTGGTCAGCCAGCCCGACGGGCCCGGGCGTTGCGCCGCTTGAGGGCCCGACGCTCGTCCTCAGATAGCCCGCCCCACACGCCGGCGTCCTGGCCGGACTCCAACGCCCACCGCAGGCAGGTGTCAATGACCTCGCACCGACGGCATACCGCCTTGGCCTCCTCGATCTGCAGGATCGCGGGGCCGGTGTTCCCAATCGGGAAGAACAGCTCCGGGTCCTCATCGAGGCAGGCAGCGCGGTCGCGCCAGTCCATGTGGATCGTGCTCCTTGTTCCGGGTCGTGCCGTCTGGGGTCGAGCTGAGGTCGGTGGTGCAGGTTCTGTCCAGGACCGTCGTGGCCCACATCACTTCGTGCGGATTAAGGCCGAGTGGTTGGTACGCGCCCAACTCCCCCGGCGCTGACAACCGTCGTGGCACCCGCGACTTTGGGAGGCCAACACGACATTGTGGACCAGTGGACGTCGCTCCGGCAACGGGAGGTGCGTCACGTTTGTTCCCGAGCGGTTGTTCTGGCGCGTCAAACGGTCGGATTCGGGCCCTGATCGGTGGTTCGGTGAGGATTCCGCGGATGTGTGGAGGAGACCTGCGTAGGGTCAGGTGACGTCGCCCGGGCCCGGCCAGGCCGCTGCCGCCCGTTAGGCTCGGCGCCGTGAGTACGAGTGCCAACCGTCCCGTGGGCAGCCCAGCCCGGCGAGTCGCTGCTGCCGTCTGTGGGCTCGAAGCCACGGTAATGGCTGGGTTCGGGATCTACGGGCTGATCGAACTCGCGCGGGGCGGGGGCACCGATACCGCACGAGTCATCACCGAGTCGGCGCTCATCCTGCTTTTCGCGGCCGGCTTGGTACTCCTGGCCCGACTCTGGCTGGGCCCTTCGTCGTGGCCCGGGACGCCCACGGTGGTCTGGCATGCCCTGCTCATCCCGGTCGTCGTGAGTATGGCCCAAGCGGGCCAATGGCTCGTCACCGTTGCCCTGCTCGCGGCCATCGTCGCGGCCATCGGTGCCGTGGTGCTCGCCCGGGGGTCGAGCGAGGACTGAGGGCGGCGCCCTTCGCACGTCCGCTCGGTCGGACGGGCGCCGCCCTCCGCGAACCGCCTGGTCACCTCCGATTCGAGCGCCGCAAGACCTCACTAATCCGGCGGGAGGCGTCGGCGAGGATTGCTACGAGTTCGGCGGTCTGCTCCGCAGTGAGCCCGTGCTGGTGCCACGCGCGTCGAGCCTGGTCGCGGACTTCGTATGCCGCCCGCTCCAGATCCGCCCACTCCGACCCTCCCGAGGTGTCTTGGCGCGCGCCAGGGTGGTCGGATGCAGATCCCGGTGTCCTGCTGCCGAAGACGAATCCACTCAGCGGAGAGCCCATCTCGAAGCCTCGGAACCCATCTGCGGGCTCCCAACGATCCCGGGGGTCGGGTTGATCTCCCCGGTCCGGGCGAGCGCTCCCGTCCGGTCGGTCCGACTGGTCGGACGGGGTGGCGCCCGCTGGGCGCGCCGTGGCTCGGGCCTCTCGGGCGGCGGCCTTGAGCTCGGCCCGCAGATCCGCCGATCGACCTTGGACCGTGGCCCGAACGTGATCGGCAAGCCGACGGACCGACTGGTCGAGGTCGGCCTCGAGGTCATGGACCTCGCGCTGACGGGCGCGGACTTCGGCCAGACCGGCTTCGGTGATGCGGTAGGTGGCCTTGCGGCCTTCGTCCGAACGCGCGACCAGGCCCTCGTCCTCCAGCTTCGCCAAGCGCGGATAGACCGTGCCCGCGCTCGGCGTGTAGAGCCCGCCGAACCGGGCCTCCAGATCCTGGATGACCTCGTAGCCATGTCGTGGCGCCTCGGCAAGCAGCGCCAGCAGGTAGAGCCGCAGCTGGCCGTGCGCAAAGACCGGGCTCATGGCTGGTCCCTTCCCTCGGGGACCGCCGCCGCGCCCAGCTGATCTCCAGGAGGCGAATCCTGCGGAACGGCTGGGACTTCTGACCCATCCGGGCCTTCCCACCCGTCTGGACCATCCCACCCGTCTGGAGCATCCCACCCACCCGGCCCGTCCTGCGGGCTATCGGGCGGGGCATCCTGGGGCCCTTCCGGTGGCCACCCCCGCGCGCCGGAGCCGTCTGCTGTATGCCGTCCCGTCGCCGGACACCGAGTTGGCCCGCAAGCGCAAGGATTCGGCACCGCTGCGCAAGGTGCCCGACTGGCCGGGGGTGCTGTCCGCAGTGCCGCCGGACGGCATACGCCCGCGTTTGCCGCCGCGCAGGGACTGGCCGTCGACGACGACCTGACCCGTTGCGCTGGAGGCGGTCACGGCATACCCGGAGAAGGGCGCGCGGATCGTGACGTCGCCAGACACCGAGTTGGACTGGACGTCGACATGGGTATTGACCAGGTCCAGGGCGATCTCGCCCGACACGGTGTTGATCCGGGCCTTAGGAATGTCGCTGCCCTGGATCGTGATCGCCCCCGAGACGGAGTTGAGCTTGACTTCGCCGACCAGGTCGGCGCACTCGGTGGAACCGCTCACCGTGTTGACGATGGTCGACCCGTGCACGTCGCTGATGGTCATCTCGCCGGACACCGTGTTGGCCGTGAGGCCGCGGCGCAGTCCGTTGGCGACGATGGGCGCGCTCACGGTCGCGAGAGTGACGTGCGCGGCTTTCGGCACCGAGAGGCTGACCTCGACCCGTTGACCGGCAACTCGCTCCACCAGGCGCCGCAGGGTGTCCAGCACGCTCGTCTGGGCGTCCTTGCCGTGCATGACCTTGAGGGCTCGACCGTCCCAGGACACCCGAAGCGGCAGGCCCTCGACGCTGGACACCTCGACCCGGGCGCCGAAGGAGTCATCGTGGGTGACGACGTCCACCGTCCCGCCGATGATCGCCACGACCACCTTCTCGACCCGGTCGCGTTCGTTGCCGACGTCGATGACGCGCGGCCCGTCCACCAGCCACTGCTCGGCCATGCTGTCTCCTCGCTCAGGCGACGCGCTATATCGCGTCCATTGACACGTTATATCGCGATTGGAGCCCTCGCAAGGGGGACCGTCAGCCGATCTGTAGCCAGGCGTTCCATCCGGAGTGCAGGACCAACCAGGCGATCAGCCCATAACCGGCCTGCCCCGGGTGCGCCCCGTCTCCCGCAGCGAGATCGGCCGCCCACTGCTCGTGGGCCACCAACGGCCGGAAGCAATCGACATAGGTGACGCCTCGCCGGGAACACACATCGGCCTGCGCCTGGGAGAGCCCGTCGATGCGCGCGTTGAACTCCGGGTCCAACGAGGGCGTGAGCCCGACGACGAAGGTCGCGATCCCCTTGGCCGAGGCATCGTCGAGGATGTTGGCGAGGTTGAGGCGCGAGCGGGCGGTGGTCAGGCCTTGGGCCAGGTCGTTGGTGCCGACCGACACGACGAGGCGCCGTTCCCCGCGACCGGCCCAGCGCGGCATACACTCCCCGCGCCAGCGGGCCATGACGTCACCGGAATCCTGCCCGCGGACCCCCAGGTTGTATGCCGTGATCTCCACGTCCGGGTGATGGCTACGGCTGATGACCCGACCCACCCAGCCGAGGGCCTTGGGGTCCCCGAATCCCGAGGTGAGGGAGTCGCCAACAAAACACAGCCCGATGTCGCGGCGTCCGTCGTCAGCCACCGTGAACGAGGCGCTCGGCGTGAACTCCGGAGTGGGGTCGCCGTCGGTCGCACTCGGATACGCCGGGCCGTCGGTGGCGTGGGCGTGGTCGTGGGCGTGGTCGTGGTCGTCGGTCACGAAGGGGTCACTCCTCGTCGTCGTCGAGCCGGGCGAGATAGGTCGCCAAGCGCTCGAGCGGGGTTTCGAACTCCGGGTGCAGGTCGACAAAGGCACGCAACTGCTCGGCAAGCCACGAGAAGGTGACTTGCTCGTCGCCCCGGCGCGCGTCCAACTCCTCGATGCCGCGGTCGGTGAAGTACACGCTTGGAGGCTATCGCGCTGGGTCGCCTGCGCCACCTCACCGCACCCGGTGCGGCGCAACGGTTTCGCGGTCCACTCCGGGCGCAGCTCACAGCGACCGAGAGATCAGCTCCTTCATGATCTCGTTGGTGCCGGCGTAGATCTTCTGCACCCGAGCCGCCGCGTAGAGCCGAGCGATCGGATATTCCATCATGTAGCCGTAACCGCCGAATACCTGCAGACACCGGTCGATGACCGAGCACTGCATGTCGGTCGCCCAATACTTGATCCGCGAGGCCAGCACCGCATCGAGCCGACCGGCCAGGTGCTCGCCGATGCAGTGGTCCAGGAAGGTCCGCGCGGCCAGCACGTCGGTCGAACACTCCGCGAGCAGGAACCGGGTGTGCTGGAAGTCAACAATCTTGCGTCCGAACGCTTCCCGCTCCTTGGCGTATGCCGTGGCAAGCCGCACGGCATACTCCGCTGCTGCGACCGCGCCGACCGACACGACGAGCCGTTCCTGGGGGAGTTGCTCCATGAGCTGGGCGAACCCCTGGCCCTCCTCGCCGAGGCGGTTGGCGACCGGGACGCGCATGTCCGAGAAAGCCAGCTCGCGGGTGTCCTGACCGTGTTGCCCGATCTTGGCCAGCACCCGACCGCGGGTGAAGCCGGGGAGGTCGTTGACCTCGGCGACGATAAGCGAGATCCCCTTGGCGCCTGCGCCGCCGGTGCGCGCGACGACGATGACCAGATCGGCGTGCGACGCGTTGGTGATGAACGTCTTGCTCCCGTTGATGACGTAGTCCGCGCCGTCGCGTCGGGCTGTCGTCCGCACCGCCTGCAGGTCAGACCCGGTGCCCGGCTCGGTCATCGCGATCGCGCCGACCCACTCGCCTGACGCGAGCTTGGGCAGCCAGCGGCGTTTCTGCTCGTGCGTGCCGAACTCCGCGAGGTAGTGGGGCACGATCCCGCTGTGGATGTGCAGGCCGAGCGCGTCGTCCCCGACCCAGCCCTGCTCCTGTAGCACGACGGCCTCGTGTGCAAACGTCCCGCCGCCACCGCCGAATTCCTCCGGCAGGCTCAGCCCGAGGATCCCGGCATGCCCCGCCTTCAGCCAGGTCTCTCGGTCGACCTGGTGTTGGGCGGCGAACCGCTCGGCATGCGGCACGACCTCTCGAGCGAAGAAGGTCCGGGCCAGGGTCGCGAGGTCATCGAGGTCCTCGGTCAGCCACGGTGAACGGTAGGGCGGGGCAACGACGCGGGCCACGATGTCCTCCTGAAGACGGTCCCTCTTGGTCTATCGCTGTCGGAGAGGCGAGTCCAGGCTTATGGGCCTGCTGTGGGTGCGGCGCTCGCCACATCACGGGAATGGCGGATGGGGGACGGTCCCCGACGTCGTCGGCCCGGGCGCGCAGAGGCAGGTATGCCGCGCGCCCAGGTGGGCGCGCGGCATACCGATGGGTCGGGCTGGCGTCAGCGAGCGAAGGCTGCCTCGAGCAGCGCGGCCTCCTCCACTTCGTGCTTCTTATGCGAGCCAGTGGCCGGCGACGCCGACGCCGAGCGGCAGACCACGCGAAGCGACCGGTGCTCGCCGTGCTCCGCGAGCAGCTCGGGCAGGTTGAGCGCCATGAACGGCCAGGCACCTTGGTTCTTGGGCTCATCCTGGACCCAGACCAGCTCGGCGTTGGGGTAGCCGCGCAGCGCCTGCGCGAGCTCGGTCGCCGGGATCGGGGCCAACTGCTCGACCCGAACGATCGCCGTCGCCGAATCGCCGCGCTTCTCTCGCTCGGCCTCCAGCTCCCAGACGACCTTGCCGGAGGCCAGGATCACCCGGGTCACCGCGCCACCGTCGAGCTGACGGGTATCGGGCAGCACTGGCCGGAAGGTGCCCGAGGTAAAGTCCTCCGGCATCGACGAGGCGGCCTTGAGCCGCAGCATCGACTTGGGGGCGAACACGATCAGCGGACGCCGCGGGCGGGCGTAGGCCTGGCGGCGCAGCAGGTGGAAGTGCGACGCCGGCGTCGACGGGTAAGCGATCGTCATGTTGTCCTCGGCGAACAACTGCAGGTAGCGCTCGATCCGCGCCGAGGAGTGGTCGGGTCCCTGTCCCTCGTAGCCGTGGGGGAGCAGGAGCACCACCGAGGAGCGCTGCGCCCACTTCTGCTCCGATGAGGAGATGAACTCATCGACGATGGTCTGCGCGCCGTCGGCGAAATCGCCGAACTGGGCCTCCCACAGCACGAGGGCGTCGGGCCGCTCGACCGAGTAGCCGTATTCGAAGCCCATCGCGGCATACTCCGACAGCAGCGAGTTGTAGACCCAGAACTTGGCTTGGTCCTCACGCAGATGGTGCAGCGGGGTCCATTCCTTGCCGGTGACCTTGTCGATGAGCACCGCATGGCGCTGGACGAAGGTGCCGCGCTGGCTGTCCTGGCCGGCGAGCCGAACCGGCGTGCCTTCCAGCAGCAGTGACCCGAAGGCCAGCAGTTCGCCCATGCCCCAGTCGATTCCGCCTTCCCGGACCATCGCCGCACGACGCTCCATGAGCGCCTTCAACTTGGGGTGGACGGTGAACCCCTCCGGGGTGCGGACCCATGCGTCGCCCAGGGCGTGCATGGTCTCGGTCGAGATCGCGGTCTGGCGCCAATCGCGGGGTCGGGCCACGTCATCGAGTGCCTGCGCGGTCGGCTTCTCGAGCCCGCCGTGGCCGGCGACGTCGGACGAGGAGTCGACGTATGCCGTCGGGCTGGGTGCCGGTGCGGCCTGGGCTTCGCGGGTCTCCAGGAACACTCGCTCGAGCTGTTGCTGGTAGTCCCGCAGGGCTGCCTCGGCATCCTCGACGGAGATGTCGCCGCGGCCGATGAGCGACTCGGTGTAGAGCTTGCGGACCGAACGCTTGGCCTCGATGAGGGCGTACATGAGTGGCTGGGTCATCGACGGGTCGTCGCCCTCGTTGTGCCCGCGGCGGCGGTAGCACACCATGTCGACGACGACGTCCTTCTTGAACGTCTGCCGGAACTCGAAGGCCAGCTCGGCGACCCGGACGCAGGCCTCGGGATCGTCACCGTTGACGTGGAAGATCGGCGCCTGGATCATCCGCGCCACGTCGGTGGAGTAGACCGACGAGCGGGACGAGGACGGCGCGGTCGTGAAGCCCACCTGGTTGTTGACGATGACGTGGATGGTGCCGCCGGTGCGGTAGCCGCGCAGCTCGGACTGCTGCAGGGTCTCGGCGACGACACCCTGACCGGCGAACGCCGCGTCACCATGCATGAGGATCGGCAGGACGGTGAAGGCGTCGCCACCGAGGTTGAGGCGGTCCTGCTTGGCGCGGACGATGCCTTCCAGGACGGGGTTGACGGCCTCCAGGTGCGAGGGGTTGGCCGCGAGGTAGACCTTGGTCGAGGCCCCACCCTCCGCGGTGAAGGTGCCTTCGGTGCCCAGGTGGTACTTCACGTCGCCGGAGCCCTGGACCGACTTCGGGTCGGCCTTGCCCTCGAACTCACGGAAGATCTGCGCGGGCGCCTTGCCAGCGATGTTGGCCAGCACGTTGAGCCGGCCGCGGTGCGGCATACCGATGCACACCTCGTCCAACGACGCCTCGGCGGCGCAGGAGAGGATCCGGTCCAGGAGGGCGATCGCGGACTCGCCGCCCTCGAGGGAGAAGCGCTTCTGGCCGACGAACTTGGTCTGTAGGAACGTCTCGAAGGCCTCGGCGGCGTTGAGCCGACGCAGGATCCGCATCTGCTCGTCGCGGGTGGGCTTCTCGTGGACGACCTCGCACTTGTCCTGGATCCACCGGCGCTGCTCGGGGTCCTGGATGTGCATGTACTCGATGCCGACGGTGCGGCAGTAGGAGTCGCGGAGGATGCCGAGGATCTGGCGCAGCTTGAGGAACGGCTTGCCGCCGAACCCGCCGGTGGCGAAGTGGCGGTCCAGGTCCCACAGGGTCAGCCCGTGCGAGGTGACGTCGAGGTCGGGGTGACGACGCTGGCGGTATTCCAGCGGGTCGGTGTCGGCCATGAGGTGGCCCCGCACCCGGTAAGCGTGGATGATCTCCTGCACCCGCGCGACCTTGTTGATGTCGTCGTCGTGGCTGGCCGTGACGTCCTGGACCCAGCGGATCGGCTCGTAGGGGATGCGCAGGCTCTCGAAGATCTCGTCGTAGAACCGGTCACTGCCGAGCAACAGCTGGTGGACGATCCGCAGGAAGTCGCCGCTTTGGGCGCCCTGGATGATCCGGTGGTCATAGGTCGAGGTGAGCGTGAGGATCTTCGACACCGCGTTGCGGTTGAGGGTGTCGGCGGAGGCACCTTGCCACTCGGCCGGGTACTCCATCGCCCCGACGCCGATGATCGCGCCCTGACCCTGCATGAGCCGGGGCACCGAGTGGACCGTGCCGATCGTGCCCGGGTTGGTCAGCGAGATCGTCGTCCCGGCGAAGTCGTCGACGGTGAGCTTGCCGCCGCGGGCCTTCTTGACCATGTCCTCGTAGGCCGACCAGAAGTGGACGAAGTCCATCAGCTCGGCCGACTTGATCGACGGGACGAGCAGCTGACGGGTGCCGTCGGGTTTGGCCAGGTCGATGGCCAGGCCGAGGTTGATGTGCGCGGGCGCGATGACGACCGGCTTGCCGTCCTGCTCGCCGAAGGCGTGGTTCATCTCAGGCAGCGCCTTGAGTGCCTTGACCAGGGCGAAGCCGATGATGTGGGTGAAGGAGACCTTGCCACCGCGCGAGCGGGCCAGGTGGTTGTTGATGACAACCCGGTTGTCGATGAGCAGCTTGGCCGGCACCGAGCGCACGGAGGTCGCCGTGGGCACCTCGAGCGAGGACTGCATGTTGGCAACGACCCGGGCCGCCGGCCCGCGCAGAGGACGGACCTCCGCCTCGGACGGTGGCGGCGTCGACTTCGGCGCGGGGATGTCACGAGGCATGGGAGCCGCCGGGGCCGCTGCCGGGGATGCCGAACCCGCGGCGCCGGTCGGTGTTGCCGGCTCGCGAGGGGGCTGCGTGACCGGGATCGCGGGAGCCGGTGCGGGAGCGGGTGCGGCACCGTTGCCACCCATCGGCCCGGACGGGTGCCCTGGCTTGTAGTCCTCGAAGAACTCCCACCAGGCCCGGTCGACCGAGTCCTTGTCGGCGAGCCACTGTTCGTAGAGCTCGTCGACGAGCCACTCATTGGGCCCGAAGGCGCCGATGGGGTTGTCGCTCATGGCCTGGTCTGGCACGGGTGCCTCGCCTCTTTCGGTGCGTCGACGTTGACGTCGGTGGACGGCTGTGCAGGAGTGAGAGACCGGGCCGAGCCGAGCCCGTCCGGACGGGTCTCAGCCTAGCCCCGGGCGTTGCGCACCAACCACCGGCACCGGCATCCGGAACGCGGCTGGGCGCCCCCGTCGGTGACGGGGGCGCCCAGGGTGAGCGGACGGCATACCGGAAGGCGCGGGGCCGGCCCGAGCCAGAGGTATGCCGGGTGCCCGCGTTCGCGAGCGGCGCTCAGGTGACGTCGCGGCGCAGGGTGAGCAGGGTGCCGACAACGGCCATGATCGTCGCGTAGCCACCGAGGACGAGCGCTGCGCCCCACCATTCAAAGACCGGGATGGTGACCCCCGAGCCACCCTGGTTGGTGGCACCAAGGACCGCCGTCGTCGCACTGGAGGGGAAGAACCGCACGGCGGGACGACCCCACTCGACCAGGGACAGCAGGAACGAGGCCAACGGCTCGACGATCCACGCCACGCCGACAGCGATGAACAAGGCCGCGATCTGGTTGGGGATGAGGATGCCGATGCCCAGGCCGATGAGCGCCCACAGTCCGAGGACGAGCAGCGAGAGGGCCAACGTCCGCGCGATCGAGGAGTCGGGCCACACGGCGTGGCCCTTGGCGCCCAGGATGATCGCGCCGATGGTGAACGACGAGAGGACCGAGGCGACCCCGTAGAGCCCCCCGATCCCGATGAGGGAGACAACCTTGGCCAGCATGACTTTGGCGCGTTTCGGCGTCGCCAGGAAGGTGCCCGTGATCGTCTTGTGACGGTATTCGGAGCCCACGGTCAGCACCCCGATGGCCAGGGTGAGCAGGTAGGACACCTGGATGCCGCCGGTATAGACGGTGCGGGCCAGTGTGGCGTCCGAGAGAGGTTCGAATCCGGCCTCTCCGGCAGCCATGCTGGTGAAGATCAGGGCGTTGAAGAGGGAGAACAGCAGGCTGGCGAGCACGACGGCCAGGCCCATGCCCCACCACATCCGGGTGGTGAAGAACTTGCGGAACTCGGAGCGGATCGCGAGCTGCATCAGATGGACCCTCCGTCCTGGGAAGTGGCTGGCGCGGGGGGCAGGTCGGTCCCGGGGGGTGGGGCGCCGAGGTTGCGGTTGCGGTGTTCGGGTGCCGCGGTGAGCCGGAAGAACAGGTCCTCCAGGTCGCTGGCCAGCGGACGTAGCTCGTGCAGGGCGACGCCGCCAAGGAAGGCGAGCTCGCCGACTCGGGCGATGTCGTGCGTCCTGACGGTCAACCCGCCTTTGCCGTCGGCAGCGGGCTCGGACACCAGGCCGCCGGCGAGCAGCGCGCTGCGCAGTCCATCCTCGTTGGCGGTCCGGACGAAGACCGTCGGCTCGCCGCGCAGGCTCTCGATCGGCCCCTGGGCGACGCTGCGTCCGTTGGCGATGATGACGACGTCGTCCACGGTCTGCTCGACCTCGGAGAGCATGTGGCTGGACACCAGGATCGTCTTGCCCTGACCGGCCAGGTGTCGCAGGAACTCGCGCAGCCACCGGATCCCTTCAGGGTCCAGGCCGTTGGCCGGCTCGTCGAGCAGCAACACCTGCGGGTCGCCGAGCAGTGCCGCCGCGAGGGCCAGGCGTTGACGCATGCCCATCGAGTAGCCGCCGGCCCGTTGCCGAGCGGGAACGGGGATACCGACGAGCTCCAGAAGCTCATCGACCCGTCTGGTCGGTATGCCGCTCGCGTCGGCAAGCACGCGCAGGTGGTCGCGACCGCTGCGGCCGGGGTGGAAGTTGCTGGACTCCAGGGCTGCGCCGACGGTCTGCAGTGGGTGCGGCAGGTCGTGGTAGGTCGACCCACCGATGGTGGCTGTGCCGGCCGTCGGCTGCACGAGCCCGAGCAACATCCGCAAGGTGGTCGTCTTGCCGGCCCCGTTAGGGCCCAGGAAGCCGGTGACCCGGCCCGGCTCGACGGTGAAGTCGAGGTTGTCGACGGCGGTGAGGCGTCCGAACCGTTTGGTGAGCCCGGCGACGGCGATCTGCACGCCGGGTCGGGTGGGGGCTCCGGGCGAGCCGGCGCCGTGGGAGAGGGTGGTCGTCGTCATGGTCGGGTTAGTGTCCCCTGAGTGGTGGTCATACCCCCATCGAAACCCGCCGGGCGTCTCAGCGCCACCCGAACACGCCAGGTTCAGCCACCGTTCAGGGTCCGCTCAGGGTGATCCCCCGTGGAGCGCGGGCGGCTGGGGCGGGGTGGGGGCGCTGGGCCGGCCCGCGCCGAGAGGTGGCAACCGGTGGGTTGGCGGCATACCGAAGGGAGTGTTTGCCACCTC
>MTKY01051123.1_pt1 | contig 18811 bp, 9 predicted proteins | sample 1042731 | NCBI WGS metagenome assembly MTKY01 (sample SAMN06212206, study PRJNA360538) | anaerobic digester metagenome | biome: Wastewater treatment plant; material: sludge; isolation source: anaerobic digester fed with sludge from wastewater treatment plant | place: Denmark: WWTP Soeholt ... | reverse complement strand
CGGCGCGCCGGCGCAGCACCGCCGCCCTGGGCGTGGTCGCCCTCGCCGCTGGGGCGATCGGGGTCGTCGCAACACGCAGCCCGGGCTATCCCACCCAACGCGTCGAGCCCAATGACGGCGCCGTCTGGGTGACCAACGACCGCGTCGGGCTATTCGGGCGGCTCAACGGCCCGGCCCGCGCGCTGGACACGGCCCTCGCCCCCGTCGACAAGACCCAAAACCACCAACTCGACGTGCTCCAGGCCGGCGCCACGGTTGTTGCCCGCGACCGGGTTGCCGGTCGCCTGGCGCCCATCGACGTCCGCAGCGGACAACTGCTCAAGGACCGAGCGATTCCATCCCCGCCGGGAGCCGCCCTGTCCGTCGGCAACGGCACCGTGGCCAGTCTCGATCCGGCCACGGGGGCGTTGCGAGCGACCTGGGCTCCTGCCGATGGGGTTGCCTCGGTCGACGGGCTCCGCCCCGAGGACAAACCAACGGCTTCGGTCGGGATCGCTCCCGGCCTGGGCGTCGAGGCTCGCGGCGCGGCAGCCACCGTGGGCGCGGACGGGGTGGTCCATCTGGTCGGCAGCTCCGGACAGGTGGCGACATTGCGGCCCGACAGCGCGCCCGGCCGGTTTGCCGTGAAGACGGCCGAGCTCGGTGCCGCCCTGCAGGACGTGCAGGTCGCGCTCGTGGGCGACCGTCTGGTCATCGTCGACGTCATTGGAGCGTCAGTTGTCCTCCCGGGTCAGACGCCGACCGCACTGTCCGGCGCGGTCCGCGGAGCCGTCATCCAACAAAACGGTCCGGCCGCAGCTGAGGTGTTGCTGGCCACCTCCACAGAGCTGCTCTCGCTCGACCTCGCCTCGGGGAAGCTCATCACGCTCTATGACCGAGGGACGGGTTCACCGGCCGCGCCCGTGGTCTTCGACGCGTGCCGGTATGCCGCGTGGGCCGGCAGTCCCGGGGCCGTCGTCCGCGTGTGCGGCGACGCGCCCCCCGAGGTGCTCGCTCTCGAAGGCGCCACCTCGATCATGGCCCCGCAGTTGCGCCAAAACCGACGCACCGTCGTCGTCAACGAGGGGCTCAGCGGAGCCGTCTGGGAGTTGCCGTCCGGCAAACGGCTGGACAACTGGGAGAGTGTCGCTCCACCGCCGGTCACGGCAACCCCCGAGAAGAAGCCGGAAGGACCCTCCATCGTCGAGGCCGACAAGGAGCCGACGGCGGTTGCGGACGAGTTGGCGGCGCGACCCGGGCGGACCAGCCAACTGCACCTGCTGGACAACGACGCCAACCCCAGCGGGAGTGTCCTGTCGATCCGGGACGTCAGCGACCCCCGGCCGTCCTCGGCCACGCTGTCCATCGCGCCCGACGGCCAGAGCGTGCAGATCACCCTGGCGCCTGGGTCGGGGCCGGTGTCGTTCACCTACACGATCGACGACGGCAAGAGTCACCAGTCCACGGCCCCGGTCACCGTCGCCATCCGCCAACCCACCGACAATGCGCCCCCTCAACTTCGAGATCGCTTCACCGCGCGGGTCTTCCCCGTCGCCAGCCAAGGGCGGTTGGCCCTTCCGGTCATCGGAGACTGGCGTGACCCCGACTCCGACCCGGTCGTCCTGGCGTCGGCCCTGGATGGGACCGTGGTCGTGCCCGTCAGCTCGGATGGGCGCATTCACTTCGCGGCCCCTGTCGAACCTGGGCCGCACAAGATCGGCTACACCGTGACCGACGGCGACAAGCCCGCCAGCGCGGAGATCCCCGTCGACGTGCTCGCCAAAGGTTCAAGCGCAACCTCGGCGGCAACCACTGAGCCGGACGTGTCCCGCGGCGAGGTCGACAAGGCGGTCACCATCCGGCCGTTGGACAACGACCTGCCGGGGACCGACCCGACAACCCCGTCGGCCCGGCTGGAGTTGGCCGGCGAAGTCGTGGCGCCGGAGGGCACCACAGTGACGACCGACGTCAAGACCGGCGACGTCACCCTGACCGCGGGCGCTCCGGGGACCTACCTGCTCACCTACACGGCGGCATACGGGATGGCGCCCTATGCCCGCGGGACGATCCGGGTCGACATCTCCCAACCGCGGCCCCGAGACACGGCACCCACCGCCATGCTCGACCAAGCCGTCGTCTATGGCCAGACGCCAGCGCTCATCGACGTCCTTGCCAACGACGTCGACCCCACCGGACGACTCTTGGCCGTCCAGGCCGCCGAGCCCGTGGACGGGGCCTCCCTTGAGGTGGCCGTCGTGCGCGGACGCTGGCTGCGCATCCGATCCACCGCGCCGACCCTGTCGCCGAATCCACAACGGATCCGCTACACCCTCACCAACGGCGTGAGCGCCAGCGTCACCGGAGATGTCTCGGTCCTGCAGATGCCTCCGCCCGTCGATGGGAATCCCACGGCGGTCGATGACTTCGCCACGGTCCGGGCCGGGGACAGCGTCGTCGTCCCCGTCCTGGACAACGACGCCGACCCGACCAACCAACCGCTCACCCTCGTCACCCGGGTCGATGGGCAGGCGCGGGCGGGGACCCTGCCGGTGACGACCGGGACTGCTGGCGTGGCGACCGGCAACGCCTACGTCAGCGCCACGCTCCTGCGCTATCAGGCACCCGCCATCACCACGGCGATGACGGTCGCCGTCACCTATGTCGCCGAGGATCCCGACGGCAACCGGGCGACGGGCACGGCATACGTCACCGTGGTGCCTCCCCCCACCCCGGATCGTCCCGACCAGGCACCCACGCCGCCGGTGTTGGAGGGGCGCGTCGTTGCGGGCGACACGATGACGATCCAGATCCCGTCCTCGGGCGCCGACCCCGACGGCGACTCGGTGACGTTGGTCGGGCTCGGCTCGGTGCCGGCCCATGGTCGGGTAATGGCAATGTCGCCGTCGTCGATCACTTACCAGGCCTACCCGACCTCCGCCGAGACCGACGAGTTCACCTACGTGGTCACCGACCGCTATGAGCGGGTGGCGACGGGGCTCATCCGGATCGCGGTGCTGCCCCCCGGACAACCGCAACCGGTCGTCGCCGTGGACGACATCCTCACCGCTGCCCCCGGCGCGTCCGTCATCGTCGAACCGTTGCGCAACGACATCGTCGCCGTGGGCGACGTGGCTCGGCTCGCGCCGCTCGAACCGCTCAACCCCGAGCTGGGCGGCCAGGCCAGCGTCGATGCCGAGGCCGGGACGATGCGCGTCACCGCCCCTCAGGGGCTGGCCCCGTTGAGCGTCCGGTATGCCGTGCGCGGCGCTTCCGGGGAACCGTCCTCCGCGACGGTCACCGTCCGGGCCTTGCCCGGGTTCAACATCCCCCCGGTGGCCCGGGGGGCGTTCGCCAACCCCGAGGGAACGGCGACGACGGTCACGGTCGACGTGCTCGCGACGGCATACGACCCGGACGGCGGCGACCGACCACTGACGGTGAGCAACGTGTTCACCGTCGCGGGAGCGAAGGTGGACGGCGGGAAGGTGACTGTCCCGGTCGCTGGCGTGCCGCAGATCGTCCCGTTCGAGGTGACGGACGCCGACGGTGCTGCGGCCCTGGGCGTCATCTATGTCCCGGCGGTCGGGTCGGGCGGACCGCATGTCAAGCCGTTCGCGCAAGTCAAGGTCGATCAGGACTCCAGCGTCGGGGTGACCTTGGCCGACGTCGTCATCGACCCCGCCGGCAAGCCGGTGATCCTCACCCGATCGGACCGGCTTTTCGCCTCACCCGCCGGGATGGTGGCGATCGAGGCGGTCAGCAAGGACCAGATCAAGGTCATCGCCCTCAAGGGCTATGTCGGGCCGGCGTCGGTGAGCTTCGAGGTGACCGATGGGACGAGCACCACCGACCCGGCCGGCAAGCGGGCACTCATCACGGTGCCGGTCCAGGTCGGCCCGGAAACCCCCGTCCTGCGCTGCCCGCCGACCGAGATCACCGTCGTGCAGGGTGGGCAGAGCCGACCGATCTCGATCCCCGAGCTGTGCCACGTGTGGACCGCGAGGGCGGCCACCTATGACGCGCTCCAGTTCGTTGGGCGATTCCCCAACCAGGACCTGGGGCTGACGGTGAGCAACGGCGATCCGCGCCGACTCGTGGTCACCGCCGGAGGCGAAGCCATCCCGGACAGTCGAGCCCAGTTGCAGGTGACCGTCCCAGGGACCAAGGCGGTCCCGGCCGTGATGACGGTGCATGTGTTGCCGTCGGCCCCACCGACGATGTCGCCCGTGTCGATCGTCGGCGTGCGGGCCGGGACCTCGGCCACGGTCAACATCGCTGGCTACATCAACTCCCAACTCGGGGCGCCCGATCGCGCGATCGTGTCCGTGGCCCGATCGGGGGCCGAGGCCCGGGTGGAGACCAACGGCAAGACCACCCTGACCGTCACTCCCGATCTGCAGGCCAAGGGTCGCATCGTGCTGACGGTGACGGTCACTGACATCGCCGAAACCTCGCGCCGAGATCGGCACGGCGTCGGCACCGTGACCGTAGACGTGCTGGGACTTCCGGACGCCCCGGGGGCTCCAGTGAGCGTCGGTGGAACGGCCAGCCACGAGGCGACCCTCACCTGGGCGGTTCCGGCGAACAACGGCCTTCCGATCGACTACTACACCCTCACCTGGAGCGGCGGGACCCAGCGGTGCACCGCCACCCCCTGCCGCGTGACCGGGTTGCTCAACACCACGGCATACGTGTTCACCGTCGCGGCCCACAACCCGGTGGGGGATGGGCCGCCGAGCCAGCCGTCGGCTCCGGTGCGACCCGACCAGGTGCCGCCCGCGCCCACCTCCCTGCGCACCTCTGATCCACAGGACCACTCGCTCGTCGTGTCGTGGGAACCGCCCAAGGTCGATGGTTCGCCAGCCACCAAATATCTCGTCAGCTGGCCCGGCGACTCGATGGAGAGCACCGGCACGTCGGTCACGGCGAATGGGCTGGACAACTCGGTGGTGACGACCTTCCAGGTCAAGGCGATGAACGATGCTGGCTGGGGGCCGGCGGCGACGGTGACCGGCCAGTCGGCCGGCCTCCCGCCACGGCCGGAGGCACCCACGCTCACCCCGGTGGAAATCCTCGACGGAGCCCGCCAGACCGTGAACGTCTCCTGGTCGTCCGTGGTGCCCAACGGTCCTGGGGACACGACCTATGTCGTCACGCGCACCGGCCCAGACGGCGCCAAGGACATCTGCACGACGACGACGACCAGCTGTGAGGCGCCGGACGTCGTCAACGACGGGTCGACCTACACGTTCACGGTGGTCGCGCGCAATGACGTGTTCTCCTCGCCGCCGAGCCCGAGCACGCCGTTGATCGCCGTGGGACGTCCCGGTTCGTTCAGCGGACTGGACGCTCAAGCGACCGGGGTGAGCCGACAGGTGTCCCTCTCGTTCACCTCGCCGCCCGCTCACGACAAGCAGGTCACCATCACGTGCATGGTCGGGGGGACGGAGTGTGGCACCTGGACGGCGCCGGAACAACCGACCCGGTTCGATCAGCTCGTCTCCGTGCCCGAGAACGGCTCACCGGCGCAGATCACCCTCACCGCGCGCAACAGCTCACCGATCCCCAGCGAGGCGGTCGTCACCTCCGACATCGTCTATGGGCCCGTCGGTCAGATCCGGATCGTCAACCCGCGCCCCGAGGGCCCGTATGCCGCGTTCTCTGTGGCCGTCGATCCGCAAGGCTTGCCGGTCACGGTCACCGTCAAAGTCTCCGTCGGGGGTCGCACGATGGCGAATGTCACCGAGGACACCACGGGTGGCCCCTTCACCGTCACGCACTCGGTGAAGGTCGGCTTCGGCCAGTCTGTCGCCATCTGGGTGGAGGCGACGCGCCGGATCAAGGGCACGTCAGACACGACCACCGACACTGCGACGACAACGACCGGTCAGGGCACGGTGACCCTGACGGGAACGCCGGCCAGCACCTGTGTCGCGGGTCAGCCGTGCACTGATGTGCAGGTCAGCATCGCCGTGCGCAACATGGCCTTCACCAAACGTGTCGGCTGCACGATCAGCCTGCGCAACCAGGACTGGGGCCCGTTCAGCCTGACGACCTCCTCCACCGGTGGCGGCTCGGTCGACGTGCCCGAGGCGGACTTCCTCGCCACCACGGGCACGGCATACGACGTGACCTGCGACGACTCGTCGGCGCCGTCGGCCCCCGTCACCACGACATGGACCGCGCCATGACCCAGCCCCGACCCGCCAGCCAGCCCCGACTCGCCAGCCAGCCCCGACCCGCCAGCCAGCCCGGCCCCGACCTCCGACGAGGAGCACGATGACCATCCCCTTGGCCCACGCCGACCAGATCGGTTGGTATGCCGAGACGTTCGAGCGACTCGTCGACAACGTCAGCGTCGCCGTGCTGGGCAAGAAGCACGTGGTCAGTCTCGCGGTGACCGCGCTTGCCGCCGGGGGCCACCTGCTGCTTGAAGATGTCCCGGGCACCGGCAAGACCAGCCTGGCGCGAGCGCTGGCCAACAGCGTCCAGTGCACGCACAACCGGGTGCAGTTCACCCCCGACCTGTTGCCCTCCGATGTCACCGGGACCTCGATCTACGACCCGATCAAGCAACAGTTCGAGTTCCACGCCGGCCCGGTGTTTGCCAACGTCGTCCTCGCGGACGAGATCAACCGGGCCTCGCCCAAGACCCAGTCCGCGCTTCTGGAGGTCATGGAGGAAGGGCAAGTGACCATCGACGGGATCACCCACGAGGTTCCGGATCCGTTCATGGTCATCGCCACCCAAAACCCCATCGAGCAGGCCGGCACCTATCGGTTGCCGGAGGCACAGCTAGACCGATTCCTCATGAAGACAGCGATCGGCTATCCCGACCAGGCCTCGACGGTCGCCTTGCTGGGCGGCACCGCCGAACGCGACCGGGCCCGGAGCGTCGGCCATGTCGTGACGTCCGACGTCGTGGGCCAGTTGCGTGGCGTCGCCCGCCGGGTGTTCGTCAGCGACGAGCTCCTCGGCTATCTCCACTCGGTCGCGGAGGCGACCCGTGGGCATCGGCATGTTCGTCTCGGTCTCTCGGTCCGCGGATTGCTCGCCTACACCCACTGCGCCAAGGCGTGGGCCGCGGCTCAAGGCCGCAACTACGTCGTCCCGGATGATCTCAAGGCGCTTGCGGTCCCGATCATGGAACACCGGTTGTTGCTCGACGCGGACGCCCAGTTCGACGAGGTGAGCAACCGTGAGGTCATCGACGAGATCTTCGCCGCGGTCCCCCTCCCGGCGGGCCGGAGGTCCGACCAAGGGTGAGCGTCCTGCGGCTGATCGAGCTGGTCCGCACCCGCCTGGCGATGATCACCAGGCTCGGGTGGGGCTTCCTCGCGGCTGCCCTCATCTTGTGGGTCATCGGGTCGGCCTTCGGGTGGGGAGAGCTGCGGGTGGCCGGCGCGGGGCTGGCCGTGCTCGTCGGGTTCAGTGCCCTGCTCACCATGGGTGGGATGGCGCTGCGCCTGCAGGTCGACCTCACGCCGGTCCGCGTGCGCCCGGGACAGTCGTCGGACGGCATACTCGTCGCCGCCAATGACGGCCCCCGTCGGGTGCGGTCCGCGACGTTGGAGCTGCCCGTCGGTCGCACGGTGGCCACGTTCACGGTCCCCGCTCTGGCGCCCGGACAGTCGCGCGGGTTCGACTTCGACGTGGCGACGGTGCGGCGTGGAGTGATCACGGTCGGGCCGGTCACGACCGTGCGAGGCGACCCGTTCGGGCTGGCTCGCCGCGAGGTGAGCTGGGCCGAGGCGGTCGAGTTGTTCGTCCACCCGGAGGTGGTCGGGCTGCCGTCTCTGGATGCCGGCTTGGTGCGCGATCTTGAGGGCCGTCCGACCTCCGACCCGTCGGCCTCGGACCTGGACTTCCACACCTTGCGGCCGTACGTGCCCGGTGATGAGCGGCGGCATATCCACTGGAGGTCCTCGGCTCGGGCGAGCGCGGCACGAGGGTCGACGACCTTCCTCATGAAGGGCTACACCGACACCCGCCGTTCGCACCTCGGGGTGATCTTCGACGGACGCCCGCAGACGTATGCCGATGCGGAAGCCTTCGAGACGGGCGTCGTCGCGGCGGCGTCGGTCGCCGTTCGGGCGCTGCGGGACGAGATGGACGTCACGGTCGTCGCCGCCGATCACGCGATGGACCGGGTGGGCGTGGCCCGCACCCTCGACGGGTTCTCCCGCGTGGAGCCGTCGACGGCCAGCCTGCCGGATCTCACCGCCCGGCTCGTCACCCTCGCTCCGGCCACGAGCATCGTCCTGGTCGTCACCGGTGCGGAGCATCCGTTCTCCGGACTTCGCCGGGCGACAGCGCAGTTCGGGCCGCACGTGCGAGTTGTGGTCCTGCGGGTCAACCCCGGGCACCCCACCTCGTCCGCCGCGTTGCACGGCATGACGGTCCTGTCGATGGCTGAGCTTGCCGACCTTCCCCGGCTCGTCGCCGTTGCGGGGTTGGCATGACCATGACCTGGCGCCGCCCGGCAGTCATCGACGCAGTCGCGCTCGCGGCGCTCATCCTCGTCGGCATGTCTGCGTTCGCCGACACCTTCGACGGGTGGGACTACCTCATCGCGTGTGTCGCCGGGGTCGGTGCTGGCCTCGCCGCCGCCGTCGTCACCCAGCGCGTGCGCTGGCCCTGGTGGGTGTTGCCGGCGCCCCTGGTCTTCGCCGCGCTTGTCGTCGGACCTCCGGCCACGCTGCGTGCTGCGCCCTCGGGACCGTGGCCCGGCATCGGCTCCAGCCAGGCCCTGTGGCGGCTGCTGTTGCACGGGTGGAAGGACCTGCTCACGACGTTGCCCCCGTTGGACGGTTCGGGCCGGCTCAGCGCGGTGCCGTTCTTCCTCTGCCTGCTCGGCGGGGGCGCGGGCTACCTCGTGGCCCGACGATCCTGGCGGCCGTTCCTCCCCGTAGTGGTGCCGGTCGTGGTCGCGGTCGCTGCCATGCTCCTCGGGGTCGCCAGCCCGCTCGGAATCGTCGTCCGGGCCGTCGCTCTGCTCGCGCTCGCCGTCGTCTGGGGCTCGGAGCGGCGTCGGCGCACCCTCGTCTCCAGTCCCGGCGGCGGGCGACGCCGCGCCCTCACCGGTATGGGGCTTCTCGCAGCCACGGCAACCGTTCTCGCCGTGACCGGGCCCGTCGTCGCCAGCCCACCGACTGCCCGGACCGTGCTCCGCGAGCGGGTCGTCGCCCCCGTCGACCTGAGCGAGCACCCCAGTCCGCTGGCCATGTTCCGGCGGTTCCGACCCGTCAGTGCCGACCTGGCCGACACCGTGCTCTTCACCGTGACCGGACTGCCAACGGGCACGCCGGTCCGGATGGCAACCGTCGACCGCTACGCAGGGTCGGTCTGGGCGGCGGGCTCCGGGGTGCGCGCGGACGGCATACCCCATGGGTCTGGGTTCCTGCGGGTTGGGGCGCGGATCCCCGTCACCCGTCCCGGACAGGCAGTCACCGCCCGCTTCACGGTGGGCAGCGCGTATGCCGCCGTCCCCGACCTACGGGTCTGGCTCCCGGATGTCGGGCAGGTGACGCGGGTTGACTTCGACGGCCCGACGGCGGCTGCCCGCGACGAGGACCTGCGCTACAACCCGACGACGGGGGCGGCGCTGGTCATCGATGGACTGGCCGCCGGGGATTCCTACCAGGTCGATGCGGTCCTGCCCACGGTGGTCGTCCCGACCCGGCCCGGCGCGATCGGCGCCCCGACGGCCGGACCCGAAAGCGTCGGCTTGGCCGCGGCCTATCTGGCGCTCGCCGCCCCCGCCGGATCCAGCCCGATCGAACAGGTCAGGGCAGTGGCCGCCCGCCTTAAGGCGACCGGTGCCTACACCGACGGAGCCGGCGAAGAGGCGTCATTCGTGCCTGGGCACAGCGTCGGTCGACTGTCCCAGTTCCTCGCCGAGCAGACCCCGGCCGGCAACGACGAGCAGTATGCCGCCGCGCTCGCGGTGTGCGCGGCATACTCCGGCCTGCCCTCCCGCGTCGTGCTGGGCGCGATCCCCGGGGTCGATGGGGTGGTCCGCGGCCGGGACGTCCGCGCCTGGGTCGAGGTCGAGGTCGACGCCGGAGTCTGGTGGACCATCGCGCCCGATGACTTCATCCCGCCGCGGGACAAACGACCGACGACGCCCAAACAGCCAACGGCAGACAACAACGCGGAGGCCGCGGTCGTGCCGCCGCCCAACGCGTTGCGACCGCCGAGCAGCCTTGAGGGCTTCGCGCTGGACGACTCGAGCTCGGGGCGCACCCGCGAGGAGGTCGAAGCGCAGCGCTGGGTGTGGCCGCCGTGGGTGATCGTCGCGGTCAAGGTGGCGGCCACGCCCCTGGCAGCCGTGCTGGCCTGGACCGCGCTGCTCGTCGGTGCCAAGGCAGCGCGGCGTGCGACTCGGCGCAGGACAGGTCCTCCGAGTCAACGGGTCGTGGCCGGCTGGGACGAGGTCATCGACACCTTGCGCGATTCCGGCACGCCGGTGTCGGTCCGGCAGACCCGCTCCGAAGTGGCCAGACGCGCGCCGGGGCTGGGGTTGCGGGAGGTTGCCGAACAGATCGACCGGCTCGGCTATGGGCCGGTCGAGCCGACCGAGGCCGACGCGATCGACGTCTGGGCCCAAGTCGGCCGGGTCCGGGCCCAACTGGCTGCGCGGCTGGGGTGGCGTGATCGGTGGCGAAGCGCGGTCAGTCTGCAGTCGGCTCGGGAGGGTCGGCCGGTCGACCTGCTGGCTCCGTCCGTCGTGCACTCGACTCGGACCAGCCATGGCGTCGGCGGGGGCCGCGGGTCAACCCTTGCGGCCCCAACCCCGGCCACGGCTGGGACGCCCCCGCGCTGACGAGTCGCCTTTGGTGGACAGCCGGGCCAACCATCGCGGCGGGTTCGGCGGGTCTTGCGGCTCCCACGATGTCTGCACCGGCAGCCGGACCGCACCCTCAGGCGGTGCATACAGGTGATGCGCCTTCGGCTGCTCGCCGACCGCCGTGACGGGTTTGTCGGGTGGGGCAGGCGACACCAGCGACGTCGCCGCGGGGGCGTGGCCGGGCTCGGGCGTCGCCGGTCCGCTCGCCGACGTGGGGGTGCCGGGCTGTTCATCCGGTATGCCGTGCACCGCCGCTCCGAGCTCGTGCCAGGAGATTTGTGGCGCGCCGACTCCCGGTGGTGGCGGCGGTGGTGGCGGCGCGATGGCCCGCGGTCGCGATTCGACAACGGGTGGCGGCGCCATCACAACAGGTGCTGCCTGGTAAAGGAGCGCGTCTGGCGCCGGCGTCTCCGACTCGGACGGCAGGTCCGCGACGGGCTGTTGCGGGACCGGTTGGTCTGGTGGTGGCTGTTGCGGGGCCGGTTGGTCTGGTGGTGGCTGCTGCGCGACCGGCTGATCCGGGGTCGGTGCAGGCGTGGCCGGAGAACGTCGTGGGTCGCCGTTGCCGGCCTCTATCGACGCCCGCCGCCGCCAGTAGTCGACGAGGCTGACCCCCCCGACCTGCACCTCGTGGTCCAGATCGGCCAGCAACTGCTCGGTGTCATCCCGCTGCGGGGCCGGGTCAGCCATTCGCGTGCGGTGCCTCACCGAAGAACCGTCGCGCGGGTGCCCGGTCGAGCGTGGGCCCAAGGGGCAACAGCCCGACGAGCTCGGCAGGGGCTGGTGCGATCGTCTTGCCCAGGCCCAGGGCCTGCAGCGCGGACAGGCTCACGACGGGGAACTTGATCCCCTGATCGGTGACCAAGAAGAGATTGCCGGCGTTGGCGGTGACCCCGTCGCTCGCTTGGCCGATGACCAGACCCTGCCCCGGAGGCAGGTAGACCGCGTCGGCCGCACCAGTCCCAACCGGCACCGTGCCGACCGTGGGGGGTGCGGGCACCGGCACCGCCCCGGTCGGCATGGGAACGTCGGAGGCGGCATACACGCGGCGCACGGCTGACCCGTCGACAATCTGCCAGTCGAGGCACAGGGCGGGAGCGCGGTCCAAGGTGGTGACCTGCGGACGCTGAGCCGGGTAGGCGGCCACATCCAGCGGGCTGGCGGTCGGGCCGAGCGAGGCCAACTCCGAGGGCGAGATGGCGACGGGCGCTGCGGTCTGGCCGCTCGCCACGCGGACGAGATCGGCCACGGCGGGGGTCACCTCTTGGGCTCCGTCGGCGAAGACGACCACGTGAACCGTTCCGCCAGAAGCGCGTTCGACCGTCACGACGTCGCCGACCCGCATGGTGCGGCCGCCCACCTTCGTCGCGGCACCCATCGACGGGATGGTCGGGATGCGCAACGGGGCGACCTCGGGGATGGCGTTGAGCAGACCCACGCTGATCCGGCGGGCGGCGGCGAGGTCGAGCCCGAGGCCTTCGGTGAGGACGGCGTTGGCGGGGTCTTCGACGCGTGCTCGGCGGCCTTGGAAGATGAGGAAGTAGGAGCGCCCGTCCGGGGTGGCCAGCACCGTCGTGGCGTCGGTCGCGGGCCGGGTCGCAGTGAGGCCGATAGTCACCGTCGTCTTCGGCAGGACGGTCATCCCGGGCGCAGCGGCCGGGTCGCGGGTGATGACGTCGCAGACGGTCCAGGTGTTGCGGGCCAGGCTCGCCTCCGCGGGCACCTGGTGGGGTGCTCCCGGTATGCCGAGCAGCTGGCCCCGCGGCAGGTCGGCAAGGGTCGCGGTGTTGACCTGCCGGACGCTGTTGGCTCCCGTCGAGTCCTGGTCGGCGGCGAGCATCGCCGATGCCAGGTTGAGAGCCGGATAGGCGACTCCGTCCCGGATGACATAGGCGCTGCCGCTGTCGGTGTCGACAAGCACCTTGGCGTCGCGGATCGAGGGTGCGGGCTTGATGAACCCGTAGACGGCGAATCCGGCCAGGACCAGACCCGACACGACCAGCCCGATGACCATCGCCAAACCGTGTCGTGGCCCGTGCAGACTCTGCCGATACGCGACACCGGACTGCACCGCGTGCTCGACGCGGCGGACGCCGAAGCGATAGGCCTGCACCTGCACCTTCGTGCTGCGCTGCGCCGCCACGGTCGCCCGCCCCTGTCCGTTCGGTCCGATGTGGCCAAGGTCGTCACGGGTCCGTCCCTGGTCGGTCCCATGGTATCCGCAGCCCGGTCCTCGCCCCCGAATCGCTAGACTGCGACCGGCTGGACCGCCTGGACCGGTGGACGGCCTGGCCGAAGTCCTCGGGGCCGAGGCACAGCCCGCGACGCGCAGTGACAGGCGCACGGCAGGGAGGAGCCGCGTCGATGGTCAGCATCAACCCCGAAGGGGGTCCCGAACCGTTGTCGCGTCGGGAGCAGCGGGCCCAAGCCGCGCCCCGTCGTCGCCGGTCCGGTCCGTCATCCGGTATGCCGTCCCCCGCACCGGCGTCGCGCGTCGACCCAGCCGGTGGTGGCGCACCTAGCACCGTGCTGGACCCGGTTGGGGTGCGGGCGCCGGGTCGGGTGCGGTCGATCCGGGCGCCGCGTCCGCGGCATACCTTTGGGCCGGTCTCGGTCAGCCTGCTGGTCGGTCTGCAACTGGCGGCGCTCGTGGCGGTGCTGGTCCGGATGGTGAGCACGCCGGTCCACTGGGTGCTCCTTGCGATGGTGGCGACAGCAACAGTGGCCCTGGTCGTCCCGACGCGGGGAGGATCGGTGGGCACGGGAGTCCTGCGGCGCCTGTCGTTCCTCACCCGCGATCGGGTCGTGGGCCGCGCGTCGACGGAGTCGACCGGGGCAGCGCTCTACCCCGGGCTGGTCGTGCGGTCGGTGCGAGACCATCGGGGCCGCAATCTCGGTGTGGCCGAATGGGAGCAGACAGCCACCGCGGTCGTCGCGGTATCCGCCGAGCCGGGTCGGCCGGTGCGTCATGAGCTCCGCCACCGGGTGCCGTTGCGGGCCATCCACGAGCGCCTCACGGCTGGGGACATCCCCGTCGAGGCGGTGACGGTGCACATGCTCATCCCGGCCGCGGGGTCGTCGACCGGACCGGTGGGCCCGTGGTGGCGCGGCCGTCGAGATGTCTTCGTCTCGGTCCGGGTCCGACCGTTGGAGGCCAGAGAAGCGATCGCTCGCCGAGGTGGTGGACGCTCGGGCCTGGACGCCTGCCTGGCCGCCGTCACGGCCGCGGTGGTGGCTGAGGTGCGGGCTGCGGGGCTGTCTGCCGACGCCTTGGACCTGGAGGCAGTGGCCGGGGTGATCGACCTCGTGGCCGCGCCCGGTGCTCGCGGGATGGGTACGGCAGGGGTGGGTGTGGCAGGGATGGGTGCGGCAGCGGAGGCGACCCCGTGGACTGAGGGACGCCACGAGGTGACCGGGCCGGGCGGAGCGCACCGCAGCCTGGTTGCGACGCGTTGGCGACCGGGAGCCTCGGACGATCAGGCTGACCTGTTCTTGGGCTTGGCCGGTGATCCGGACGCAGATATCACCGTGGCCGTGGAGGTCCGCAGGCCCCGAGGTGCGGTCGGTCCCGGGCCCGTGGCGCGAGTGCGGGTGGCTGCCCGGGCGAGCGGTCCGGGCGCCCAGACTTCCGCCGATGCCGCGCAGCGGATCGAGCGCGCCGGGTCGGCGATGGGGCTGGAAGTGGCCCCACCGGTCGGAGACCAACTCGCCGCCCTGCGGGCGAGCGCGATCCTCGGGGCCGGGGAGCCGGCCTGGGGCGACGACGCGGCCGCGTTGCATCCGGTTCTGCGCTCACGCATGCCCGTTCCCCTCGACTCCCTCGATGCGTTGGCGCCGGTGATCGGCGGCGGGGTCTTCTTCGGGCACGGAGCCGACGGGACGGCATACGTCATCGATCTGGTGCATGCGCGGCCGCAACGGATCGTGACCGTGGGGGAGGGATGGGTGCCGGCCATGCTGGCCGGACGGGCGGCCCGCAGCGGTGTCGCGGTGGTCGTCGCGACCGATCGTCCCGCGCCGTGGCAGGCCCTGATGCGTCAGCTCGGTGTCGAAAGGATGGTGTCCCTGGTGCCGCCGGAGTCCCGGACCATTCCCGGCGACGGCGACCTTGGCGCTCGCCTCCTCGTCGTGGCCAGTTCCGGGGCGGGCAGTGCGGGTGTTGTTGCCGGTGCGGGGGTTGTTGCCGGTGCGGGGGTTGCTGCCGGGCCGGGAGGTGTGTCCGGAGCGGGCGGGGTCCCCGGAGCGGGCGGGGTCCCCGGAGCACGGCAGCCGTGGCAGTCGGTCATCCACGTGCTGGCCGCGGCAGATGGCGCCGGTTCCGTGCTCGCTGGCGCCGACGTCATCATCGTGTCCAGGGGTGCGGGGTCCGACGAACTGGTCCGGCTCGCGGGTGTGACCCCTGGGGACGCGGCAGCGCTCGCTGGGCTCGGAGACTTCGATGTGGCCGCCATCGCGGGCGGCCACATCGACATTGTTCGCGTCGACCCCAACTCCTGACTCAGCCCAGGGTGGTGACGTCCAGGCCACCCTCGGCGTAGCGCGCGCGCAGGACCTTTTTGTCGAACTTGCCGACGCTGGTCTTGGGCACCTCGTCGATGACGGCCCAGCGCTCGGGAACCTGCCAACGCGGGATCTTGTCGCCCAGCCACTCCCGGATGTCAGCAACGGTCGTCGCGGTGCCTTCGGCGAGGACGACGCTGGCCAACGGCCGCTCGCCCCACTTGTCGTCGGGCACGCCGACCACGGAGGCCTCGCGGACATCGGGGTGGGCCATGAGGACGTTCTCGAGGTCGACCGAGGAGATCCACTCGCCGCCGGACTTGATCACGTCCTTGGCCCGGTCGGTGAGCACGAGGAACCCGTCGGCGGTCAATGTGCCGACGTCACCGGTGCGCAGCCAGCCGTCGTGGAACTTGGACTCCATCTCGGCTTGCTCGGCGGGGGACTCGGAGCCGTTGGCGAAGTAGGACCCGGTGATCCACGGCCCGCGGACCTCAAGCTCGCCGACGCTCTGGCCGTCCCAGGGCTGCAGGTCGTCGTCGGGGCCGACGAGGCGACCCTCGACGCCGGGAAGGAGTCGGCCTTGCGCGGTGCGGTAGCGCCAGTAGTCGTCCGAGCCGACCTCGACCTCGACGGGCGGGACCGAGAGGGTGCCGACCGGCGACATCTCGGTCATCCCCCAGCCGTGGATGATGTCGATGTTGTGCTTCTCCTTGAAGGCGTGCATGAGTGCGGGTGGGGCGGCCGAGCCGCCGACCATGAGCATCGAGCACGAGGAGACGTCGACCGGGTTCTTGTCGAGGTATTGCAGCAGGTCGTTCCAGATCGTCGGAACCCCCGCGCCACCGGTAACTTTCTCGGCCTCGATCATCCTGGCCAGGGGCTCGGCCTGCAGGAACCGGTCCGGCATGACCAAGGTCGCGCCCGAAATCATCGCGAGGTAGGGGAAACCCCAGGCGTTCGCGTGGAAGAGCGGGACGACGACAAGTAGGTGGTCACCCTGTCGGATGCTCAACCCGTTCTGGACCGCCATCGCGTGCAGATAGTTGGACCGGTGCGAGTAGGCGACTCCCTTGGGGTTACCGGTCGTGCCGGAGGTGTAACACATCGACGAGGCGTCGTTCTCGTCGACGTCCTCGGGCCAGTCGAAGCTCGTCGGCTGGTCAGCGATGAGGGTGTCGAAGTCGTGGACGCTCTCGATGTGCTCGGGAGCCTCAAGCGCCGCCCGGACCTCGTCGGAGATCGGGCCGTTGACGATGACGTGCCGCAACGTCTTGAGGTGCGGGAGCAGCCCGCTGAACGGCTGGGCCAAGGTGTTGTCGACGATGACGACCTTGTTGTCGGCATGTGTCGTGACATAGATGATCTGCGGCGGGAAGAGCCGGATGTTGAGGGCATGCAGCACTGCCCCCATGGAGGGCACCGCGAGATAGGCGATGAGGTGCTCGGCGTTGTTCCACATGAACGTCGCGACCCGCTGGTCGCCGGTGATCCCCAGGCCGCGCAACGCGTGGGCCAGTTGGGCGGCCTTGGTGCCGACTTCGGCGAACGTCGTTGTGCGAGAGCCGGTTCCGGTCCAGGTAATGATCTTGGCGGAGGCGTGGATCGTTGAGCCGTAGCGCAACATCGACGAGATCAGCAGCGGCGTGGTCTGCATGGTGCTCTTCATGTCGACAGCCTGCCAGGTTTGCCCGGATCGGACGAGGGGAACGGGAGCTCGCTGGGACGGGAGGTTGGTCACCTGAGGTGGGCGGACGGCATACAGGAGGTATGCCGTGCCCTTCAGGGCAGGTTGACCCTCCCTTTCGGGCGCTCGCCGAGAATGGCGGCGGATGGTGACTTAACCTCCAGGTATGTCCTCACGTGTCCTTGCACTAGTCGGCGACTCGGGTCCGTTCGACACGATCTCCGGCCTGCCCGTTCACCCCTTGGTGGTGCACGGAGCCGTTGTCCTCCTGCCGGTCGCCGCCCTTGCGGTGATCGCTCTCGTTCTCGTGCGCCGTTGGCGGGGTACCTTCGGCTGGCTGACCCTGCTGGGGCTGACCGCGGGGGCCGGCGCGGCCGTCGCGGCCGAGAAGTCCGGTGAAGCGCTGGCAGCCCGCGTCGGTATGCCGCGTGAGCACGCCGAGTGGGGCGAGCGGCTCCCCTTGGTCGCGGTCGTGCTCCTGGTCGTCACCGTGGCGTGGTTCCTCATGGCGCGGCGCGCAGACCAGGCCCGCGCGTCGGTGGGTACGGGTGCAGCGGTCGGCGGCGGGTCCGGGATGGTGACAGTTGGCGGCGTCCTCGCGGCGGTGTTGGCTCTCGCCACGATCGGGATGACCGTCATCGTCGGGCATAGCGGCGCGACCGCTGTGTGGAGCGGCAGGATCGCCCCTACGTCGTCCTCGACTTCCACCACGGGGGCCTCTGCACCCAGCGGGCCGATCTCGTCGTCTTCGGCGAGCGGCGGCGCGGCCACGGGGGCGACGGCATACACGATGGCGCAGGTGGCCACCCACAACACGAAGGACTCGTGTTGGGCGGCGGTGAGCGGCGGGGTCTACGACCTCACGGCCTGGATCGACCAGCACAAGGGCGGCGCGGACGCTATCAAAGGGCTGTGTGGCACCGACGGGACAGCGGCGTTCACGGCTCAGCACCGCGGCGCCGGCAAGCCGACCGATGCGCTCGCGAGGTTCAAGATCGGCACGCTGGCCTGATCTCCCGGTGGGGTCTCGGCTTCTCGTGGGGTCGCCCCCGGATCGGGCCGGGACGACGGCGGAGTGTTTCACCGACGCGACGGCCGCGGAGGAGCGATGGGTGCAGCGCTGGGTGCAGCGCGCACGTTCCCTCCCGACGCAGCGCCGCACGCCGTGGTATGCCGCCGTCGATCCGCGCACCGCGGCTCGTCGGACGCGTGGCTGCTCGGGTTTGGCTGCAGGCGCGCCGCGCCGAGCGTGCGGTGCGGACCCGTCTCGGTCGGGACAGGATTTTTCTGCTGCTTGGCCGGGTCCGCCGCCAGGGATGGTGACGGCGATCGTGTGGCTCGGTCGCCCGCTGAGGGAGTTGCAGCCACACAATCAGGCGGAACTCGCCACAAGCAGAGGGGCCCTGACCGCGTTTCCGCTGGTCAGAGCCCTTAAGCCAGATGGTCGGGGTGACAGGATTTGAACCTGCGGCCTCTTCGTCCCGAACGAAGCGCGCTACCAAGCTGCGCCACACCCCGTGGCCCGCGCGACCCACAGAGGGCGTTACGGCACAAAGAGAGAGGATAGCCGACCCGCGCGCCGCGCGCGCAATCGGGTTGTGGCAGCCGACGGTGGGCGGACGGCATACGGGAAGGCCGAACCCGAGCCACGCCACCACTGACACCTACGCGTCGCGCGGCACCAGGGTGAGCAGGCTCGCCTCCGGGCGGCAGGCGAACCGCACGGGCGCCATCGGCGAGGTCCCGAGCCCGGCCGACACCTCCAGGTATGCCGCCCCTTCGGGTGCCGACGAGGA
>MTKY01051260.1_pt1 | contig 18814 bp, 10 predicted proteins | sample 1042731 | NCBI WGS metagenome assembly MTKY01 (sample SAMN06212206, study PRJNA360538) | anaerobic digester metagenome | biome: Wastewater treatment plant; material: sludge; isolation source: anaerobic digester fed with sludge from wastewater treatment plant | place: Denmark: WWTP Soeholt ... | reverse complement strand
GACCGCATCATGCGCGCGGCGGGCCGGCAACGGCCCGCCGCGTTCGTTTCCGGGGCGAAGGGCGACCTGTCTGGAGCGCCGTTTGCGGCGCTATTTCGCCACCCGTTCGCGGGGCCTACTGTCGAATTGGAGATTCCCGGAAGGATCGGCGACAAGCACCCGCACGAACCAGTCTCCGCGGTTGTTGATGAGTTTCACCAGCAGCGTGTTCCACCCCTCCCGCAGGCGGAGCGGGACATAAGTGAACCCTCCGGGCGCGCCGAAATCCTGGCCCTGCTGGACGACCTCGCCGTTCAGCATCATGTACGAGAAGTTGTCGCTGTACATGACCGCATGGGTCGTCCGGGCCTCCGGGGCATACACGCCGCACAACGCATATCCCAGTGCGAGATCCCGGGTCCCGAGGATGCCGTTGAAGTTCAACAGCCCGCGGCCCTGGCTGGCCACCGTCTGCCATTGCAGGCCGCCGTCGTATTCGCGGTCCGGATCATAACCCGCCTCGGGACCGAACGCGCGAAAGAAATTCGGATTGGCGGCGGCGGGCTCGCCGGGCAGCTTGCCGGTATCGATCTCGCCGAGGGGAAACGGCCCGACAACCTGCCATTCCGGCACGGCGCGCAACGATTCCACAGGATACGCCGGAATCACGCTCTCCTGGACCATGGGATAACGTTCTCCGTTCAGCCAGGCCTCCCGGTAACGCACGCGAAACGCGTACCGGGGCGGATACGACAAGTGCTCCTCCGACGTGCGAAACACGATTCCCAGGGCAGCGGTCTGGCCGGGCGGCAGCACGGTCTCCGCGAGCAGCGCGCCGCCGTCGCGCCGCCACGGCGAACCCGCCTCCCACTCGGCGTCCCACATGAACTCGTCGAGCGAAGGCACGGTGATTTCAATGTGAATCTCCTCCTCAAACGGATTGGCGAGACGGGCGGCCGTGCGAAGCACTACCGTGCCGCCGTCCGTCTCCGGCGGTTCGAGCGCGTCCCAGCGCACGACATCATGCGCAATGGCCTTTCGGAACGAGGCCGGGGCCACGTCCACGGGCCAGATGGCGCCGTCCGGTTCCACGATCGCGCAGGTGACCTCATCGCCATCGACCGTGACGTAGCCGAATCCGTGAAACGCGCCGAATTCACGCACCTCGCTCACATCGATCCCCCCGCCCGTCGCATTCAGGATGACGTACAGGCGGCCGTCACGCCGTTCGGCCATCAGGTAATGCTCATGCCCCGCGACCACCGTATACGGCCGCGTGCCCAGCGCGCGTTCGAGCCGCCGCATGTCTTCATCAAAGCGGGGATCGTCCCACATCGGCTTGTGAAAAAAGACAAACGTGTGCCGGGCCTCCCGGTGCGCGTCCAGATCCGTTTCCGCGAACGTCATCATCGCGTTCCAGACCGGGCCCCGGCCGTCGAACCGTTCCTCTTCGGTGTTCAGCACCAGAAAATGACAGCCTTTGTAATCGAACGCGTAATACGTCGGCCCGAAATCCTCCTTCCAGAACCCGTAGCACTCCACGTTCGCGATGTCGTGATTGCCGGCCGTCAGAAACTGCGGCGCCTTCAGACGCCGGGCATGTTCCAGGTATTCCGCCCACTCGGCGTCCCACGCCTCGCGCTCCTGCATATGCCCGGGGATGTGGTCGCCCACTGTAATCACAAAATCCGGATTGAGCAGGTTGATGGCGTCCACGGCCCGATCGAAAATGGGCCACTTCCCTTCGCCCCCGCTCGTCTTATCGCCCAGAATCACAAAACTGAACTTCTCCCCCGATGTCGACGGCCATGCCCCCTCCAGCAGCGGATACTCCTCCCCGCTGAAAAAACCCTCCGCCGCGACAACGGCCGCCACACACACCACCATACCCAAAACGCGCATCGTTCCTCTCCAATTTCGGGGACACAATACTAAAATATTTTCTTGACAGCGCCGATCCAGATTTCGAAGACACCATACCAAAAATTGTCTGCATCGGCCCGGCAGCGGAATCGATTCTGTCAAGAGATAATTTTAGTATTGTGTCCCCGAAATTTGACATCTGATTAAATTTTCAGTATTCTGTCCTCCGGTGTGGAAACGGCCGCGGAGGATGCTGGGATGAAAATGACGGAATTGCTCCGGTATGACATTCCGCCGGAGGTAATTCGCCTGTGGCAGGCCCGGGAAAGCGACGCCCTCCTGCCCATCCAGGAACTGGCCATCAAACGCCACAGCCTGTTTGGCAATGGCAATCTGCTCATTCAGGCTCCCACGAGTTCCGGTAAGACGTTCGTGGGCGAAATGGCGGCGATTCAAACGGCCCTGCGCCGCAAGAAAGTCGTCTATCTGGTGCCGCTGAAGGCGTTGGCGGAAGAGAAACACCTCGATTTTGACGAGAAATACACTCCTTACGGTCTCAAGGTCATCATTTCGACGCGCGACCACCGCCAGTTTGACGCGCAACTGGAATCGGGGGACTTCTCCATCGCGATCGTGGTCTACGAGAAGCTCAGCCAGGTGCTGGTGCGGCGGCCGGAACGTTTCGCGGAAGTCGAGCTGGTGATCGCGGACGAGCTGGAGCTGTTGTCCGATCCCGAACGCGGGGCGAACGCGGAACTGCTTCTGACCCAGGTTTTGCAGAGCGGGTGCCGGGTCATCGGCATGTCGGCGGTGCTCGGGGAAGCCGACAAACTCGCCGGCTGGATGCGCGCGGACCTTGTGCAGCACGACCGCCGCCCGGTCGAATTACGGTACGGCGTGCTTCACGAGGGCCTGTTCCGTTACCGCACGTATAACGAACTGTCGGAAGGCGAAGAACGGCTGGCCGACACGGATCTCGAATGCTCGGCCTGGGAAACCCTGATGGAAAACGTCGCGGTTTTCGCGGCCCGTGAGGAACCCTGCCTGATCTTCGTCAAGGCGAAACACGAATCGCGCCGGGGCGCGGAACTGCTCGCCCGCCGCCTCTCGCTGCCGGCCGCCGAACGCACCATCGAGCGCCTCACACGCCTCGAGAGCACCCATTCGCGCGATACCCTCCTCGAAACCCTGGCGAACGGCGCCGCCTTCCACAACGCCGACCTTTCGCCCGAGGAACGCCGCATCGTCGAGGAGGGATTCCGCCAGGGCGAGATCAAGGCGCTGGTTTCGACCAGCACGCTGGCAACGGGCATGAATCTTCCCGCGCACAACGTCTTCATGACTTCGGAAAAATGGCAATACGACAACCGTTTCGGCATGCCCTGGAAGACCCCCATTCTCCGGGGCGAATACGAAAACATGGGCGGCCGCGCGGGACGCTACGGTTCGGGCAAGCCTTTCGGGCGCTCCATCCTCATCGCCCTGACGCCGTTTGACCACGAGACCTTCTGGCGGCGCTACGTCGAGGGCGAGCGGGAATGCATCCAGCCGCAACTGGCGGAGGGCGCCCTTGAAGATCACGCGTTGCGCCTGGTCGCCGCCCGAGCCTGCCACAGCGAAGACACCCTGCGGACCTTTTTCGAAAACACCCTGACGGGACAATGGCGGTGGAACGCGACCCTGACCCTCGAAGAAGTGGATTTCCGGGTCCGCGCCGCCGTGAACCGGGCCATCGACGCCGGCATGCTGGCCCGCGTGGGCGACCACGGCCTCGAGGCCACGCCGTTGGGACTCGCGGTAACGGCAAAGGGGGCGACCATCGCCACCGGCCTGCAACTGGCCGCCTGGATTCGTGAATCGGAGACCCGCCACTGGAGTCCCACCGATCTGCTGCTGGCGATGGCGCTCACCCCCGACGCCCGCGGCCCCTACCTCTCACTCAGCACCCGGGAATACGACCACGCGGATTATCCCGGCCGTCTTAAACGCCTCACCCTGGACGAAGACCTCTCGGCGAACGTGCCGCTCAACCGCCTGCGCAATTGCGATCTCATGCCTTTCTTTGAAGAAGTTCGGGCCATCAAGGCAACGCTTGTCATGCTGGAATGGATGGAACAGGCCAGCCTGTACGACATCGAAGAGACGTTCCGCGTGTTCGCGGGACAGATTTTCGCCACGGCCGACCAGCTCGGCTGGCTCATCGACGCCACCGCCACGGTCGCCACGGCCTTCGGCGCGCAGGAATCGTTCGTCAAACGCCTGCTCACCTTCGCCGAACGTGTGCAATGGGGCATCCGCGATGCGCTCCTGCCCATCGCCCGGCTCCGGTTGAAGGACGTCGACCGCAACATGCTGCTGGCATTGCAGGCGCACCGTCTCGATTCTCCCGAAACGCTCCACGCCGCGGCCGAGTCTCAGGTGGCGCGCTGGGTCGGCAAAGCGAACGCCCAAACCCTCAAAGCCTGGGCGCAACGGGAAGTGCAGCGTGCCGCGCCCGGCCCCGAGGCCGGCCCGCCCGTGCCCGCGCTCATTGTCGATGAACGCCATCCCGGGCAGGTCGTGCTCGACGGACAGGTGATCCGTCTCCAGGACAAGCAGTACCGGCTCCTCCGCGTGCTGGCGGAAACCCCGGGAGAATGTGTTCCCTACGATCGCATCTACGAGGCGGTCTGGGGAGATACCGTCGTGGAACCCAACCAGATGCATTTCCAGAAGCGCAAGATCCTCGACCGGGTCAAGAACGTGCTTCCCGCACGCACCGGTCTGATCCGCACCATCCCGAAACGGGGTTTCGTGCTCGAACTGGCGCCCCAGGAGGTGATGCTGGCCGAAGGCGCGTCTTCCCAGACCGCCGCCTGAACCGGCGGAAAAGGCGTTAGACCGGCCTTGCCGCATCCCCGCCGGGCCGCAATATAATTCAATAAAATCAATGGCGCCAGCGCCGAAGGCTCGCTCTGCAAAGAATTCCCCGGTATGGTACAATTTCGACGCAGGAACAGGGCGGCTTTCAGCATCGGCAGTGCCCCATTTGAAGCGCATAACTCGCCAAGTCAAGGCGAAAATACCCGATATGCGGTGTGCGAAACGCACGGAAAAACCGCATGTAGATGCTAAGCATCCATGTAGCACCGGGTTGCGAAAAGCAATGAAACTTGGCACCGCGATTGCGTATCTAATTCAGTGAAAGTTGAGGCATTCATAACCACGCGATCCCAATCGGCCTAATGTGGCGCATGACCAGGTCTGAAGTTCCCCACTTTGGACCCTTCCCTCCCCCGGGACCGGGCGTCCTCCCCAGCGTCCGGTCCCGGACGCTTTTCAGTGACTTGCGCAGACGCTCCCGCATCGATATAGTCACCCGAGTGTTGCCCGCGCGCGCAACCCGTGCGCAGGAATAACCCTGATCGGGCCTCTGTTTCGTCTGCTCAGGATAAGCACTGTGTGGCCAATCAGTTGCAGGGGAGCGAAGTAATGCAAAGGAGACTTTCCCGGCGGCATTTTCTTACCACGGGAGCCCTGGCCGCGGCGGGCGGGGCGATCTCGTGCGGAAAACGGCCGTCCAGCCCCGCCGAGCCGCCTGCACAGGCCCGGCAGGAAGCGTCCGCCCCGCCAGCCGCCCCATCTCCCCGGGGGAAGGGCAGGGTGATCATTCTCGGCTTCGACGGCGCGGAACCCACGATTGTCGAAGCGATGATGGACGCAGGCCGCCTGCCCCATCTCAAGCAGTTGCGGGATGGAGGGACTTTCGCCAGACTGCGGTCAACCATTCCTCCGCAGTCTCCGGCGGCCTGGAACTCGTTCACGACCTGCAAGAACCCCGGCGGCCACGGGATTTACGATTTCATCCGCAGAAACCCCGCCACGCATCTGCCCGAGATCGGCACTTCCAAAATACTCCATCCGTCCAAACGGCACGACGGCCGGGTCACGGAACGGGCCAAGGCCGTGGGGTTCCGCAAAGGCGAGCCGTTCTGGGTGGTGGCCGACCGCGCCGGCATTCGCTGCAAGCTGTTCAATGTGCCGTACGCGTTCCCCGCGGACCCGCTCGAGCACGGCAAGATGCTGTGCGGGCTCGATGTGCCCGAGATCCGCGGTTCGCAGAATTCCTTTTCCGCCTTCTCGGATGCCTACAGGCCCGAACAGCTCGAGGAGGACGTCGCGGGCGGCGCGCGGTACGCCCTCGAGTTCGTCGATGGCAAGGCGACCGTGAACGTGCGCGGCGCCCGCATCCCCAAAGGCGGGCAAGGCGCGCGCCGCGAACGCTCCGAAGACACCGAACTCCCGTTCGAGTTTGTGGTCGACCGCGACGCCCGCACCCTCACCGTGTCGGCCCAGGCCCACACGGTCACGCTGGCGGAGGGGACGTGGTCCGACTGGCTGGAGTGGACCTTTGAGCCCGCCAAGGAATTCACCGTCAGGGCGATCAGCCGGTTCTACCTCATGGAGGCGGGGGAACGGGTGCGGCTGTACATGTCGGCCTTCCAGTTTCACCCCGGCGCCCCCTATGCGCCCATGAGCTGTCCCGACGAGTTCACCCGCGAACTCGCGGAACGGTACGGCCTCTTCAAGACCCTGGGCTGGGCGCATGAGACCCATGCCCTGCGCGAAGGCGAATTGACCGAGGCGGGGTTCATGGAAGATTCCCTGCGCACCATGGACTGGCGCGCCATCCTGACCCTCGACGAACTGGACCGCGACGATTTCGACATCCTGATCGCCGCGTGGACCGCCACCGATCGCATTGGCCACATGTTCTGGCGGTACCGCGACCCCGAACACCCCATGTACGACGCCGAAGGGGCCAAGGTCTTCGGTGAAGCCCTCGAACAGTCCTACGAGAAAATGGACGAAATCGTGGGCAAGGTGATGCCGAAACTCCGCGAAGACGACCTGTTTATTGTCATGTCCGACCACGGCTTCGAGACGTTCCGCAAGGGATTCAACATCAACACCTGGCTGGTGCGCAACGGCTATGCCGCGGTGCAGGGCCAGGACGATCCCGCGACCGCCGTCGGCGAGAAGGGATTCCTCCTGGACTTCGACTGGTCGCACACGCGGGCATACGCCATCGGGCTCAGTTCGCTGTATCTCAACATTCAGGGCCGGGAGCGCCACGGCATCGTTCCGCCGGAGCAGGCCGACGCGCTCATACAGGAGCTGCGGGAGAAACTGCTCGCCGTCACCGACCCGGAGACGGGCCAGCCCATCTTCGACGAACTGTACTCGCGCGACGTGTACAGCGGCGCGGCCCTGTACGACGCGCCGGATATCTCCCTGGGCTACGCCCGCGGCTATCAGAACACCAAGAGCGCCGCCAAGGGCGCCGTCCCGAAGGCGCTCCTGATCCCGAACCTCGACAAGTGGAGCGGCGATCACGTGGCGGCCAACTTCACGCGCATCCCCGGCATGCTCTTCGTCAACAGGCCGCTGGCTGCCGGAGAGCCCGACATCCGCGATCTCGGCGTGACCTCGCTGGCCTATTCCGGCGTGCCCGCGCCCGAGGACTTCGAGGGGCGGAACCTGCTGTAGCGCCGTCCGCAGCGCGACGGCGTGTCCCCGTCTGGAGAAGGGAAAAGGATGCCGCGCGGCGTCAGCCGGGGCGCCGCCGGGTCAGCGCCTCCGGATTCACGCGAACCGGGCCACGCGTTTCTGGAGTTCCTGGGCACGATCCACCAGGCGGATGAGCGCCTGCGCCCGGTCCGGATGCCCCGAGTCTTTGGCGGCCACCATGGCAGCATTCAGCGCCTGTATCAGCGCGTCGAGCTGCCGGCTCATCTGTTCCGCCATCTGGCGCTCCGTGGGCACACGGGTCGTGAGGATCACATGCGGCACGAGGCGCAGCCCCGCGCCGTTCAGGTCGGCCTCCTGCAGGTCCCGGGCGTCGAACTGGATCGGATCCACCACCTCAAACAACTCATGGTCGCGCAGAAAGTCGAGCAGTTCGGACTCCGTGAATGCGCCCAGGTCCTCCTCGCGCTGGAGGTACTCGAGCAACTGGTCAAACGGGACCAGCGGGTTCTTCGCCTGTTTCAGAAAACGGAGAACGCGCTGTTCGATGGCTTCCAGGTTCATGGGAAACACTCACTGTTGGGGCAGCAGGAAAGCCGCGGCCGTCACTCTTCGAGCAGATTGACTTCCCGCGCCTCCCAGGCGCCGGGCTCGAGCCTGAGGGTCTTGATTTCGTGCGGCGCGAAACGGGCCGTGATTTCCTTCTGGAAGTAGGGCCAGCGAATGCGGACCCCGGTCTCCACGCCGTCCGTCTCGTAGCCGCGCACGATCACGTCGCCGTTTTCTTCGCTGACTTTTACTACAGAGAGGATAACATTTCCGGCGTCCACTTCCATAAACGCCGCGCACGGGGGAAGCGTTCCGGAATGCGCCGACTCGACATGCACGGCCGGGGGCTCGTTGAGCGCCCAGGCTTTGCGCGGCACGCGCGCGTCCTGCCACGTGCCCGCGTGCGGCACGAGCCGGAAGTGCATGCGGTGCCAGCCCTGGTCCATGATTGGCCAGGGATACGACGCGTCGAGGCGGCCGTTATCGTGGTGGGCGTAGGCCGGACTCCGCAGCAGGGTCTGCCGAAGCACCCCGTCGCGAGCGTCGAACCCGTACTGGCCATCATTGAGCACGGCCAGGCCGTACGGCACGGCGCCGATCGTCCCCGTGAGGTCGATCCATTTCTGGCACGGTTCCTCCTCGCCGCTGGCCGTGCGCTCCTGCGCACCGTAGGCCGTGTCGCAGCAGACCCCGCCGCCCTCGATCCGGGTTTCGTAACCAAGTTTCAGCATCGTATACCGTTCCTGCCAGTTCACGCGGAACCGGCAGTCGATGGTGTCGACCAGGCGGTGCAGCGTCACGAGTGTCTCGGCCCGGGAACAGCCATACGACGACGTGACGAGCACGGTGGCGCGCACGGCGCCCGCCTCGAGGAGCGCGAGCGACGCGTTGCCAAAGCGGCCGGCCTCGACGCGGAACTCGTCGTACCCGTGGCTCCAGGTGTCCGACGAATCGACCATCGCTGCGAGGACGTTGCCCTTGTTCAACACTTCGACGCCGTGCTTCTTGTCGAACAGGCGCGACAGATGCCCGCCGTACGGATCGAACTCGAGACGCCACCAGTCGTTCTCGAGAAAATCGCGTCCGGATTCGAGCATGCCGGGAAGCTCCGGGGTTTTCGCGCCCGTCCGAAAATGATAGCAGCGATAGCCAAAGGCCGGGAGCTCGGCGGTAAACGCATAATTCACGTGGCCGATGCGTTCACCGGACACCGGCTGGACGGGCACGGCCTGCCCGCGGTCATCGGCCATGTGCACCGGCGCGTCGAGCGTGCGCGCGGCATTCCGCGGCGCGACGAGGGTCTCTGCGACCGGCCAGGGAAGCGGATTGAAGGCAACGACGGTGTTGCCCTCCGGGGTGGTGTCGAGCCGTCCCGCGATAACCTGAAGGGCCTCGTTGGCGGCTTCGACGGCGGCCGTGCGCGCGGCGCCCTGCTGGTCGCGCGAGTCCTCGTAGGCGGATTCGAGACTGGTGCCGGCGAGGATGTCGTGAAACTGGTTATAGAGCACATGCTGCCAGGCTTTGGCGAGCGCATCTTTTGGAAACGGATGCCCGGTGAGCAGGCTGGCCAGGGTGGCCAGGCGCTCGCCGCTCATCAAGGCGTGTTCCGCCCGGCGGTTCATGCGCTTGACCTCCGCGTGGGCGCTGTAGCAGCCCCGCGCGTGGTGCTGCAGGTCGCTGGTAATCACGGGGATGGAAACGTCCCTGGACGTGGCCATGAACCCTTCGAAATAACCGATCAGGGTGGAGAATTCCGTGTTGGGCAGGTCCGGGCGGCGCTGGGCCTCGAGGATGTGCTCGATCGCTCGTTTGGTTGGTCCTCCCCCGTGGTTGCCGACCCCGAAGAAGGCGATGACGTGGGTCTGGCCGGGATTCAGGTGCGGATTGTCGGCAATCCGGCCGATCCGCTCCAGGGTTTCCGCATCCGCGTTGTACGTTTCCTGGAGGTTGCAGGCGAGGATGCGGGAGCCGTCCCTGGCCTCCCACCAGAACGTCGTGCCATTGGGATAGCGCATTTCGTGCGCAGCGTCCGGGCGCATGTAGACGTAGTACTCGATGCCCATCTTCTTGTAGATCTGGGGCAGCGTGCCCGCATGCCCGAAGCTGTCCGGGTTGAACCCCACGCGCGCCCGTATGCCGAATTCGCGCTGCAGAAAGAGCTGGGAGTACAGGCCGTGCCGCACAAACGACTCGCCCTCGGGGAGGTTGCAGTCCGGTTCGACCCACCAGCCGCCGGCGATCTCCCAGCGCCCTTCCTTGACGCGCCGGCGAATCTCTTCGAACAGGGCGGGCTCGCAATCCCGTATCCACGCGTAAAAACAGGCGCTGCTCGCCGTGAACCGGAAATCCGGCGTTTCGTTCATGCGGTCGAGCGCGCTGCGAAAGGTCGCGCGGACCTCCTCGTAGCCTTCGGTCCACCGCCACAACCACGTCGGATCGATGTGGCCGTGGCCAATCATGTGAACGGTCTTCCGGTGTGCGTTGTCCGTCATCAAAACCCCCTGCGTTTGCGCGCTGCGTGCGCGACTCTCTGCATGGCCGGGCGCCGGGTTCGGAACATCAGACGCCCCGCTCCAGGAATTTCTTCCGCTGCTCCTCGACGAACCCGCCGCCGCTGACGTGCACGCTGCGGAAGATCGTCGGATTGACGCCCCGCGCCTGCAACCGTTCGACCGCCTCGGCATGGACCGCCCACAGACAGTACGCGCCGGCCATCCCGCTCATGGGGCACATCTTCTCGTTGTCTTTTACCTCCACGGCGGCGTCGCCGAACGGCGCGCAGTTGTCGAGGGCCACGTCGACCACATCAAACAGTTTCTTGCCGGAAGGATGGGCGGCGGTACACCCGCGCATCTGCTCGGACGACGAGATGCCGATGGTGACGATGCCCCGTTCGCGGCACTGCAGCGCGGTCTCGATCACGTTGGGCGTCCGCCCGGAATTGGAGTTGATGATGAGCACGTCGCCGGGCCTGAGCAGGCTGCGATCAAGCGCGAGGGCCACGGTGCGGCCTTCGACTTCCGCGTTCTCGGCCTCGGTGCGCGCATCGCTACGCTGCGTGAGGGGGTTCTCGACGCTCAACGCGTACGAAAACGGGGCGATCGCCATGAGCCCGCCGGCGCGGTTAAAGGCCTCGTGTTTGAGCATGTGGCCGGTATCCATGACGCACAAGGCCCCGCCGCCGGCCAGACTGGCGGCGATGGCCTCCGCGGCGCGTTCAATGGCCGTCCGCTGGGTCGTGCGGATCTTCGCGAACACACCGTCCGCCGCCGTGAAAAAACTGTCGAGGTATCCCATTACGAAACTCCCTGGCGCTGTTGTTCGATTATCTTGAATATGGCCTCCCCCGGTTCCGTCACCACGGGGAAGACCCGAAACGCTATACCGCTTCTGCGAAGCACCCGTTTGAGCGGGGTCAGGATCAGCGCGCCGCCGTTGAACACCCCGCCGGTCAGCACGACCGGGACGGGCCGTTCAACGAGGCCCGCCCGCTGGACCGTGGCCACGATGGTGTGCCCGAGCGCATGGCCCGCGCGGCGGCACACCGTCTGGGCGACCGCGTCGCCCGAACGCGCCGTTTCAAACACGACGGGCGCGCACGAAGCCACCTTCGGCCCGGACACGTGCCCGCCCGGATCCCGGAATGTGTAGATCTCCATGATGTGGCCGATCCCATAAAACGCGCACAGCGCGGGACTGAGCGCGGTCTTCGGGCCCCGCCCGTCTTTTTCGCGCATCGCCGCCGCGATGGCCTCCCGGCCAATCCAGTACCCGCTGCCTTCATCGCCGAACTGCGGTCCGAAACCGCCGCAGCCCGCGCCCTCCCCCTGTTCGTTGAGGGCGACGCAACTCGCGCCCGTTCCCGCCACCAGGCTGACGCCCGACGTCAGGTCATGGCATGCCAGGGCGACGGCCGCCTCCGACGTGAACACACACGTCACCTCGCCCAGGACCTCGCGAATGAGTTTCGTCACCAGTTCCTGAACCATGGGAGCGGCCAGGCCCACGGCTGTCACGCGGCCCTGCACCGCATCGGCGGAAGCCTTGATGTTGCGCAGCAGGCCGCGCATACGCCCGGCGTAGGCCTCGTAGTCCGGCGCCTGTACGTACAGTCCGGAGGAGGTGCCGCCGATCTCGCGGGCCAGGATGTTGCGCGCCGTATCCGACAAAAGCAGCCGGGTCTTGCTGCCCCCGCCTTCAATGGCAAGCCACAATTCTTTCCTGATAGCGGCCATGGCGATGTTGATCGATCCTGCGACAACCCACCCGTCCGGACATCAGTCCGGACAGCGGTCCGGACATCGGTCCGGACAGCGGCGGCATTGTAGGTGCGGGAACACGCGATTTCAACAGACGGCGCAGGAGCGAGCAACACCGCCTCGGCGGTCCGGTGGAAATCCGCTGTCACGCTGAATTCAGGCCCGCCGGCGCTTCCCGGCCGGCCGTTGCGCGGCGCTCGAATACGAAAAGTGCAGCGAGATTCCGGTTGCGACGGGCATTTTCTCTCAAAAAGCACTATTCCCTTTTTTTGATTCCGTTGTGTGTATTGGCCTACCATGTATGGGTAAAGCGTGTCCAACGCGGGCTGGCCAACCGGCTGACGCAACCTTCGTTGCCTGAAACCAGGGTGGTGGAAACACGATGAACACCGAAGCGATCAAACAGGGATTTCAACAGGCGGCGGCCCTCTTTCAGGCACAGCAGTACGACCAGGCGCTTCAGATCCTGGATCGACTCGACAACGCCGTGCCCAATACGCGGGACATCTTGTATTTCAAGGCGCGCGTGCTGGGCGTGCTGAACCGGGCTCAGGAAGCCGCCACGCTCTGTGACCGTCTCACGGCACTGGGAGACGCCCGGGGCGAACAGTTGAAGGCCGCGCTCGCGGTCGTCCCGTCCGGGCCACCGCCCGTGCCGTCCACGGGGAGCGACGGAACCGCGGGGCCGCCCCCTCTCCTGCCGGACCAGGACATGGCCCCTTCGTATGCCATGCCGCCCCAATTCGGCTCGGCGCGACGCAGCAAGAAAATGATGAACATCGTCGGCTTCGGGCTGATGGGGGCCCTGCTGCTGGCCGCGGTCATTGTCGTCATCGTGCGAGGGGGAGATGGCGGCAAGGGCGGCGCCACGCCCTCCAAGCCCCAGCCCCCGGAGGGCCACATGGCATCCGCGTCCGGCGAAGCGACGCCATCGGCCGTGACGCCCACGCCCCCGGACGAAGCCCCTTCGGAATCTCCGGAAACGGAAGGCGCCGCCCCGGAAGCAGGGGCCGCCTCCGAAGCTCCGGAGCCGACCGGCGCCGCGGACGCCGCTGAAACCTCCCCGGAACCGGCGGCCACCGCCGAACCGGCCCCGGCCGCGCCCGGCGTAGGCGAGTCGGTCGAATCCCTGGCGGCGCGACTGCAGCAAATGGACCCGGCCGAGCAGTTCAAGACCATGTCGGAGATGGATACGGCGCAGTTGGCGGAATTGATCAAGGTCCAGTCCAAAGCCCTCGTGGACGCAATGGCTCAGCAGGCCGCGACTCCGGAAGACCAGCAGGCCGTGGCGCAGATGCGCCAGGAGCTCGAGAACACCGATTTCCAGGAAGCCGCCCGGATGACCAAGGAGATGATGGCCCAGGCCGACCCGCAAGCGCTCGCCCAGATGGGCATCTCCCCCCTGGAAAGCAGCGCCCAGCCGAAGGAAAGTTATACCGACGAGATCATGCGCGGGTTTCATTTCGACAACGACGAAGACGCCGGGCAGGCCGAAGCCGGAGACACCGGCGCGGCGGAACAGGCCCCCGGTGACGCCACCATTGAAGAGAGCACGGAAAACGCGGTCCCCGAAACGCCCGAACCCGTGCCCGATGCGCCCGTCCGGCCCATCTTCGGCAACGTGCTGGCTCGAACGCTCGAGTTTCCGAAAGACGTGAATCTCGGCGTGGTGTACCTGCGCAAGACGGGCGCGCTGGAACGCGAACCCTGGGAGCGCGCGGCGGACGCCCGCGGCAAACTCGGCATCCCTCCCGGCTACGATGTGAAACTCCAGATACAGACGCGCAAGCTGGAGTATCTCGAGAAATTCGGGCCGGATGACATTCAGGTGTTGAGCCTGTGGAGCGTGAAGATTGACGACAAGAAACTCGAACCCATCAAGCGATTGACGGGGCTTAAGGAACTCGATATCCGCCAGACGGACGTCACGATGGAAGGTTGGGAAGCGCTTCGCAAAGCCCTTCCCGAGTGCCGTATTCTGTATTGAACACGGCAGCGCCATCCTCCGGCCGGCATCTCCTCTCAGCGGGCCCTCGGGGCCAAAAACGAAAGGCAAAACCAATGCGTGCATACTATTGTCCGGGGACCCACTGGGACCGTGAATGGTACGAACCGTTTCAGGAATTCCGCATGTGGCTGGTCGAACTGGTCGACGACCTGCTCGACCTGCTGGAACGTCAGCCCGCCTACACGTGCTTTCATCTCGACGGCCAGGCGGTCGTTCTCGAGGACTATCTCCGGGTGCGGCCCGAAAACCGCGACCGGCTTGTCGCCCAGATGCGCGCGGGTCGCATCGTGGCCGGCCCCTGGTATGTCCTTCCCGACGAGTGGCTGGTCTCCGGCGAGAGCTACATCCGCAATGTCATGAAAGGCCGGGCGGTCTGCCGCGAACTCGGCGTGCCTGCGATGCGTTTCGCCTACACGCCCGATCAGTTCGGCCATATCGCCGCGCTGCCCATGCTCATGCGCGGACTCGGCTTCGATGCCGGCATCTGCTGGCGCGGCGCACAGGATGAAAACTACCCTGCCCTGTTTCTGTGGATCGGTCCGGACGGAAGCCGGATGCCCACCTTCAAGCTCCGCGACGACGGCAGTTATGCCCCGTTTTTGTTCAAGTTCCGCAACCTGCTCGAGAACAATCAGCTGACCGAGGACCTGATCCGGGAACACTTCGAACCCTACTTCAAGGAGGAGTGCGAGCGGGGCCATGCCCCCCTGGTGCTTCTGCTCGACGCCATCGACCATTACCCCGCCGACGAACAGAGCGTGACCATCCTGCAGAAACTGAAGGAGATGTATCCCGACGTCGAATTCGTGTGGGCCTCGCTGGAAGAGTTCGGACGCGAGATGGCCGCGCACGCGGACCAATTGCCGGAACGTACGGGTGAGTTACGGGAACCGTGCCGCACCAGCGGCCGCGGCGGCCAGTATCTCATCGTGCATACGCTCTCCTCGCGGTATCCCCTCAAGAAAGCCAACGACGAGTGCCAGGCCCTGCTTGAATACTGGGCCGAACCGGCCGCCCTCATGGCGCGCATGCGCGGCGGGCAGCCCAACCTGCAGTATCTCGCGCTGGCCTGGGAATACCTCCTCAAGAACCATGCCCACGATTCCATCTGCGGCTGCAGCGTGGACCAGGTCCACCGCGACATGCGCTACCGCTTCGATCAGTGCCGGATGCTGGCGGACGGGCTGGTGCGCCGCCTTACCGCCGGCATCGGCGCCGCAAGCGATACCCCCGAAGCCCTCGCCAACACCGTCGTCCACAATCCCCTGCCGTATGAACGCAACGGCGTCTTCGAACTCGCACTGCCTTTCCCCAAAGACTACGCGCCCAAATACGTTGACGGGCTCGTCACCGGCGAGCCCATCAACCGCTTCCGCCTGTTCGCACCTGACGGGTCGCCCATCCCGTATCAGCTGTCGCGCATCGAACACGGCGTCCTGCACAAACGCATCCGAGACAACGGACGGTTTTCAAACTTCCACGGCGACGTGTATCACGTGGCCGCTGAGCTGTCCCTGCCCGCCTGCGGTTGCACGGGCCTTCGCATCGAGCCCACCGAGGCGGCCAACCGCAACGCAGGCACCCTGCTGTCCGGACCGCTCACCGCAGACAACGGCCACATCGCGCTCTCCATCCATCCCGACGGCACCGCGTCGCTGACCCACAAATCGTCCGGCAAAACCTATGGCCCGCTCTTCCTCTATGAAGATGCCGGCGATTGCGGCGACGGGTGGACCCACGGCCCACTCGTCAATGACATCGTCTTCAAGACGCCGGGAAACGTCGTGTCGGTTGCCGTGGACGAAGACGGCCCCCTGCGCGCCGTGTTTCGCATCGAACGCGAGCTGCACCTTCCCCGGATGCTCGACAAGGCCACCCGCTGGCGCGCCAGCGACCGCGTCCCGCTGCGCATCACCGATCGGGTGTGCATCGATAAGGACGCGCCGTTCGTACGGGTGCGCACGCGCGTCGAGAACACGGTCGAGGACCATCGCCTGCGCGTGCTCTTTCCCACCCCTATCGCGACAGACCGTTCGTTCGCCGAAACGCCCTTCGCCATGGTGGACCGGCCCATCGACCCGCCGGCCGAGACCGCGGAGTGGCATGAACGCGTCAATCCGGAAACGGCGTTCACGAGCCTGTTCGGCATTCAGGACGCCGCCGGAGGCCTCGCCGTGCTGTGCCCGTTCGGACTCCACGAATACGAGGTCACCCGGACCCCGCAGCGCGTGCTGGCGCTCACCCTGTTCCGGTCAACGTACCAGACCGTCGGCACCGCCGGCGAACCCGACGGCCAACTGCTCGCACCCCTGGACTTCGAATACCTGGTGTATCCGTTTGCCGCGCCCCTCAATCCCGCGGCGGCCCTGCGGCTCGTGCAGGAGGCGCAAACGCCCATCCGCTGCCATCAGGCGAAGTCCCTGCCCGACACCGTGTCCTTCTGCCGTATCGAGAGCGGCGCCGCGGTGTTCACGGCCCTCAAACCGGCTGCGGACGGCAATGGCGGCATTGTGCGGTTCTGGAACCCCGGCGCTGCCGTCGCCGAAGCCGTCGTCGCCTTCCCGCAAGCCCTGAAGTCGGCCCACGCTTGCGACCTCAACGAGGAACCGGGCGAGGAGCTGGCCCTGCGCGACAACGGAAAGCGGTTCACCGTGGCCGTCCCGCCACACGCCCCGGCCACCGTGCGCTTCACCTGGTAAACGCTGCGTCCACATAAGTGGGCGCCGGGCCCGCACCGGAGAAGAACGGGGACGCGCTCCAGGCGCCGCCCCCGGCGTGACCGCGTGTCCCCCGCTCGGGTATTGTGCGCGGAATGAGACCTATTTGAACGCGCCGGGCCGATTTCGTACAATTATGTATGGTTTGAAGGTCTTTTCTACCGATTTGTTGCCCGAAATTCCAGGCATTCCGGGAAGGTACCGTCACCATGTCCGAACCTGCTGACCCGCTCGCGTCCCACCGGCGCAACGAACTGGCGCTGCTGTTCGACATCAGCCTGATCCTCGACCGCAGCCTCGATCTGCGCGACGAGGTCGGGGCCATCCTCCGTGCCCTGGCCAAACATACCGGCATGGTGCGCGGCACCCTGACCCTGCTCAATCGCGAGACCGACGAGATCCTGATCGAGGAAGGCCACGGCCTCTCCGCGAAGCAGCGAGAGCGCACGCGCTACCGGCCCGGCGAGGGTGTCACCGGAATGGTCATCCAGACCGGGCGGCCCATGGTCATTCCGCGCATCTCCGAGGAACCCCTGTTCCTCGACAAGACCGGGGCGCGCAGCAAGATGCGCAAAGATGAGATCGCCTTCGTGTGCGTGCCCATCAAGATCGAGAACGAGGTCCTGGGCGCCCTCAGCGCCGACCGGATCTACCACGAACCCGTGTCGCTCGACGAGGACCTGCACCTCCTGAGCATCATCGCCCGGATGATCGCCCAGGCCGTCCAGCTGCGCCGCAAAGCCCTCGAAGACCAGCAACGCCTCATCGACCAGAACAAACGCCTTCAGCAGGAACTCCAGGACCGGTTTCGCCCCGCCAACATCATCGGCAATTCGGGCGTCATGCAGCAGGTCTACAACCTCGTCGCCCAGGTCGCCAAGAGCGACACCACCGTCCTCATTCGCGGGGAGAGCGGCGTCGGCAAGGAACTCGTGGCCCAGGCCATTCACTACAACAGCCACCGCACCGCCATGCCCTTTATCAAGGTGAACTGCGCCGCGCTGCCCGAATCGGTCATCGAAAGCGAGTTGTTTGGACACGAGAAAGGCGCATTCACGGGGGCGATTCGCGAGCGAAAAGGACGTTTTGAGCTGGCGGACCGCGGCTCGATCTTCCTCGACGAGATCGGCGACCTCACGCCCGCCATGCAAATCCGCCTGCTCCGCGTGCTTCAAGAGCGCGAGTTCGAGCGCGTCGGCAGCACCGACACCATCAAGGTGAACGTCCGGGTCATCGCCGCGACCAACCGCGAACTCGAAATGCTCATGGAACAGGGCACCTTCCGGCAGGACCTCTATTACCGGCTCAACGTGTTCCCTATCCACCTGCCCCCGCTGCGCGAGCGCAAAAGCGACATCCTCGATCTCGCAAACTTCTTCGTCGAGAAATACAGCAAAGCCAACGGAAAGAACGTCCGCCGCATCTCCACCCCCGCCATCGACATGCTCATGAGCTACCACTGGCCGGGAAATGTCCGCGAACTCGAAAACTGCATCGAACGCGCCGTGCTCCTCAGTAACGACGACGTCGTGCATGGACACCACCTGCCCCCCACGCTCCAGACCGCCGAGGCCAGCAATACCGTCATGGCCGGCACCCTCGAAAACGCGCTCGACGCCGTCGAGCGCGAGATGATCATCGAGGCCCTCAAAAATGCCCGCGGGAACAAGGCCAAAGCCGCCCGCGACCTCGGCATCAGCGAACGCATCATGGGGTTGCGCGTCCGCAAACACGCCATCAGCACAAAAGCCTTCCGTCCCGCCCGGACCCGCGCCTGACCACAACGCCCCCGCGGAAATCCACAGGCGTATCCGGCACCCCCCTGTCAAGAGAATATTTTAGTATTGTGTCCCCTAAATTGGGGTAATTACTTGACAAGAGGGCGGGCGGGGCCCGCGTCAAGAAGTTTCTGTAAAAGTGCCTTGGTGGTC
>MTKY01050877.1_pt1 | contig 18859 bp, 9 predicted proteins | sample 1042731 | NCBI WGS metagenome assembly MTKY01 (sample SAMN06212206, study PRJNA360538) | anaerobic digester metagenome | biome: Wastewater treatment plant; material: sludge; isolation source: anaerobic digester fed with sludge from wastewater treatment plant | place: Denmark: WWTP Soeholt ... | reverse complement strand
CCCGGCTATCCCCAGAACTATTACCTCCCCCCTGCGGGGGGGACTGAGGGGGGGCACTACAACCGCCTCACCGAATACGGGTACGACGCCGTGGGTAACCAAATCCTGATTACCGACACGCTGGGGAATGTCACTTACACCGAGCACGATGAACTGAACCGCGCGCTACGCACCTGGCAGAACTACCTGCCGGGGTATCCGCAAAACTACCAGAACACGCACAACCGAGTCACCGAGTATGGCTACGATACCGCCGGTCGCCAAACCCTGGTCACCGACACGCTGGGCAGTGTTACTTACACCGAATATGACGCCGCCGGCCGGGTAATACGGACGTGGCAGAACTACCTGCCCGGCTATCCCCAGAACTATTACCTCCCCCCTGCGGGGGGGACTGAGGGGGGGCACTACAATCGCGTCACCGCCTACGGTTATGACGAGATGGGCCGCACGGTTCTGGTGACGGACACCCTGGGCCACGCCACGTATACCGGCTATGACGCGCTGGGCCGCGCGGTGACGATGACGAACAACTTCGTCGATGGCGTCTACGACGCGGCGCACCCCGACGAGGACCGCAGCACCCTCACCGTGTACAATGCGCTGGGGCAAGTGGCGGCGCGGGTGCAGCTTTCGGGCACGGCGCGCATCACCACCACCTACGCTTACGACGCGCTCGACCGCATGATCACGACGACCAACGCCCTGGGCTATACCTCGGTCACGGATTACGACGCCGCCGGGCGGCGCGCCGCCAGCCGCGACGCGCTGGGGAACCAGACGACGTACACGTACGACGCCGTCGGGCAACTGCTGACGACCACCGACGCGCTGGGCAACGTGACGACGTACACGTACGACGCCCTGGGGCGGCGCACCGTCGTCACCGACGCGCTGAACCATGCCACAACCACGCTGTACGACGCCGCCGGACGGGTAGCGGCGCGAATCGACGCCCTGAACGGCGTCACGCAGTACACGTACGATGCGTTGGGCCGCCGTACCGCCGTCACCGATCCCGGCGGCGTGACGACCTATTCCGGCTACGATGCTGCCGGACGCTTGAGCTACACCCAAGACGTCCTGGGGCACGCTACCGTCACCACGTATGACGCCCTGGGGCGACAACTCTTCGTCACCGACGCGCACGGCCAGGTCACGCGCCACGAATACGACGCCGCCGGGCGCTTGAGCGCCGTCACTGTGAATTACATCCCCGGCGGGCCGGAGGACGCGCAGACCAACCTGCGCACGAGCTACACGTACAACGCCCTCGGCGGGTACACCCGCGTCACCGATCCGCTGCAGCACACGACAGTCTACACGTATGACGGCGCGGGCCGCATCAGCGCGCAGCAAGACGCGCTAGGCTACGTGACGAGCTTCGGGTACGATGCCTTGAGCCGCCGCGTCAGCGTTACCACCCCCGATGCCGCCGGGCCGCAGACGACGACCACGCACTACGACGTGCTGGGCCGCGTCCTCCGCGTGGACTACCCCGCCAACGGCGACGCGGAAGCCTTCAACGTGTCTCACGCTTATGACGCTCTGGGCCGCCGCACTATGTTGACCGACACTACAGGCGTGACCACCTGGACGTATGACGCCCTGGGGCGAATCACCGGCGTGAGCGATCCCTTCACCGGCACGGTGGCGTACGGCTACGACGCCGTTGGCAACCGCACCGCGCTGACCGTCACGATGCCGAGTAGCGAAGTGCGAATAACGAATTACGAATTCGATGCAGTAAATCGCCTTATCCAGGTGAGCGGTTGGGCGACGGGCGCGACCAACTATGACTACGATGCTGCCGGACGCATTCTGACGACGACGTTGCCCAACGGTGTGAGCAGTGTCTACGATTATGACGCGGCGGGCCGGCAAGTGGGCTTGCTGCACGAGGGGATCACTGGTACGCTGGCAACGTACACCTACACGTTGGACGCCCTGGGGCGGCAAGTCGTTGTCACCGAGAGTCTGCGCGCCGGGGTTGGGCTAACCGTCACCACGCGCGTCATCAGCCACACCTTCGACGAGGCGGGGCGGCTGAGCCACAGTGAATACTCCACCGGCGAAGCCTTCGCCTACCAATATGACGCCGCCGGGAACCGCACCGTCGTTACCAGCGCCACGCCCCTGAGCGGCACGGTGGTCACGACCAACAGCTATGACGCGGCCAACCGTCTGACGGCGCGCAGCCGCAGCGACGGGCACGCCTATACCTACGACTGGTCGCAACGCGGGCAACTGCTCACGGAATGGACGCAAGGCTATCCCGTGCGCGCCTTCAGTTACGACGGCGCGGGGCGGATGATCGAGGCGCGGGTGTTTACCCAAACCACGGAATTCGTGTACAATGGCTTAGGTGACCGCGTGGCCGTAAACGTCGACGGTTACGGCGCCACCACCTACGTCCTGGACTACGCCGCCGGGCAGCGCATCCTCGCCGAGACCACGCCGACCGAGACCGTGAGTTATCTCTACGGGCGAGACTGCCTGGGCGAACAACGCGACGATGAATGGCTCTACTACTTGCACGACGCGGAAGGCTACGTTCGCCAGGGCGCGGATGCCGAAGGCGACGTGGTCAGCGCGTGGCTGTTCGATCCCGACGGGACGGTACTGGAAGGGCCGAACGGTCCGGTCAGTCACCTCATCTGCGGTGGGGTGTACGACTGGTCCACGGGGCTGATCTACCGGGGCGGACGCTACTTCGACCCGAATTTGGGGATCTGGCTGGCGCTCACGCCGCTGATGGTGGTGCAGGGCTGGCGCAAGCGGAAGGAGCGGCGAAAGGGGGTGCTGCTGGTGTGCGTGGGATTGTTGGCGGTGGGGATGCTGACGGGGTGTTGCACTAACCAACCTATACCCACCCCTACGCCAACACGAACACCTTCCTGTACTGAAGACGGCAGTAGTGGGTTGGGGCCGGGGACAGGGACGCCGACGCTGACACCATGGCCGTCACCAACGCCCACGCCGCTGCCACCGCCCCCAACACCCAGTCCGTGGCCGACTCCCACCCCCACTCCATCTCCAAGTCCAACGCCCAGCCCGTCACCAAGTCCCAGTCCTATTCCACCTCCGACACCAACTGGACTACAATTCGTCGCTACTCCAGTAACAGATTTCCACTATGCACAAGGATTTGGAGCAACCCAATTTGCTTGTAATGAATGTGGTGGTGGGGATGGCACAGGGGAATGTGAAAATGCTACAAACAACTGTTTCTACCAATCGACCCGCGGGTTACATAATGGGTTAGATTTATCTGTTCCAGATGGCACTCCCGTATATTGGACCGGCAACATGGAGGGTGTGGTGGTTGACAGACATGCAAATGATGCTGCTGCCAATGTGGTTGTGGAAGCCGGAGGATATGATGTGGTTTTTGGACATCTTGCCAGTGACAGTAAGTTAGTGAAACCCGGGGATCAAATCGCTTATGGCACACAACTGGGTTCAACCGACAATTATAATAAGCATCTTCACATGGCAGTTCGCGGTAACGGAAGATTCTACAATTCTTTGTACTTTTTCACCTCAGGATTAGCCTCGACTATTGAGTTGAAAATGGGTCCATATAGCGAGGGAGAAAACGCTTGGAGTATGACTTATTTCACCTACAGTAGTGGAAGATGCAAGAACTATTATTGGGGTGCAGAACCTGACCGCACGGGAATCGGATTAGAGAGGTGAGAGATGAGACTGACGCATTATTGTTACAATCTATTAAGCCTGCTGCTCATTATTTGGGGGACAAGTGGTTGTTTGGCGATATCTGGCACAACACCTGTTGTCGAGCCACCGAAACACTTTCCAGAGTCTACCCATATTATATCTACGGTCCCCACCCCTGGCGTTACACCAACTCCGATCATAGCATCGACCATGCCTCCCCTTATACCACCCACGAACCTTCAGTTAGTACAGGTGACCGACTCGTTTACTGCGGGTGTGTTTTGGGCTGAGAACGGACAAACGTTGATATATGCCTCGCGTGAACAACCAGGACAAGAATGGGCCTGGTGGCAGTACGAAATAGCTACTGGGGAACAGCACCCTACTGTAGCGCCCTTTCAAATCACCCCTCAACTGTGGAAGGAATTGGAATTCTATGAACATAAAGAAAATTTTGCTGTTTGGGACAGGGACAAATTCTCCCCCAGCGGGACATATATCTTATATACGCGCTTGCCTTCAGACTATACCCATAAACCTGGTGATTTCTCTTTGCCTCCTTACGAAACATGGATTGCCCGCACAGATGGAAGCCAGGCAGCCCTGGTGCAAAGTAATTGCCGTGTGATTCAGGCCCTATGGCGCAACCAGGAAACGCAGATGATCTTTACCTGTTCTGTGGAAGGAGGTTGGGCAGATATATGGCTAGCTGAAGTGGACGGAAGCAACACTTACTCGTTAAGCTCTGTTGTATTTGGAGGGCAATATAACAACGACTGGATGGCTTTATCGCCAAATGAAGCTAAACTGGCATTCGTCGATAATCTGTTCCATGTGCGGATAGCAGCGCTCGATGGCAGTGAAAACATCAGAGTCGAAGCCCCTTGTGAGTTCACCTTCCGTCCCAATTGGTCGGCAGATGGTCAACGCATATACTTCAAATGTCAAGGTTTGTCTCGGAGGGATGATGGCGTTTACGTTTATGATCTGAGAAAGGGCACTATCACACGATTCATAGCCTTGCCACTCGTGCTTGATGGTGATCGCGAGGCAGATATGGCAGAGATGATTATTTCGCCCTGTGAAACTGGGGCAGTTTTTATTTCTCGTGGATTATGGTTGATAACTTGGATGCCTAAATTCTGAATATGCCGCCGCCGTTTATGTTCACCAGGGCGTGGACGTGGACAGCGCAATCATCAGTGCGTGGCTGTTCGATCCCGACGGGACGGTGCTGGAAGGGCCAAACGGCCCCGTCAGTCACCTGGTGTGCGGCGGGGTGTACGACTGGTCCACAGGGCTGATCTACCGGGGCGGGCGCTACTTCGACCCGAACTTAGGCATCTGGTTGGCGCTGGTGCCGTTGATGGTCGTGCAGGGCTGGCGCAAGCGGAAGGAGCGGCGAAAGGGGGTGCTGCTGGTGTGCGTGGGGTTGTTCGTGGTGGGGTCGCTGGCGGGGTGTGGGAAACCACCGGTAGGGCAACCGCCGCTGACTGTATGTTTGACACCCACGTTTATCTCTGGTCTGGGGTCGGGTACAGGGACGTCAACGCCGACTCCTATACCTACGCCAACATCTACTAAGTAGCGGCCCGCACTTGCATATCTCGATTAAAGAAACAGATCCGGAAAACCCTGATCTTACCTCTGAGGGGACGATTGACCCAACGCCATTCATACCATAGAGTTAACCGTCTAAAGTCCTCACACGATGGACGAGAAAATGGGTAGTGAAGATTTAGCCTGTTCAATTTTCGGGGAGCAGTTCAAGGGATTGTCTCACATATTCTTGTCAAAGGCTCTATCCAATTCCGGTTTGTCCGGCTTAGGAGATAAGATGATCAGAGGACCAAAAAGTATCTATCTTTTATTGCTACTCATCTGTATAGTGATAATGTTATTCTTGTTAGTTTCCTGTAGTCAGGACAGTTTTACTGCTGTCCCCACGACGCCAGTGACAGCCACGCAAAATATAGATGTGGCAACTTTTACACCCGAGCCGTCGCCAACCCTGCCCAACCCAACACTTACGGCCTTCATTGTGCCTCGTGAACGCCCACCCTTTTTCGAAGCTCTATTCACCGTCCTGAGCGACGATCAGACCCGGCTTTTGGCAGCATACGAAGGGGAAATGAATCTGCAAACGCTGTACCAGTTTTCGGCATCATCAAGCAGGGCGCAGGTGGTATTTCACCCGGCTGGTTTTCCGGTCATATCACGTGATGGCGTGTGGGTCACGGTAGTTGAAGACGAAGATCTGCGAACTCACATAATGAGTATCCCCCTTGTGGGACCTAATGAATCAACAGCAATTCTGAACTGGCCTGGTTGCCAATCTGCGGCAACTATTTCGCCAGACGGGAAGCGCGTAGCATTTCTGTCGATAGAAAGCAAATGTGACAGGCATTCGACAGTCCCCCCAATGCATGTGTACGTAATGGATAGTGATGGACAGAATGTCAAGCGCATAACAACAGAAGCGGTCGATCGATGTTTTCTCACCTGGTCACCGAACAGTATGCAGATTGCATATCAGGAGATATGTGATCCGGCAGCCTCTTCACCATGGCAAGTATACGTGGTAACCTTGGAGCCCTTCAATACCCCACGACAAATGACACAGATAACGGCAAGCGGTGCTTTGGTAGGGGGCGCAAGTTCAGCGTGGTCTCCTGATGGAGAATGGCTGCAGTGGGTTACGATGTACAATGGATCATTTGGTAATCATCGCTTGTCCCGGTTAGATGCAGAAGGAAAGTTGATTGCAGAAATTGTCTCCGCTTTGCCGGGCAAAGGTTTGTGGGCGGCTGACTCTAAACGACTTGCACATATGACTCGGACGGATCAGTTAACTGCTCTTATCATCTGGAATATCGAAAGTGGTGAGATAACGACGTTCGAATTGCCAGATGTACAGCCCTCTACGCCACAACAATTACTACCGGATGGTGAACGTCTAGTATTTGCTGGTTATAGATTAGACAGCCAGGGAGAATTAGTGCCGGGAAGCAAGTGGTTTATGATGAATATTGATGGTACTAATCTGATTGAGTTTGAAGAGCCGTAAGCCAGGATGGTGAAAAAGTGGCTGACCAAAAGCATCTGCGATTACGACTGAGCTATCGCTTCCGCTTCCATATGCTTTGACCAGTTTGGGGATGTGGAGCGCGACTGTTGTAGCCCACTTATCTCCATCGACAGGCCTCATCCAGCATTACCGCGTCGTTGCGCAGCAACGTCCGTATTTCCGGCCCGCTGCTGGATCGAATCGACATCCACATGGAAGTGCCACGGGTGGCCTACGATAAGCTGGCTCACGCCACCCGCGGCGAGCCTTCCGAGACGATTCGAGCGCGCATCAACGCGGCGCGGGAACGGCAGCAGCAGCGTCTTGCCGGCGCGCGACTGGCCTGCAATGCGGATATGGGGCCGGCGCAGCTCCGCGAGTTCTGCCCTCGCTTCCTGCGGCTTGCGCGAAGACGCCCAAGCCCTGATGCGCGCGGCGATGCGGCAGATGCACCTCAGCGCGCGGGCGTACCACCGGGTTTTGAAAGTGTCGCGCACGATGGGCGAATCTTCGCCTTCGGATTTGGAAGGCGCGGAGGCTATCCAGACGCACCATCTGGCGGAGGCGTTGCAGTACCGGGCGCGGGTGCTGGATATGTGAGGCAGTCCACGTTGTCATCACCGGCAGAGTTATCGCGCCCAGGGACGCCAGGGCCGTGAGCGTTATGGAACCGTTAAGGCGCAGCGCCTCGGGCCGGACAAGCTCCGCACACTCACGCTGCCCTCGAAAAGGCTGTAGGCCAACTGTGCGCCATCGCCATCAATTGGCCGCCAGGATCGCGGGTGACTTCAAAGACCCAAAACCCGCAAACGCCCCCCCACAAATCCCTTCGACGACTGACCGCTGTAGTTGAAGTCTCCGCAGTTCGAGTACAATAAAGCGTATGAGCGTCCCGTCTCCCATCACGGAGTTGTTGCAGGCCAGCCGCGCGGCGGAACGGGCCGGCGACGCGCCATCTGCGCTTCGTCTGGCGCAGGAGGCATTGACTGTGGCGCAGCAAACGGGCGACGCCGAAGGCCAGGCGTTGGCCGTGACCGCACTCGCCGGCCCTCACATCCGCCTGGGGCATTATGCGCACGCCCGCGCGCTGCTGGAGCAAGCGCTTGCTGACCTCCCACCGGATTCCCCCACGCGCGAGCGGGTCTTGATCGCCCTGAGCGCCTGCGCCGCCGAGACCAACGATTTGGAAGCTGCCGAAAAGTATTGTCTACAAGCGATAGACCTGGGGCGGCAGTTGGGCCTGGCCCCGGCGGTCGTGCGCGGTTTGAACAACCTGGCGGCCGGCGTGTACACACCGCGCGGCGAGTTTGCGCTCGCCATCGCCGCCGACGAGGAAGCGCTCAAGCTGGCGCGAGAACATAATCTGCTGGAGCTGACCTGGTCGCAGTTGACCAACCTCGTCTGGACCGGGTGGTTGACCGGGCAACGCGCCTGTACGTTGCGGTGGCTCGCCGAACTGCGCGACGTGGCCTTGCCCGACACCCTCGCCGAAGGGTATTGGCATCTCATCCACGGGGAACTGGCCCGCGAAGATGGCGACGCCGCCCAGGCGCGGACGCACTTTGCCGCCGTTCGTTCCATCGCCGAGGCGAAGGGGTTGGTAGAACTCGACGTGCTGGTGCGTCTGGCCTTAGCCCGACTGTGCCGCGCCGAGAACGACGCGCCGGCCGCGTTTACCTGGGCCGCCGATGCCTTGAAAATCGCCGAACGCATCGGCTACCGGCACATCCAGGGGCGCGCGCTGGTCGAGCAGGGGTGCGCCGCGTGGGCTTTGGGCCATCTAGCAGAAGCCGCGACGGACTTTCGCGCTGCGTTGACCGTGCTAACGCCGCTGCGCGCCAAATTCGACCTGGCGCGGGCGACGCTGATGCTGGCTGCGGTCCTCGCTGCGCAAGATGCGGAAGATGCGCCCGTCGTCTGGGGCGAAGCGGCGACCCGCATCCTCGACGGCGGCTACACCTTCCTCGTAGAGCAAGAGCGGGCGCTTGCCCTGCCGCTCATCGCCGCACACCTGAACGCGGCTGACCCTGGCCTGCGCGCCCTCGCCGAGCGCCTGCTGGAACAGCTCGCCCGCACCCCGCCGCTGCCGCTGCACATTTCGCTGTTGGGCGGCCTCACAGTGCGGCAAGGCGCGCGAGAAATAGACAAGCGCGCGCTGCGCCAGCGCCGGGCGGGGGAATTGCTGGCGCTTTTGCTGCTCACACCGCAACGCGCCCTCTCGTTCGAACAGGTGGTAGAAGCCTTGTGGCCGGAAAAGGGCGCGGCGGCGCTTCCGCTGTTCCACCAGGCCACGTCCGCGCTGCGCCGCGCGCTGGAGCCGGATTTGCCGGAGAAGTTCCCCTCGCGCTATCTGTACGTCGATGCCGGGCGAATTATGCTCTTCTTGCCCGAAGGATCGCAGCTTGACGTGGAAGTTTTCGAGGCGCACTGCCGCCGCGCCGAGTGGGATGCCGCGCTGGCGCGCTATGGCGGGGAGTTGCTGCCGGAGTATCCTTACGCAGATTGGAGCGCGCTGCCGCGCCAACGGTTATCGAACAAATACCAACACGTTTTGCTGGTCATCGCCAGGGACAGGCTGGCGGATGGCCTGTTCCAGGAAGCGCTGGAGACGTGTGACGCGCTGTTGGCTCTCGAACCCTGGCACGAGGAAGCCGTCCACATCGCTATGCGCGCGAGCCTGGCGCTCCACAACCGCACCCGCGCTTTGCGCTTCTACCTTACCCTGGAACGCACGCTGCACGAAGAGTTGGGCATTGCCCCAGAACCTGAACTTCAAAAGCTGTTTCACTCGATTAAGTAATGGGCAACGGCAACACGTTACAGTCGTCCAGCCCGAGCGCAAAGTGTAGCGCCTGTTTGACGAGTCGCATCTTTTCAGTAGATAGCGCAGCGATAAATGCGCCGAGTTTGGCTTTCTGAATCGTCTGGACGTTGTCCAGGTTGACCGCGCAATCCGTTGCCAGGCCATCCTGAAGGCCAAGCGCAACTTCGGTTCTGTCAGTCTTCCGTCAGTCTTCTGTCAGTCCTCCGTCAGTCCACTGTGCTATAACGGATGTATGCGAAGCATCCAGACTTTTATTCTGCGTTTGTTGGTGGATACCGAAGCGCCTGATGGGCTATGCGGCGTCATTCAGGGGGTCGAAGAAGAACACGCCCATCCTTTCCATGACGCCCGGACTCTCGTAGCCTGGCTGCGCGAAACGGCGCGTGTGGCGCATAAGGAGGCCCTGGCCGATTCACCGAATCAGGTCGAGGCGGAAAATGGGGCCGCTTGACCTTTGGGGATGGCTGTTGGATTAACAAGCAATAGGAGAGATGGAAATGTTGGACACCTTGTTGAAGCGATATATCGGAATAGGAACCATCACCTACGAGTACTACGCCTTTGCCATCGCCTGGAAGGGGGGGTACAGCGTTTACCTACCGCTGGCGCTGCGCAACCCGTAACTTACCAAAACCGGTCTTACCCAATCAGGAGGAACAAACGATGAGAACCAAACTTCAGGATGCTCAGACCTCGTGCGATCCACCCTACAAGCCCCCCAGCATAAATAAAAAGGAGGAACCAACGATGAAAACCAAATTCCGTTTGATTTCACTGGCCGCTGTATTCGGTTTGCTGCTGCTGGCTGTTTTGGCGGCGCTGTCGGCGGGGGCGAGACCGACGCACGCCGCGCTCACCCTATTGGTCGATCCGGCGAGCCCGCACCTGGCGGCCCCGCCGGCCGCCGCCGCGGCCGACCCGACTGCCCTGACCGCCAACCCGGGGCCGGAAACCGGACCGGCCCTCTCCAACCTGGCCCTGAGCTTTATCGCCAACGCCGGCCAGGAAGACCCCGCCGTGCGCTTCACCGTCAAGGGCGCGGGGCACACCATCTTTTTTACCGCGGACGAGATCGTCTTGAGCGCGGCGGCCGCCGGGACCGCCGTGGTACACCTGCGCTTCCCCGGCTCCAACCCGCATCCCGTAATCGAGGGCCTGGCGCCGCTGCCGGGCACGGCCAACTTTTACCGCGGCAATGACCCCGCCGCCTGGCGTACCCACGTGCCCACCTACGAGGCCGTGGTCTACCGGGAGCTGTACCCCGGCGTGGACCTGGTCTATAGCGGACGCGAGGGCCGGCTCAAGAGCGAGTTCCGCCTGGCCGCCGGCGCCGACCCCCGGCGCATCCAGATGGCCTACTATGGGCTGACCGGGATCAGCCTCCAGGCGAACGGCGCGCTGGCGCTGGAGACGCCGCTGGGGACGCTGCTCGAGGAAGCGCCGCTCGTCTACCAGGAACGGGACGGCCTGCAGCAGCCCATCCCCGGCCGCTACCTCCTCCTGTCCGCCGCGGCGGGCGAACGCCGGGTCGGCTTCCAGGTCGGCCAGTACGATTCCTCCCGGCCGCTGGTGATCGACCCCGAGCTGACCTACTCCAGCTTCCTGGGCGGCAGCAGCGATGAACAGGCGCGCGCCCTGGACGTACTCTGTCGCATGGCGACGCCGCACACGCCGGCGACGACCGAGATCTATGTCACCGGCCAGACCAGCTCGACCAATTTTCCCCTGCTCGACCCGTTCGACAACAGCCTGGGCGGGCAGAGCGATGTATTTGTAACCAAGTTCTACAGCACGAGCGGGACGATGGCGATCAGCTATTCAACCTATCTGGGCGGGAGCGCGCGGGACGATGGCCGCGACATCTTGCTGAATGCCGTGAATGCCGACGACGAAACCGTCTACCTGACCGGGAGCACCGACTCGAGCGACTTTCCCATCCAGGGCGCGCCCGCGGAAGGCGCCACCTATGGCGGCAATGGCGACGCCTTTGTGGTCAAGCTCAACCCTGACGGTACGCTGGCCTATGCTACCTACCTGGGCGGCAGCGGCATCGACGAGGGCCACGCCATCGCCTTTGGCCAGTCCAGTGATATCTGGGGTGACGCAACGGTCTATGTCGTCGGGCGGACCGATTCGACCAACTTTCCGGTGAATGTGCTGGACACGACCCACAACGGCGGTTCCGATGCCTTTGTCACCCAGGTTATGGATTCCGGGGACGAAGCCTGCGTCTTTGGTTTCTCCACCTACCTGGGGGGCAGCGGCAACGACGTGGCCTATGACGTCTACGAGCTGTGGCCGGGCCGGGTCCACGTGACCGGGCGCACCGAGTCGAGCGACTTTCCGACCCACAACGCCCTGGACGCCACCTATGGCGGCAATGGCGACGCCTTTCTCACCCAGATCCTCAGCACCACGACGAAGGTGCTGTGGGGCTATTCGACCTACCTGGGCGGGGCCGGCAGCGACACCGGCTACGGTATCTATGTCTTTAACGAGTCGGAGCCGGAGGCCTATGTGACCGGGCGCACCGACTCGGCCGACTTTCCCACCCGGAAGGCCTTCCAGCCCACCCTGGCCGGCGGCAGCGACGCCTTTGTGACCAAGGTAGTCAGCCGGACCGCCGACGTAGCGCTGGCCTATTCGAGCTACCTGGGCGGGCGCGGCAACGACGAGGGGCGCGCGATCGGGCTGGCCCGGCCCCTGGACGGCATGGTCTACGTGGCCGGCCGCACGGGGTCGAACGACTGGCCCACGGTGAACGCCGTCCAGCCCCGCCACGGCGGCGGGACCGACGACGCCTTTGTGACCCAGGTGGTGAGCCGCAGCGGGGAACTGCTCGTGGCCTACTCCACCCCCCTGGGCGGGCGCGGCAACGAGGCCGCCTACGGCCTCGCCTGGGGCATTCACGGCGAGTGGCCCAACTACACCTATGCGGCCTACATAGCCGGCTGGACCGATTCGGTCCAATGGCCCACCACGGCCAACGCGCTGGACAAGACCCTGGACGGCCGGTCCGACGCCTTTGTGGCCGCGGTGTCCCAGCCCGGGCAGGCCCCACTGGAGCGCACCGTCGTCGGACCGCAGCAGGGCAGCAACGTGAGTGTGGTAGGCGGAGCGTTCACGGGGTACAGGGGGTGGGACTTTGGCATCCCGGCCGGCGCCGTGTCCCTGCCCGCGACGGTCTATGCGGCGCCGTATGCGCCGCCAGCGCAGACCGGCGGGCCAGTGTGGACAAAGTACTGGACGGGGATCGGAAGCCCGCCGCGGGCGGCCGGCGGTTCCGCCGAACAGTCCCTGCCGGTCGATTGGCTGCGGCCAGTCACCGTCACCATCGCGTACGACCCGGACTATTTCGCCGGCGTGGACGAAAACGACCTGCGGTTGTACGGGCAGGACGCCGCCGGCGTGTGGTACGACGCGGCCTGCACCACGACCCAGCACCCCGACTGCGCCGGCTACATCCGCGACACGGTGAGCGACACCATCACCGTCACCACCCTGTACGTGGGGAAACTGGCCCTCGGCGTCGAACCGCCGGAAAAGGCCATCTTTGGCCGGGTGACGGCGGGCGGACCAGGCCGGAGGACGATGGCGCTCGCCAACGTGCAGATCAGCCCCGACCTGGGCGCGGCCTATGCCGTCACCACCGCCGCCGACGGCTCCTACACCCTCAGCCGCCTGATCAGCGGCACCTATACGATCACGCCTACGCTGGCGGGCTACACCTTTGAGCCCCCCCGGTACACCGTCACGATCACGTCGACGGACGTCATCGGGTACGACTTTGTCGCCACGGGGGGACCTGTGAACTATACCATCTATCTGCCGCTGGTGCTGCGCCAACACTGAACCTACACACGCCCTGCGCGCCCCGTTCCTTTCGGGGCGCGCAGGGCCGGTCGCCGGCATAAAGAAGTTCAACTTCTTCAAGAAGTTGAACTTCTGGGTCCTATGGGCGCGGGTCGCCCAACAGCGACAGGTCGAGCAACAGCAGCTCGCCGCTTTCCTACGGGAACTCCAACGCCACCGCTGCCAGTTGGGTCAGATCGATGCCATCCAGACTCCCCACTTGAAGGTCGATTGCGCCCGTTGCGGCTTTTGCGCCCATCACGTTCACCGTTCTGAGCGACGATGCGGCAGGAGGCGACGCGAACCTGGATGGACCGCAGACCGCGCCCTACCCCGGCGAACGGAAAGGGGTGAGCGGCAACGCCAGCCTCAACGACTACGTGCAGGTGCGCTATGCCGCCGCCAACCAACCGGCCGGCGGGATGACGGTGACGGTCACGGGCAACGTGGCCGGGGCGGCGCCCTGGACGGCGCTCAGGGTAGCCTGGAACGTCGCCGTCTCAAAGGGCGTGACCTGACTTTGCGCGGGGACGGCAGCGACGGCGAGGCTGCGCGCGTAGGTTCCGGAGAACGTCACGCTGTCGAGGGCGGCGCTGTGTTCACTGATACTGAGGTTGCCGCTGTAGCCGTCGTAAGCATCCGCCGCCGCCAGGTGGACGAAGGCATCTTGCGCGGTGAGGGCGACCCGCGCGACGAAGTTAGGCGCGATGGTGTGGCCGGCGCCGTGTAAGGTGAGGGTGTCGCTGACCACCAGGGTCAGCGTACCGGTGAAGGCCTGGCCGTCGACGATCACGGTAGCGCCTTGCAGCCCCACGCCGAAGGCGCCCGGCGCGGCGACGGAGGCGGTGTACGTTTCCCACGTTCCGCCGACGCCCAGCCCGGCAGTCGCCGGGGCGTAGAAAGAGAGCGCTCCGCGCCCGTCCACGGTACAGGTGAGGCCCGCACCCAGCGCGAGCGCCAGGGCTGCGTCCCCATCGGCGGGTGCGGCTTGCACCGGCCCGGCGGCCAGCAGCGTATCGTGCTCGTCGTAGAGTTGGGCATACGGGGCGGTGAGTGTAACGAACTGCGCCGCGACCCAGGTGTCCGTCGTCCAGGCGGCCTGCAACTCGCCGCTGACGACGGTGTGGGAGGTGGTGAAGGTCGCAGCCAGCGGGGTGGTCGCGGGGGCGGTGGTGGTGGTGAGGACGGTTTGCGCGCCGCCGGCCGGGCGCGGGTAGGGCGTCGTGGCGAAGAGTATGGCGGGGACGGGTGGATCCTCGACGGTGACGGTGATGCCCGCAATGGCCAGAGTTGTCCGAATCATTTCTAACCCGCAGGCTACCCCGCGATCGAAGCCCCAAGGCAGCACACCTGCATCCGGGACATCGGCGAAGGGGCGGCAGGCGGCGCCCCCCTGCACCGAGGGAAGGGCGGGGATGTAACGCTCATTCGGATCGCGGAAGGCGGGTATGCCGTTGACGATGTCGCCTTCAACCGGAAGCGTCTCAGTATACTGGTCGCCGGCCTCAAATAAGTCGAAAACACCATCACCGTCACTGTCCAGATCCAGATAATCCGGGAGGGTATCGGTCATCACGAGGGTGGGTGAGAGCACGTCGGTCACGTCGCTGTTGCAGGGGAACAGTCCGTCGCCAATGGTCACACCGTTCGCTTCGGTGCAGGCTGCTTCGTCTTTGTCGAGGATGGTGTCCTGGTCGCTGTCTGTGTCGAGATAGTTGGGAGCCCCGTCAGCATCTGTATCTGGGCAAGCGGACAATCCTGGACATTCCACCTCATCCGGGATCGTATCGCCATCTTGATCTGCGCCGAATAGAGGAGAGAGGGTTGGAAAATCACTATCCTGGAGCAGAAAGGCGACCTTGCCACCCACCGCAGTAGTAGCCGCTTTTGGCAGATTCACAAGATAGTGACCATCTATTGTCGGCAGCCACACCTCTGGCGTTTCATCTTGCCACACCAGGCGTGCGACCCGATCAGTATACAAGGCTGGCACAGATACTTCGATCTCCGTGTCTGCCGTTGTAGACCACAATACTGTGATACGCTCGTAGTCGGGGCTGGAAAAGTAAACTTCTTGATGATTCTCTACAGGCGCCTCTGCTGGGTTGTCATACATACCACCATAAGTAGCATTGCCCAGGATTGTGCGGGCTTGTAACATAGCTGTATACGCCAGACGCTGCTGTTGGTCAAAATTAGGGCCTTCCCAAAGCAACCCGGAGTCAGTGCCGCCAGAGTTGTCCAACTGATATTGGAAGAAATTCTCAATACCGGACTCACCTCTTTGGGCCAGCAGATATACCAGTGACTGCAAAATTGCGGAAGCGCGTGCTTGTTCCACATCTCCCTCGAGTGTGAAATGATCGACACCGAATTCTGTAATCCAAAAAGGTTTATCTGCTAGGTCGCTTGCCTCATTGTCTTCCAGCCACTCGCGTATTTCCTGGGGATATTCGAGAATTCGCCACGGATCGTTGTAGTCGTGAGTGGCGTAGTAATCAAAGCGATCAAGGTATTTGACAGAAGTATCTATCTGAGAAAGGTTGATCAGTTCATTGAGCAAATTAGAAATCGGCCTATCATAACCAAGCGGATCATCTATGTCAGATTGCCCCGGTAGCACAAGATGAACGTTTCTGCTTATGCCCGTAAATGTGGCAGTTGCATAGTTGGCGGCAACGTACGTTACGTCTACCATACGTGCGAACTCCGGCAGCGTTCCCATCCAGTAGGGCGATCCATTCTTCACCATTGAACGGTTCCAAATCATACCAGTATAATGTTGTCCGCGTCCAACTGCTCCCAAGCGCTTGCGCCTGTTGCGCGCGAGCGTCATCAAGCACTTCGTAGCCTCCCAAAGTCGAAACGCGGTTAACATTGTCAATCCCAAACTGCCCGGAAAAGGGTTGAGTGCCGCTTTGTGCATTGGGTTTTAGCTCTGGCGCAGCCAAAGCCAATTGCGCCCGCGACATATTGCTTATAGTAACCAATGAGAGGATAGTGGTTAAACACAATGCCATCCATATTTTACGTAAGGTTGCATGTTTCATGGTTGCTCTCCAATTATGCCTTTTTCATATTGTCTAGGGTGTGTAAGCACAACGCACGCCGGCATTTAGATTTGGTCCTTTGTCAGATTGCCATGCACGGGTATAAAACTGATTTGTAGGGCGGGGACGTAAAATTCGAGGGTATTCAGTTGTTGCGGGTGATTCCGGGCCCACCGGATTGAGATAGGGGATGTTCTTGTAATACTCTGGATCGTACCAGTCCGATACCCACTCTGTTACGCTTCCCCACATGCTCCATACCCCATACGGACTCACATCTTCTGGACAATTCCCGACAGGTACGTCCCATCCCACCGAATGATATGAACAAGGCGGCCATTCCTCAAAATTCTGGTTGCCCCACGGATAGTTATATCCTTCCGTGCCCCGCGCAGCCTTTTCCCATTCGGCGTCCGTCGGCAGGCGCTTCCCCCGCCAGCGGCAGTAAGCGTCAGCACCTTGCCATGATATAGCCACCGCCGGGTAATTTTCATAGCCAGTTTCGACAATGAACCCTCCTTCTTGTGCCAAAATATGGTTAGGTTTGCCTGCATAACTGGGGGGGGGTTAAATCAGTACAGGTTACGCCATCACAGGCAAAGTACGTAGCCCCCAGCGCATTCAAGAACTCTACATACTCTGCACTGGTTGTTTCATACTGATCAATGTAGAACGTATCCAGGTATACCGTATGCAGTGGGTAGTCCTCGCTCTCGGCGCTGCCCATCAAGAATTCCCCCGCTGGAATCTCCACCATACCGGATAGATCTACCTGGGCTAATGGCGTCGGTTCCGCAAAGTTCTCCGTCGAGACCAGAGCCGCTGTCAGCGGCGGCGGTTCTGACCCACGGACACAGCGAAATCCCAAAGGCGCAACATCATCCGCCCGGAAACGATTGGCTACCCGGTACTGCAAGCGCGGGGGGCTGTTGGTTCTGTCATAGCCGCTGTATCTCCCGCGATAGAGGGCAACCGGGCCGGTGTCCGGCCGTCTCAATGCGCTTGTCTGGGTGTACAGCCCTCCCGGATAGACACTGTAGGTTCCCGCGATCCACTCCCCCACATTCCCCACCATATCCAACGCGCCATACGGGCTGGCGCCCTGCGGATAGCTGCCCACGGGCGCTGGCATCGCATCCGTATGCAGGCGCGTTTCGTCCCATTCGTTTCCCCAGGGGTAGATGCGCCCATCGGTGCCCCGCGCCGCTTTCTCCCACTCCATCTCGGTGGGCAGGCGCTTGTTTACCCATTGGCAATAGGTCGCGGCCTCCGGTAGTTTCACGCGCACCGGATAATCCGGGTGGTTGGAACCTTGATAACTGGATTCAGAGTCCCATTCTTGTGGTGGCGCACATACACCGGCGTTCACACAGCGCATATAGCGCGCGTAGGTCACTTCCACCTGATCGATCTCGAAGGTGTCCAGGTACACCACCATCTGCGGCCATTCGTCGCGGGTGTAGTCCCGATAACCGGCGGTCTCTGGAAGTTCCTTTTCCCAACGCATCACATCTGCCGCCGTGCTGCCCATCAAGAATTGCCCGGCCGGCACTGCGACCATCGGCACGTCGTCCACCCCCACCGGGATGGAGACGACCGCGGTGGGCGGCGCGACTTCCGGCGTGACGGTTGCGGTGGCCGGCCCGGCGGTCGCGGTAGCCGGCATAGCAGTCACAGCGGACGGCGCACTCTCCGTCACGGCGGACGGCGCGGATGGCTCACCGCGACCCCGCTGGATAAACCATATCACGCCCACCAGCACAGCGACGACTAATAATCCTAACCCCAAATATTGGACTCGGTTCTAAAGTGTGTTGGTAGGTTCCGGCGCGCCCGGATTTGACAAGAACGTGAAGTGCGTGCAGACTAAGGATAGTACAACCGGTCTGGGGGAACGTACAGATGAACATCGTTGAGCGTGGGAAAGCTTTCTTGAAACAGTTGCGAGAGTCGGTCCAGCGGACGGCGTGGGACTGGAAACAGTGCCCGCATTGTGGCAGTTGGTGGACGATCAAGAACGGGAGTTATTGGCGACATCCGTGGGGCTTGGGCGGGCGTGAGCCAGTACGGGTGCAACGACACCTGTGCCACGAGTGCCAGAAAACGTATTCGGAAACCTCGCCATTCTTGGTACGCGGGAGTTGGTACGCGCGAGAAGTGCATCGTGCGGCCGTGGATCACTGGCAGCACTTAGGCACCTCGTTACGGCGGACGGCGGAAGTATTGCGTTCGTGGATGGGGCAGCAGGAACGCTGGCTGTTGTGGCGACCGCTGGACAGCCCTACACGCCCGCGCTGCACCTTAGCCGCCAGCACCGTGCATCGCTGGCTCGATGGTGCTGGCCAGCGCGCCGTGGAGAGTGTGCCGGATCAACTGGCCGGGATT
>MTKY01049099.1_pt1 | contig 18864 bp, 15 predicted proteins | sample 1042731 | NCBI WGS metagenome assembly MTKY01 (sample SAMN06212206, study PRJNA360538) | anaerobic digester metagenome | biome: Wastewater treatment plant; material: sludge; isolation source: anaerobic digester fed with sludge from wastewater treatment plant | place: Denmark: WWTP Soeholt ... | reverse complement strand
GTACCTGCCGGTGGCGCTGGGGCTCGCCTGGATCACGCTGCCAGCGGCCGACGAACTGGCACCGGCCGTCGCTGCCTACATGGTCGCGATCACCGCGATGGTGACCGGCGCCGCCGTCGCGGATCGACCCCTGCTGCTGTTCGCCGGCGCGCTGATGTTTGCCTGTTCCGATTCGCTGATCGCGCTCAACAAGTTTGTCGAGCCGATTCCCCGGGCAGGACTGCTGATCATGCTCAGCTACTACCTCGCACAGTTGCTGATATGGCGCGGCGCGCATCCGCGCGGCGCGGAGCAAGCCACATGAACGACACCGAGATTTCCGCCGCTCTGGAGTTCGCCACCGGCATCGTCGAACAGGCCGGGCAGATCGCGCTCGGCTATTTCCGCCGCCCGCTCGCTATCGAGAACAAACTCGGCGACGGACTCTTCGATCCGGTCACGGTGGCCGATCGCGAAATCGAGCACTTCCTGGGCAGCCGCATCCGCGAGCGCTTTCCCGATCACGGCATCGTCGGGGAGGAGCACGGCATCCTCGAGGGTCGCTCGCGCTACAGCTGGATCATCGATCCGATAGACGGCACCCGCGCGTTCATCAGCGGTGTTCCGGCCTGGGGCATCCTGCTCGGGCTGCGCGAGAACGAACGCTGTATCGCCGGCGTGGTGCACCAGCCCTATCTCGAGGAAACCTTCTGCGGCAGCGCCGGGCAGGGCTGGCTGCTGCGCCGCGGCGAGCGGCGAGTGCTCGCCTGCCGTCGCGAGGCGCGACTGGCGGACGCGATACTCTATTGCACCCATCCCGGCATGTTCGGGAACGCAACCGATCTCGCGGCATTCCAGCGCGTGGCGGAGCGCTGCCGGCTGATGCGCTATGGCGGCGATTGTTATTCCTATTGCCTGCTCGCGCTCGGTCATGTGGACCTGGTGATCGAAGGCAGCCTGCAGGCCTACGACATTCAACCGCTGATCCCGATCATCGAAGCTGGCGGCGGCGTGGTGACGGGACGCGATGGCGAAGACGCCTCCAGCGGCGGTTTCGTGATTGCCGCGGCCAATCCAACCCTGCACCACCAGGCACTGCAGGCGCTGCGCGCCGGCCGAACCAGTTCCTAGCCAGGAGTTCGCGCCGATTTGTTCCCTTGCGCCACCGTGGCGCCGCCGTGATCATGACGCGCTGAAACGAGCAGCGGACAGCCCTTAGCCCGAAGCCATGAATATCCCCGCCAACCAGAGCCTGCGCGAGCGCTTCGGCGAGGAGGCCGCTCGCGTGCTGCGTCTGGCCGGACCGCTGGTGGTCGGGCAGTTCGCGATCATGGGCATGGGCGTCACCGATGTGGTCGTATCGGGTCGCGCCGGCACCGATGACCTCGCGGCGGTCACCATCGGCTTCTACCTGTGGGATCTGTCGATGCTGTTCGTGTTCGGCGTGGTACTCGCCAACAGCGCGCTGGTCGGGCACCACTATGGTGGCGGCAAGGGCGAGTGCATCCGTCGCCAGTTCCAGCAATGCCTGTGGCTGTCGCTGCCGCTGGCGCTCGCCTCGGGACTGATGCTCCATGCGGCGATGCGCGGGGTGACGCGCCTCGACATAACTCCCGAGGTGGCGCGTATTGCGGCAGGGTACCTGCTGCCGACGATCCTGACCTCGATGCTGATGCCGTTCATGGTCACGCTCAGGACCACCTGCGAAGGCGTTGGTCTCACGCGCCCGGTGATGTGGCTCACCATGGGTGCCTTCCTGATCAATATTCCGCTCGACTTCGGCCTGGTCAGCGGTGCCTTCGGTCTGCCGCGGCTCGGCGGTGCGGGCTGCGGCTGGGCAACCCTGGTGTCCTTCCTCCTCATGATGCTGTGCTGGGTCATTTATTTTTCGTTGTCTCCGACGCTGCGCATCTATCGCCTGTGGAGCGAATTCGGCCCGCCGGTGTGGCGCGATATCCGCGCGATCCTTTCGCTCGGATTGCCGATCGGCCTGTCGCTGTTCGCGGTGGGCGGATTTTTTGCGATCGTGCCCCTGCTGATGGCCGGGCTGGGCGCGGTCGCGGTCGCCGGGCACGCGGTCGCGATCACCGTCGATACCCTGATGCTGACCGTTCCGCTCGGTGTCGGGCAGGCGATGTCGGTACGTGTTGCGCATCAGCTCGGCGGCGGCGATCCGCGCCGCGCCCGCGAGGTGTGCATTATCGGGATGAGCTTGCTGATGGCCATCGCCGTGCTGCAGGCCGCGGTGATGGTGGCATGTCGCGAGCCGATCACGCTGCTGTTCAGCGACGATCCGGCGGTGCGCGAACTCGGCGCCGGTCTGCTGCTTTTTGCCGCCACCTACCGACTGTTCGATTCGGTCCAGGTCGGCGCCGGCATGGCGCTGCGCGGCTACCAGGACACGCGCGTGTCCTCGGCCATCGACATCTCCGCTTACTGGCTGTTCGGTCTGCCGTTATGCTATGGGCTGGGGCTCGGAACGCTGTGGGGCGAACCACTCGGCGTGAGAGGATTCTGGATCGGCATGGTGGTGGCGATCGCACTGGCGGCGATGCTGATTGCCTGGCGCCTGGTACGCATCAGCGCACGCTTGATCCGCCAGCCGGGCCTGGGCACACCGCCTCCCGGGGACATGGAAATTCACCAGAAATGACCCCGTTCCATAGCAACGTGCCACCCAACCGGTTCGGTCGCGACTTCATCATCGGCGATCTGCACGGCATGGTGAGCGCGCTCGAGGCGGCACTCGAGGCAAGACAATTCATCCCCGGTCGCGATCGCCTGTTCAGCGTCGGCGACCTGGTCGATCGCGGTCCCGCGTCGGTGGCCGCGGTCGAACTGATCCGCAATAAATGGTTCCACGCGGTGCGCGGCAACCATGAAGACATGCTGCTGCGCGCGGTCGCCGGCGAGGAACCGCGCATCAGTACGCTGTGGCGCGAGAACGGTGGCGCGTGGGGCATGCGCGGCGAGGACGCCAACGCCGCCGCGCGGGCCGCAGCCGCGCTTTGCGCGACGCTGCCCCATGCCATCACCCTGCACCACAAGAGCGGCCGGCGCTTCGGAATCTGCCACGCCCAGTGTCCGGTCGCCGACTGGAATGATATCGAGCGCGCGCTGAACGACCCGGAACTGCGCCGCGAGACATTGTGGGCGCGCGAGCGTATCCGCCGCGACAATGCTCAGCCGGTGCGCAATATCGACCTGACCATCCACGGCCATACCGTGGTGAAGACCCCGCTGCGCAGCGCCAATGCCCTGTTCATCGAAACCGGCGCGTATCTGCCGGACGGCTATCTCAGCCTGCTGTGCCTGGATGATCTCGCTCGAGACGCAGCACCGATCGCCAGGCGATGATCATCTCGGCGAGAAAGCCCGCGATCATGCCGAGCACCGCGGTGCGCTCATCGAGCACACCGCCACCGAGCAGCAGCGCGCCGCTCCCCGCGATCGCCACCACCCGCACGAAACTCCCGGTCGCCATCGCCGCGGTGCGTTTGCGCGCGATCAGGATGCCGTGGTAGTAGTTGCGCACCATCAGGATCGTCGGCACCACCAGCAGCAGGAAGCACATGTAGCGGGCGCTGGCGTACAGTTGCGGGTTGAGGCCGAGCGCACCCAGGAAAAACGCCTCGCTGAACGGCGGCACCACCAGCACCACCGTCATCGCCAATGTCAGCGAGCCCGCGACCAGCGCCATGAAGCGTCGCTTCTGCGCCAGTTGCCCGAATCCGAACACCGAGAAGAAATGACGGAACTGGTTCACCACCGCCTGGTAGAGCATCAGGAAATCCATGCTGACGCGCATCGCCGCGATGATCGCGACCGCGTCCGGAACCCGTGACACGAAGACGAATATCAGCGGCCTGCTGACGCCGAAGGTCATTCCCGAGATGCACACCGGCCAGAAAAACTGCAGCAGGTCGCGGTAGCCGGGAACTTTCTCCTCCGCCAGAAATATCTTGCCGCGCACACCGCGCCAGATCGCGAGCAGCGCCGCCAGCTTGAACAGGCCCGACAACCATTCCGCGCCGCCGAGTATGTACACCGGGTGCCACTGATGGCGGAAACCGTGGATCGCGGTGCTTACGCCGATCGCAACGCTCAGTACGCCGATGATCGACACCCAGCTGGTGCGCTCGGCAAGAATCAGCAGGCCGTTGTAATAGTGATGGGTGACATGCAGCAGGATCAGGCCACTCAGCAGCCCCAGATAGGCGCACACATCGCGCAGCATCGCGCCGTCGATACGAAACAGGATGCCGACCATGCTGTTGCCGGTAGCGGTCAGGCCGAGCAATGCCACCGGAACAGCGAATGCCGCGCCGATCGAAAAACAGAAACGCCGCACCCGTTGCCGCGCCGCTTGCGAGCGTGCGAACACGGTCACCATGTTGGGCATGAACGCGGTGCCGACATCGAAAAAGAAGAAAACACCGATGGCGTAGGCATAGACCGCGAGCTCGCGCTCGGGATCGGCATGGCGCGCGAGCACGCCGTTGAAGGCCTGCTGGCCTATCAGCATGAAAGTCGCGCTCAGCGCCAGTGGCCAGAAAAAGCGCCAGTAACGACGGTATTCGGTGACGGTCGGCAGCGAAATATCGGAAGCGCCCATGAGGCGGCACGATACCACCACGGCCGCGCCGGCGAGAATCGCTCAGACCCTTCACTATTGGAAATAAGCCGGGCCGGAGAGGCTGATTCGACGCAGCTGATGGCGCGACGCGGAAGCGGAATCAGGAACGTTGCCTGCCGCTGTACCAAGACACGGCAAGCTCGCGTACCCAGGCGTGGATCGCGATGCGGTGTGCCCGATCCACGAGCGGCGTGACCAGCACCGCGGCACTGGCCAGCCCCAGCAGAGCCGCGCGCACCGCCAGTGCGCTGGCGTCCGCGAGCGGCAACAACAGCAACGCAACGCAAACCGTCGCGAAATAAATCACCGCGAGCACGAGCTTTGGCCACGGCACCTTGACCAGGAAAAAGCGCTGCCCCACCGCCAGCGTGTAGACGAAGCGGAATGCGAACGCGACGAATGTCGCCCACGCGACGCCGAGAGGACCGTGCCGCGGGATCCACAACACGAACAGTATCGTGATCAGCAGCGCGGTACCCGCGGTTCCGTAGGCTATGTATTCGGTCCTCGCCGCGCGCAACATGCCGATGCGGAAAAAATCGGCCCAGCACAGCAGCAACGAAGCTCCCACGACCCATGGCACCAGTTCGATGGCCCCCCAGTACGCCGGTTTCGACACCAGGTGCAGAAACGGCGGTGTCAGCACGATCACCCCGACCGCGGCGGGCAACAGCACCAGGTTGGCATACAGGAACACCTTCCCGAAAAACTCCCCGCTTCCCGGTTCGCTCGCATACTCGTATTGCCGCGCCGCCCAGAACATGGCAAATGGTGACCAGAACAGGTTGGAGAAGGTGAGGCCGAACTTGTAGGCGAGAGCATAGACGCCGAGCGCCTCGAAGCTGTCGTACGCTTTCAGGAAAAAGCGATTGCCGAAACTGATGTAGTACATGCCCAGCGAGGAGACCATGATCGGCAGCGAAAAGCGCACGAAGCTCGCGGCGCGATCACGGTCGATCCCGAAGCCGACCGCCGGCAGCAACCAGATAGCGAATCCGAGCGCCAGCAGCACGCTGCTGATCAGCGAGGCCCAGATGATGCCCCAGTAACCGAGTCCGAAACCACCGATCAGCACGATGTTCAGCACCAGTTGCAGGAAAAATTTCGCGGCGCTGCTCGCAACGTAGGCGAGCGAACGGTCCTCGATCCGCAGGCAGGCGAAAAATGTCTCGTTGAAGGCAGAAACGACCAGCGTCAGCGAAAACAGCCGCAGGGCGGTGTCGAATCCCGCCGGCCCGGCAAGCCAGTGCGCCAGCGTAGCGCTGAACACCTGTATCAAGGCTGCCCCGATAATATTGGCAATCAGCAGCAAGCTCAGCGCCGTGGACAGCACCCTGCGCTTGTCCTCTACCGTGCGGGCATCGGCGTGGAACTTGAATATGGCGGCCCCGACCCGCAAGCCCATGAGCAGGGAAGCCAGTTCAATGATCGAACTCAGCAACTCGACCAGCCCGTAGTCCGCCGGCAACAGGTAGTGGGTATACAGCGGCAGCAACAACAGCGAACTCAGGCCGCGCAGCAACTGGCCGGTGCCGTACACCGCGGTGTGGTAGATGATCTTGCGCGGTCGGTTCACGCTCACCCCTGCCGCTCACGATCGGCATCGATGCCGTAACACTGTGCCGCGCCCTGCGCCCCGCCCCGGTGGTTTCGCGCTGCCCTGCCCCGTCCGGCGTGCCATTTCGCAGGTTTCACTCGTTGCGCACCGGCGTCTTGCCCGCCGGCACAAACCACCGTTTGGCCCGTTCTCCGAAGGCATGCAGGTAGCTGTACAGTACCGGCACCACCACCAGCGTCAGCAGCGTCGAGGTGATCACACCACCGATTACCGCGCGTGCCATCGGGGCATTGATCTCGCCGCCGCTGCCGGCGCCGATCGCCATCGGCAGCATTCCAAACAGCATCGCCAGGGTGGTCATCAGGATCGGGCGCAAGCGCACCTGTCCGGCATCGAGCAGCGCCTCGCGCAGCAACTTGCCTGCGCGCAAGCCGTGATTGGTGAAATCGATCAGCAGGATCGCATTTTTGGTCACCAGCCCCATGAGCATGATCATGCCGATCATCGACAGCATGTTGAGCGTGGTACCGGTCACCAGCAGCGCGATGAATGCACCGACAAACGACAACGGCAGGGACGCCATGATCGCGACCGGCTGCACGAAGCTCGCGAACTGCGAGGCAAGAATGAAATAGATGAATATCACCGCCAGTCCCATCGCCGCGAGTGCCGCGCTGAAGGTATCGTTCATCATCTGCTGCGAGCCCGCAATATCGAAACGGTAGCCGCGAGGCAACCGGGTCTGTTCGATCAAGCGCTCGACATCGGCACCCACCTCGCCGGCGGAACGGCCTTCGGTCCGCGCCGACAACGTGATGCGGCGTTGCAGGTTGAGGCGCGTGATCTGCGGCGGCGCGGTGGTCTCGACCAGTTCGGCCACCTGGCGCAGGGGCACCAGCAATGGCAGTCCGTCGCTGTCGAGGCGCGCACTGGCGAGATACAGCTCGCCAAGATCCGCGGGCGCACGGCGCGCATCCGCCGGCAGCTGCACGATCACATCGTAGTCCTGGCCGTCCGGTCCGAGCCAGTGACTGATCTGCTCACCCGCGACCAGTACCCGCAACGCGCGGCCGATGCTCTCGACATCGAGCCCGAGATCATTGGCGAGCTCGCGATCGATACGCACCGCCACCGTGGGGCTGGTGCCCTTCTCGCTGCTCTCCAGATCCACGATGCCGGGGATTTTCGCCATCTTTTCCATCAGCTGATCGGCGAGCGCGATGAGCCGGGACTGATCCGGTCCCAGCACCGAAATCTGGATCGCCTGATTGTATCCGACCGAGATTCTGAGCCCGGCGATACGGGCAATGCGCGCACGGATCAGCCGCTCGAGCTCTTGCTGCGATCGCCGCCCGGTCTTCCCGCGATCGCCAAGGCGCAGGTTCAGGCGCGCGGTATTCTTGCCCTTGTAGGTGCCGACCTGGCTCGATACGACTTCGATATCGGGAAACTCCTGCAACGCGACCTCTACCTGGCGGGTCTTGGCGTCGGTGTATTCGAGACTCGAACCCATCGGGACCTCGATGAGCATCGAGATGAAGCCGTCATCATCGCGCGGGAAAAACTCGCTGCCGATCAACGGCACCAGCAGCAGGCTGCCAGCGAATATCGCCAGCGCGCTCCACAACACGATTCCCCGGTTCGATACCGTGCCGAGCGCCTGCCATTCGCGCCTGGAGAGCGCGTGCACGATGCCAAACAGCGGCAGGTATACGCGATGACGTTGCTCGCGCAACGCCCAGCCAAGCACCCGAGCATAGCCGCGGTGCAGCGCCTCGACACCGCTCTCGATGCGATTCATCAACCGTCCCAGCCAGGGAGCCAGGCGAAACCGGTTTTCAGGCGGATCGTGCCACACCGAGGACAGCATCGGATCAAGCGTGAAACTCACGAACAGCGACACCAGCACCGCCACCGTGATGGTGACACCGAACTGGAAAAAATAGAGTCCGATCATGCCTCCCATGAACGCAACCGGGATGAACACCGCGACGATCGCGAAGGTCGTCGCCATCACCGCGAGGCCGATTTCCTCGGTGCCATCACGCGCCGCCTGTTCATGGCTCTTGCCCATGCCAAGATGACGCACGATGTTCTCGCGCACCACGATCGCATCATCGATCAACAGCCCGATGCACAGGCTGAGCGCCATCAGGGTGACCATGTTCAGCGTGAAACCGAACGCATGCAGTGCGATGAATGTCGCGATCACCGATATCGGCAGGGTCAGACCGGTGATCACGGTCGAACGCCAGGAATGCAGGAACAGGAATACGATCAGCACCGTCAGCAGCGCACCCTCGAGAATCGTGGCCTTGACGCCATCGAGCGAGCTGCGGATGAAATCGGCATTCGACTGCACGGTGGCGATACGTACATCGGCCGGCAGACGCGTCTCGAGTTCGCGGATCGCCTCCTCGATGCCGTCTCCGACCGCCACCACGTTGGCGCCCTGAACCTTGAACACGTTGATCCCGAGCGCTGGCTGGCCGTTGATGCGCGCAATCGAATTGCGCTCCGCCTCGCCATCGACGATATCGGCAATCTGGTCGAGATGGATCGGCAGGCCGCCCTGCTGCAGGTAGATCGCACTACCCCGCGTGGTGACGATGATGCGACCAAAATCTTCCGGGTTCCCGATCCGCCCCTCGACCCGCACCAGCTGCTCGCGCTCGCCACGACTGATGTCGCCGGCCGGCAGATCGCGGTTGGCACGCTGGATTGCGCCGACCACCTCGTCGACCCCGATGCCGTAGCTGCGCATTTGCTCGGGCTTGAGCAGGATCTGGATCTGGCGGATCACGCTCCCGTTGACCGCCACGTTGCCCACGCCCGGTACGATCTGCAGGCGTTTGGCAATGACCTGGTCGGTCAGCGTCGAGAGTTCGCGCAACGAGTGGCCGGGCGAATAGACCGCGAGAGTGACCACCGGCTGCTGGTTTTCGTCCTCCTGCGAGCGGCTGATCCGCGGCATCGTCGCATCACGCGGAAAAGACGGTGCGATATCGGCAACCTTGTCGCGTATGGTCTGGGTGGCTTCGGCCATATCGGTATCGATACGGAATTCGAGCCACATATAGGCCGAGCCTTCACGTGCGGTCGCAAAGATACGCTCGACACCGCTGACGGTATTGATGACATTCTCGATCGGGCGTATCAGTTCGTTCTCGATGGCTTCGGGCGAGGCCCCGGGGTAGGCCAGCACGATCGAGACCATCGGCGGCGTGACATCCGGCATCTGCTCGACCGGCAGCCTGATGTAGGAAAACACCCCGAGCAGCAGCAACGCACACATGACCATGGTGGCGAATACCGGCTGGCGGATGCTGGTGCGCGTTATCCACATGGGAACTGGCTCGTCGCCGCCATGCGCATCAGTCCGGCGGCAACGCGGACGTCAGTTGCACCGCCGTGCCGGGTTCGAGCGAGGCCAGATCCACCGCCAGCACCTGCTCGCCTTCGGTCAGCCCGTCGAGCACCTCGACCAGGTTGTCGTTGGCCGCATGCATGCCAATGTGCACCGCCCGGCGCTGCACCACGCCATTTTCGATCACCATGACGTAGTCCAGCCCCGCATCGTTCAGCACCGCGGTGGCCGGGATCGCCAGCGCCGCCTGCGCCTGCTCGATCAGCAACGAGCCTTGCGCAAACATCCCGCCGCGCAGTGCGGCATCGCTGTTGTCGATCGAGAGATAGAGAAGAATCAGTCGCGAACCCTGCTCGGCGTTCGGGTTGATACGCTCGAGCCGTGCCTCGAACACGCGCTCACCGTAGCCATCGACACGGATCCGGGCGATCTGTCCTGGTTTCAGGACCGGTATTTCCGCCGCCGGTGCGGCAGCCTGCAGTTCCATGTGGCGCAGATCCACGAGTTCCAGCAGCAACGCATCACTGCTGATTTGCTCGCCCGGTTCGGCGATGCGCCGTGACACGACCGCGTCGAATGGGGCCCGCACCTCCGCATCCTGGAGTCCGATCTCCGCCAGGCGCAACTGCGCCTCGGCCAGCTTCACGCCGGCCGCGGCTGCGTCGTATACGCTTTTCGAGGTATCGAGAACGTTCTGCGCAATGAACTGCTTCTCGAGCAGGCGCTGACTGTTCTCGTAATTGAGAGAGGCGATGGAGAGGTCGGCACGCGCCTTGTCGAGTGCGGCCCGCTGACTGGCCACGAGCGCCTGCTGGCTGCGCGTGTCTATGCGTACCAGCACCTCGCCGGCGCGCACCGACTGGCCCTCGCGGACACTCACCTCGAGCACCTCGCCAGACACCCTGGATCTGATCTCGGACTGGACCAGCGGTTTCAGCGTTCCGGACAGCGGCAGCTTGCGCACCAGGGTGCGACGTTTGACGGTTGCGATATCGCTGGCGGCGAGTTCCATCGGTGCCTGCGCAACCGAACGGTCCGCGGCGGCGAGCGAGGCGCCGTTACCCGGGTGTTGACTCAAGAACCACAGCGACCCGCACAGCAGCACGACTGCCGCCAGCGCCGCGATTCGTACCCTGCGTGAAGATGCAGGCCGGTAGCCTGACGCCATGTACCCGTGTTCCCGTTTGATCAGCAGCATGCGCGGAATGCAGCACTTCAGCCGCACACCATGATGCCCGAGAGCGGCGGGACGTTGTATGTATCAGTTGGGCAATATCACGCGTAATCCGCGCAGCAAGCACCTTGCGACGCGAACTTTCCGCTCACCCGCTTCCCGCTGGTCACTGCCCGGGAATAACCGCGAATCCATCGAGTATCGGGCGCAACTGCTCGAAGTGCGGTGACAGTTGCCGATCGAGCGTATCCATCGTCCACTGCTCCTCGCTCTCGAACACCGCACCGAGTTTCGGACCCTCGACCATCGTGACCTGCCTGCCCCACACCACGAACACGTAGCCGCTGATGCGTTGCGCGCGCGGAGAGGCGAGATAGCCGACGAAGGGGGCGACATTGACCGGATCGAATTCGTCGAAGCCCTCTTGCGGCTTGGCGAACAGCTGCGCGGTGCCGCCGCCCATGGTCATGTCGGTGCGCGCCCGCGGCATGATCACGTTGGCGGTCACGCCATACTTGATCAGCGCCTGCGCCGCACCCATGGTCAGCGCAACGATCCCGGCCTTGGCCGACGCATAGTTGGGCTGGCCGACCGAACCGTACAGAAAGGCTTCCGAGGACGTGCTGATCAGACGACCGTACAACTGCCCGCCGCTGCTCTTGGCCTTCTCCCGCCAGTACGCCGCCGCGTGACGCGTGTTGACGAAGTGCCCCTTCAGATGCACCCGCACCACCGAGTCGAACTCCTCCTCGCTCATGCTGAAGATCATCTTGTCGCGGCAGAAACCGGCGTTGTTCACCAGGATGTTGACATCGCCCCAGGTATCCAGCGCCGTCTTGAACAGTGCCTCGGAATCGTTCCAGTCGGCACAATCGCCATAGACCGTGATCGCCTCGCCACCAAAGGCCACGATTTCCTCGCGCACGCTTTCCGCCGCCTCGCGTGCCGCCGGCAGGCCGATCTCGTTGATCACCACGCGCGCGCCCTGGCGCGCCAGTTCGAGGGCCTCGACACGCCCCAGGCCACGTCCCGCGCCGGTAATGATTGCTACCTTGCCCGCCAGTTCACTCATCCTGATTTCTCCGTATCGACCGTGTTGTCGCGCTCAGTTCAGGCGCTCGATGATGGTGCCGGTGCCGATTGATGCGCCGCAGCACATCGTGACCAGCGCAATGCTCTTGCCGGTGCGCTCGAGTTCGTGCAGCGCACTGGTGATCAGGCGCGCACCGGTGGAGCCGACCGGGTGTCCGAGTGCAATCGCGCCGCCGTTGGGGTTGACCCGCGCCATATCGGGTTTGTATACGCTGGCCCACGACAGCACCACGCCGGCAAAAGCCTCGTTGATTTCGATCACATCGATATCGCCCATGTTCATGCCGGTCTTTTTGAACAGCGCGGCGGTGGCATCTACCGGGCCGTCGAGCAGGAAATAGGGGTCGGTACCGACCACCACGTCGGCGATGATGCGTGCGCGCGGCTTCAGTCCGCGGCGCTCGGCCTCCTCGCGGCTCATCCACAGCACCGCTGCGGCGCCGTCGGATACCTGCGAGGAATTTCCCGGCGTGTGGATTCCGCCTTCCTTCACGCTCTTCAGGCCCGCCAGTCCGTCCATCGTGGTCGGACGCACCCCCTGGTCCATGCGTACCGGGCGCGTCGCGCCGGTCGGCTTGCCATCTTCACCGAATATCGGCGCATCGACCGTGATCACTTCACGATCGAAATGTCCTGCGGCCCAGGCAGCCGCCGCGCGACGCTGGGACTCGAATGCAAACGCATCCACATCGGCACGGGTGATGCCGCGCTTGGTGGCAATGCGCTCGACCGCCTGGAACTGGTCCGGGCTGCTGTCCCAAGGCCAGCTCTTCGGCTGGAAATACCCAGGTCCGTTGATCACATTGGCGCCGAGCCCGACATGGCTCATGACCTCGACCCCACAGGCGACGCCGATATCGATCGAGCCCGCCTTGATCAGCGCGGAAATCAGGTGATTGGCCTGCTGCGCGGAACCGCACTGGGTATCGATCGTGGTGCCGCCCGGTGCGTAGCTCACGCCCATCGACAACCAGGCATTGCGACACAGGTTGCCGGCCTGCTCTCCGGCCTGGGTCACGCAACCACCGATCAGCTGTTCGACGTCTTCGGGTGCCACACCGGCGCGATCGATCACCGCGCGCTGGGCGAGTGCCAGCAGTTCGGCAGGGTGAAATCCGAACAGGTCTCCTATCACGGGCTTGCCGCGGCCAATCGGTGTACGCAATGCCTCGACGATGACGGCTTCTCGCATGATGACTCCTTGAGGTTCGGGGTTTTCGGGGTGCGGGCACGACGTGGTGTGCGCAAAAACAACAACGCTGCGAGCCCGGGGGCCGCGCGCCGGAGCGCAGACTTTAGCCGATGGCACCACCAATGCAATAGCAATTCACGTCGCCGCCGATTGACATCTGCACTCAGTGCCGGCGCGACGGATTGCCAAACGCTAAAGACAAGTCCGGATTACGGCTGCTACCATTGGCCATCACGCCACTGACGGCTTCACCACAGCGACCGGGAGCACATGATGAAGCAATACCGCTTCGACGATGTCGAGGGAATGCAGGAACTGCTATCCGATCAGTTCGGAGCATGGAGCAACGAGCTCGAGATCACCCAGGACCTGATCAATCGTTTTGCCGATCTCTCGGGTGACGATTACTGGATCCACACCGACCCGGAACGTTGCAAGACGCAGAGCCCTTTCGGTACCACCATCGCGCACGGCTTCCTGACCCTGGTGCTGATCAGCAGGATGCGCGGCACGCCGACCTACGAGATCATCGGCTACAACAATATCCTCAACTACGGCTCGGACAAGCTGCGCTTCACGGGCGCGGTCCCGGTTGGCAGCCGCATCCATTCGCGCTCCCGCGTGAAGGCCGTGGAACGCCTGCCCAAAGGCACTCGCATGACGCTGGAAACCCAGGTCCACGTGGTGGGCCAGGAGCGTCCGGCGCTGGTTTACGAGATAGTGATCATCTACATGTAGGGAGCGCACCCCGCCCTGACATGAGGGAGTTCAATCCCTGGAGCGGCGCCGGGGTTGCCACTCGGGCACCAGGTTGTGTTTGAGGCAATGGCGCTGGGCAAACACGGTCTGGCCATTCAGTTCACGCGCCGCGGGTTCGGTGGCCAGCCACGCGACCACCGTCGCGGGCACCTCGGGCGGAGCGCCACCATATAGCGCCGCAAATTCTTTCATGTCGGCGCGAGCGCCCATGGTCTCGGTGATCACGAAACCCGGCTCCATATTGAAAAAGCTCAGCGTCGAGTCTGCGTATTCCACGCGCAATACACCACTCAACCTGATGAATGCGGCTTTCGAGGCCGAATAGGCAAAACCCCAGCCACCTTTGCCGATCGGCCCGGGAGGGTCGATCATGCCGGACTCGGACACCACGTTGACGATGCACCCCGAGCCGCGCTCCAGCATGTGCGGCAGACAGCGTTGAATCAGGTGCAGTTGCGAAAACACATTGCCCTGGAACAGGTTCTGTATGTCCTGCTGCCCGATCTCCATCACCGGGCACATGATGCCGGGACCCTGGTAGATGCCGTTGTTCACCAGCAGATCGATATGCCCCCAGCGCGCAAGCGTCTCGTTGACCGCGGCGTCGATGGATTCCAGATCGAGCAGATCGAGCCGGATCGGCAACGCCCGGCGCCCGAGCGCTTCGATCGCATCAGCCGTGGTGCGCAGGCTTCCGGGCACGGACTTCAGCTCGGATTTGCTTGATCCGTGCTCGTGTGTTTCGCCCTCCTCCAGGGTGCGCGCCGTGACCACCACATCGTAGCCCTTGCGAGCCAGCGCCAATGCGGTGGCCTTGCCGATGCCGCGGCTGGCACCGGTAATGAATGCAACCTTGGAATCCATACGAACATGCTCCTGTATTCAACCATCGATTTCGATCAGTCCCGGGACAGCGCCGGACATCGCGCAGACGCACACCACGCGGGCTCGAGCTTCCGCGATGCGCAGCTTAGCGCATCAGCGTGACCAAGAGGCAAGCGCACCCTTGAAACTCGCGCACAGCGGCACCATTTATCCTACTGTCGGGCGACGGCAGCCAGCGCTGGCCAGGGCCCGAATCACACCCATCTATTGCGTCGGAGGTGTCTTATGTTTTCCTACCTTGGCAACAACCGGGAGCGCGGACCGTTCGGGGAATTCGACAGTCTGCAGCGGGAAATGGAGCAATTGTTCGGCGGCTGGTCCGGTGACGGTATCCGCAGCGGTCGCGCCGGGGCCTATCCACCGCTCAACGTTGGCGTAACCGCGGAAGAAGTGAACGTATACGTGTTCGCCCCTGGCCTCACGGCTGCGGACTTCACGCTTACACTGCAGAAAAACCTGTTGACGGTAGCGGGCGCGCGCAAGATCGACACGCCCGAGGACAGCACCTGGTATCTGCGCGAGCGCTTCGAGGGCGATTTCCGTCGCGTCGTGACACTGCCGGAAGACGTGGATCCGGACCAGGTCATGGCCAGCTACCGCGACGGCGTGCTGCATCTCGCGATCAAGCGGCGCGCCGCAGTTCGTCCGCGTCAGATCAGTGTCAATTGAACAGGAGGACCGCATCGTGAAAACCGAATCTTCAGACAACGCATTGCGCACCTCTGGCGGCGCCACCAGGACGGGCAATGAGCGGACCATGCGTCCGCGCGTCGAGGTGCTCGAGAATGCCGATGGCATCACCCTGCTTGCCGATCTTCCCGGCGTGAACAACGAACGGCTCAACCTGCAGGTCGACAAGGACAATCTGCTGATCGAAGGTCGCGCGGAAATCACGAAACCGGAAGGCATGCAGGCGGTGCACGCCGAGGTGCGCGGCAAGTACTACCGGCGCGCGTTCTCACTCAGTGGCGAGCTCGACACGGACCACATCCGCGCCGCGCTGAAGGATGGCGTGCTGAGCGTGCATATCCCGAAACGCGCCGAGGTTCGTCCCCGTCGCATCGAGGTGCGCATCGACTGAGAGGCACATCCTGACCCGTGGTTGCGTGACTGAAAGCCGATCCGCAGCAACATGATGTTGCTGCAGCCAGGTCTTCAGTCACGCGCTCGCGGGCCGCGCGCCCGCGCCGGCTTGTGCCGCTGGGCGCGAATATATTCGGCGTATTCGAGATGTTTGAGGTGACCGTTGTCGGCCAGCCAAACAATCGAATCGCCAAGCGTCTCGCGGATATCACGGTAGCGGAAGCCGAGATCCTGCTGCACCCGGGTATCGTCGGAGGGTGTCCATTCGGTGGCATACCAGGTTGCCTCGTAGCTGATCGGCAGATCGAACGGCACGAAGAGGTTGACCAGGTCGCCAAACCGACCGATACCCTGCAGGGCGTATTTGGATACGCGCACCTTGCGCCGCAACTTCGTGCCTATCACCGATTCGAGAATATCCGCCATCTCCGCCCAGCGGAAAAACTGTCCGCCCATCGTGTAGCGCCGCGGCGGACCGCCACGCTCGATCAGGCGCAGGTGTGCCAGCGCAAGATCACGCACATCGATGATCTGGATACCCGAGGAGGTGATCACGAACAGATCCTCGACGGTGGTGCGCAAACCGACCATTGCCTCGCTGAGCCCGGGATCGTCCGGACCCATGATGCTGCCCGGATAAGTCGTATAGACATTGGCGCCGCGGGCCTGCAATCCACGCACATACAGATCGCTCTCGATCTTGGAGCGTCCGTAGCCGACAGCCTGGGTGCCGAGTGGTGAATTCTCGTCGACGGTCTCCACCCCCGGGTTGAACAGTGCGGTACTGCTCGAGACCTGCACGATACGGCTGATGCCTCGATCGACCGCACCGCCGATCACCAGCTCGGTGCCGCGACGATTGGTGTGAATCGTGGCAATCGCATCCTTGGCATGCACATTGACCATGGCGGCGGCGTGCACCACCGCGTCACAACCCTCGAGCGCACGCGCCACCGATTTCTCCTCCGCGATATCGCCCTGGACGTGCGCCAGCGTATCGAGACCGAACGGCCCCAGCACGCGCCGCATCTTGTCGGGACTGCGCACCAGCAGGCGCACCTCGTGACCGGCCTCGTGCAAGACCTTCGCGGTATGAAAACCCACGAAGCCGGTAGCGCCCGTGACCAGTACCCTCAGATTGCCGGAGCGCGTACGGCGGTTACGTTTTGCCTGTGCCATGAACTTCCCCTTCAGATGCGTTGCTCGATGATACGTCGCAGATCGACCTTCGCCCGCAGTCGCGCGGCAAGCAGGTAGATACCGCCCAGCTTGCGATGCAGGAATACCGCATCGGCCGGCGGATTGTGCCAGTACCCTTTCTCGAAACTCAACACCGTGCCAGCCTCGCGCAGGCGCAGCGGGAGATCCGATGCCGCGAAATCATAACTGCCGCGGAATCCCAGCGGCTCGGTTGCCAGCACGAACAGATCGAGCAGTTCCTCGCGATGGCGCGCCTTGATGGTTTCGGGAAAATAACCGATCGCGCCGGCGCCGGCGAGGATGAGGGCGCGATCGCCATCGAGCACCCCGCGAAAGAGCTTGCGGTAGCCGTCGATGATGCGCCTGGGATAGCGCCGGGTTGCCCCGAAATCGAACAACACGATCTTCCCGGTGGCTTCCTGGTAGTGGTAATTGGCGAAATTGGGATCGGTCTGCACCAGCCTGAAATCGAACATCTCGCGGAACAGCAGGCGGAAGAGCAGCTCCGCGATCCGGTCACGCACCGCCTGCGTCGCGACGTCCATGCTTTCGAGCGGCTTGCCGGGCAGGTAGCTCATCGCCAGCACTTCGCGCCGGCTCAGATCCATGTGCACCACGGGCACCGCGAAGTCAGCGTCATCGGCCAGCAGCTCGGCAAATTTCGCGAGATGCGCAGCCTCTTTCAGATAATCGGCCTCGGCCCGCAGCTGCCGCTTGGCCTCGTCGAGCAACGGTCGCATATCGAGCGATTCGGGCAACAGACGCGAGATCCGCAACAAGGCCGCGACATTGTTGACATCGCTGTCGATCGAGCGTGCCACGCCGGGATACTGCACCTTGAGCGCCAGCTGCCTGCCGTCGAGGGTGGTCGCACGATGCACCTGCCCGATGGATGCCGCGGCCAGCGGTCGCCAGGAAAAATCCGCGAACAGCTTCTCCCAGTTCTTGCCCCAGGCTTTGTGCAGCACGCCCTCGAGCTGGCTCCGCGGCATGGCCTGGGCATCGGCGCGCAGGCGCGAGAGGATCTGGCTGAGTTCGGCCGGCAACAGATCGCCGGCGTCCATCGAGAGCAGCTGGCCGAGCTTCATCGCGGCACCACGCAGGCTCGCGAGCTGCTCCGCAACGCGCCGCGCATTGGCGGGCGTCAGCAACAGCTCGCTGGCACGCGGCAGATTGCCGCGCGCGATCTGGCGCCCGCCTTCGGCCAGCATGCCGCCCGCAATGCCGGTCGCCAGGCGCGCCATGCGTCCGAGACGCGACAGCCTGCCACCGGGTACAGCCGTTTCCTTGCGGCGCTGATCACTCATCTACCGATCCTTGTCTTCGTGACGACCCGTACATTGTGCGCGCTGCCCGTCATCACCACCACGTCAGCCCGACTCCTTTGTCATTGTGCGGGAATTCCCGGCAACGCGGGAAGCCGCATGCACCGTGTAGAATGCCCGGTCCCGACAGGAAAGTCCGCGCCATGCGTCATCGCCACCATGCTTCGACATCTTCCGGTGGATTCCACTGGCGTGCGGTGCGCCTGATCTGGCCCTACCTGCTCGAGTACCGCGCGCGCATCGCGCTTGCACTCGGCTTTCTGGTGCTCGCCAAGGCGGGAAGCATCAGCGCACCCTTCCTGCTCAAGTACACCGTCGATGCACTGGACACCAGCACGGGCACCTCCGGCGCGTTGCTCGCCACGCTCGGCCTGGTGGCGGCCTATGGCCTGGCGCGTTTTCTGAACGTGATGTTCGGCGAGATACGCGATGCGCTATTCGGACGCGTCACCGAGCGCGCCATGCGGCGGGTGGGGCTGCTGGTGTTCGAGCACCTGCACGCACTCGACCTGGAATTTCACCTCGAACGACGCACCGGAGGGCTGGCACGCGACATCGAACGCGGGACCAATGGCATCAGCTTCCTGATGCGCTTCTTCGTGTTCAACATCGCG
>MTKY01053653.1_pt1 | contig 18865 bp, 22 predicted proteins | sample 1042731 | NCBI WGS metagenome assembly MTKY01 (sample SAMN06212206, study PRJNA360538) | anaerobic digester metagenome | biome: Wastewater treatment plant; material: sludge; isolation source: anaerobic digester fed with sludge from wastewater treatment plant | place: Denmark: WWTP Soeholt ... | reverse complement strand
GGGCGGGCGGCATACCGGCCCTGCGCGCTGGACCCAGCGGACGAGGTGCCGGAGCCCGCGGCTTGGGCGCGCTTGTGTGCCTTGTGGTTCTCGCGGTCGGCGGCCTTCGGGGTGGGGCCCTTGCCCTCCAAACCACGGCGGCGTTGACCCCCCGAGCCGACGGTGGGGCCTTTGCCGCTCTTGCGGACCGCCCCGCGGCGTTGGGAGTTGCCGGCCATGTCAGTCCTTCGGTTGGGGGGCAGGTGCGTCGGTGGGTATGCCGCGGGACGCCGAGGTCACGGGGGCATCGGCCGGGCGCGACAGCGACCAGCGGGGGCCAGACGGCGTGTCCTCGATCGCGATCCCAGCCGCAGTGAGCTGGTCTCGGATGGCGTCGGCAGCAGCGAAATCCCTAGCGCTCCGAGCTGATTGGCGCGCAGCGAGCTGAGCCTGGACGAGGGAGTCGAGAGCGGCCGTGGCGTCACCTTGACCGGGCGTGCTCGCCCCGGCCCAGTGCGGGTCCATCGGGTTGACGCCGAGGATGTGGGTCATCGCCACCACGGCAGCAGCCAGGTCGGCCGCCCCATCGAGGTCGCCGTCATCCAGCGCCGTGTTGGCCGCCCGGACGGTGTCGTGGACGACCGCGAGCGCGCCGGAGACGTTGAGGTCGTCGTCCATCGCGTCGCGGAACGCTTGCGGCAGGGTGCCCCTGCGGTCGGCGAGCGGACGGACCTGGTCGACGCGATCGAGGAGACCCTCGATCCGGTCGACGGCGGCACCGGCCTCAGCGAGTGAGCCCTCGTGATATTCGATCATCGACCGATAGTGGGCGGCGGTGAGGTAGTAGCGGACGGCGAGCGGGCGGGCCACCCGGGTCACCGCCTGGATCTCCAGGGCGTTGCCCAGGGACTTGCCCATCTTCTGGTTGCGGACGGTCACCCAGGCGTTGTGCAGCCAGAAGTTCGCAAACGGCAGGCCAGCCGCGCGCGACTGGGCCTGCTCGTTTTCGTGGTGGGGGAAGCGCAGGTCGATCCCACCACCGTGGATGTCGAAGGCGTCACCGAGGTAGCGCCGGGCCATCGCGGAGCACTCCAGGTGCCAGCCGGGGCGGCCGTGGCCGAAGTGGGTCGGCCACTGCGCGCTGGCCGGCTCGTCGACCTTGTGGCCCTTCCACAGGGCGAAGTCGCGCGGGTCGCGCTTGCCGCGCGGGTCGGCGTCCTCGGCGGGCGCCATGTCTTCCAGGGCCTGACCGGTGAGCGAACCGTATTCGGGCCAGGATTTGACGTCGAAGTAGACGTCGCCGCTGCCGTCGGCGGCGGCATACGCATGGCCCTTCTCGACGAGGGTGTCCATGAGCTCGACCATCTCGACGATGTGCCCGGTGGCGCGCGGCTCGTAGGTGGCCGGGAGCACGCCGAGCAGGTCGAGGGCCTCGGAGGTGAGCCGCTCGTTGCGGTAGGACCAGGCCCACCACTCCTGCTGGGCCTCGGTGGCCTTCGCGAGGATCTTGTCGTCGATGTCGGTCACGTTGCGCACGAGCGTGACCTCAAGCTCGTGCCCGATGGTGAGCCACCGGCGCAGCACGTCAAACGCGACAGCGAAGCGGACGTGCCCGATGTGCGGGGCCCCCTGCGTGGTGAGGCCACAGATGTACATGCCGACCTTGCCGTCCTGAAGCGGGCGGAACTCGCGCATCTCGCGCGCGGCGGTGTCGAACAGGTGCAGGCTCACCCCGGCAAGTTTAGGGGGGTATGCCGGCCGGTCCCGCGCGCCCGTTCTGGTGCCGCCGTGCAACCCCACTAGGGGGCAGTGCGGTTCACTGGTCATGATGACTGCGCCGTCGAGTATGCCGCGTGCCTCCCGAACCGCCCGAGTGGCCGCCGTGGCCGTGCCAGTGCTGGCGCTGCTGACGGCCCTGTCCGCGTGTTCCCCACGGGCGATGACCATGGCGTCCGGTCCAACGACACCGGCGATCTCAACGATCTCAACGATCTCAACGACCCCGGCGACCTCGGCGACGCAGGTCACCTCGGCGACCCCGACGATGCCGTCGGGTCCGGCTAACTCGGCGGGGCGGGGCCACGGACCAGCCGGATGGTGCCCTCCGGCACCGACCCCCAACACCGAGCAGGTGAAGGTCGACTATGCCGACTTCCTTCGGTGGGGCGGGCGCACCTACACCAGCGCCGCCAGTTTCGGCCCCAGCCGACTGGCAGCCATCCCCACCGCAACGACCGCCGACCTCGGGCCGGAGGTCTTCACGGTGAAGTGCTCGCTCGCTCGGTGGAACGACCTCACCGACGCCATGCCCGTCGCGGCAGACGGCGACGCGGCCTTCCTTGCGTCAGGCACAACCGTGGCTGCGATGAAGGGGTGGCCGACGGAGTGCCGGCTCGTCGCCCGGACTGCGACCGGATTGGTGGTCTACCTGGCCGACGGCCCGAGCGGACTGGCCCTGGCTCCCCAACCGTGCGCGACCGCGCCGTCGAGTCGATGACATGAGGCGAGGCGGGTCACTTAGCCCCTTCGATGACCCGCCCCGCCCGTCGACGTGGCCCGCAACGCCAATGCGTCAATGACCCCGCTTCAGCCACTCCCCCACGTGTGGCTGCTCTGCCCCGATCGTCGTCGCGTCGCCGTGCCCGGTGAGCACGACCGTCTCGGCCGGCAAGGACAGCAGCCGCGCCTGGATCGAGTCGATGATGGTCGGGAAATCGCTGAACGACCGGCCGGTCGCACCAGGCCCGCCGTTGAACAGAGTGTCTCCGGAGAACACCACGCCCAGCTCCGGCACCGAGAAGCAGCACGCCCCCGGTGCGTGACCGGGAGTGTGCATCACGCGCACCTCGACGTCACCGACCGAGAGGCGGTCGTCGTCGACAAGGTCGTGGTCGGGCGGAGTGTCGTGCACGCGATCCCACAGCACCCGGTCAGCTGGATGCAGGTATGCCGTCGCCCCGGTTGCCCGGCAGACCTCCCGGACCGCGGTGATGTGGTCGTCATGCGCGTGCGTGCACACGACGGCGAGCAGACGACGCTCGCCGATGGCCGCCAGGATCGGCTCGGCGTCGTGGGGAGCGTCGAACACCACGCACTCGTCGTTGTCCCCGAGGATCCAGACGTTGTTGTCAACCTCCCACGTTCCTCCGTCGAGGCTGAAGGTCCCCGAGGTCACCAGGTGTTCGACGCGCACCCCACCGGGAGACCTCGGCAGGGCGGCGACGACGTCGGTGAGGGAGGGCGGCATACCGGTCATGCGGAGGTGCCACCCGCGATCTCGACGACCGAGCGCAGGACCTCGCCGCGGTGCATCTTCTCGAAGGCGGCCTCGACGTCGCCCAGCCCGATCCGCTCGGAGACGAAGTCCTCAAGCGGGAAGCGGCCCTGCCGGTAGAGCTCGACGAGCATGGGGAAGTCGCGGGAGGGCAGGCAGTCGCCGTACCAGCTCGACTTGAGCGCGCCGCCGCGGCCGAAGATCTCGATCATCGGCAGGGTGACCTGCTTGTCCGGAGTCGGGACGCCGACGAGGACCACGGTGCCGGCCAGGTCGCGGGCATAGAACGCCTGCTCGTAGGTCTCCGGGCGACCGACCGCCTCGACGACGACGTCGGCGCCATGTCCACCGGTGAGCTCACGGATCGCCTCGACCGCGTCGCGTTCGCGGGAGTTGACCGTGTGGGTGGCGCCGAAGTGGCGGGCCCCCTCAAGTTTGCGCTCGTCGACGTCGACGGCGACGATCGTCGTCGCGCCGACGAGCTTGGCCCCGGCGATGGCGGCATTGCCGACACCACCGCAACCGATCACCGCAACCGAGTCCCCCCGATGGACTCCGCCGGTGTTGACGGCCGCGCCGAAGCCGGCCATCACGCCACACCCGAGCAAACCGACCGCACCCGCATCGGCCTCGGACACCTTGGTGCACTGCCCCGCCGCGACGAGGGTCTTCTCGATGAAGGCCCCGATGCCCAGCGCCGGGGAAAGCACCGTCCCGTCGGTGAGGGTCATCTTCTGGGTGGCGTTGTGGGTCGCGAAGCAATACCAGGGCTTGCCCTTGAGGCAGGCCCGGCAGTTGCCGCACACCGCGCGCCAGTTGAGGATGACGAAGTCGCCAGGTGCCACGTCAGTGACGCCGGGGCCGACCGCCTCGACGACTCCCGCAGCCTCGTGACCGAGCAGGAAGGGGAACTGGTCGTTGATGCCGCCCTCGCGGTAGTGCAAGTCGGTGTGGCAGACCCCGCACGCCTGGACGACGACGACGGCCTCGCCCGGCCCCGGATCGGGCACGACGACATCGACCAACTCGACCGGCGCCCCTTTGGCGCGCGCGATCACTCCCTTGACGGTCTGCGGCATACCGTGGCCTCCTGGGCAGCACAAAGCGGACGGAACGTGACCCCAGGAGACTCCGCGGGGGCCCGCGCGCACAAGACCTTGGCCGTATGCCGTGGCGTTTGCGCTGGTGGGGAGCCGTTTGGGGGATTTCCTGTCAGGCAAGTGGGGCTTATCGTGGGGGTATGCCGTATCCGTTGTTCGATGAACTCATCCACGAGCGCACCCGCCTGCAACTGTGCGGGCTGCTCGCGGCTGTCGTCGAGGCGGAGTTCGCGACCCTGCGCGACAGCCTCGGAGTCAGCGACTCGGCGTTGTCAAAGCACCTCAAGGCGCTGGACGAGGCGGGCTACCTGACGACCCGGCGGCAGCGCGAAGGGGCCAAGACCTTCACCCTCGTGGCGATGACCGAGGACGGGCGGCATGCCTTCTGTGGGCATGTGGCGGCGATCCAACGGCTGGCCGGGGTGGCCTCGATGCGCGGCAAGGGCGCGGCCGGGGCGGCTCGGGTGCCGCGCAAGCACGTGACCCTATCCCGGCGCCCGACCGGCTGAACGGCTGGTCGGCTGACCGGCTTTGCGGCGACCTGCTGGCCTCACGGATGGTCGCACCAACCAAGACCGTCAGTCGACCGCTTCCATCCGAAGGGTCATCGCGAGTGCCTCGATGTCCGGCTGCGCCGCAAGGATCTGCGGAGGCGTCCCGCTGGCCCACAGTCGCACGATCCCCGCCTCAACCTCCCCCTCGTCGAGGACCTTCACCGGCCAGACATACGACAGCGTCGCATGGACCTCCTTCGAACCGTCGGCGGCCTCCGCGCTATAGACGAGGCCCCGCAGCCCAGGCCCCAGGATCGGAGATGAGATCTCCTCAACGAGAGGTTCCTCGAGCGCTGCCGGCGATCCCACGCCGCAGAAATGGCGCAACTCCTCCACGGACCCGCCGTCCTCGGCCGGGATACCGCTGACGATCACGGCGGTCGGCGTCACCCGCAAAGTGGGCCAGTGGATCCACTTGTGCAACCAGAACGGGTCCCAGCTGGGATAGTCGAGGCTCCCGAGGGCCCGCAGGATCCGGCCGATGGCGGCGGCTTTCGGACCGGCCGGGTCGTCTGCGGGGCTGAGGAATCGCGAGCCCGCCACGGTCACCCAGCGCTCGAAGCGCTCGGCTCCCGTGCTGGGGATTCGTCGACACGGGGGCGCGGGGATCCACACGGCGGGGTCGTAGGTCGTGGTGAACAAACCCCCGGGCTGCGGGGGCGGAGCGCTCCCGGAGGGTATGCCGCCCCGCCTCACCGGGACTCCCGCCCCTTGGCACGGACCTCGTTCAAGACCCGGCGGCGATGCCGCCAGAGGCTGAAAGCCGAGATCCGTCCGGCGGGAACCCCCGCCGCGTGGAAGGCCGGGGATGCGATCCGCGGAGCAAGCAGGTCCAGCGCGATGACGACCAGCACCCCAAGAATCACCCCTAGGGACCGGGTCGCCAATGCGAGGGCGACCGACGGGATCAGGGCGGTGCGCATCATGATGATCACATTGGCAGATCGCCGTTCGGGGGCCCACCACCACGGCAGCAGCAGGAGCGGCCCGGCGATCCCCGGCAGGGCGATCAGCCAGGGGGTCCAGGCGTCCTTGGCGCGCAGCCACCCCAGCGTGAGCGCAATCACACCGAGGACCCCGGCGACAACGCACCCGCGCAGGACATGTTCGACCCACGTCCGCACACCGGGGGGATCCGCGCCCGGTATGCCGTGAAAGGTCGCCACGGCGCCAGCGTAACGCCCGATGTCTGCGACCTCCTGGCGACGCCGATGGCGTGCCCCTGGTGAACCCCGTCGCGGTGTCATACCCCTCGGCGGCGCCCGATGACAGGTCACGCCCAGCGACCCACCCTCGCCGTTCACGCACCATGAAGGCACCGATGACGGCGCCATTCCTGCTGTCCCCACGACAGCGGCGGCGACGTCATGGGCGCCGTCAAGCGTCACGACGGCCGGAGCGCCCACGCCGGCCACCGCGTGGGCACGGCGCCGTCACCCGACGGCCCGCTCAGGTGCACAGGGCGTTAACTGCGCGACGCATGCCTTGCAGCGTCCCGACATAGCCACCCCGCAGCGACGTCGATCCCTCGGCGATCTTGTCGAGTTCGGCGATCTGCTTCTCGATCTCTTCGGCCACACCCTGGAACGTGTGGCCCGCGAACGAGATGACCTCGTCGTCGCCTGGCGTCGGGTCGTGCGCGCACAGCCGCTGCCAGTGCGTCGACCGCGCGATGCTGCTCATCGGGGCCTGGCCGGGCCGCCGGAACTGGGGCCGACCTCGTGGATCGAGTCTGCGCCACTCTGGTCCTGAGCGTGTGGCATCGCCGCCCAACCGCAGCCGCTCCGTGTTCCTACTCAGATTCTGCGGCTCAGCCCCGCATCCGGGTTCGACGTGCGTCCCCGTCCCCGCCCGCCCCGGACGGAGCCACTCAGCGTGGGGGGGACACGGCATACACGAGGGCGGTGGCGATCGCTGCGATGCCCTCGCCGCGACCGGTGAGGCCCAGGCCATCGGTCGAGGTGCCCGAGACCGTCACGGGCGCCCCGCAAGCGGCCGACATGGCAGTCTGCGCGAGGTCCCGACGGCTGCCCACCCGCGGCCGGTTGCCCATCACCTGCACGGCCACGTTGCCGATCTCGAACCCCGCCTCGCGGACCAGTCGGGCGGCCTCGGCGAGCAGGGCACGTCCGGAGGCACCGGCATACTCGGGCCGGTCGGTGCCGAAATGGGTGCCGAGGTCGCCGAGCCCGGCGGCTGCGAAGAGTGCGTCGCATGCGGCGTGACAGGCGACGTCAGCGTCGGAATGCCCGTCCAGGCCGCGTTCGCCTGGCCAGAGCAGCCCGGCGACCCACAGCTCCCGGTCGGAGCCCTCGGGCGCGAACGCGTGGACGTCGACCCCGATTCCGACGCGTGGCACCGCCGGCGACTCAGTCATGGTGCGAGGGTGCCACACCCAGCCGGTGCATGACTGCCCCCACGACCCGATCCGTCGCCTCCCCAACCGTCAGGTATGCCGTGTCCACGCGCACGTCCGGCTCCCACGGCTCGTCGTCGCGAGCCTGCACGGCAGCCCAAGTCGGCAGGGTCAACCCAGGCACATCGGTCACCCGGGACTCGACCCGGTTTCGGTGCTGGGCAACGTCCGAGCAGACCACTTCGACCTGCACGGCCGGCACCCCAGCAACCGCGGCGACCCCCAGCCAGGCGGCCCGGGTGATCGCCAGCGGGTTGACCGAGTCGGCGACCACTGACAGACCGAGCGCGAGCTGGTCGGCGGCCACGGCATACCCGACCTCGTAGCCGGCCACGATCACCGGTGAGCCGAAGTCCTCGCTGCGCGCGATCGCCGTCTCGATCGAGTCGATCCGCACATGCGCGGCGTGCAGGCGGCGGGCCACGGCACGGGCCACGGTGGTCTTGCCGACCCCCGGCAGCCCGCCCAAGATGACGAGAACCGTTGCTGCCGAAGCTGATTGGTCAGGCGCTTCCACGGTGGTCCCAGTCGATCGGCGCACGGACGACCTTGTGCGGGGCGGCTTGGGCCACGGGTTTGACGACGAGCCGGTCGATGTTGACGTGCTGGGGCACCCGAACGCAGAAGGCGATGCACTCAGCGACGTCGGCGGCCACGAGCGGGCGGTCGACACCGGCATACACAGCGTCGGCGCGAGCCTGATCGCCGTGGAACCGGGTGAGCGAGAAGCCGTCGGTCCACACCATCCCCGGGTCGACCTCGACGACTCGGATCGGCTCGCCGGCAAGCTCCAGCCGCAGCGTCTCGACGACCGCGGTCGCACCGTGCTTGGCCGCCGTGTAGCCCGCCCCGCCCTCGTAGACCAGCAGCCCGGCGATCGAGGAGACGACAACGATGGTGCCGCCGGTCGGGCTGCGGCGCAGCGCCGGCAGGAACGCCTGGGTGACGTGCAGGACGCCGATGACGTTCGACTCGTACATCGCCCGCCACTCCTCGGGCTTGCCGTCCTCGACCCGCTCCGCGCCGATCGCGCCGCCGGCGTTGTTGACCAGGACGTCGCACGGCCCGATCTCAGCGGCGGCGGCGGCCACACTGGCCGCATCCGTCACGTCCATCACCACCGCGCGTGCCCGCACCATCGGGTATGCCGTGCGGATCGCCTCCGCGGTCGCCTCCAGGGGTTCTCGACGTCGGCCGCAGACGACGACATCCAGCCCGTCCTGGGCGAGCCGGTGGGCGGTGGCGGCCCCGATCCCGGTGCCCCCTCCAGTGATGACGGCGACCGGTGACATGGAGATCACGATAGCGACACGGGCGGAGGTCGAATCGTCCGCGGACGCAACCCTGGCGGCGGCTCGTGCGTCATCACCATCGAAGCGCCCGACGACACCCGATCAGGATGAGTGAGTGCTGTGAACGATGGCCGAACGGTGTTGCTGCTCAGCCGGGCTGGCGCAGCAGGCCTGCCGGAGGATATCCGCCGCCGCCTCGAGGACACCGCCCGACTCGTGGTTCACCCCGTGCCGGGCCGGCTGGGTGCCGCCGAGTCAGCCTCGCTGCTGGCCGAGGTCGACATCCTGGCCAGCACGAACCTTGCCCTGCCCGTGCTCGACGAGGCTCTCCTGCAGGCGGCCCCCCGGCTGGCGCACGTGGTGCTCTATGCGACGGGCTACGAACACATCGACGTGGGGTTGCTCGACCGACGCGGCATCACCCTCACGACGTTGCCTGACTATGCGATGACGGCCGTCGCCGAGCACGCCTTGGCCCTCATCATGGCGTTGGCCGCTCGCGTCCCGTTGGCCAATGACCGCAGCCGCGGCCTCGCGCCAGCCGGGGTGTCGTTGCGTGGTTTCGAGGTGGCCGGTCGCACGCTCGGGATCGTCGGCACCGGGCGGATCGGGCGACACCTCGCGCGGATCGCCCGGGGCATCGGGATGACGGTTATCGGGACCGACATCGACCCGCTGGCCCGGGTGCGCGCGGCCGCCGACGGCATCCCGATGGTGGTGCCCGCCCACCTTGTCGCTCAGGCCGACGTCGTCGCGATCTGTGCCTCGACGATCCAAGGGACGTTTCCCATCCTGGATGCTGCCGCGATCGCCGCCCTCAAGCCCGGCGCCGTTGTCGTCAGCGTCGGGCGTCCCGTGCTCGTCGACACCCCGGCCATGCTCGCGGCCCTGCGCGGGCACGTCGTGCGCGGGTATGCCGTCGACGACGTCATCGCCGGTCCTGACTTCGAAGACCCCGCGGTCGACCTCATCGCCGAGGGCCGCCTCCTGCAGACCGGACATAGCGCCTGGTGGCGCGACGAGGTCCTTGATCGTGGCGGGCGGATGTTCGCCGACGCCATCCTCGCGGCGGCCTGCGGCCACCCGGTCAACGTGGTCCACGCCGACAACCACCACGCCGAAGGGCGGTGGGTCGGGTGACGGGGCGACGGCATACCTGGGCGCTGCCGATCACGCTGGGAGGCGTGTGGACCGCGGCGGTCATTGTCCTCGTCGGGGCCGGGTGGCCGCGCTACTGGACCTACGTCGCGGCCGAGGACACCCCGATGACCTGGCTGCAGTCGGTCGTCCTCGTCCTCACCGCGGCTGGGTGGGCCGTCGCGGCATACGTGCATCGCCTCCGTGACGGCCGGTATGCCGTCCCGTGGCTCCTGCTCGCCGTGGGTTTCCTTGGGCTGGGGTTGGACGAACGGTTCGCGCTGCACGAGCGGATCCGCGACCGGATCCTCGCGCCGGCCGACATCCGGATCCCGTTCCTGCCGTGGGTGGGGCCCGGGGACTTCGTGTTGCTCGCGGTCGGCGCTGCGGGCCTCGCACTGGCGCCACGGGTGTGGCGCGGCCTGAGCCGGGATCGGCGCGCCAGGATGCTGTTCGTCGTGGGAGTCGGCCTGGCGGTGCTGGCGGTCGGGATGGACTCGGTCGACCCCGCCCGGATGGGCCTGGATGTCGAACGGCTTGAGCAGACCCTGGAGGAGTGCGTCGAGCTGGCGTCGGGGCTGGCCTTCCTCGGCGCGGCGGTGGCGTGGCTGAGCACCGGGCTTCGCGCCCTCGTCGACGCGGCGCCTCAGGAAGGCTTGAGGGCGGCGGCGCTCGAACCCGCCCAATCGGCCGAGGCCACGAGCCTGTCGGCGTAGTCGAGGTCCTCAGGCGTCGTCACCTTGAGCGCCATCGGGTCGCCCGGCACGGTGCCGACCCGCAGCCCGAGGCGCTCGACCAGCCCGGCATCGTCGGTGGCCAGGCTGCCGTGCAGCCGATGCGCCTCAAGGAGCACGTCACGCCGGAACCCCTGCGGCGTCTGCACGATCCGCAGCGTGTCGCGATCGGCCGTGCGCACAACGAACCCATCAGCGTCCACGACCTTGATCGTGTCGACCACCGGCAGGACGGGCACGACTGCAGGGGTCTGGGCGGTCACCGCCGCCGCCACCCGCTCGAAGACCTCGCTCGGCGTGAAGGCTCGCGCTGCATCGTGGACGAGGACCACCTCGCATTCGGCCGGCAACCACCGGGTCGCGGCCAACACGCTGTCGCCCCGCTCGGCACCCCCAGGGACCACTTGGACCGGTATGCCGTGCTCCCCCCGTAACGCGTCGATGGCCTCGTTGGCGTCGTCGAGGTGCGTGGCCGGAGCGGCGACCACGACGGCAGCCGGACGGGAGCGCAAAGCGGCGCGGACGGCATACCAGAGCAGGGGGCGACCAGCGACGGTGACGAACGCCTTCGGGACGTTCGCGCCCAGCCGGGACCCGGAGCCCGCGGCAACGATGACCACGCCAACAGCCACGGCGGGCTCCGATCAGCCGGACCGGCTCAGGACGCGAGGACCTCGTCGAGGATGGACTCGGCCTTCTCCTCGTTGGTCTTCTCGGCCAGGGCAAGCTCGGACACGAGGATCTGGCGGGCCTTGGCAAGCATGCGCTTCTCGCCGGCCGAGAGGCCACGGTCCTTGTCGCGGCGCCACAGGTCGCGGACGACCTCGGCGACCTTGATGACGTCGCCGGAGGCGAGCTTCTCGAGGTTGGCCTTGTAACGGCGCGACCAGTTGGTCGGCTCCTCGGTGTAGGCGGCGCGCAGCACCTGGAACACCCGGTCGAGACCCTCTTGCCCGACGACATCGCGGACGCCGATGTCCTCACAGCTGTCCGCGGGGACCTGGATGGTCAGGTCGCCTTGGGCGACCTTGAGCGTGAGATAGAGCCGCTCCACTCCCTTGATCGTGCGGGTGTTGATTTCCTCGATCAGTGCTGCACCGTGGTGCGGGTACACGACCGTCTCGCCGACCTTGAAGACCATATGGTGTTAACCCCTTTCGCGACTGCCAGGATACCACGGGCCCACCGACAGCCGCACGCCGATCTCAGCGTTTGTGCAGGTCAGAGGCCATACCGGGGTGTCCGAAGGGTCAAGACGGGCCTTGACAACGGCCCGTCTGCATGCATCCCGCCCGCAACGTCGGGGGGCACGTGCGGTGCCCGGGAGGGCGGCATACGTCAGGGGTATGCCGCCCGCGCACCGCGACGTGTCCCGAACCACCCCCTCCCGGCCGGTTGAGGCGGGAGCCCTCGCGCTACGCTGTGCCCCGTGAAGCGACTCCACCGGGCCCTCGCCGTGACCGGCGCCGCGGCAGCCACCGCCGCTCTTTCCGCCTGCTCGTTCTTCTCGCCGGTGCAGACGGACAACAAATACATCCCTGGCGACGGGGTCCCGGTGCAACTGGGCAGCATCGCCGGTCGCAACCTCGCGATCGTCGCTGAGAAGGCCGGCGGCCCCGGCACCTTGGTCGGCGCCGTGCTCAATCAGGGCGATGCCCAGGCCCAGGTCGGCTTCCTCACCCGCGCAGAGTCCGAGGCCGGTGGGTCGGTGGCGAGCCGGGTCAGCCTTGGCGGCCGCGAGTCCAAGCCGATCGAGGGCATTGTCTTTGCCAAGGTGCCCAGCGCGCCGGGCACCTTGACCGACATCTACCTCGTGACCTCGGAGGGCAAGCAGTTGGTGTCCGTGCCGGTGCTGGCGCCCACGGGCATGTACGAGCAGTTCAAGCCCAAGGCCTGAACCAGCGGCCGGAGCTCCGCGGCTTTGCTCGCGGCTCCCGAGTGAGCCTCAGGCCTCGAACTTGTAGCCCAGCCCACGCACCGTGAGGATGTAGCGCGGGTTGCCTGGGTCGGGCTCGATCTTGGCGCGCAGCCGCTTCACGTGCACGTCCAGGGTCTTGGTGTCCCCGACGTAGTCGCTCCCCCACACCCGGTCGATGAGCTGGCCGCGGGTGAGCACGCGACCGGCATGCCGCAGCAGCAGCTCGAGCAGCTCGAACTCCTTGAGCGGCATTGACGTGACCTTGCCGTTGACCGTGACGACGTGCCGGTCGACGTCCATCCGCACCGGGCCGGCCTGGACGGGCGCACCCGCCGGCTCGTCGGCCTCGGCGAGACGGCGCAGCACGGCCCGGACCCGCGCAAGCAGCTCCCGGGCCGAATAGGGCTTGGTGACGTAGTCGTCGGCACCCATCTCCAGCCCGACGACCTTGTCGATCTCGGAGTCTTTGGCGGTGAGCATGATGATCGGGACACTCGACTTGGCGCGGAGGGCACGGCATACCTCCGTGCCGGACAGGCCCGGGAGCATGAGGTCGAGCAGCACGAGGTCGGCGCCGTTGGCGTCGAACTCGGCGAGCGCTTCGGGCCCGGTCGCTGCGACGGCGGTGACGAAGCCTTCCTTTTGCAATAGGTAGGACAGCGGGTCGGAGAAGGACTCCTCGTCCTCGACGATGAGGATTCGGCTCATACCGGTCGCACCTCTCTGGGGACGGGGCCGTTCGCGGGATTCACCGGGGTCGGGCCATCGACGGCCGCCTCGGCATTGGGGTCGTTTTCCGGGAGGGAGCCGACGGCATCGACGGAGCGGGCACGGGTGAGGTCGGCTTCGGTGAGGATGGGGAGCACTCCCGTCGTGGACTGGTCGTCAGGACCGTATGCCGGTGCCGGAAGCCGGATCGTGAAGGTCGAGCCGCGGCCGACCTCGCTCCACACGGTGACGTCGCCACCGTGGTTGGCGCACACGTGCTTGACGATGGACAGGCCCAGGCCGGTCCCTCCGGTCGCGCGCGATCGGGCTGCGTCGATCCGGTAGAACCGCTCGAAGATCCGGCCCAGTTCGCTTTCGGGGATGCCTTGACCCTGGTCGGAGACGATGACCTCGCGAGCGCCGTCGGCGGCGATAAGGGCGCGCACGGCCACCCGAGTCCCGGACCCCGAGTAGGCGACGGCGTTGACGACGAGGTTGCGCACCGCTGTTGTCAACAGCCCGGCGTCACCCCACACCCAACAGTTGAGGTCGCACCGGACCACGAGGTCGATCTGGCGCTCCTCAGCGGTGGTCCGCACGTCATCGACGGCCTGGCGGACGACGTCGCCCAGGTCGACCGCGTCGGGGTCTGAGAGCCGGTCCTCGGACTGCAGCCGGGACAGCTGGACGATGTCGCTGACGAGCTGGTCCAGTCGGCGGGTCTCCTTGCGCATCCGTTTGGCGAACCGGGCGACCGCCTCTGGGTCGTCCCGAGCGTCTCGGACCGCCTCGGCCAGCAACATGAGCCCGCCGACCGGGGTCTTGAGCTCGTGACTGACGTTGGCGAGGAAGTCGCGGCGGACCTCTTCGACGAGGTAGGCATGGGACCGGTCCTCGACCAGCAGGAGGATGTGGTCTAGGCCCAGATGGGTGGCGCGGGCCTGGACAACCCGGCGAGCGTCGGCTCGCGGACCACGCGGGAGGGCCAGCTGCTCCTCGACGACCCCACCTTCGGCGAGGGCTCGGCGGGCCAGCGCCAGCAGCGGGGGGTGGGACACCGAGGTGCCCCGGACCAACCCGTGCGAGATCGCCGTGGGTGAACAGGCGACAACCGATTGGCGAGCATCCAGCACGATGCCGCTGGACGACAACGCGGCCAACAGGTCGGTGACCTCGGCGGGAAGTTGTTCGTCGGGCTCCGGGGTCTCGTCCGAAGCCAGGGGGGCCACTCGGCGTGGTCGGTCTGGCCGACCTCGCCCGAGCAGCGCTGACACCACCACAGCGCCGAGCACGGCACCGAGGATCACGGCCAGCAGGACCTCCACGCCCCTAGGCTAGAGGCCACCCACGATGCCTCGACCGCGGCCGACGCCCTGTGCACCGACCTGAGCCCTGTCATCACTCGATGTTCACCTGTTCGCTGGCCTTTGTTTACCGGCTCCGCGCCAGGCCGTAGTCATCCGCACCACCATTGGTCCTGGGCCACGCCCTCACGACGAGCACGACAAGCACACGACAAGCAAAGGAGCAGCCGTGCGCGACGCCTTCCATGAGCAGCTGGACAGCATCACCACCCAGCTTGTCGACATGACGAGGCTGGCCGGCTCGGCGATGGCCCGGGCCACCACTGCCCTGCTCGACGCCGACCTGCACCTGGCCGAGGACGTCATCACCGGAGACCGGACGCTCGACCATGCCCGCGAGCACCTGGACGGGTTGGCCATTGACGTCCTGGCCCGCCAACAGCCCGTGGCAACGGACCTGCGCACCGTGGTCACCGCCCTGCGGATGAGCGGCGACCTCGAGCGGATGGGCGACCTGGCTCGGCACGTCGCCAAGGTGGCCAGGCTGCGGTTCCCCAACTCGGCCGTCCCGGCCTCCCTGCGGGCCCACATCCTGCAGATGGGTCAGGTCGCGGAACTGGTCGTCACGAAGTCCGGCTCGATCATTGCCGCCCGGGACGTGGCCGAAGCCGTCAACATCGAGCGCGACGACGACGTCATGGACGACCTGCACCGGCGCCTGTTCACGGTGCTGGCCACCACCGAGCTGCCGACCGAGACGATCGTCGACCTCACGCTGCTTGGCCGCTATTACGAACGGTTCGCCGATCACGCGGTGTCCGTCGCGCGGCGCGTGGTCTACCTCGTCACCGGCGAATATGTGCCGGAGTCGTCGGGCGGCGACCACGACGTGTCCGAAGAGGCCGCCCGCATCGCCCTCCTGCGCAGAGGTATGCCGTCCGGCTGACCCCGCGCGGGCCGGGTCACCGGGTCACCGGGCCACGGGGTCACCGGGTCACGGGGTCACGGGGTCACCGGCTTGGCGGTCACCAGTTTGGTGACCCTGGCGGCGCTGGCTGAGCGGGTCAAGCCCCGCGCGAAATATCGTCGACCTTTCCTGAGCTCGACGAAATGTCATCGACCCAGCGAAAGGTCGTCGATCTTTCGAGGCGAGTGAACCGCGCGCACGGACAGTGGGTGGGCGGCATACCGAGTCGGTATGCCGCCCCTCGCGAGAGGTGACGTTCGGGAAGACCCGGTCAGCGGCCCTGGTTGGCGACGGCCGCGGCAGCCGCTGCGGCGGCCTCGGCGTCAAGGTATTGGCCGGGAGCGGTCGGCATGAAGTCGGCGCCGATGTCATAGACCAGCGGCTGGCCGGTCGGGATGTTGAGCTCCGCGATCGCCGCGTCGCTGATCCCGTCGAGGTGCTTGACCAGGGCACGCAGGCTGTTGCCGTGGGCGGTGACCAGGACGGTCTTGCCGGAGGCCAGGTCGGGGCAGATCGCGCTCTCCCAGTAGGGCATCATCCGGGCGATGACGTCCTTGAGGCATTCAGTGCGCGGGATCTCGACGCCGGCATAGCGCGGGTCGCCGGTCTGGGCCCACTCGTTGTCCAGGTCGATGGGCGGCGGGGGCGTGTCGAACGACCGACGCCAGAGCATGAACTGCTCGTCGCCGTACTTCGCCCGGGTCGCCGCCTTGTCCAGGCCCTGCAGGGCGCCGTAGTGCCGTTCGTTGAGCCGCCAGTCGCGCCGCACCGGGATCCAGTGCCGGTCGGCGGCGTCGAGCGCGAGGTTGGCCGTCGTGATCGCGCGGCGCAGGACGGACGTGTGGACGACGTCGGGCAGCACGCCCTTGTCCTTGAGCAGCCGACCGCCGCGGACGGCTTCCTCGCGGCCCTGGTCGTTGAGGTCGACGTCCACCCAGCCGGTGAACAGGTTCTTGGCGTTCCACTCGGAGTGGCCGTGACGCAGCAGGATGAGGGTGTATGCCATGGTCCCAACCCTATGACCGCCCGGGTATGCCGGGTGAGGGCTCCGCAGCGTCCGTTACGTCACGCCCCAGTGCCGCTCATCGGGTGGAACGCGCCAGCCAGCCGAGTGGATGCGCGACCGAGTGCGTCTGACGGGGTGATGATCCCCTCGATCGCACTCCGTCGTGCACTCGCCACGTGAGGGTCCGCCGCCACCGACGGAATTGAGTCGACGGTCCAGCGTTGCGCCTAGCCCGGGGGCAGGGGGGCGACGGCATACAGGGGGTCGTTCTCGCTGCCGGCGAGCAGCGACCGGAAGGCTTCGAGGTTGGCCAGGGACTCGCCGCGCGCCACCCGCCAGGCCCATTCGCGCTTCATCGAGGTGAGGAACCCCAGGGCCAACAGGTCGTTGAACGGCTCGTCCGCCGCCTCCAACAATGCCCCGACGAGCAGGTCGAGATAGCGCTCATCCAACGCCGCCGTGGGCACCTGCCCGCGCACGTAGACGTCTCCGGAGCCGTCGACGGCATACCCGAGCAGCGGCCGGCGCATGACGCGGCGCAACAGGTAGCGGTAGAACTCCGCGTGGTTCTCGTCCGGGTTGCGGATGACGAACGCGCTCACCGAGGTGAGCTCGTCGCGCACGAGGAACGACGCGACGGTCTTGAGCTTGCGTTCGCCGGGGATGGTGACCACCACCTCCCCGTCGCGCGCGCCGGGCTCGCTCGCCAGGCCTGCGTCGAGCACGTATGCCGCGAGCGCGGCGCTCGCCCGCGCCACCGTCGTCGCAACGGTCGTCGTCGAAGCCGTCGACCCAGCCGGCGGGCTCATGGCACCAGGGCCGCTGGGACTCCCGTCAGCAGGCTCGCTTCGGTGATCGGGGACGGAGTCTGCGTGCGGCATGCCTCACCGTAAGCCTGCAGCAGCCGTTCTGTCGTGGCAGCCCAGCCGAATCCGCTCGCGTGGCGCACCGCCCGCCCAGCCAGCACCTCGCGCCGGGCCGGGTCGGCGAGCAGACCGTCCAGGGCCCGCGCCCAGTCGCCGACGTCGTGACCGTCCACAAGCACGCCCGCATCGCCGACAGCAGTCGGCAGCCCGCCGACCTTGGCGGCGATGACCGGCGTGCCGCAGGCCAGCGACTCGATGGCCACCAGCCCGAACGACTCGTTGTAGGACGGGACCGTGACGACGTCAGCCGCGCGGTACCACTGCGCGAGCGTCGCCCGGTCCGCCGGTGGCACGAAGCGCAGGTATGCCGTCATCCCCAGTTCCGCGGCCAGCTTGGCCAGGCTCTCGGGATGCTCCAACCCGGAGCCACTCGGACCACCGAGGATGCCAACGACCAGGTCGTCGGGGGTCCACCCGGGGTTCTTGTCGAGCACCTGCCGGGCTGCCTTGACGAGCAGGTCGGGGGCCTTGAGCGGTTGGATCCGACCGACGAACAGGACCACATGCGCGCGGTGCGGGAGGCCGAGACGGGAGCGGGCGGCATACCGATCGCCGGGGGTGAACACATCGAGGTCGACGCCGGGCGGGACGACGGCGACCCGGGCGGGGTCGGCGGCATACAAGTGGACCAACTGGCACGCCTCGTCGGCGGTGTTGGCGGTGAGCAGGTCAGCGGCCTCGACGACCTGCGCCTCGCCGATCTCGCGGCCGGGCGGCTCCGGGCGCTCACCCTCGGCGAGGGCGGCGTTCTTGACCCGGGCCATGGTGTGCATGGTGTGGACGAGTGGGGTGCGCCACCGGTCGGCGGCGAGCCAACCGACCTGTCCGGAGAGCCAGTAGTGCGAGTGGACCACGTCGAACCAGCCCTCGGGGCGGGCCGCCCCCGCGCGCATCACCCCGGCCGCGAACGCGCACAGCTGCCCCGGCAGGTCGTTCTTGGCCAGGCCCTCGTAGGGCCCAGCCGTGATGTGCCGGACGGTGACGCCAGGGGCGAGCTCGACGGTCGGCGGGAGGGCGCCCGTCGTGGCCCGGGTGAAGATCTCGACCTCGCGGCCGCGGCGAGCCAGCTGTTTGGCGACCTCGGAGATGTAGACGTTCATCCCGCCCGCGTCGCCGGTGCCCGGCTGCTCCAACGGCGACGTGTGGACGCTGAACATCGCGATCCGACGGATCTCATCCGGCGTCACAGTTCCCCGATCCTCTCGCCGTGCGTCGTCGTGCAGGTGGTGGCAGTCGTCGTACAGGTGGTGGCAGCTATGGCATGCGTCTGGGGACAACACCGACACCCGTGTCGAGATTCCCGGGAAGGCCGGGCAGGTGGCCGCGGCACCAGTTCGGCACCATGGCGGCGACGCGGCATACGCTGCCGCCTGTGAGTCGCGCCAAGCCCGAGGGGAGGATCACCCGCGGGACGACCAACCCCAACCGGCTGCGCCGCGCCGACCGCTGGCTGGCCGGGACGCAGGCGTGGCGGCTGCGCGCGCCGATGGAGGCGGTCGTCGTCGACCTGGGCTACGGCGCGTCGCCGGTGACGGCGGTCGAGCTGCACG
>MTKY01050855.1_pt1 | contig 18911 bp, 14 predicted proteins | sample 1042731 | NCBI WGS metagenome assembly MTKY01 (sample SAMN06212206, study PRJNA360538) | anaerobic digester metagenome | biome: Wastewater treatment plant; material: sludge; isolation source: anaerobic digester fed with sludge from wastewater treatment plant | place: Denmark: WWTP Soeholt ... | reverse complement strand
GCCCCCGGCAGCGGGCGCGACGCTGCTGGAGCTCAAGGCGGCGCTGGCCCGCCGCATGCTGCGCTCCTGCCGCATGTGCGAGCGCCGCTGCGGCGTAGACAGGACCACCGGGGAGACGGGATATTGCGGGGTCGGGGCGGTCTCCCGCGTCGCCTCGAATTTCCTTCATTTCGGCGAGGAGCCGGAATTGGTCCCCTCTCACACCACCTTCTTCTCCGGCTGCACCTTCCACTGCGCCTACTGCCAGAACTGGGACATCGCCATGGACGCTCGCGCGGGCAGCCCGGCCGACCCCCTGCTCCTGGCGGACAGCCTGCGGGATGGGATGAAACAGGGGTCGCGCAACGCCAATTTCGTCGGCGGCAATCCCGATCCCAACCTGCACACCATACTCGACACCATCATCCGCCTGGGCGGGGACGGCAAGCACCTCCCCATGGTCTGGAACTCTAACATGTACACCTCGGAGGAGGCCATGCGCCTGCTGGAGGGGGTCATGGACGTCTATCTCGGCGATTTCCGTTACGGCAACGACGAATGCGCCAGCCGTTACTCGGACGTCGACGATTATTTCCGCATCGTCAGCCGCAACTTCATCGCCGCCCGGGGCCAGGGAGAGATCATGCTCCGCCATCTTCTGCTCCCCGGCCACCTGGAGTGCTGCGGCGACAGGATCATGTCCTGGGCGGCGAGGAACCTCCCCGGCGTCTATTTCAACCTCATGTTCCAGTACCGCCCCGAGTACCGCGCCGCGCTCTACCCTGAGATCGACCGCAGGCCCTCGCAGCAGGAGAAGATGGGGGCCGTGGAGGCGGCACGGCGGCACGGTATCGCGCTTTCTTGACCGCTTTGCGCAGCACCCGTCCTCAGGCCTGCTTGACGGTGACGATCGGGAAGGGGATCTCGATCCCAGCCTCGTCCAGGGCCTGCTTTGCGGCCGTGATGGCCGTGGATTTCGTCTCGAGAACGTTGACCGTGTTGGGGTCGACCCAGAAATACGCCTTGAGTCCGACACAGCCCTCCCCGAGTTTTTCCGTCACCACCAGGGGGGCGGGGTCGTGCAGCACGCCGTCGATGCGGCTCAAGGCCTGCGCCGCCACCCTCATGGCGGTGGAAACGTCCCCGGAGTAGGACACGCCGACCTCGAAGTCCAGCCTGCGCCTGCGGTTGCGGTTGTTGTTGATCACCGCCGCGGAGAAGATGCTGGAGTTGGGGACGAAGACCTGTCTGCCGTCGTACATGCGGATGATCGTGTCCCTCACCCTGACGTCCTCCACCGTGCCCTCCACGCTGCCAAGACAAACCACGTCCCCCACCACGAACGGCCGCTGGAAGATGAGGATTATGCCAGCCAGGAAGTTCTCGATGATGTCCTTGAGGGCGAAGCCGATGCCCACGCTTATCAGGCCCAGCGAGGCCACCAGGGCGCCGGCGTTTATCCCCATGACCCCCAGGGCCACCAACGCCCCCAAGACCATGATGGCGATGGAGGACAGCCGCGAGATGAGCCGAGCGGCATGCTCGGAAGCCCCCATCCTCCTCAGGGACTTCCTTGCCAGGTAGCGCACGACGCGGGCCACGAGGTAGAAGAAGGCGAAGGCCAGAAGGCCGGTCACGAGGGAGGGGAGCCGGGTGATGAATCCCTCCCACAGGTTGCGCAGCGAATCCAGGATCAGGTTGGCGGTCATATTCCTCACGATCACTGGCTGTCTTCGGGTTGTACCTCCCCGTTCGGGACTAACTTGCCGGGACTGTTCTTATCGTCCGCCGCGGGCTTGGGGTAAAGTTCCTGCAGCCACTCCTGCATGCCTTCCGGCAGGTTATCTTCTATCCAGGCGCGGTCGGGGTAGTTGTCCCTCACGTAAGCCCAGACCTCCCCGCCGCCCACCTCTTCCTGCAGGGCGTTCCTGAGTCCATCCTGGGCGCTGATGAAATCGGTGTTGTTCTCCCGCATCTTGGACTCGCTGGTCCGCACCAGTATCAAGACCTCCTCCGAGCCCCTTGTCGCCCGGGCCACGGTGAAGGACCTGCGGTAACCCGGGAGGAGCACCGCCAGCAGGATTATGGCCAGGGTGATCAGGGTGACCACGTTGAACACAATGGCTGCTATCAGGCTTACCTTGCGCCGTTTCTTCTCCACTCGGACGCCCCCGGCTCGCCGGGGAGGACCCTCGCCCTCGACCGGCTCCGTCACGCCGGGCATGCCCTCCGTTCCGGTCAGGTCGTCTTGATTGTCCATCTGCATCACCTCCGTCCGAAAATCCTTCTCCGCCTGTCGCCAATTCCCCTGCCTCGGGCGCGCGCAGCCTGTTTCCGGGCCTGACATCGTGGACGCTTTCCTCCGCGGGTCCAGGCGCCGACCGCCAAGGGGCGATGCTCCAGCGGTTAGGAGGCGGGCGCGGAACATACGGTTCCAGCGAATCGTCTCCTAGCGTAAACCGCCGCTGGGAATAATAATGGATGAGGCAGCGTGCAGAAGATAGCCCATTTCGGGCTGTTCCCCTTAACAGAGGTGATGAGCATGACCGAGGATTACGGGACCACGCCGACCACGCCGCAGGCGCCACGCACCCCGCAGGCGCCCCTGCAGGCGCCGCCGCCGAGATCCGGCGGCGGGATGAAGATGCTGTTCATAGCGCTGATCGTGGCCGTCGTGGTTGCCGTGGGGGTTCTTTTTCTCGTCCCCCTGATCCTGGGCTCCAACCCCATCGACGTCTTGAGGGGCAGGGGTGCAACGGAAGTCCAGGAGATCAAGACGGTGGAGGAGCGCGTGGTCAAAGCCGGCCAGGAGGCGGTGGTGGAGGTGGCGTCCAGGGTGCTCCCGTCGGTGGTAAACATCGAGGTGCAGTTCGGAAACCTCGGTTCGGGAATCGGGTCGGGCTTCATCTACAGCGCCGACGGGTACATAGTCACCAACAATCACGTGGTGGCCGGCGCCACGCTCATACGGGTCTCCCTCCGGGACGGCTCCAGCTTCGAGGCGACGGCGGTGGGGCTGGACCCCGAGACGGACATCGCGATCATCAAGATAGGCGCCTCCGATCTCCCCGCCGCCACGCTGGGGACCTCCTCGGACCTGGTGCAGGGAGAACTGGCGGTGGCCATGGGAAGCCCGGAGGGCTTCGAGGGCAGCGTCACCAGCGGAGTCATCAGCGCCCTCAACCGCAACATCTACATCGGCGGCAGCCCGCCGCTGCTCGACGTTATACAGACCGACGCCGCCATCAATCCCGGCAACTCCGGCGGGCCGCTCTGCAACAGCGTGGGCGAGGTGGTCGGCATCAACACCGCCATCTATTCCCAGAGCGGGGGCTACGACGGCCTCGGTTTTGCCATCGCCATCGATAACGCCAAGCCCATCATCGAACAGCTGATCGAGACCGGCTCGGTGGTCCACCCCTGGCTGGGCATCTCGGGAAGCACCCTGGACCCGGATACGGCCCGCAGCTACGACCTGCCCGTCGAAAGCGGGGCCATCGTGAACAGGGTGGTCGCCGGAGCTCCCGCGGAGAAGGCGGGCCTGGAGCGCGGCGATATCATCGTGGCCATGGGCGGGACGCCCATCGATTCCATGGACCGTCTCGTGCTGGAGATAAGGAACCGCGACGTCGGCGACACCGTGAGCATCTCCTATTTTCGAGACGGCGAGAAGAGGGAGACGACGGCCGTCCTGGAGGAGAAGCCCGCGACCGTGATCGAGTAGTGGCTTTGGTTTAAGCAAAAGCCCGGCGACAACACCCGGCGCACGTTCTGCAATCCGCCGGTCTGCGCACATCCCCGAATCGATTGCACGTGTAGCGATTGCGCAGCAGCGCCAGCGCCTTTATATCTCCGAACGTGAAGGCCTGGCACGTGTGGTCTGCCCACCCAACCCCCGCTTTTTATAGCCCGTTAGTTCTTGCTACCTCAGGCCCGTGGTTATAATCTGTGTAAGAATCGTTTCTTAACGGCCCGTTCCGGCACGCGCCGGGATATCGTCGTACCGGGGAGGCATATGATCGCCAGGGAGCTGCGCGAGATTATAGCGGCGGCCATCTCAGAGGCCGCGGCGGCCGGGGAGATCCCCGCCGTGGAAACGCCCGACTTCGTGCTCGAACGGCCGCGCCACAAGGCGCACGGCGACTGGGCCACCAATGCCGCCCTGGCCCTTGCGGGAAGCATCGGCCGCAGCCCGCGGGACATCGCATCCATCCTCGCCGCCCGCCTGCGCGAGAAGGGGCTCTCTCCCGGGGACGAGGGGGAGGCGGGGACCTTGCGGGAGGTCGAGGTGGCGGGCCCCGGCTTCATCAACCTCACCCTGAGCAGGGACAGGGTGCTCAGGGAGCTGGCGCGCGTGGCCGGCGAGGGGAAAGACTACGGGCGCTGGGATTTCGGGGGAGGCCGTCGCTTCAACGTGGAGTTCGTTTCGGCGAACCCCGTCGGGCCCCTGCACGTCGGGCACGGGCGCTGGGCGGCCCTGGGCGACGCCCTCTGCAACCTGCTCGCCATGGTGGGATACGACGTTGACCGCGAATTCTATCTCAACGACTTCGGCACCCAGATGGAGGTCTTCGCCGCCTCGGTGGAGGCTCGCTACCTCGAGCTGTCCGGCGTCCACGCGGAATTCCCCGCCGAGGGGTACCATGGCACCTACGTCGTGGACATCGCGCGCACCCTGCTCGAGGAGGACGGCGGGAGCTGCACGGGCAGGCCCGGCGCGGAGCGCCGGGCGGAGCTGGGCGAGCGCGCCTATCGCATCGCCCTCGCGCACATCAAGGATTCCATGGAATCATTCGGCGTACACTTCGACACCTGGTACAGCGAACGCGAACTGCAGCAGGGCGGAGCCGTGGAGAAGGAGGTGCGCGGCCTGCTCGAGGACGGCCTCGCCTACGAGAAGGACGGGGCGGTGTGGATGGCGACGTCGCGCTTCGGCGACGACAAGGACCGCGTGCTGGTGCGGACGGGCGGGGCCCCCACCTATTTCGCCGCCGACATCGCCTACCACCTCAACAAGATGCAGCGGGGATACGACCACCTCATCAACATCTGGGGAGCCGACCACCACGGGTACGTGCGCAGGATGCAGGCGGCCATGGAGGCGCGCGGCCACCCCGACAGGCTCGAGGTCATCCTTGGCCAGCTGGTCAACCTCAAGCGGGGCGGAGAGCCGGTGCGCATGTCCAAGCGCACCGGGGAGATGGTCACCTTCGACGAGCTGGTGGCGGAGGTGGGCAGGGATGCCGCCCGCTACCTCTTCCTCACCCGCAGCCAGGATACCGCGCTGGACTTCGACATCCAGCTCGCCGTGGAGGAGAGCATGGACAATCCCGTGTATTACGTGCAGTACGCGCACGCCCGCATCTGCAGCATACTGCGATACGGCATGGGAAAGGGGGTGGACCTCTCCGAAGACGTCCCGGCGCTCGAGACCCTGCGCCTGCTCGCGTCGCAGGAGGAATGGGACCTCGCGCTGAAGGTATTCGAGTTCGAGGAGCTGGTGAGGGATGCCGCCCTGGACCGCGCGCCCCATCGCCTCACCCGCTACCTGGAGGAACTCGCCGCCACCTTCCATGTCTTCTACAACCGCCACCGCGTGATCAGCGACGATTCGGGGCTCACGGCCGCGCGGCTGTTCCTGGCGCGCTGCGTTCGCCAGGTGCTCCTCAACGGCCTCGGGATACTCGGAGTCTCCGCACCCGAGAGCATGTAGATCGCCCCCGGACAGCGGCAGCGGCGGCGCGTTCGGTATCCTGCCTCCGCCAGCCACGGAAGCGTCTGGTGCCCGCGTTCAGCCGGTACCGAGGAGTTCCAAGACCCAGGCAATGGCCCTGTCCATCGCCTCGGCGTTCTGCCTCAGCTTGTGGCCGCCTCCCCTCACGATCAAAAGCTCCCTGGGCTCGGAGGCCGCCTCGTAGAGGCGCCTGGCCTCATCAACGGGGACCGTGTCGTCCTCGTCGCCGTGGATGAAGAGGAGGGGGGTGGGAGAGACCGCGCTCACCATGCCGATGGGGCTCGAGTCCAGCATATCCCGGTAATAAGCCTCCTCGTCGGACGGAAACCCTGGATCACGGATGATCCCGATGGCGCGAGCGTGGGCGATGAAGTCCTTTATACCCTCGCGGGTCATGATGCGCGAGAAGTCCGCGGGGGACGAGAGGGACACCACTCCCGCCAGCCCGCGGCGGCGCGCCGCGCAGTTGATGGAGACGGCCCCGCCTCCGCTGAAACCCACGAGAGCCGTGCGCCCGGGGTCGCACCGCTCGAAGGCGCTCCGCCCTTCCCGCGCTTCGTCGAGCAGCGACTCCAGGTCGGACAGCCAGCCGCCGAGGGAGAAATCTCCCTCCGAGAGCCCCGTGCCCCTGAAGTTGAAATAGCAGGCGGCGCATCCCTCCTCCGCCAGGCGCCGCGCCAGGACCTCGTACCCGGGCTCTCCCGTCACGGGAACACCGCTGGGTATGCCGTGACACAGCACCACCAGGGGCAGACGCCCTCCCCGTGACGACAATGCCACCGCCCCCCGCAGGGTCACCCCGTCCGCCTTCCACGTCAGTTCTCTCTCGAGCAATCCGCACCTCCGCTGAAGACAGGGCCTGTTCGGACTCCGTCCCGCCATTCCTTCCCGCTTACCTTAACACACCCCGCCGCGCCCGGCCCGCAACGGCCAGCGAGGCGGAGCGCCGTCGCGGAGGCCGTGGATCCCCATGGTGGTTTATCCCGCCGGTCCGCTGGGTATAAGTCAGTGGGGGAACGTGTCTGGGTTCATCGTTGGGTACAGGCCGGACTCTCCCGGTAAAGCACCGGCGGACCGGGAGGCGGGGATGGCACCGCTCGCCGCGGTGCCTTTCTCTTTTCACGCGGCCGTGCGCGTGCCGTGGCCGGCCCTTTCCGTCCGCTGAACCGGTTTTTAAGCGCCGGCGCTCCCCGCCCCCCGCTCGACACACATCATTGTCCCTCAACGTGGCGGCCCCTATGCTCGATATATATGGAAGAAACCGACCTCGATCGATTGGAGGTTTCATGGTCTCCGGTGAGGTTTTCGAAGCATCGTGCCAGCGGGCCCGGGCCCTGGCCGACAACGTGCGCCTGGTCATCAAGGGGAAAGACGCCGAGGTCGAGCTGGCGGTGATCGCCCTTATCAGCGGTGGGCACCTGCTTATCGAGGACGTGCCGGGCGTGGGCAAGACCATGCTCGCGCGCTCCCTGGCCCTCTCGCTCTCGGGCGAATACTGCCGCATACAGTTCACGCCCGACCTTCTTCCCTCGGACATCACCGGCACGACCATCTTCAACCAGAAGACCTCCGAGTTCGGATTCCGGCCGGGCCCGATCTTCGCCAACGTAGTGCTGGCGGACGAGATCAACCGCGCCACTCCCCGCACGCAGTCGAGCCTGCTGGAGGCGATGGAGGAGGGGCAGGTCACGGTCGACGGTATCGCCCACTCCCTGCCCCGGCCCTTCTTCGTTATCGCCACCCAGAACCCCGTGGAATACCACGGCACCTACCCGCTGCCCGAGGGGCAACTTGACCGCTTCTGCATGAGCATAACCCTTGATTACCCCTCCGAGCTGCACGAGAAGGAGATCGTCGAGAGCCAGCTCGAGAGACACCCCGTGAACAGCCTGCGCAACGTTCTGCGAGCCGATGAGCTGGCGGGACTGCAGGGTGCCGCGCGCCTGGTGTCGGTCGGCCCAGACGTGCTCGGCTACGCCGTGAGCCTGGTGCGGGCGACCCGGGAGGACGAGGGGGTCTCCCTGGGCGCCAGCCCGCGCGGCACCATATTCCTGGTGCGCACTGCGCAGGCCAGGGCCTTCATCGCGGGACGCGATTTCATCACCCCCGACGACATCAAGGCCGTGGCCTCCAGCGTGCTCTCGCACCGCATCGTTCCCGCGTCGCGGTCGCAGGGTCTGAGCGGGTCCCGCGCCGTCGTCTCCGCCATACTCGCTCGCGTGCCGGTGCCGGTGATATAGGGGGTAGCCTTGCTGTTTTCCCATTCCATCCTGGTTGTCGCCCTCACGGTAGCCATGATCCTTATAGGCATAAATTCCCAGGCGGGCTGGCTCTTCTGGCTCGCGGGGCTGCTCCTCTCCGCCCTGCTCGTATCCTGGGTCATCTCGCTGCTCGAGGTGAGGGGGCTCACCCTGGTACGCCGCCACCGGCCCGAGGTCGGAGAGAGGGAGTCCCTGCGTGTGGTCCTTGACGTGCGCAACGGCGGGCGTTTCTCCCGTAACCTCCTGGAGGTCATAGACGAAGACCCCGCCGAGACCGGCACGCGCAGGAAGCCGCGCCTGAAGAACAGGCGCAAGACCCTGCGCGAACTGCTCAGAGACCCCTCGCCGGCCGAGAAGGGCACGCCCGTCTCCAGCGGGGGGCGCGCGGCGTTTCTCGTCCCGCGCATCGACGCGGGTGGAGAGGTCTCGCTCACCTATCAGCGCGGGGGCTTGCGGCGGGGGGTGTACGAGGACTGGCCCGGATTCTTCTATTCGGAGGGGATCATCGGCCTGGCCCGCCACAGCAGCCGCGCCCGCCCGCGGTCGCGTCTCGTGGTCCTGCCCGACTACGTCAAGCTCGGCAGCTTTCCCCTGGTGGATTCGTTCCTCCACCCCCGCCGGACCCCCTTGGAGTACTCCAGCAGGAAGGGGGCCGGGATAGACTATTACGGCGTGAGGGAGTTCCGCTCCGGCGATCCGTTGCGCCACGTGCACTGGAGGACCACGGCGCGCCGGGGAGAGCTGGTGGTAAGGGAGTTCGAGCGGGAGTCGGGGACCCCGCTCGTGGTTCTGGTCGATAGCCACACCGGCAAGGACGGCCGCAGGGGAAGCTCGGCGCTCCTCGATTCCGAGGCGCGGCTAGCGGCCAGCGTGGTGCACTACGCCCATTGTGCCGGACACCCCGTCATCCTGGCGGCCTACCGGGGCGAGGCGGCGGAGCTCCATGGCGTGTCGAGTTTCCGCGACGCGCTGAAATGGCTCGCCGCCCTGGAGCCCGGCCAGGGCGGCGGCCTGGAAGAACAGGCGGAGGGGCTATGGCCGGAGCTGTCGCCCGGCTGCTTCCTCTGCTGCATAACCCCGGCGCGCACCATTGATCTCGGACGCCTCGCATCCGCGCTGCCCCTCATGTGCCATGCCGCCCTGGTGCTTGTCGACCCCGTCTCACATGACGGCAATGGCCACGACCGCGATGCGGCCCGGGATTCCGAGCGTATCGCCTCCATGCTGGCCGAGTCCCCCTTCCCGGGGCTTTTCAGCGTCTCCCTGTATCGTAAGGACGAGGATCTGAGGACATGCCTGGAAAAACCCTTGATTATATTCGACGACTCAACGCCCCGCGGGAGATAGAGGATTCCCGTCCGCTGCGGCTGGCGGTCTGGGCATCCGTGACCATCTCCCTCGCCGCCCTTGCCCTGCAGGAGGTGAGCAGCCAGGCGCTCGTCCTGTCTTCCATCGCCCTGATAAGCGCGGGCTCTTACATAAGCTGGCGCCGCAGGTACCGCGCCAACATGTTGGTGAAGGTGGTGATCGTGGTCCTGACCGTGGCCGCCATGGTCTCCTTCATGCGGCAGGTCTCCCTGCAGCCCCATGACCCGCGAATCCCCCTCGCCGAGCTTTTCGTCTGGGTGCAGGTGTTGCACGGCTTCGACCTGCCGCGGAGCAAGGACCTGCTCCTCTCGCTCGTGAGTTCGCTGGTGCTGCTCGCCCTGGCGGGCTCTTTCGCCCTCTCCGCTTCCTTCGGCCTCATCATCCTTCTCTGGCTCGCCGCAGCCCTGCCCGCCCTCTACCACATACAGGTGTCCCGCCTGCGCAAGCTGTCCGTCGAGCCGGAGCGCTCGAGCGTGTCCGGGCCGGGGAGGAAGCACGTGGTGGGGGTGCTCGTCGCGTTGCTTATCGCCGTCTCCATGGGCGGCCTCGCCGTGGGGGCTTTCGTGCCCCGCATAAACAACAATTACCTGCGTTCGCTGCCGTTCTCCATACGCCGGGCCTTCGTCTCCGCCGACGGCTACCGCTTCGCCAACCCCGGATATCCCGACCTGCCCGCCAGCCCGCCGGAAAGCGCACTGGTAGTGAACCCGGAGGCCTACTTCGGCTTCGGCACCTTCCTCGACCTGCGCGCCCGCGGCACCCTGATCGACCTCCCGGTGATGAAAGTCCGCTGCTCGGAGCCGTCCTATTGGAGCGGCCTCTATTTCCGGGAATACAACGGCCACGCCTGGCTGAACCCGGCGGAGGAGCCGCGTGAGTTGAGCGCATCGACCCAGCCCTTCGATATAACCTACGACCCGATCCAGCCCCACGCCGCCACGCGCACGGTGGTCCAGACGTTCTACCTGGAGGCGGAGCAGCCGAACGTCATCTTCGCATCCTACCGCCCCTCCCTGCTATATTACCCGGCGGACCACGTCTACCAGGCGGAATCCGGGCTCAAGAGCCCGTTCTCACTCGACAGCGGCCTGGTATACAGCGCCATATCGAGCCATATAGTCGCCGGCAAGCCCCTCCTCTCCGCCCGCATGGAGGTCAAGGAGGGCACCCTCCTCCCCTACCTCGAGCTGCCGCAGATGCCGGAGCGGGTGCTGCGGCTGGCCGGGGAGATCGTACCCGACGGTACCGGGCCTTACGTCCGCGCCCTTGCCATCGAGGACTTCCTGAGAGAGGAGTACGAGTATTCGCTCGACGTCCCGGAGCTGCCCAGCGGGGCGGACGCCGTCGATTTCTTCCTCTTCGAGCACCGCCGTGGCTACTGCGAGCACTTCGCCTCCGCCTACGCGGTGCTGTGCCGCCTGTCGGGCATCCCGTCCCGGGTGGTGACGGGTTACTCCAGCGGAGACTACAATCCCTTTACCGGCCTCTACGAGGTCAGCCTGGACGATGCCCACGCCTGGGTCGAGATATACCTGGAGGGCATCGGATGGGTCACCCGGGAGCCCACACCCGGTTTCTCCCTGCCCGACCACGCTGGGGGCAGCGGGAGCCTGTGGGTGCTCCGGGATTTCCTGTCCTGGGCGGGCCGCAATATCTCCATGTTGTTTCCCGCCCCCCTGCGCTCGGCCCTCAGGTCCGGCCTCGCGGCCGTTGCCTCGGCGGCCTCCAGCCTCGCCTCCGGCTTCCTCTATTCCGTGCGCGAGGCGCCCTGGCTCCTGCTGCCGCTGGCTTTTATCGTGCTCCTTCTGCCCCTCGCGTGGGCGGTACGCCGCCTGGGGCGCGCCAAGCCCCCGCCGCGCGAGCTGGACGGACCCGTTATCGCCATGCGTGATTTCCTCCGGGGCCTTGCCTCGCTCGGCTTCGAGCGAGCCCCGAGCCAGACGGCGGGAGAATTCATGGGGTCTCTCTCCTCCGCCGTTCCCGGGCTTAACCTCTCGGGCGAACTCCTGCTCTTCGAGCGGGCGCGCTACGGGCCGCGGCCCCTGCCCGAGAACGACGCGCTGCGCCTGAGGCGGGGCCTGGACGCGGCACTCGAGCACGTGCGGTCATGCGCAAAGGAGCGCGGGCGCAGGCACATGCCGGGCGGCGGGGAGGGCGACTAGCGGGGAACGTCCTCCCCCAGGTCCAGCTCCATCTCCTGGCTCATAGACCTGGGGGCATAGAGCGGGCGCTTGAAGAGGTTGCGCATGTCGGTCCAGGACGATTCACCTCCCGCCCTTCCGACTATCTCGCGGAAACTGTTCACCTTGGCGTCGAGGTTGTCCACGTGATGCAGGACTATGGCCTCCAGTGTCTTGGGGCGCTTCGGCGACCCCCATTCCAGTTCCCCGTGATGGCTCAACACGGCGTGGCGCAGCCGCATGGCGAGGTCCCGCGGAAACTCAGGCATGCAGGCGATGCGCTCGCGGATCATCTCGTCGGACAACAGGAGATGGCCGAGGAACCTCCCGGCGTCGCTGAAGTCTATGCTGCGGTCGTAGTCGAGTTCCTGTATCTTGCCGATATCGTGCAGGGCGGCCGCGGTGATGAGGAGGTCGCGGTCTATGTCGGGATAGAGGTCGCAGATCATGCGGCATATGCGCACCGTCGTCGCCGTATGCTCCAGCAGCCCCCCGAGATAAGGATGATGGTAATTCTTGGCAGCCGGGGCGGTGGTGAACCTGCGCATAAACTCCTGGTCGTCGAAGAAGGCCAGTAGCAGACCGCGCAGGTGGGTGCTGCGCACCTCCTCCAGGGCCTGGCGCAGCTCCCCCTCCAGTTCCGCCCGGTCCGTGCTCACCACGCGCAGAAAATCCGCGGCGTCCACCTCGTCGTCGCCGCAGCGGCGCAGGGAGTTCACGACTACCTGGAGCTGATCGCGGTATCTCTCCGCCCTGCCGCTTACCGCCACGTAGTCCTTCTCCGCGAAAGCGTCCTTGTAGCGGCCCACCCCGTCCCAGACGCGGGCGTCGACCTTGCCGCTCTTGTCCGCCAGTTCCAGGGCGAGGTACGGCGCGCCCGCCTTCGTCTTGCGCAACTCTTTCCTCGATACGATAAAGGCGCTCTTCACCTCCGCGCCCGGCTCGAGGTCCCCGATCAACTGCTTGGCCAACTCGTCCTCCCTCGTTATGTCGCACCCTTTTATATCTTCTTTCCCGCCCCCGCTTTTCCTCCGGCGGGCCTCCGCGTTCGTGGCGGAGGCCCGCCGCGATGCGAGGACCTCGCCGGAGCATGCCCGCTGCGGGGAAGGTGGTTCTTTATCGCGGAAAGAGCTTCTCCCGTCGCGCCGGCCGGGGGCCGCGGGGTTATCGCTCTCACCCTTCTCCGTTAATGATATCCTCCGCCGCTGACACGGCTCCCCGGGCCCCGCGATCTCGACCTGCCCCGCCGCGGGGACATCGTCTCGCTTCCTCGCCGCTCAACGCCAAGGCCCGGGGGGCTTGGCTGCTCCCCGGGCCGCAGTGGTGGTGGGCCTAACTGGATTTGAACCAGTGACCTCACGCTTATCAGGCGTGCGCTCTAACCAACTGAGCTATAGGCCCTCGCAACAAAAAATTATAGCCGCATCACCGCGCCTTAACAACACGGGGCGCTCGACGCGCTTCGAGCCGATTCTCTCCGCCCCATCGCACCGGCCCCGGGGGGTACGCGCAGCGGAAAGCGCCTTTCACGCCGACGCACGAGACAATCCCGCCTCCGCACGGGGCGCGGGGGTTGTCCACAATATCAACAACATGTTGTGCATAATTCCCTCGATAACACCCATATATTGTGTTTACACTGCCAGCACCGCCAGCAGGGGGCGGCGCGGCTCACTCCAGGGGAGAGAGCCCCTCCGGGAGCTGGAAGTTCGCGGCTGACACCGTGCCGACGCGTCGGTACTCCCACCTGATCTCCTTGAAGGGGACCCCCTGCGCCTCGGCCACCCAGGCGCTGGGCAGGAATTCCGGGCCCCCCAGGGAGATCAGTATGGACCTGCCGTCAAGGGTGTCCATGCGGAACTCCTCGCCGTCCCAGTACTGCTCCAACGCGAAATAGGGCTGGATCAGCAGGTGGGGCATGAAGTCCGCCTTGAGCAGGGCTTCGTCCTCGCTGATGGGCTCGTAGGTCTTTCTCGTGAGACTCACCAGCCACCCCTCGCCCGTCTCGCGGTTGAAGATGACCATGCGCGCGGACCCCTCCAGCACGATGCGGAAGGAGCCGTCGGAGTAGATCCCCACCCCCCTGGCCTTTCCGTCCTCGATGCCCTTGACCTGGTAGCTGCCCTCGGCCGTGATGCGCATGGCCTGCTCGCGGGGGGAGCCTTCCCCGCCATCCCCTGCCCCGCATCCGCAGGTAAGGGCCGGCGCCAGCACGATGGCGGCCACGATAGCCAGGGCCGCCCCCAGGCCTGCCCGCTTCATGCCGCCTTCATGCCTCGCGGCGCTGCGTCCTCTCGAGGACATCCGCCGCTCCACCCCCTTCCGGCCGCGGGCCCGGCCTGCGGCGCTCATCCCTTTATCACCGCCAGGGGGCGCATGCGGGCCACCACGCGCGACAGCCCCGCCCCCTCGCATATCCGCACCACATCGCGCACGTCCTTGTAGGCCTCGGGGGCTTCCTCTGCCAGGCCCGCGAGGTGGTCGGTGCGCACCAGTATCCCCTCCCTTTCCAGCCTCTCCTTGAGCTCGCCGCCGCGCACCCGCTTCTTCGCCGCCTTGCGGCTCATGGCCCGGCCGGCGCCGTGGCAGGTCGAGCCGAGGCTTCTCTCCATCGCCTCCTCGGTGCCCACGAGCACGTACGAAAAGGTCCCCATGTCGCCGGGGATTATGACCGGCTGACCGCTCCGCGTGAACTTCTCCCCCACCTCCGGACGGCTGCCCGGAAAGGCGCGCGTCGCTCCCTTGCGGTGCACGACGAGCTTCCTCTTCCTGCCGTCAACGGTGTGCTCCTCCACCTTCGCGAGGTTGTGGGAGACGTCGTAGAGCAGCTCCATTCCCAGTTCCCTCGCCCCCGCCCGAAAGACCTTCTCGAAGCATTCCCTTATCCAGTGGGTTATGGCCTCGCGGTTGCACATGGCGAAATTGGCAGCGCAGGCCATGGCCGCCAGGTAATCGCTCCCCTCCCGGGACCGTACCGGCGCGCACACCAACTGCCTGTCGGGGAGCCTGTAGCCGTATCGCCCCAGGGTGGCGCCCATCACCTCGACGTAGTCCGTGCACACCTGGTGCCCAAGGCCGCGCGACCCTGAGTGCGCCATGACCACGACCTGGCCTTCGAACAGCCCCAGCCCCTCCGCCGTGGGGCTCACGTCCTCCACCGCCTGTATTTCCAAGAAATGGTTTCCCGAGCCGAGGGTTCCCACCTGGTCCCGCCCGCGCGAGAACGCTCGCTCGCTGACCTTGGCGGGGTCGGCGCCGGGGTAACGCCCGTTCTCCTCCATGGCCTCGAGGTCCTCTTCCCACCCTATGCCCCTGTCCACCAGCTCGCGCGCGCCCTTCCTCATCATGCGCTCCATCTCGCCGCGGTCGAGCCGCAGCCTGCCCTTTGTGCCCAGCCCCTTGGGCACCCTGGCGTCAAGCAGGTCGATGGCCTCGCGCAGCCTGTCCCCCATCTCGGCGCGGGTGATCGAGGTCTTGATCAGGCGCACGCCGCAGGATATGTCATATCCCACGCCTCCCGGGGAGATCACCCCCAGCTCGTGGTCAGTGGCGGCCACGCCCCCGATGGGAAAGCCGTAGCCCCAGTGTATGTCGGGCATGGCCATGGATGCTTTGACTATTCCGGGCAGGCAGGCGACGTTGGCGACCTGCTGCAGGGCGTTATCCCGGGCGGCCTTCTCCAGGAGTTCGCGGTCCGCGAAGACTATGCCCGGCACGAGCATTCCCTCCTGCGCCCACGGCGGTATCTCCCACGTGAAGTCGCCTATCTCCTTGACGGTTTCCAGGATTCCCATCACCACCATCTCCCCGCGGGCGCGGCCCGGGCGCTCACACGTCGAAGATCACTTGCGCCGTCCACACCCCTTCCCTCTCCCCCAGTTCCAGCATGTGGTATGTGGGTGCCTTGATCTCAAGCGCCGCGGCGTGCTTCACCGCGTCCAGGGGCTCTCCCTCTCCCCAGCCAGCGACCGCGACCTCGTCGATCTCGCCTACCTCGAAGGAGGCAAAGGCACAGCCTTCCGCCTCCACCCTGTAGAGTATCTCCGAGAGCCACGCGACCAGGAGGGACTTGGCGTCCATGCCCCGCGCGGACAGCTCGACGCGCCGCCGCGTCTCCACCCTGCCGGGATCGAGCATGAGGGACATCATGCCCACGGCGCAGTTCTCGAAGGCTTCCGCCATGCTGTCGCCGTAAGCGCGGATGCCGACGTCAGAGGTGTGCTCAACGACCTCAAAACGCTTCAGGCCTCTTCCCCCCGGGTCTCTGTCTCTCCCCCCTGATCCGCTTCGGCCTCCTCGGCGACGAGCCCTTCCTGCGATGCCAGCTGGGCGATGGACGCCACCCTGTCCTCCGCGCCCAGCTTCATCACCCTTACCCCCTGGGTGGCGCGCCCCATGCGCGAGATGTCGTCTATGGACATGCGGATGACCACTCCCTCCACGGAGACCGCCATGAGCTCCTGGTTTTCCCGCACCACCCTGGCGCCCACCAGCAGCCCCTTGCCATCAACGAAGGTGATGGTCCGCACTCCCCTGCCTCCGCGGCGGTGCTTGGGATACTTCGAGATCGCGGTCCTCTTCCCGTATCCATGTTCGGTTATGACGAACAGGTCGGCGTCCTCGGGGGCTATCCCCATGGCAATGACCTCGTCGCCTTTGCTCAAGGTCATGCCCTTGACGCCCCGGGTATCGCGGCCCATGGGGCGGCAGTCCGACTCGGAGAAGCGGATGGCCTGCCCGCCGCGCGTTACCAGCACCAGGTCGTTGTCGCCGCTGGTGAGGCGGGTGTCTATCACCTCGTCGCCCTCCACCAGGCTGATGGCGATGAGGCCGCCTGAGCGCGGTGAGTCGTAGTCCTTGAAGGCGGTCTTCTTTATCTTGCCCTGGCGGGTGGCCATGACCAGGTAGGCGTCCTCGGGATAGTCCCTGGTGGCGATGACCGAGCAGATCTTCTCCCCCGAGGCCAGGGGCAGCAGGTTTACCAGGGCCTGGCCGCGAGCCGCGCGCGAGCCCTCCGGCAGTTCGTAGACCTTGAGGCGGTAGGCCTTGCCCCGGTTGGAGAAGAAGTGGATGTAGTGGTGTGTGGAGGCGACGAAGAGATGCTCCACGAAGTCACCCTCCTTGAGGTTCATCCCCATTACCCCGCGGCCTCCCCGCCTCTGGGTGCGGTAGGTGGTGATCGGCAGCCTTTTCACGTACCCGGAGTGGGTGATGGTGACCACCACTTCCTCCTCGGCGATGAGGTCCTCTATCTCCAGGTCCTCGTAGTCGGGTACTATCTCCGTCCTGCGGGGGTCCGCGAAGCGTTTCTTTATCGCCAGCAGTTCCTCTATGATGATGGCCCTCAGCTTCGCCTCGTCGGCCAGGATCTCCTTCAGCCGCGCGATCTCTTTCTGCAGCTCCTTGTGCTCTTCCTTTACTTTCTCCCTCTCCAGCCCGGTCAGCCTCTGCAGCCTCATGTCCAGGATGGCCTGTGCCTGCTCCTGGCTCAGCTTGAACTGTTTCATCAGGCCTTTTCTGGCATCGTCGACCGTGCGCGACTTCTTGATCAGCGCGATGACCTCGTCCAGGTGCTTGAGGGCTATGAGCAGCCCCTCCAGGATGTGCGCCCTCTTCTCCGCCTTGTCCAGCTCGAAGGCGGTGCGCCTGGTCACCACCCCCACCTGGTGCTCGACGTATCCGGCCAGCGCCTCCTTGATGTTGAGGGTGCGCGGCACGCCGCCCACCAGGGCGATCATGATAATCCCGAAGGAGTCCTGGAGCTGGGTGTGCTTGTAGAGCTGGTTCAGGATCACCTGCGGCACGCCGTCCTTGCGCATCTCCACCACGAGGCGCATTCCGGTCCGGTCGCTCTCGTCGCGCAGGTCCGATATGCCGGTGATCTTTTTCTCCCTCACCAGTTCGGCGATGCGCTCCGTAAGGCGCGACTTGTTCACCTGATAGGGTATCTCGGTGATGACGATGCTGGAGCGACCGGCCTTGTTCTGCTCGATGTGGGCCCTGCCCCTGACCCTGATCACGCCGCGGCCGGTCTCGTATGCGTCTCTCAGCCCCTCGAGGCCCATGACCATCCCCCCGGTGGGAAAGTCCGGCCCCTTGACCAGCTTCATAAGCTCCCTGGTCTCTATCTCCGGGTCCTTGATCACCGCCACGGCTGCGTCTATCACCTCGCCCAGGTTGTGCGGGGGGATGTTCGTGGACATGCCCACGGCTATTCCCGACGAGCCGTTCGCGAGGAGGTTGGGGAAACGCGCGGGCAGGACAGACGGCTCCTGCAGTGACTCGTCGTAATTGGGCACGAAGTCCACCGTCTCCTTGTCGATATCCCTGAGCAGCTCCATGCTTATGTGCGAGAGGCGCGCCTCGGTGTAACGCATCGCCGCGGCGCTGTCCCCGTCTATGGAGCCGAAGTTGCCGTGTCCGTCGATCAGCTCGTAGCGATACGAGAAGTCCTGGGCCATCCTCACCATGGTTTCATAGATGGCGGCGTCGCCATGGGGGTGATATTTTCCCATTACGTCCCCGACCACGCGGGCCGACTTGCGGTGCGGACGGTTGGGCGCGAGGTTCTGTTCGTACATGCCGTAGAGGATCTTGCGGTGCACCGGCTTGAGCCCGTCCCTCACGTCGGGCAGGGCGCGGCCGACGATGACGCTCATGGCGTAATCCATGTATGAGCGCCTCATCTCCTCTTCTATCTCGATTGGCTTCACTTTCCCGACAAGGGCTTGTACCATGTTCTTCCTCCTGTGGCTGCCGGGCCCGGCTCGATCAGATGTCGAGGAAGCGGACGTTCCTGGCGTGTTTCTGGATGAACTGCCTCCTGGCTTCGACGTCATCGCCCATGAGGGTGTTGAAGATCTCGTCGGCAATTATGGCGTCTTCCAGGGTGACCTGCATGAGAATGCGCCTTTCGGGGTTCATGGTGGTTTCCCACAACTGCTCGGCGTTCATCTCTCCCAGGCCCTTATAGCGTTGTATGTCGTATCTCTTGCCGTTGAACCTCTTGGAAAGCTCTTCCATCTCGGCGTCGTTGTAGGCGTAGTATTCCTTCTTCTCGCAGGTAACGCGGTAGAGCGGCGGCTGCGCGATGTACACATACCCTGCCTCGATCATTTCCTGCATGTAGCGGAAGAAGAGGGTGAGGATGAGGGTCCGGATGTGCGCGCCGTCCACGTCGGCGTCGGTCATGATGATCGCCTTGTGGTAGCGCGCCTTTGTGATATCGAACTCCTCTCCTATGCCCATACCGAAGGCGGAGATTATGGCCTGTATCTCGGTGTTGTTGAGTATCTTGTGAAGCCTCGCCTTCTCCACGTTCAGGATCTTTCCTTTGAGGGGGAGGATGGCCTGGAAGCGGCGGTCTCGCGCCTGCTTCGCCGAGCCCCC